>Ga0181517_10001538_pt1 | contig 25434 bp, 20 predicted proteins | sample PEATcosm2014_Bin_31_FD_119748 | JGI IMG/M metagenome (GOLD analysis project Ga0181517, IMG submission 119748) | Peatland microbial communities from MTU Mesocosm Facility, Houghton, MI, USA - PEATcosm2014_Bin01_30_metaG | ecosystem: Environmental > Terrestrial > Soil > Wetlands > Peat | place... | reverse complement strand
GATGACCGCGAACTTCATTCTGAACAATCTGATTACTTACCGGGATCGGCGGCTTCGAGGCATCAACCTGTTGCTCGGTATGCTCTCATTCTATGCCGCCTGCTCAATTGGGGCGGTCATCAATGTTCTCGTGGCAAGCTTTATCGTAAAAGGCGGCTGGCCCTGGTACATAGCGGGTGTGATTGGAACGAGTATAGGGTCGGTCTGGAACTTCAGCGTGACCTCGATTCTTACGTGGCGGCAAGGAAACCGGCGCAAGGCGGCGAAACAGTCTTTGCGGCGCCAGAAAGCGGCGATCCAATGACAAAGCCGGGAGAATTCACAAGACGTCGAATGTTCCGGGGGCGCTGTCGTAGGTCCGTGATCACACTGCTGCGACGGTAGTTCCAAGACTGTCAGTCGGTATCGGAGCCGACCGGCCGGCGAGGTAGCACAAGACAAAGGCAATGTCGACAGGAATGCCGGCGTCGAACTGCCGTGTCTCATGATATTGTCCGAACACTGTCGTCGTAATGATCAGTAGCGGATAAAGAATGGCGAGTTTCCGGACAAAAGGAGGCGCACTCGGAAATCCCAGAAACACACAGGCCCACCTAAATGCGAGCAACCCCATCGATACGAGCATCACCATGGGCAATTTCGCAAGATCAATCGGATTGGTCCAGGTCGCGAGATCACCCACTTTCGGCATCGGCATGAGGATTAGAAGCGCCGCACGAATTCCGACGTGAACGCCAAACGCCGCGCCGGAAAAAAGAAGCAACCGCTTCACCGGAAGATCGCCGTAGCATGCAAACAGCGCCACCGGTATCAAGAGGAGCGCATTTTCGTGGTTTAGGGTGGCCAGTCCGACCGTGACAACAAACAGCCAGTAGCGGCGGTGATACAGCGACAGAAAGGCCGCGCAATAGAAACCCACAATCCCAATGTCGTAGAAAGTGTAGTAGCTGATCGTTGGCGTAAGGAAGAGAACCAGCAGTATTTGGCCGAGGAACGAGAGGCGATCCCCGACGAACACCGCCGCCCACCTGCCGGCCATATAAGTGGCAAAAACAATGGCCGCTATCTGAGAGCCCATGAAGACCATTATGTGACCCATGGAGGGCCTGAGAATGTGAATGCCTTGGGCCAGCCACACAAACAGAATGCGGTGCCCGATGATGGGGCGACTGGCGGGGCTGTCGATCAGGGGTTGCAATTGGTACCAAGTCGGCTCAAAGCCCTGAAACCGGAGAATCACGAAAATGGTCCAGGAGCATCCGGCCGTCATCGTCACAAGGAAGGCTCGCTGTCGAAATCCTGTGTTCCAGAGCCTGTTTCGGAAGCAGTAGACCAACCACAGGCCAATGAAAATCAGCGAGACGACCACCAAGGCTCTTCTGCCAACCCAAGTGATAACGCCAGCCGGGACTGGAAATTCCCGATAGCGTTGATCGAGCGGGACCATCCGGACCCAAACATTTTCAAGCGCAAAGTAACAGGCCCACATCAGCGGTAGGAAGACAAGAGGGCGAAGTTGTCTGATCGTCACGGTGAAATTGTTGACCTTTCTGGCAGGTATAGCGCCAAGATGAGGAGCGCGGCTGTCATGGACATCTCCACGCCGAACTGAAGTTACCGCCCCGAAGCGACGGCTGGCATAGGTTAGAGGGGACAGACCCCGTCTGTATGGATGTCATGCCGCGATGGCCATTCTCCCACACTCTTGGAAAAAACACGAGCCGTCCACCTGATATGCCGGGATCTTCATTTTGGACCCACGGGACTCATTATAGTGTACGCCCAAGCGCCTTTCATCCTGCCGTTGCATTTGGGATGCGCGCCACCGAAGGGGCAATTCGCCCTGGGCGTGTATTCCAGAAGCATTTCGCCGGCCGGCTCCTCCAAGCCGCGCACCGAGGCTTTCCACTGAGATCACATTTTCCGGAGAAAAGCCGAGCGCTTGGTGCACTCTTGGGACAGGAGCCCTCGGGCTCCTGTCTGGATGAACATTGAGAACACGGCTCGACCACTTCCAGGACAGCGCTCTGTGCTCCCCGTCCCGCACGTTGGGCTGGATTGATACACCGGAGCGCCTCCTTGCGCTTTCCGGCACCTTGGTTTCCATTCTGAGCGCTGCGAGCGACCGTTTGGTGACATGACAGTATGAACCTCCGCTCAAAACTCTTCCTCGATTATTACCTCGGGGGTTTTCTTCAAGCCATCCTGAAAATCCCCACAATTCTTCTGGGAAAGCTGCTGCATCGCGATCACGGTCTCTCGAAATGCTGCAAAATAGCCATTCTAAAACTGCTGGGCGGTGGCAGTCTGGTGATCGCTTATCCGGCACTGCTGGCTCTTCGGCGTCTCCCTCGTCTTGAACGGCTGACGCTGATCACGACCCCAGAGGTCGCGCCGTTTGGGGCGCTGTTGGGTATCTTCGACGAAATTGTGATAGTCCGCGACGATTGTGGGCCACTGACGCTGGCTGCCGATTCGGTCCGGGCGTTTAGGAGGCTCTTTCGCCATGACGCTCTGATCGATCTGGAGATTCATAGCCGGCTTACGACCGTATTCGCCCTGCTGACCGCCGCGCGTAACCGCATCGGGTTCTTCACGACCATCTCCTTTTGGCGGCGTCACCTCAACACGCACCTGCTCTTCTGCAACATGACAAACGGTACTTACGATTTCTACGATCAGTTGGCTGCGGTATTCGGAACCTCGCCGGTGGACAGCGGAGAATGCGAACGGGAGTTCCGAAGCCGGCTGGGAGATCACGGATTCGAAGGGGATCTGTTCGCTTTGGCGCATGCGCCGGCTTTTTCCGGGTCGGGCCGGGAACTGACTCTGCGCCCCGAAAACTGGGCGGAGGTGGTTGCGCGACGGATTGCGCGACGCGAGCCGGCCATGGTGGAATTGCATCCGCTGGCGACTCCTGCCAACCATGCGGAGTTCGAACCGGTCACAACTCTGGTGGAGGGGAGGTTCAGAGGCCGCGCCGCGGTTCGCAATCATGCCGGAAAGACGAGCTTGGAGGTGGCCGCGCCATGCGGTACCTCACCGGTGGATGGCGGAGAATGCGAGCGAGAGTTCCAGAGCCGGCTCGGACAGCGCGAGTTTGAGGGGAGGATCTTCCGGATGGCGATTGCGCCGGCTTGTTCGGGTTTGAGCCGGGAACGGATGCTGCGGCGCGAAGAGTGGGTGGAAGTTGCTGCGGGGCGAATTGCGAGATGCGACGCGACAATGGTGGAATTGCATCTGTTGGGGGCCGCTGCGGACCGCGCGGAGCTCGAACAGATCACAACTCTGTTGGAGGAGCGGTTTCAAGGCCGTGCCGTGGTTCGAAACCATGCCGGAAAGACGAGCTTGAAAGAATCGGTGCGGATCATTGCCGCCATGGACGAGGTGCTTTGCATCGATTCCGCGCTTCTGCATTTCAGCCGGCTGCTGGGCCGCCGGACGGTCTCTTTCTGGGGGCCGACCGATCCGCGCACGTTGATCCGCCCAAACAGTCGCGGCTTCGATGAGATTCATTACGTGAAGATACCCTGTTCGCCCTGTGTCCACATGTCACATCAGGCACCCTGCAACGGGCAAAACATCTGTATGCGTCTGGCCGTCGATCCTGGGGCGCAAGTTCCGCGAAATCAATTCTGGGTAATCAAGGGATGAAAACCAGGCTGGCGATTCCCGTCTTAGCGGCGGCGTTTATGGTCGTCCTCTGTGCTTTCATGGGTGGCGAGCTATCGCCAGGCATACACTCCAGGGGAACTGATTGGGCGATGTATGTGGTGCACGCGCGCAATATCGTGAATGGGCTCCCGTATGCGCAGACCGGCTATGTCTTTCAGCCCGAATCGACAACCGAAGTGGGCCCCAGTTCGTATCCCTCTGGATACCCGCTTCTGCTCGCGCCACTTTTTGTCGCCTTTGGGCTAAATATCGTCCTATTCAAACTGCTGAATGTCACTTTCCTCGTGCTCTCGTTGTGGCCGGTCTATTTGTATGCCCGGAGAACTTTGCCACCGGTCTACTCCTTGCTCTTGATCGTGGCGCTGGGCTTCTCGACGCTGTTCCTTACGAACTTCGATGAAATCGGCTCCGACGCACCGTACCAGCTTGTGTCCTTTCTCGTGCTGCTTCTGATTCTGCGGATTTACGACCGCCATCTGGATGAAACGAATCCGTGGAAATGGGGATTGCTGGCCGGCTTCAGTATTGCCGGGGCGTATCTCATACGTCCAGTCGGACTGTCATTTCTGCTCGCCTGCGCTGGAACCGAGTTATTGCGAAAACGCCGGCTCACCACTTTTCTAATTGCGACCGCAATCGCATTCATGCCGCTGATGCTGCTGAATAACCTCTTGCTGCACAGGGACAGCAGTTACGCCCGCCAGTTCACCATGTCGATCCCGCACATTGCCGGCCACATGGCGGCGTATGCCGGGCTCTTTTCTTATGTCTTCGCCAACCCATTGAGCCAGTATTTCCGCTATGTGCTCTGGGCTGCAACGCTCTTACTGGCGCTCCTGGCGGTTTCGAAGAGAGTGCACACGGGTTTGCGGGTCACCGAGCTCTATCTGCTGGCGATCCTTGCCGTACTCAGCGCGTACTGGTTGCCTAGCCCCAGGTACCTGTTGTGCGTTATGCCAATCTACATGGTCTACATATTCGAAGGCTTCCGGACGTTCCTCCCCCGTGTGCCGCAACGCCTCGCGCAGCCCTTGCAGGTTGCCGGCGCAGCGCTAATGCTGTTCGCTCCCGCCGCAAACGCCCTTCTGGTCCGCCCCGATCCGAACGACACGCTTGTCACAGCGACGAGGTACGAAGAGCTCTGCGCCATGGTGCGCGATCAGACCGCTCCGGATGCACTTGTGATCTTCTGGAACCCTCGCGTTTTCGCTCTTTCGACGGGCAGGCATTCGAGCGGGTGGCCAGCCGAGGGGCCGCCGGAGCGGATGATTCACTACCTGCGCCGGGTACTCCCAGACTATATCGCAGTCGATAAGAGCCGGCCGGACGACCGGCGGTTTCTGATCCCGGTTATCGCCGCCGCGCCGCTGCAACTGGCTACCGTATACGAGAATGGCCAGTTCAGCCTGGTAAGAGTGCTCGACGGCCGTGATGGAAAAAGCCCGAGTAAGGCGTCGGCTGCTGTTCGGCTTGGTGGTCGGAAGAGGCCTTAGCTTAGGGCGGGCAGAATCGGAACCTCCGACAAGCTGACCCAGTTGCCGGCCCGACTGGTTACGGTTTCCCAAGCGAGCAAAGAGGATCGCCCAGCACTACGCCCTGCCAACTGAGGAACGGCATTCCCAGGTAATAGCTGTCGGCCAGGTTGCGGCCGTGGGCATAGGCCGGCAGGACGTACTCGGGGCGCACGCATCCAGACAGGTAAGGTTCGTAAACGTTGCCGGAAGCGCCGGTGGCGCCTTCGTGGATGTAATCCGCGCTGAGCGTTTGCGGCGAACCCGCGAACCAGTGCTCGCGGTCGGTGTAGGTGGTGAGGTTCCAGTACGGCGGCGGCGGCTTCAGCGTCCGGGCGTTGGTCGACACGAATTCGGTCACGATCGCTCCCGGCAGCCATTCGAATCCCAACCAGCGTTGTTTGCGGCCGACATCGTTCGATCCCCAGGATGCATAGCCGATCACGTTGCGCTGTTTATAGAGAACGTCGGGACTGTCGTCCAACACAACCCTACCGGCAGGCAACAGCAAGGCTGCCGCACGAAGCCAGTTGTCGCCGTCGCCATTCGCCGGAGAACTGGTGTCGATCACGAACATGCCGCGATTCCGGGCGGACAACGAGCGGTCGATCATGGCTTTCACATCCGCCAAATCGTTCGCCGCCAGGCGCGTCACCAGGTAAATCGGGAACTGCGGGTGCAGGAAAGGGCTGTCGCGCTTGCCGAAGAAGGGATTGGGAACCGCGCCAGCGCGCTCGAAATGATCTCCGTGAAGTTTCGCATAGAGCAGAGTGAGTTCGGAATCCACCGAAGACTGCTCGGATTTTTGGATCGATCCGCTCATGCCGTCTATCCGCAGCGGGACGCCCATGGTCGTCACGATGTACAGCACCTTTTCCTCAAGGTGCTCCCGCCTCAGGCAGTCTCCGACCGGCGTCTCGATTTGCGTAGTGTAAGTCTGCCAGTCGATGGTTTCCTCGGTGGTCGTTTCGAGAAAGCAGACGTGGCGCGAGGGAACCGGCCGGCGCTTGGCATAATAGTCCGCGACCGCCTGGGAAACCGGATCTCTGCGGTTCACCACCAGCAACACGTTGCCGGCGCTCTGAGCCTCCAGCCTGGGGACACTGGCGGCGATCGGAACCATCCAAAGCACGGAGAGCACAACGGCGGGAAACTGGCGAAACGGCAACCGAGCAATCGCGGAAACGGGTTGACTCATGGGATTGGCGCCGTTGCGCGCTCGATCGCGTTATGGCTGCCCGCCCCAGAGCAGCAGGATCTTGATGGCCTGCGAGATGACAAAGACGTCCAACATCGGTGAAAAGTACTTGATGTAATACAGATCATACTCAAGCTCCGCTATCGAATCCCAAGGAGCCGCCAAGTGTCGCATCTGAATCTGGCTCCAGCCTGTGATACCCGGCCGCACGTTGAGCCGGTGTGGATAGAACGGGAGGTGACGCGACAATTCGCGCTCGAATTCCGGCCGTTCCGGTCTTGGACCGACGATCGACATCTGCCCCCGCAGCACATGGATGAACTGAGGCAGAGCATACAGGCCGGTGCGGCAGAGGATCCGGCCGACGCGAGTCTCTCCGGCGCCAACCCGAAAGTTGTAGAGAGTGAATGGCCCGTGGCGGCCTTCCCGCAATCGCCCCTCGATCACCCCCTCGTGAGACGACAACCGCACCAGCGCTGCGATCAGCAGCAGCAAAGGCGACAGAAGCGTGAGAACCGTGGCGGCAACCAGGCAGTTGCCGATTGTCTGGAAGAACAAAGCTCGCGTGCCAGGCTCGAATTCCTTCGAATACAGCAGGCGCGCTGCGTTCAATCCATTCAATCCCTCCCGGTTGCAAATCTTCTCGTAGGTTCCGGCGGCGTCTTCGACGGTGTGGCCCGAGAACCGCAACTCCAGCAACTCATCAGCCAACCGCGAACTCAGGCCGCCCTCGAAGCCCACCACGACGCGGCTTGGGTGGAGCGCCCGGACCGATTCTTCCAGACTGCCGGCCCGGCCTTCGCAGCCTGGCTCCGAGATGCCCGTCCCTTCTGCACGCCTTCCGATGTACCCGGCCACCTGAATCCCGGATTGTGGGTTCCGCTGCAGATGACTGGCGAGGTCCTCGAGCAAGGGACTGTTCCCAATCAGCAGCAAGCGTTCGCCGGCAACAAGCGGAAGCACATAAGCGCTGAACAGCAGGCGACTGGCGAAAACTCCAGTGATCGACAGTAGGCTGCCCAGAAGCATGACCCGAAGTGGCAACTGAAGGTCCGGAGCGACGGCGCTGATCAGCGCCTGGAGAAGAAACGCAATACCCGCGACCATCAAGAGTTGTTGCAACAACAGCACGCGCGATCGGACGCGGATCTGCGAATAGAGACTCTGAAAGTGGATCCCGAGTAGAATGCTGAGCCAGACCAGCGCAACACTCGCCAACCCCGGAAAGCCAGACAGATAGTCCGTCGGATCCACTTCGAGGAGCAGGTAGGCGGAAAAAATGAACGAAGAAAGAATCAGCAGGGCTTCGAACACGAACAGCGCGAACGTGCTGGCGGGAACGAATACGCGAAATAGCCGGATCATGCGGTTCGAGCCACCACACTATATATTCCTAACATGCGGCGCAGTGGATGCGAACCGGCCATCTTCGTCCGATCGGCCGCCCTACCAGATTCGCAGCGGTATGTCCCTGGGAGAGAATGAAAGCCCAATCCGAGCGTCCCAAATCACCCGGTTGTAGCCCGCGAAACTGCCGCTTTGGTACTTCCGCGCGGTAACCCCGGCCACCACATGCACCAGGTGGCTGATCTGCCGGCTGGTCTGCAAACCCGCGCTGTAGTCGCCGTATTCGCCGAGAATGTTGCCGATGGACTCAGCCCTGTCGTAGCCGGCCGAAAAACCTAAGCCCCACCGGCGAAGGCCCGTATAGGTATAACCTGCCGCGGCACTATAGTCTGAGGAGGTCAAGAAGAGACCGTTGCCTGGGGTCATTGAGCGGCCGCCGGATATATACGCAATCCCACGGGCAAATGTTTTCGACAGACGGGCACTATAACTCGGAAGCCATGTCAAGTCGTAAGAAACGACATATCCTTGCGTGATTCCCAGCAGGGCAGCGATGACGGGGTCCAGCGTGATCAACTGCGGGAACTTGCTATCCACCCGGGTCACGCCTGCAAAGCCGCTGAATTCCCACGTGCGGGACAGTTGCACGCCGTATGTGGCGCTGAATCGGTGGAAGTCCGTCCCGCTGAACACCCCGTTATAACTGTAGTGCGTGAACATATAGTTGGCGCCGATCGTCGACCGCCTGGAAATGCGGTACTGCACGTCCCCGCGTGCGTCCTCGCCCGTTACGCCGTATAGAGCACTCGACCGGCGCCTGGTAACATCCCAGTCGCCGCCGAAAGCAAAGGAAAGCCGAGCGGTTCTCTGGTAGGTCAGCAGGACCTGACTGTTTGCGTAGATCGTTCGATTGTCAAAAAAGTCGGTGGTGGGAGTGTAAGTTGTCGTGGGATCAAACGGCACTGTTGCGGAAAGGCCCACCAAGCCATAAGTTTGAGCAAACATGCCGGCGGACTCGTTCAGTTGCAATGTGACATGCCTTGAGACTTGGTGCATGATGCCGAGCATCAACGACTGATCGACGCCCGAGTAATAGGTGGCATGAGAGTAGTCGCGAGCCGCGCCCCCATAATTCAGGGAAACCTTGGTGTGCTTCCAACTGTGAACGCCGCTGATGCCAAAGTCCACCTCCACCCCTTCCGATGAGGAATTCGCCAATGCTCCTTGGGAATTTACAGACACGCCGGCCAGCCCCGTATCGTACACACCAACCACCGACAAGAAAGGAATAAAATCGATCTGAGGCACATTCATGGCGGCGGGGGCGTCGCCGCGGGAGAGAATTGCGGGGCCGGCATACTGGGCAAAGGCCGGCATCACCAGCAAGAAAAGTGCTGCCAGGCGCGGTATTTTCACGGCAAACAACTGTTTATGCTCCTGTCGGCCATTCGTTCGGCTATCGATCGCAACCTAAAGTCTGACGCGAGGTTCCCAGACCTGTCAAGTCAGGCGCCACCGGTACGATCCAGTAGTACATCATAGTACGCGAAGGCATGGATTGACCAAGGAGGGGTACGGCGACCATATTCACTCGGCTCAACTTTGCCCGAGAGCGCTCGCATCGAGTTTCGGACGGTTTGCTTTTGCTAAACTCGGCGTGGCGATGAAATCCATCAAACTGCTGGCGATCGTTGAGGCCACCAGCATCACCGGACCGGCCAAGGGACTGCTACAGTTCGCCCGCATGGCCCGCTCGGGCGGCGCTGGGCTGGCGGTAGAAGTGTCGATTGCCGTCTTCCAGCGCCCGGACGAGCCCGATCTTTTTATTCAGGCGGCCAGCGAGATGTCGGTTCCGGTCTATCCGATTGCCGAAAGCGGCCGTTTTGACTGGAGGGTCATTACCGGACTTTCCGCCCTCGGCCAAAGTCTCCAGCCGGACCTGGTGGAAAGCCACGCGGTGAAGTCCCATTTTCTGGTCCGCAAGTCAGGCCTGAACCGGCTGGCCCCCTGGGTGGCTTTTCACCACGGGTACACGTGGCCGGACTTGCGAGCGCGCATATACAATCAACTGGACCGCTGGTCGTTGCGGGCGCCTTTGCGCGTGGTGACCGTCAACCAGCCGTTTCGGCGGGAGTTGATTCGCCATGGGGTTCCGGCTGCCCACATTGAGATTGTCCACAATGCCATAGAGCCAGGCTGGGGGCGAACCGCCTCAGCGGCCGCCAGTGCGGAACTGCGTGCCCGGCTGGGAATCGATCCGGCGCGAAAAGTGATCTTGATCGTCGGCCGTCTCTCGCGTGAAAAGGACCACCTTTCGTTGCTGCGGGCTCTTAGCCAATTGGCGGTTGTGCGCGGCGGCGAAGGCGCGGCAATCGCGCATCTTCTTATCGTGGGCGGGGGAACGGAACGGGCCAGGATTGAGGCTGCGATTCGCCATCTCGGTCTGAGCGAAATGGTCACCCTAACCGGACAGGTCCCGTCGGCCGAACCTTACTACGGGATCGCCGATCTGGCGGTGCTTTCCTCGTTGTCGGAGGGTTCGCCCAACGCGCTATTGGAAGCCATGGCGGCCCGAGTGCCGGTGGTAGCGACGGCGGTTGGAGGCATTCCGGAGATCGTTTGCGACGGTGAAAGCGCACTCCTGGTACCACCGCGGAACCCCGAGGCTTTATGCCGGGCGATACAGGAGTTGCTGACGAACGAAACTCTGGCACACAGCCTAGCGGCGCGCGCCAACGAACTGATTCTGACCCGGCACACGCTCGAAGCCCGGACCCGGCGCCTGGTCGGGATCTACACCGCCGCACTCGCCAGCCAGGAACGGTATTCTTCGTAGAGTTGATCGCCCAGCAGGCGCCACTCGTAGTGCGCACGCACCAAGGCCAAGCCGGCCAGAGACCGCGCGCCCCAAAGGCCGGGTTCGGTCGCAATGGCGGTCAATGCCGGCAGCCACCCGTTGTCGTCGTCGAGCACCTCTATGTCCTGGCCGGGTGAGACGGCCAGACCCTCGGCTCCCTGGCGGCTGGAGACCACCGGCACGCCGGCGGCCATAGCTTCGAGAATTTTCAAACGCGTTCCGCCGCCCGTGCGCAGAGGCACAATCGCCGCCACGGCGTCGCGATAGTAGGGGACCACGTCGGGAACGGTGCCGGTGACCTCAACGCTCGGCGCGCGCGCAAGCTCCCGGACAGCGGGAGCGGGATTGGAGCCGATCAGAGTCAGCCGCCAGTCCGGAAACCGCTCGTGGATCGCGGGCCACGCCTGACGGGTAAACCAGCAGGCCGCTTCGATGTTGGCGTGGAAGTCCATCGCTCCGACGTACACCAGGCGCCAGCGCGGGACGGCCTCGGCCACCGGCGCGAATCTCTCGGTATCTACCCCGTTCTCGATGACCGTGATGCGCGCGGCGGGAGCGATTGCGACCAGATTCTCTTTCTCCCGCGGGCTGCACACCACGTGGCCAAAGCCGGTGCCGAGGATCCGCTTTTCCAGGCGCGCCAGCCGTTTTGCCGTGAGGTCGGCATACACCTTCTTGGGAAGAGAATTCACGTTGGCCGCGAAGCGCCGCATCAGTTCGGACTCGATATTGTGCCAATCGTAGACCGCGCGCGCCGGGCTCTCCCACAACCTCTCGATCAGCGGCACGTATTCGACCATGTGGCAGCTATCCAGGTGAACCAGGTCGAAGCGACCGCGCGCGGCGATGGCGGTGATCACGGCTTTCATTTCATCGGTCGTGTAGTTGAGCACGCTCAAAGGCTGGCGTCCGGTCAGTCCGCGCACGATCTTACGCAGACTGTAGCGTCCGAGAAGCGGCACCAGGAAGACTTCACTAAAGAACCCGAGGTCGGTCGCGTCGGGCTCCGGAAAACCGGGCTGAATGAAGCTCACGTAAGTGACGTCGGCACGCTGTGCCAAGGCGCGGGCGAGATAATACTCGCGGATCCTGGCCCCGGTTAGCAGCGGCAGGCACAGGCGCGGCGAGAGAAAGAGAATTCGCATCCGAAGGGCCGGCTGTTCCTGCCCAGTATCGCCTAGCTGGCGAGCGGCGGCAATCGTAGAGCCCCGTCAGCACCTCCCAGCGCGCAGGCGAGGAAGCGCTTTCGCTAGAAATGGGCCATCGGAAGTACATTTTGTGGCCTGCGCAGCCACCTGATGAGGAACATGGACGGTCCACTTTTCGTATGAGACCACAGGAGTTCTGCGCATGAGAAGAACACTCACTGCGGGCGCAGCCGATATCTTGACCGGGTTGGCGGCCCTTGCGCTGTTTATTCTTGGCGATAACTGCCTGCACATAGGCGCGGACCTGCGCGCTGCGGTTATAGTCCTTGCACTTCTGTACCTATGTGCGGGGCTTGTTCGCGGGAAGAGCCGTCCCGGGAACGCGTGGCTGAAAGGGCTACTGGTCAGCACGGGGGCCTCTGTCGTACTGCTCGTTTTGGGATGGGACTCGCTGCACCATGCCGTCCTCGCACTGCTCTTGTTGATTGCAAATGCGTTCGCGGTGTGTGGCGTGAGCGTCCGCCGCTTCTGGGCGGCGCGGTCCGCTTTGAAAGGAGGCATCATGGCTTTTGCCTGTCTGGCCGCACTCGTGGTGCTGGCGGTGACTGCCATTCCTACGCTTGCGACGCGAATTGCCACCCGCAGGATGAGCGTTCCCGCTCCCGCGTTTTCAGCACTTGCGGCGCCAGTCCCCACTCGCAGAATGAGCCAGCCCGTTCCCACATTCTCCATTGGCAGACTCGACGGTACTCCGGTCGACTCCTCCGAGTTTCGCGGGCGCGTCGTCGTCCTTGCTTTTTGGGAGATCTGGTGTCTCCCCTGCCGGAGGGAACTGCCGGAATTGGACAAGGTCTATAGGCGGTATCAAGGCAATTCGACGGTCGCGTTTTGGGCGGTCGACGTGCCGCAGAATGGCGACACACCGGAGCAAGGGCGAGACTTCATGAAGAAGGCTGGCTACGCGCTGCCGGTTGCCTACGGGAGCGAGAAGTGCCTCGAAAGCCTCGGCCTGGAGGGCTACCCATCGCTGATCGTCATCGACAAATTCGGAAAGGTGCGCTTGGTCCACACCGGTTACGATAGTGCGGAACGGCTTCAGGCTGAGCTCTCGGGAGAGATTCAGACGCTGCTGGCCGAGCGCATTTGAACCCGGCAACGCGCCTCGCCCTTCGGTTCCGAACCCCGTCCCGGCGGTTGGTGGGGCATGCCTTGTCTTTCCCCTCGAGTTTCTACAAGCGATCCCGGCGCCGAGTGCAGTGCAATGGCAATTGTTTTCAATGACTTAACCCTCCGCGCGTGGGCACGATCATTCCCACTTCGCAGTCCCGGGCCCGTGGCGCGGGCTGTCAAGCCGGCTGAGCCGGGAGTCGTCACGGCTTTTCTTCCGGGCAAGCCGGCAATCGCAGAGATGTTGCCAACACTTGGGCGATCCGTTCGCAGGCGTGCCCGTCGCCATACGGATTGTGGACGCGGGTCATGCGGGCGTATTCCCGCTCGTCATCGAGCAGCCGCGTTGCTTCGGCGACGATCTGCCGTTCGTCGGTTCCCACCAGCTTCACGGTTCCGGCCGTAACCGCTTCCGGCCGCTCGGTTTTCTCGCGCAGCACCAGGACGGGTTTGCCGAGCGACGGCGCTTCCTCCTGAATGCCGCCCGAATCGGTAATGATCATCCAGCACCGGCGCATGAGGTCCACAAACGGCACGTAAGGCAACGGATCGAGCAGGACGATATTGGCATGTCCGGCGAGCTGGCTGTGGGCGGGACCGAGCACGTTGGGATTACGGTGCACCGGGTAAACCAACTGGACGTCGGGCCGTTTCCCAAGCAGCGCGAGCGCCCGCATGACCCGGTCGAAGCCGGGCCCGAAGTTTTCGCGGCGGTGGCAGGTGACCAGAACCAGCCGCCTGGCGGGATCGAGCCAGGGCCAGGCCGGCGCACGGAGTTCGCCCTTTTCCAGCGCGTTGCGCACCCAAAGCACCGCGTCGATGCCGGTGTTGCCCGTGACGAAGATCTTTTCGGGCGCCACGCCTTCGTGCAAGAGGGCGGCTTCGGCGGCACGCGTGGGGGCGAAGTGAAATTCCGCGATGCGTGACGTGAGTGCGCGGTTCATTTCCTCGGGGAACGGCTGCCGCATGTCGCCCGTGCGCAAGCCGGCTTCGATGTGCGCAACCGGCACATTCCGATAAAACGCGCCCAGCGCGGCGGCAAAGGTGGTATTCGTGTCGCCCTGCACCACCACCAGGTGCGGCGGCCGCTCGGAATTCAGAACCGTTTCGATGCCGGCCAGGATTCGCGCGGTGACGCCGCAGAGCGTCTGGCCCGGTCGCATCAGGTCGAGATCGAAATCCGGGCGGACCCCGAAAGCCTCCAAACCAGAGTCCAGCATGTCGCGGTGCTGGGCAGTGACGCAGATCGTTACTTCAAAGTCGTCCGGCTGCGCGCGCAACCGCTTGATCAGCGGGCAGAGCTTGATGGCCTCCGGCCGCGTCCCGAAAACAAAGAGTATCCGGCTCAAAGATCGAGTATAGCCGCGATTACTGGCGCGCTTGCATCCGGGTCGGCCGCCAGAGCGTTTCCGCCGGAACGAAAAACACCAGCACGGCCAACAGCGCGGCGGCGTTCATCGCTACAAAAGTTCGCGCCGGCGAGGAGATGCGCTTTAAGGGAAACGTGCGGGGCACCAATCGATCCACGGCTGCCAGTGCCACCAGCATCAGCTCATCGATGAGCAGGAAGTTGCGCCACCGGGAATCGGTCAGCGCGAGCGTCGAGCCCAAAATCAGCAGGATCGCCCAAGGGAGCACGAGGCGCCCGAATTTGTAAGAGAGAAAGTGAAAACGCATCCGGTTGGCGCTCGAGAACAACTGCGGCAGGCGAACGAAGAGTTGCCAGAGACCGGCCAGCGTGCGCAACCGCCGGCGAAACTCGCCGCCTTCGGCCGCCGGATAGTCGAAGGCGACGGCCTCCGGATCGAAGATCACCCGGTAGCCGCGAAAGAAGGCCCGCAACGAGAATGTGCCGTCGTCGGAAATCGTATCCGGCGGCAACGGCGAAGCCAGGCTGCGGCGGAGCGCGTAAATGCAGCCGGTTGTGCTGAAAATAGAATCGATCCGCGAATGGTTGCTGCGGGCCCATAGCTCAAAACGCCAGTACAACTCCATGTCGGCCTGCTCGCCGGCGCGCGCGGGATTAAGCAGGCGCAACTCTCCGGTAACCGCCCCTACCGAAGGATCCGCGAAATTCGCCGCCAGGTGGGAAAGTGCGCGCGCATCCAGCATCTGGCGGACGTCGGTGAAGAACAGAATCTCCCCGGACGCCTGGGCCAAGCCGGCGTTCAGTGCCGTGGCTTTGCCGCCGCGGGGAACGCAGAGTAACCGCACCCCTCGACCCGCGAACGAACTGGCGATGGTCTCCGTGGCATCGGTCGAACCGTCCGAGATCACCAGAATCTCGCGCAGGTGTGACGGGTAGTCCAACGCGAGCAGAGACTCCAGCTTTCGTTGCAGGAACTGCTCGCCGTTATGGACCGCGACCAGGACCGAAAGCGTGGGTCGAAACGCTGGATCTTTGTGCACGGGCGGCGCCGCTCGCCGCGAAATTGCCAACAAGATCGGGTATCCGATGAGGAAATAGAAGACCACGGCGGTCGCCACCGCCAGTAGCACTGCAGCCGGCATCACGACTCACTCGCCGCGCCCGGAACCGCTGTCCTCTTTCGCGCCGCCTTGCGCCGTAACAGCGTTCGAATCAAAATGTCCAGATCGAGGGACGGGCTTTCCTGCCTGATGTAATAGAAATCGTACTCCAGACTGAGCGCCTCTTCCGACACGCCGCCGGTTTCGGGAAAGTGGGCCTGAGACCAGCCGAAAATGCCCGGTTTCACCGTGAAGCGATACACGTATGCCGGCATGAGATCCAGCAACCGGTCGGCAAAAACGCAGCGCACCGGTCGCGGGCCGAACAGCGCCATTTCTCCTCGGAACACGTTGAGCAACTGTGGCAGGTTGGTCAGATGCAGGCGCGCAATCAGATTCCCGATCCAGGAAGGCGCGCCGCCGGGCCGGGTGGTTCGAAAGCGAAACATCTGAAAAGGAATGCGCTGAAGTCCCGAACATTCGATGTGCTCCATGGCCGATCCGCCAGTGAAAACTGCGCTCAGCAGTGAAGCCAGAATCAACACCGGAGCGAAGAGGATCAGCAGTCCCAGGCCAAACAGGTTCTTGTAGACCGCCTGGAAGGCCAGCATGGCTCGACTGGTGACGGGGGTTACTGAAAAGAGCAGGTCGGACGGCGAGAGACGCTGCCATGCCACGCGTCGTAAGACGCCCTCGCACAGAAACGGAGCGCCTTCCACTTCGATCCCGGCGTAGTGCAACCGAAGCAGGTGCGCCAACGAGATTCCGGCTGGCATGCCGCTCATCACAACCGCCCGCGGCTGTTCGGTCTCGCACACTTCATCCAAGCGATCCGGCGCGCCAAGGAAAGGCAGTTCCCCAGAGGCGGGCGCCGGTCCTCTATCGAGCAAGCCCACCGTGTTTTCCCCGAGCGCGGCTGCCAATGCTGCGGTGGAAGAATCGCGGCCAACCAGCAGGATCCCGCCGCGTCGGCCACCGGGTATAGCCTCTCGCAGCAGGCGGGCGGCAGCCAGGCTCAAGGCGCTGCCCAGGACGATGAGGGACCACGAAGCGGCCGGAATTCCAAACAAATAGGCGAGTCCGTATTGCACCAGCAGATTGGACCCGGTGGCAGTAAAGAACCCGTCAACCCATCGCGGCAACCCATCGCGCGATGAACTCTCCGGGAAGACGATGGCCAGCCAGGCGACGGCGGCCGAAAAAGCCCATTGAAACGCCCATGGCGCCTCCGACGCCGCCTGTCCTAACCACGTCCGGGCCGCCCAGGTGGCGACGCCAAAACCGGCAATGCAGGCGAACAGGTCCGAGAGCGAGGCGGAGTATTCGTTTCCACGGTGAAGCGATAACTTCATGATTTGGCGGTCACCGTGATCTCGGGTTGTGCCGCGGCGCGGCGAGCTTGTAATGTCCGGCGTACGTTTTCCGCAAATCCCATGAGATCGAATGAAGACGAGGCGTCGGGGACAGCGCCGCTGACCTCGATGGACTCGACGTCGGAAAGCGACACCCGGAAGGTCCACGCCGACGCGGTTTGCGGCGTCAGCGTTTCCGTGCGTTCGCCATCGAGCCCGATCCAACGGATTTCAGACATGCCCAAGCCGCGCGCACCCTCGACGAGGATGGCCCACCAGTTCTTTTCGTCGCTGGCCCGCTCCAGTTCCCAGGTCAGGCGCTCCAGGCGCAACCGCCCGTCCAGGGCGCGTTTGAGCCCGCCGCCAAACAGGAACTGGCCGGCTATATCGAATTCCCAATAGCGCAGCTGGTGTATGCCGATCCCGGCGGCCAGACAGAACAGGACGATCACCACGATCTGCAATTTGCCGCCCAAATGGGAACTGGCCAGAAGAGCCAGGGCGGCGGCCAGCGCGGCGAACAGGTACAGGACCCACACCGCCTGCCGCGCCGAGAAACCCCGGTCCAACAGACGGTGGTGGATGTGCCGCCGATCGGCCGTGAAAATCGGCTGGTTGCGCAAGAAGCGCCGCAGCACCGAGAGCGAAACATCGAGCAGAGGGATCGACAACGCCAGCAGCGGCACCAGCATGCTCAGCAGAGTCGACGCCTTCTGGGTCCAGATCATGCCGTAGCAGCCCAGCAGAAAGCCGATCAGCAAGGCGCCCGAATCGCCAAGGAAAACGGTGGCCGGATTGATGTTGTAAACCAGAAATCCCAACAACGCGCCGACCAGCGGAAACGTGGCGTGCGCCAACGGGAGGTTGTGGCGCAGCAACGCGGCCGCGAACAGCGTCAGAGTGGCTACCAAGCCCATCCCCGCGCAAAGCCCATCCAACCCGTCGATCAGGTTCAGCGCGTTGCTGGTCAGCAGCAGCCAGAAAACCGTCAGCGGATAGTCCAGCCACACCGGCACCGGCTGACCCGCAAGGTCCCCGATGTGCAGGCCACTGAAGAACACCAGTGACCCAGCTACGACCAGGCCCACGATTTTGAAAACCGGCTTCAGAGTAAAAAAGTCGTCCAGCAGTCCCGTCAGGAAAACCAGCGCGGCTCCGGGAAGCAGCTTCCAGGCCGAGGGAGCAGCCGCGGCTTCGGTCGCGGGCGCAGTGAGCAAGGCAACCCCGTAGGCGATGGCGATCGCAATTCCTCCCACCCGCGGAATGGGATAGGCGTGGATCTTGCGCTTCCCCGGCCGATCCACCATGTTGTACGAACGAAAAATATCGCGGATGATCGGCGTCAGGATGATGGCGATCAAGAAAGCCTTGCCGGCCATCCACAGCAGTTCACCCATGACGGAGCCTTCTAAAAAAGCTACACCCAAGCATTCTGAATGGAAGCCAACTTCTGGCGGTCCAGCGAGTGTTCCACTCTGGCCGTGATCCCGGCCTCGGAGCACTGCCGCACCTCGCCCAGGTACAGCATGGAACCGCACTCAATTTCGACCAGCACGCCTCGGGAAAATCCATCTTTTGGTCCCGACAGATCCACGCGAAGCAAAGTGCCCTCCCAGCCCGCTTCCCATCCTTCCAGGAAGCCGCCATCAGGCAGATACCTCACCTTCACGCTGTTCCGTTCGGGCATGGAAGTATCATACTCCATCCACCGGCGGAACGTGTACCTGTGGAACCTGTTCGACACCAGGAGCCTTGCCTCGTCCCTGCGCCTCCAGCGCCCTTCCCAGGGCCAGCAGACCGGGCATCGAGGTCGCGGCCGTCACCGTGTCTTGGGTGGTATCACTCTTGCTCGCGGCAGCTTTCGGGTTGTCGTCCGGCTTCTTCCGCGGCTTGCGGACCAAGTACTCCATCACGGCCAGGGAAGCCAGGAAAAGCAGAAATGTCACCGATTCATACTCCCTTCCTGTCCTCTATCGGCATGGGACCGGGCTGCCTTTAGAGAAACAGGGCGCATTTGCGGGGGAGGTGCGACTGAGATTATGGGGGGGAATCGCCGTTTTTTTTCGGGAAACAAATCGCTTAGGGCCGCTACATCACCGGCCCGATCCGCCATGGGACGAATTCCCTGTGGCCCAGGCGCTCAGCGCAGGTGCGCTGGCCGGAAGCCACGGCCAGCACCAGGTTGAAAATCTCGCGGCCCACTTCGTCGATGGTGCACTCTCCATCGGCGATGCGGCCGGCGTTCACATCCATGTTGTCGCGCATGCCGCTGAAGGTGTGGCTGTTGCTCGCTATTTTTATCACCGGGACGGTGGGGAAGCCGATCGCACTGCCGCGGCCGGTGGTGAACGCGATCAGATTTGCCCCGCCGGCGGCGAGGCCGGTCAGCGAAACGGGATCGTAGCCGGGCGTGTTCATGAACGCGAAGCCGGAGTTGTGGATGCGCTCGGCGTAATCATAGACCTCGATCAGCGGGGAAGAGCCGCTCTTGGCCGCCGCGCCGAGCGATTTTTCGAGGATGTTGCTGAGGCCGCCGGCCTTGTTTCCGGGGCTGGGGTTGTCGTCGAAGCTGCCGCCAAAGCGCGCCAGGTATTGCTTGTACTGCTCGATCCTGGTGAGCAGTTTTTCGGCCACTTGGGCGTTGCGTGCGCGCTCGACCAGCAGGTGCTCGGCGCCGAAGATTTCCGGGGTTTCGGCCAGCACCGGCGTGCCACCCAGTTCCGCGAGCCAATCCGAGCAGCGGCCCAGCGCAGGATTGGCCGTGATGCCGGAGAACGAATCGGAGCCGCCGCAGTTCAGGCCCAGCACAATACGTGAAGCCGGAATGGGGCGGCGCGATTCGGCGGCGGCGTTTTGGATCAGGCGCGCGATCTCTCGCCGCGCGGCCTCCACGGTCGAGCGCGTGCCGCCGCTCGCCTGCACCGTCATGCCCACCAGTCGCGGGCCGCGTGGCCCGGCATCACCCAGGTAATGATCGATCTGGTTGCCCTCGCAGCCCAGCCCGAGAATTACGGCGGCGGAAACGTTGGGATGCGAGAGCACGCCGCCGAGCGTGCGCCGGAGCTGATCGATATCGGCGTCACCGGAATGCCCGCAGCCTTCGCCGTGCGGAAACGCCACCACGCCATCCACGTTCGGCGGCAGGGTTTCGCTCGCGTAGCTAGCGGCAATCAGTTCGGCGGTATGCGCGGCGCAGTTGGATGCCGCCACCACCGCGATGTAGTTCCGCGTGCCGGCGCGACCGTCGTCGCGCAAGTAGCCGAGGAAGCTGGGGCCGTCTTCGCGCCGCGCCGGCTCGGCTAGCGAGACGGAAGGGAACTGGTACGCCGCCCGGCGTTCGTCGAAGGCCAAGTTGTGGGTGTGTACGTGGCTGCCGGGCTCGATGGAAGCCTTCGCAAGACCGATGGGCTGGCCATAGCGGAATACGGTTGCGCCGGCCGCAATCCCCCGCAACGCCACTTTGTGGCCGGCCGGGATGGCGTCCCTCGCCGTCAGCGCTTCTCCGCCCACGCGCAGTTCGGTCCCCACGGCCAGCGGCACGCGCGCCACCGCGATGTTGTCGGCGGGGTGAAGCTGAATCGCCGAGTTCTCGGGGCTAGGCAAACTGGCGATTTCGAGCAGCATCGGCGATTCCCAGGGCGCAGGCCGAATATGGCGCCGCAAACCGGACAGCAGCGCCTCTCCATCCTCCCAGCTTACATGTACATGCCGCCGTTGACAGCCAGCACGTGCCCGGTGATGTACGACGCATCGTCGCTGACCAGGAACTTCACCGCGCCAGCGATATCTTCCGGCGTGCCCATGCGGCCAAGAGGAATGCCGGCCAGCATCTTCTGCTTGAGCTCCTCGGGCAGGCTCTTGGTCATATCGGTATCGATGTAGCCGGGAGCGATGGCGTTCACCGTGATCCCGCGGCTGCCCATCTCCTGCGCCAGCGCCTTGGTGAGGCCGATCAAGCCGGCCTTGGATGCCGCGTAGTTGGCCTGCCCCACGCTTCCCGCCTGGCCCACCACGGAAGAGATGTTGACGATGCGCCCCCAGCGGTTGCGCATCATGCTGGGCAGCGCCTGCTGGCTGCACAGAAACGCGCCTTCCAGATTCACCTTCAGCACCAGTTGCCAGTCCGATGCTTTCATACGCACTGCCAGACCGTCGCGGGCGATGCCGGCGTTGTTCACCAGCACGTCGATGCGGGTCTTGTCCTTCAGGATTTTGGCGAAACCATCCTTGACCGATTCGGGCGACGTCACGTCCAGATTCAGCGTCACCGCCTCGGCATTGCACGCGCGAATTTCGCAAGCTACCGCTTCGTTGTTTTCGAGCTCGGGTGAGGCCACCACGATTTCGAAGCCGGCGCGGCATAGCTTGAGAGCGATCGCGCGGCCGATGCCGCGGCTCCCGCCGGTGACGAAGGCTACTCGGTTCAACATTCTTTCTCCTCGGAGTTTTTGTGCTGTTCAGCCTCAATCATAACCGATGGCCGGCAGGCGGATTGCCAGCAGCGGATAGCGTTCATTCGCGTCCGCGGTCTTGAAGTCCTGGTCCGTCCGGCTTTCCCTGCCACGTAGTGAAAGTGGCTTTCACTATTTCCGATTGCGGCCGGACCACGTCGAGGAACATGATCTGGGCGTAGCGACCCAGGTTAGTGCGGACGCAAAGCCGGCTGCCCGGCGGAAGCCCATCGATTCGCACTTCCTTGTTCGAGTACGAGGCGGAGACGCAGCCCCGTTTGCCGTACTCGGTTGGCCGGCTGAGAAGAGCAACGCCCGCGCCATTTCGAGGTTTCAAGTATACCCTGCCCCACTCTGGCGGTCGTATCCAGAAGTCCGAATCCGCATCTCGTTCCGGCGGGATTGTGCCGCGCCCGTCTAACTCAATCGTGCAGGTCACTTTCCCCTCGTCGATGTCAACAGCGCATAACTGCGGAATCTCGATTGTGCCCTGAGCGTGGACCGGGTCGTCATAGGCCGATAGATCCGCGGCTTTGCCGCTAACTGCTCCGGTCTGGTCGGCTACTCCGACCTGCCAGGCAGCCAGTAGTACGGCAGCCAGTCGCAACAATGCGGCACCCCCATCTTCGTTCCAATAGTACAACCCAGACGCGGCCTCGGTACCCTGGCCCGAACATCACCTGCGAACTGGCTGAGGTCCAGCAAACGGGATTGTCGGATACCTGGCCCGGAGCGGCATCGCGGCAGGGGTCTGTCCGAGTATCTCGCGGCGAACGCCGCAGTGTTAACTTCCGGCCCGATTTGCGTGCCGCCGCCCTCGCTCTGCAAAAAACAATTTGCATCTGGAATGTTTTTTGCTATTCTAGTATCGCTCTGGTTATTATCACCGCGCGAGGAATATGGAGACAGCCGCACAAGGCATTCTGACTCGCGACGAAATGGAAAGCAGGCGCTTGTCCGCCGCACAAGACCTGCAGAGGGGGCTCACCCAGTCCCAGGTTGCCCGAAAATTCGGCGTCAGCCGCACCACGGCTTCCCGCTGGTATCGGGCGTTGAGTGGCAGAGGGATGGACGGGCTGCGCAAACGGCGCGCTCCCGGCCGCCCCAGCCGGCTCAACGCCGAACAGTTGCAGTTGGCGGCCGAACTTTATCGCTCCGGCCCGCGCACCGCTGGCTTCCAGACCGACCGCTGGACCACCGTGCGCTTTGCCGGCGCCATACACGCCCGTTTCGGCATTCAATACGATCCGGATCACGTCGGCCGCATCATCCATCGCCTGGGATTGCGTGAACGCGTGCGCAGCCACCGCAGGCTGGCGGACGTTCTGTATGCCCCGCTCTCCGCTTCGGTTCTCAGCCATGCGGAAGCGGCGCCGCCCGCCTAGACGCCAAACCAAGAATACCTTTGACGGGCAAATGTGACGCACGCGTGCTTCGCAAGAACGCGTGCGCCGCGGCCCTTAGCTGTCCAGCCTGTAGCGCGATCCGGCCAGGCGGTAGAGCGGGCGCCACACCAGGCGGTTGACGCACACCACCAGCATCGCCATCACCATGGTGGATATCAGCAGCAGTTGGCTGTTGCCCGAATCGGTGGCGGCGCTGATCTGCGCGCCCAGCCCCAAGGTGCTCATGGTCTTGCCCTGGAAGTGGAAATACTCGGCCACGATGCTGGCATTCCAGGCGCCGCCCGAGGCGGTCACCAGGCCCGTCACTAGGTAGGGAAAAATGCCGGGCAGGATCAGCGTCCGCCAGCGCTGCCAGCGGGTGAAGCGGAAAACCGAGGCCGCTTCGCGCAGCTCGGTGGGGATGGCCATGGCGCCAGCGATCACGTTGAACAGGATGTACCACTGGGTGCCGAGCAGCATGAGGATGATGGAGCCCACGCCCAATCCGCCGCCCAATCGCACCAGGCCCAGCAGAACCACCGGGAACAGCGCGGTGGCGGGAACCGAGGCCGCAATCTGCGCCAGCGGCTGCGCCACTTTCGACAACCGCGGGTTGAAGCCGATGGCGACGCCCGCTGGAATGGCCCACAGCGACGCGATCCCGAGCGACGCGGCCACGCGGCCGAAGCTCGCCGCGGCCGCTTGCAGGGTCGCCACCAGCTCCGCGCTAGGAAGGCCCTTCAGCAGCAGCGCGGCTTTCACCAGCAGGTACGGCACAGCCACCGCCAGCGCCAGCAGCAGAACGGCGCCAACCATTCGGCCGCGGTGTTTCGTCCGGGTGACCGGCACGGGAGCCACGCGCGGAGGACTGGTGGTCAGCCGTTCCCAGAGCGGCCCCACGGCCCGCTTCTCGACCCATCGCGCGACATCCGAGTTGCGCAACAAATGCAGAATCGGCGAAGTGACTTCCGTGGCGCTCTCCACCTGCTCCATCTTGAACTTATCCGACCACGCGATAGCGGGCCGCCACACCAGTTGATCGATCAGCACGATCACCGCGATCATGGCGGTGAGCCCCCACAGGATTCCGGCCGTATCGCCGGCGCTGGACGCTGTCTGTAGATAGGAGCCCAAGCCCGGCAGGCGAAAATCGTGAGGGCCCAGCACGAACATCTCGCAGGCCATCAGGAAGAACCACCCCCCTGCCACCGAAACGATGGAGTTCCATACCAGGCCGATGGTGCCGAACGGCAGCTCCAGCTCCACGAAGCGCTGGGTGGCGCTGAAACGGTTGATGAGGGCGGCTTCGCGCAGCTCGCGCGGGATGGATTTGAGCGAGGAATAGAAGCTGAACGCCATGTTCCAAACCTGGCCGGTGAAGATGAGCACGATGGAACCCAGCTCCACACCCAACTGCCGCGTGGGAAACAGCGCCACCATGGAAAGCATGACGCTGGGGAGAAAGCTCAGCACCGGGATGGATTGCAAGATATCCAGCACGGCGATCATCACCATCTCCACGCGCCGGTTGTTGGCGGCGATGTAACCGTAGCCGACCGCAAACACCAGGCTCAGCACGTACGCAACGGCCATGCGCACCAGCGAGTAGAAGGCATAAGCGGGCAGCGCCGCGGGCGACCGCGAGATGTTGGCGGCCGGCGTCACCACGCCCATCCAATACCGCACCGTGGTGAGCACGGCGTAGATGCCCGCCAGGATCGCCGCGAACACCAGCACGTCCACCAGGACGGACCAACTGCGCTCGCGAATCAGCGACCGGCCCAGTTGCGGGAAAGCCATCAGCGGCCGCCCACCTCACCGCCCGCCGGCTGCGGCGCTTCTTCGGGAATGAAGAAGCGGCCGGAGGAATCGCGGTCGAACAGCTCGGCGTAGCGGCCCCAGGTGACGGCGGTATCGAGTTGCAGCTCGGTTTCCTCGTCGCTGAAATGCTCGTCCAACAAGTCGTGGAAGAAATCGCTCGGCATGGAGTGGTCGGCCTTGTTGGCCAGCGCGCGATTGATCTGGCGGATCAGCGGAACGCGCTCGGCGGCCACGCGGAAGAGTTCCTTGCGGCGCAGGATGCCGGCGTCGGCGAAGCGCTTTCCCTCCGGCGTGAGCTCCGCGTTGCCTTCCTTCACAGTGATATAACCCAGCAGGGAGGCCGCTTCGACGATCGGCAGCAGGTCGTCGATCTCGAAGGCCAGATCGTCCGCCAGGTGGTGGATCTCGTCGCGGCCGTCGCGGTCGCTCAACAGTTCTAGCAGGCCGGCGATTCCGCCGGGGCGGGCATGCGGCATCATCGGATACTTGGCGCGCGCCGTGCCAGCCGCTGGAGCGGCTTCCGGCTCGGGCTGCGGCGTGGGCACCAGGTCAGGCTGCGTGAGCACGCGGTAAATGTAATTCACGGCTTCGAGGAACGGGGGATCCTGATGCTCGCGCGGCCGCGGCATGGCGATCCGGAAATCGGTGCGGACGTGCCCGGGATTTTTCCCCAGCACCACCACCCGGTCGGCCAGCGTCACGGCTTCTTCAATGTTGTGGGTGACGATGAAGACGGCGCGCGTGGGCATCTTCTTGCCGTCCCACAGCTCCAGCAGCTCCGAGCGCAGGTTCTCGGCGGTGAGCACATCGAGGGCGGAAAAAGGCTCGTCCATGAAGAGCACTTCCGGCTCCACCACCAGTGCGCGGGCGAAGCCGACGCGCTGCATCATGCCGCCGGAAAGCTCCTTGGGATAAGCCTGCTCGAAGCCGTCCAGGCCCACCGAATCGAGAATGCGCAGGGCGCGTTTCATGCGCTCCGTCGCCGCGATACCGCGCGCCTTGAGCGGCGCTTCCACATTGTCGAGCACGGTCAGCCAGGGGAACAGCGCGAAG
>Ga0181517_10001537_pt1 | contig 25437 bp, 13 predicted proteins | sample PEATcosm2014_Bin_31_FD_119748 | JGI IMG/M metagenome (GOLD analysis project Ga0181517, IMG submission 119748) | Peatland microbial communities from MTU Mesocosm Facility, Houghton, MI, USA - PEATcosm2014_Bin01_30_metaG | ecosystem: Environmental > Terrestrial > Soil > Wetlands > Peat | place... | reverse complement strand
CGTTACTACGTTTCGGTTGAGGTCGCAGATTTTCAGCAAGCTGAAACCCTTCTCACTAAGGCTGTCAAGTTCAGCCCGCAGGATGCTCGATCGCTCTACTATCTCGCTCTTTGCCAAGAGTCAAAAGGCGATTTGGAGCGTGCTGAGACCAACTACAAACTGGTTTTCAGCCTTCCAAAGTCCAACGCTCGGTATTTCGCCTTGGCTGAGCTTGGGGTCGCGCGCGTTGACCTTTCAACAAACCGCGGTACCGAGGCTCTGGCCTATGCGCAAAAAGCCGCGGCGGCTCTGCCGGAAGAGGTGGAAGGGCACACCATTCTTGCCAAGCTCTACACAACAGCGGGCGATACTCAAATGGCTATCCGGGAGTGGAAGGCCACCGAGTCGCTTGATCCAACCAACACAAGTGCCCTCTACAACCTGTATCGCCTCTATCTGAAATCGGGAGACGAGACTCTCGCCAAGGAAACTCTACAACAATACAAGGCCTTGTCAAAGCTCTATGGTTCGAGTTGAGATTGCATGACCCTGCGTTCTGTTGAACGAGCCCGACCGTGCCAGTCGCGAACTTCGCTTATGACTGACGCAGTCGGGTTCGTCGGTTGCGTGCCGGGTTGGCTCCTCACCATCTAAACTCATCCGGAACCTCCCCGGACTGTTGTGGGAGGGCAGCGACTAAGTCCGAATGCCTGCCGCTGCCCTCTGTTTCATCCCGACATTTGTGCCAGGGTGTTGGCCCTAAAAAATGATCTTCCCCGCCAGCTGAATGACACGCGGAGTATTTGTTCCCTGCATAATGCCAAAGTTGGGATCTCCAACGGTCGTGTTCGGACCGTTGAACACCACACGGTTGAAAGCGTTGAACATCTCAGTTCTGAACTCGAGGTAAGTCGACTCCCTGATTGGGAACTTCTTAAAGATCGAAATGTCCTCGTTGTAGGAGAAGGGATTTCTCACGGAATAGATCGAAGCGGCATTGCCGATTGTGTAGGGTGCCGGCAAACTGAATGCCCCTGGGTTGAAGAGACGATCAGTGTTCGGATTCCAACTGCCCCCCGATGTATCTACGTCCGCCTTGATCGGCACTCCGGCATTGCGATTCGGCCGGTTGCCTATGGAGGCGAACAACGGCAATGCAGTGCCGCCATAGAACTTCAATGGGGTGCCGTCGTTGTACCTCTGCACGGCGTTAACCTGCCAGCCGCCGATGATTTGGCTGACTACAGGGTTTATGTGCGAAGCGAAAACCTGTCCTCTGCCAAACGGCAGAGAGTAGGTCCAACTGATAACTAACACATTGGCTTGGTCAAAGTCCGCCAAGCCTTTCTCGGCCGCGATGTCATATGTGTTCACCGATCCGGCTGCTGCATCGGTCTGGGTGGCATCCGGAACCAGTCCGTTGGTTTTGGCGAAAGTATACGACGCGAGTAATGAGAGGTTGTTGCTGAACCGTTTTTGCAGTCTGGCTTGCAAGGCGTTGTAGTGGCTGTAGCCGGTGGTTTGAAATTGGTCAAGGATGCTGCTGTACTGCGGGAAGGGCCTGAGCGCCTGCGCTACCGAACCAGTGAAGCCAGCGTAAGGCGCCGTTACGCCGGCGGCAACAGCCGCGGGCGAGGTGATGTCGGCTGTTAGAGTACTTCCCAGAGAGAGGTACTTTGGATCAACTTGATCGACATTCTCGAAGCCTGCTCCGAGGCTGGTCGCGCGCGCTCCAACGTACGCCAGGTCGAGATTCATAGCCCAAGGCATTTCGCGCTCAACGTCGAATGTCCAGCTGAGCTGAGTGGCCGGCTTCCAGCCAGTCTTGTTGACATAGGCGGGAGTTCCACCGTTCTGCAGGCTCGGATTGGTATCCGGCAGGGTGACGTTTACAGTTGGGAAGCCCGAGTCCAGCAAGAACGCCGGAGTAATGTCCTGGTTCGAACTGGCAAGCGCCTCGGTGTAGCCGAACCCATTTCCCCACGTCCCACCGGAATTGAGCCGCCCATAGTCCTGGTAAAGAAGGAAAGTTCCGATGCCGGCGCGCAGCACTGTCTTGTTGTTCAGTTGGTAGGCAGTGGCGAAGCGTGGCATCCAGTCGTTGCGAGGGTTCTTATAGAGGAAGTTGAAGGTGCCGATCGCCCCGCTGGCTTTTCCTGAGAATTCGAGCGCACCCGGGATATTGCCCGCTTCCGGATTCGGCTTGGTGAGATTCAAACGGGAGACGTTGCCACCTTCGCCCGCCATGGGGTACCGCGGGATCTCGTGCCGCAGGCCTACGGTCAACGTGAGTTTGGGCGTCAGCTTGATAACATCCTGCGCAAAGAGAGCCGCGAAGGTGTCGCCAAAGGTTGAATATCCTTCCGGTGTAACCACCGATCCGCTGTCGACCTGGCCTAGCAACAGGCTCGCAAAGCCGTTGCCATAGGTGCCGAAATTGGCAGTGTCGGCCGGATTGGATGTTGAATACTGGGTAAAGGTAAGATTGCCCGCGGAGTTTCTCAAATCGGTAAAGTGCATGTTCCGATGCCGCCACTGAAAACCAAAGCTTACCTGGTGCTTATTGTGGCTCCAGTTCACGGTGTCATGCAATGCCCAATCGTTGAATTTGATGGGAACGCCCATAGCCCCGCCGTTGCCGAGTTGCGTGTATCCCGTTATGTTAAACACCGGCCAGCCAGGAGCATTGGCAGGAACTCCGGTTATTTTCAGGGTTGCATTCCCGTCTGTTGTGTCGATGAGCCAGTTCGACCATGTAGGACTTACGGGTGTAGAGCCGAAGCCGACTGTGTTGGTAAGGTTGGAGTTAAACACATGGTCATAGCTGGCGCGAATGCCGCCGCCATCAGTTAGAGTGTTGCGGAAGCAGCAGTCCATGGGAGTTCCATAGAGTGGCCCGTTGACCGTGGTCAATCCATAAACCCACCAGAATGTTCCGTGCAAATGGTTGTTTTGGTTGATTTCATGGTCAAGCCGCATGCTGCCTGTATCCTCGTTCGTGGGCTGCCTGGTCCGATCGAGGTAGTTATTTGCGAAGCCTGCACGATCCGGTGGTGGCAGGAGTGCGATCAGACGCGATGCCACAGCACTGATGCGGAGCGGATCAATTGTGTTGAGAACGCCATTGTATGAGATCTGCTGGCGCGTGTAGGTTCCGTCCGGTTGCAGAGTGGTTGTCGCAGGATCGTAGATCGGATAGGGAAAGTCCGTGAAATCCCCGCCCCGCTCTGCCATACTCGGGATGGTCACATAGTCTGGACTTGCATTACCGCCGGTAAGCCGGAATCCATCATACGCAGCAAAGAAGAATGTTTTGTCTCGACCGTGGTACAGGCGCGGAATCGTGATAGGCCCGCCAAACGTGCCGCCAAACTCGTTCTGGTGAAGCGGGCCCTTGCCGCCATAGTAACCGGAAGCGTCCAGCTTTTGGTTTCTCAGAAATTCAAAAGCGTCTCCATGGAACTTGTTGGTTCCGGAGCGGAAGGTGTAGTTCTCAACGCCGAAACCGAACCCATATTCCGCGGGATACAGCGTGTTCTGGATCTTGAATTCGGATACAGCCTCGTAGGGCGGCGAGCTTTCTGCGATGAACCCGGGAGCTCCTATGCTTTGAGCATCCTCGCCGTCGTACAGGATCTCCTGGCTGAATCCCGGCGCGCCATTGATGTTCTTCGACCATTGATTGCCGGTGACTCCGGGAGTCAGAAACGAAAATGTTTCAATCTGCCGGCGGCCGGAGGCGCCGATTGTCGCCGTGCCTCCAACCTGGATGGGAAGGTCGAGAACCGACTGCTCCGGCATGACCGTGCCTATTTCGGCACTCTCTGTCTCAAGGGGATTCGCCTCTGCGACGACAGTTACAGTCTCTGACGATGTTCCAACTCCCAGAACTATATTCAGAGTCGAAGTCGTCGCCGTCGAAACGGTCACCGACTTCTCAACAGCCGTCTTGAATCCAGCCTTGGTGACCGTAACCTGATATACGCCTGGAATAAGTCCGTGCGCAGAATAGTCGCCGGCCTCCGTCGACGTCACGTCGACGGAATCGTTGGTAGCTGTGTTTGTCACATGGACAGTCGCGCCCGAAATCGAGGCACCGGTTGCGTCGCTCACGTGGCCGGTAATACCGCCTTGAGTTCCCTGCGCCCAGCAGGCGCCAATCAGTGCGGCGAACAGAAGGATGAGGAAAAGCGGAAAACGAAGCAAATCGAATCGCCCCGTGCACGAACGCTGCCCGGTGACCAGTGGGCGAGCGAGATTCCTTTTGGCTGGTTTAAAGTGCGTCATCGCATTCCCAAATAAAGTCCCCAACGAACTTATGCAAGTGATTTTCATGTGGAATCCTCGTCTCCTGCGGGTTAGTTCAGTGACTGTTTTGGTATGGTTCGTTGTCTCGCCAGGTGCTGCTTGAGCGCCTGGCGAGACCAGCTAATAAAGAGTCTTCTGAGCACGGGCTGCAAAATGAAGGTGGAAAATGACCCCGCTCCGATTCCTTCAAATCGATCCGGCCACGCCTGAATGATGACTTACAGCAGATTTTGAGGCCCCGGTGGATATAACTGGCAAGTGAATTGGAGTCCATTCGCCTGTTGAGCGCAAAAATAGCAGGGGCATTGAGCACGTTGCCGCGAGAGGCCATCTCGCCGGTCTGTACGGTAAGCATCACCTGTGAAGCCCCCAGCACCATGTCTACGGAGGAACCCTCAGTTTGCTCTTTGATTCCGCGCCCGCCTCGCACCAGAAACATCGTCCATGGGCCCAGTTGCGAGTTGACGCTGCGCCCTCTCTCGGCGCCTACACGAATTCTCCCAATCCCGACCGATTTCAGCGGAGAATTTGGTTAAACGATTTACGCACACACTTTAAGCATGTCGATTTAGAATTGTCAATCGTTTTCCTGAATCGGCCGGAAAAGGCTCGGATTCAAGCGAGTCCTGTTCAGCGTGATTCACATCACTTAAAGAGGACAATCGATCACCCGAGTCTGCGCCTTTAGAAACGTCTGCATCGTGGTTTTGCTTCGACATCTTAAATTTCCGCTCTTCACTGTTCCTGGTCGGCAGGATCGGCACCGGGAGAGGAGGATGATCCCACTTAGGAGGTGGTCGATGCACCATGGATTTAGATTTGAACGCAGAACGATGCTGAAGGGAATGGGGGCTCCCTTGGGTTTGATTCTGGTGGTCAGGTGTATGTTATTGAGGAGCGGAAAGTCCATGATGGAAATCCCGGCTAAATTCGCTGCTCGTCGGAGGATCGGAATGAGAAGCCTTCATCAAAAGCTTTTTTTGTCTATCTCCATTTCTCTAGCATCCATGCTCAGCACTTCCCCCAGCGCGTCAGCCGCTCCGCAAATGGTGTGGCAGATCGGTACGTTCAACAATTCTCCAAGTGAGTTCAACACCGGGAGTAAAGGCGCGCCGCTCTTTGGTTCTCGTTTTCCCAAAGGCGAGTTGCTCTACGTGGTGGGGAAGAGCAAGCCGGACACGGATTGGCCCGCGTATCAGGAAGGCGCCACCGTGGGCAAGGCGGATAGCCACCCGCATCCCTACTCGATCCAGTTTGATCTGGACCAGGCCCCCCAGGGTCTCTACTCGCTGAAGATCGGGCTGCTCTCTGAAACAGCGCGCGTGGCGATGTTACAAGTGGAGATCAACGGTCACACCGGCCAGTTTTATCAACACCCCATTCTGAACTACGGCGGTGGTGACCGGCAGATGGTGACGCTTCCCATCGCCGCCGTAGACACCATCACTTTCGACCTGCCCACAAGATTGCTGCAAAAGGGAACTAATAAACTGACCCTGACGGCGGTGGACGAGTCTGCGGCGGAGAGTGACGAGACCCACTCCATCATTACCTACGACGCGATTCGACTGGACCACGATGCGGCGGGTGAATTTCCCGCGCATGCCCTTGCGGCTGAGGCCGAACCCACCGTCTTCTACGTGCGGCAGACAGAAGGTCTGGCGGAAATAGTGGACGTCTATGTGCGTTATAACTCGGCCGTGGAGCACGGACAGGTAACGCTGGCGGCGGGAGGAAAGGAATATCACCAGCCGCTCTCGGCCAGGGAATTTGGCGAGCAGAAAGTGGAATTCTCCGTTCCCGAATTCACAACGCCCTTGAATGGCGCCGTGACCGTCAAAATTGGCGGCCGCGCGCAGCGCTTCCCCGTCACCCTCACCCCGGCGAAGAAATGGAACCTTCTTGTGGTTCCCCACATTCATGTGGATGTGGGGTATTCCGACTATCAGGAAAAGGTAGCGGAGATTCAGTCGCGAGTGCTGGAAGAGGCCATCCAGTTGATCCACGAGCACCCGGATTTTCGCTTCAGCCCCGATGGATTCTGGAGTGTGCGGCAGTACATGGCCGGACGTAGCGAGGAACGGCAGCAGCGGCTTCTCCAGATGATTCGGGAAAAGAAGATTTTCATTCCGACGGTGGAAGCAAGCCTTCTCACCGGCTTTCCCAGCCTCGAGACTCTGATTCGCTCGCTTTACCCCGCCTTCCAATTTCACCAGAAAAACGGCGGCGATGCGGATTACGCCAACATCACGGACGTGCCATCCTACTCCTGGTCGTATGCCTCGGTGATGTCGGCGGCGGGTTTGAAGTACTTCATTTCCGGTTGCGACAATGACAACGGACCGATTCTCCTGGACAGCCGGCTCAATGAAAAATCGCCCTTCTGGTGGGAGGGGCCGGACGGCAGCAGAATCCTGATGTGGTACTCCTGGGTCTATTCGCAGTTGGGCGTGCTGTTTGGCGGGCTGCAAGGAGAAATCTCTGCCGGGCATGACGGCATTCCTGTCTTTCTTCAAGCCTACGATCATCCTGGGTACAAATCGGATTCGGTCCTGGTTTACGGGACGCAGTGGGAGAACACCGATCTCTTCCCCCGCCAGGCCAGCGTGGTGGGGGATTGGAACAAGCTTTACGCCTATCCGCATCTGCAATACTCGGGCTTCGCCGATGCCATGCGCACCATCGCCGCCGGCTTCGGGGATTCCATTCCTGTAGTCCGTGGTGACGGCGGGCCGTACTGGGAATATGGCATCGTCTCTACCGCGCGATCCGCGGCCATCGAGCGTGAGAGCGAACAGCGGGCCCTCGCTGCGGAAGAATTCTCCACCGTCAGCGGCTTGGTGGACCCAGGAGCAAGGCCGGAACCGGAGGTGCTGAAGCGACTCTGGAACAATATGGTTCTCTACGACGAGCACACCTGGGGTGCTGCCCAAAGTGTGACTGACCCCGAGAGCCGGGAGACCATAAATCAGTTGGCCGTCAAAGAAGCTTTTGCCACCGACGCCAAACGCGACGTTGATTACGTACTCCGCCGTAGTCTGGCTGACCTTGCCAATTTCATCTACGATCCGCAGGGAACACTGTTGGTGTTCAATCCCCTCAGTTGGCAGCGTTCGAGCCTCGTGGATATTGACCTGGATAAGGGGCATGAGATTGTCGACCTGGTGACGAACCAACCCGTTTCCTATGAAGTTCTCTCCACTGGTGAGTCTTATCGCCGCATCCGCTTTCTGGCGCAGGATGTGCCGTCAGTGGGTTACAAGGCCTATGCCTTGAAGGAAATCCCGGATGCGCCGCCCGCTCCCCCAGTGGCATCAGCCAACACAATGGAGAATCAATTTTACCGCGTCGTTTTGGATCCAGAGAGCGGAGCGGTAAAGAGCATTTTCGATAAGGAGCTGAACAAGGAACTGGTGAACACCAGCAGCGCCTACCGGTTTGACCAATACCTCTACGTCACGGGTGGCGACCAGATTCCCAATCGACTCCTCGAATACAGCGCCAACTGGCCGATTCCCGACCTCACCATTCACAACGCGGGCGGCGGACGCCTGGTGTCCGTAACTCATGAGCCTTTCGGCATGGCGGCACGCCTGGAAAGTTCGGGAGTGAACACACCGGCGATCGAAACAGAAATCATTCTCTTCGATGGACAAAAGAAGATTGAGTTCATAAACCACGTGCGCAAGACAGAGGTCTATTCCAAGGAAGGCATTTACTTCGCCTTTCCTCTGGCCATGGATCAACCGCGATTCCGCTATGAAATCCAGAATGGCTTTGTGGACCCGGCCCACGATCAGTTGCCGGGAGCCGGAAAAGAGTGGTTCTCTGTGCAGCATTGGGTGGCGGCAGACCAGGACGGCGTGACGGCGGCGATCATCCCGGTGGACGCGCCACTGTTCACGCTGGGAGACATTGTGCGCGGCACCTGGCCGCGAGAATTTGGCCAGCGCAATGGCACCATTTTCTCCCAGGTCATGAACAACTATTACTTCACCAACTATGCGGCAGGCCAGGGAGGCGACTTCACTTTCCGTTACGTATTGACCAGCGGCAGCAACCTTCAGCCTGCCCACCTCAGCCGCTTGGGGCGCGAAGAGATGTCTCCGCTGGAATTTGACCAGATCACCCCGCAGGATAAAGCTCTCAATTCACCGCGGCCTCTGGATGCGGCGCAGGCGAGTTTCCTGAAGGTGGATCAACCCGATGTGGCACTGGTGACGTGGAAGGCAGCCGAAGATGGCGAGGGAACGATTGTGCGCTTTCTGGAAATGGCGGGAAAGCCCGCGGAGGTCAACGCCGAGACTCCCCTGCTGAACGTGCAGGCCGCGTGGGCAGCGGACGCTTTGGAAAGGAACCAGGGGCCGCTCACGACTTCGCCCCATGGCTTCCATTTCTCCGTCAAACCCTTTCAGATTGTCACCCTACGTGTGAAGGGAACCTCCGTGACCAAGGAATGATCGAGTGATCCAAAAATGCGGGCTAGCGAACTGCCGGACCAGGCGAGAATCGATCCCTTTCTTGACTTGAGAGAGAATCTTCCCGGAGAACGCAAAAGGATAGGGCGCCCAGCCTTTGGTTTTTTGTGGCTGGGAGCGCCGCCACCGCTACGGGCCGCTGCTCCTCTTTTGAGGAGGCGAGACGTTGATGAGCATCATGAACAGGCGTGATTTTCTTTCAACCATGGCCGCCGCAGGCATGACCGGATTGCTTTCTCGGCCCGATCCCGCGTATGCGGAAGATGGAATCCAATCACCGATCCTTTCAGAATCGGACCAGGTCTTCCTGGCTAGTCAGGCACGCGCCATTCTGGACCGCGCCGGGCTCTTGCCGGGCCAATCGAATGGAAAGTGGCGCAACGACACGCCCTACGCGGTGCATGTGCCGGGCGGCAACATGGGCTACCCCGCCTTCTGGGTGCGCGATGCCGTGATGATGCTGGAAAGCGATTTCATCTCGTTACCTGAACTGGAAGGATGGATTCGCCTCATCGCGTCCCTGGTGCGAAATAGGGATTGGAACGTACGGCCAGGGGTTATGGTGCCGGCCTTTGCTGTTCCCGATCACGTCAATCTGGATGGCAAGGCATGCTTCTACCCCGGCAGTTACGAGACGGGATCCAAGCAGGGGGGCAAGCCTTGGGGAAAGTATCCTCCGTTGGACGACCAGTTCTATTTCATCTTTGCGGTTTACCACCATTGGAGAATGTCCGGCAGCACTGATCTGTTTCGATCCCCAATCAAAACTGCGTTTGGCGAGATGCAACTTTCCGAGCTATGTGAGCGCATCTATCGCATGGCGCCGAGCGATGCCGAGACTCAGCTCTGTACGGCGGGGGATGTGGACTCCGAGAATGCCAAGGACTTTGGGTTTTGCGACAGTGTGTCCAAGAGCGGGAAACTGCTGTTCCCTTCGATTCTAAAGTTTGTAGCCGCCGGGCGAATTGCGGAGTTGTTCAGCGCCGCCGGAGTTGAAGAAAAAGCAACGGCATTCCGCGTTGACGCGCGCAAGATCAAAGCAGCGATCCCAAAGGTCTTTCTGCATCTCGCATCGGACGGAAAAGAAGCCTGGCTCGATTCGGCTACTGAAGTCGGGCATCAAGCCGATGTTTGGGGCAGCGCATACGCTGTCTACAGCGACGCCGTGGATCCGGCGACGGCGCACAAGTTAAGCTGCGCCCTGATCCGAGCGTACCGGGAGAAGACCGCCGTACGGGAAGGTTGCGTGCGCAGTCTGCTCTCAAATGACGCTGCTAACCGCAACGGATGGCAAAATACAGTTTCCCCCTTGGGCGTGTATCAAAACGGCGGTTTTTGGGGAACTCCGGTAGGCTGGTACCTGGTGGCGATGTACAGATCTGATCAGGTTGCCGCTGCGGAGATGGCCAGTGACTACCTCGGATTTCTTCGCAAGAACCGCCGCCCCGACGGGCTGTCTCAGGCCTGGGAATGGTTCAATCCAGACACCGGGAAGACCGCAAATCCACTTTATGTCGCCACGGTTGCACTGCCCTATGGATGTCTTCGCGCAGCAGGCTTGACGGGTGAGCAAAAGCAACGGTTCCGTCGCGATAAGGATGTTTGAACGACCAAAGGCCGATATGGTCCAGGGCGGATTCAAAGGTGCAAGTGCAACATTTCCGAAACAGGAGATAGTTGCATCGGGCGAAGAGCTACCAGCACCTTGATCTTCAGGAACGCGCATTGATTGAGACTCAGTTGGGGTTTGGCACGGGAAACCACAGTGCTACCCCCATTTATTTCCGGTCCAGCCGGAACGCCGCCGCCTGAAAATCCCCGCGGAAATCCGCATCCATCTCCAGTCCATGATTCATCCACCAGGCCCCGCTGGCCACCTCCGGCGTTCCCGCCAAAGCCTTGCCCTCGATCGGGCTGAGCGCATACTCTGCCGCCGGGTCCAGCCCTTTCAGCTTGAGAATCGGGAACCCGCGACCCTTCTGCGTCGAGTGGACAAACGCAAAGACGACGCTCTGGCTTTTGTCGCGGTTCACCGTCTGCGTGGCAGAGAACTCGCTGCCATCGCGCGGCGAAATCAGCCGGTACAGGTCGCCCTGCACAATCGTCGGCTGCACCTGGTGATAGGCAGCGATCAGCCGCTTGGCCGTGGCTGCATCCTCCGGCGTCCATTTGCTGATGTCCGCACCGATGCCCAGCGAACCCTGCATCGAGCTCAGCATCCTGTATGACAGCGACGTGGTCCGGTGGTTGAACCAGTGCGGCGAGTCCGTGACCCACGCCATCATGATCTGCGGCGTGTATGCGTAGGTGAATCCATCCTGCAGCGTCAGCCGGTCAAACGGATCGGTATTGTCCGACGGCCACACCTCATCCACATAGCGCAGAATCCCCAGGTCCACCCGGCCCCCGCCGCCGGAGCACGACTCAATCTCCACGCTCGGATGCCTTTTGCGCAGCTCGGCCAGAATCCCGTACAGGTTCCGCGTGAACTCGACGTAAACCTTCTTCTGCTCGGCTGCGGGAAGCTGGTCCCACCCCGGCTCGCTCCAGTTGCGGTTGTAATCCCACTTCAAAAACGCAATGTCGTTTTCCGAAAGCAGCTTGTCCAGGAAGCCCAGCACATAGTCGTGCACGTCGGGGCGCGCCAGGTTCAAGACCAGTTGCGTCCGCTCCTCGTTGCGTGGGCGGCCCGGAAAATTCAGCACCCAGTCAGGATGCTTGCGGTATAAATCCGAATCCGGATTCACCATCTCCGGCTCAACCCACAACCCGAAATCCATGCCCAACGCATGAACTTTGTCGATCAACGGCTTCAGCCCATGCGGAAATTTCTCCTGGTTCACATACCAGTCGCCCAGGCCGGCGTGGTCGGTCTTGCGCTGACCAAACCAGCCGTCGTCCATCACAAATCGATCGATGCCCAGCGCGGCTGCCTTCTCCGCCAGCGCCTCCTGCCCGGCCTCGGTCACATTCATCTCGGTAGCTTCCCACGAGTTGTAAATCACCGGTCGCGGCCTTGGCGCCGCCGCGTCAGCCGTCGCCGTTGTCCGTGGCAAAATGTGCTTCAGCTCAAACCCGTGCATCAGCCGCGAAGCCCCGCCCAATCCGTCGCTCGCGTATCCGCCATAAAAAATCGGCGTCTCCAGCTTCTCACCGGCCTTCAGCACATATCCAAAATCAAATGGATTGAACCCTCCGGCTACGCGTACTGCGTCCAGCTGATCCTGTTCCACCGTGATGCGCCACGAACCGCTCCAGCCGAGCGCACCAAACCACACTTCGCCATGGTCCTCGTTCGCCTCGCCCGCCTGAACCGCAAACCAGGGATTCGCCTGGTGTCCTGTCGTCCCCCGACGGCTCTCAATCACCCGCGCTCCCGGATGCACCGCCTCCTGCGTCAGCGTCCACTCGCCTGCCCAGCGGCCGGTCAGGTAGTTGAGCGTGTAGTGCCCCGCCGGAAGCGCCCACGCCGCCGCGGCCGCCTGCTCCACAGTAACCGCCGCCGTGCCCCGGTTCTCAATCGTCGCCGACCGCGCCAGAATCCCGCTCTCCGGATCCATCGCGTAATGCAGCGTCACAAAGATGGGCCGCTCAATGTCCTTCAGCACCACGCTCAAACCGTTGGTCTCAACGGTGTGGCTCTGATAGTGCAGCACCAGGTCGCGGTTGCCGTCAGCAAAGCTCACCTTCAGCGCCGGCTCGTTAAACAGCCCCGCGCCCCAGCCCGCGTACTCCTGCGGCGTGTTGTTGTACGACGAGTCAAACGACGCCCACTCACGCATCGGCGCAGCCTCCGCAAAGCGGTCCGCCGCCCCCAGCCTTCCACCCCAGTAGAGCTGTTGCAGCTCGCCCCTTGGGTTCACACCGAAGACATACGAAGCACCTCCGCCGTCGAGCCGGAAGACCTTCGTGGCCGGATCAAAACTCGCGGGGGACTGCGCGAACACAGCCAACTGAAAAACGGTCAGGGCGAATGCGATTGAAAAGGCTTTCATCATGGTCGATTTCTTCCTTCAAGCCGCTAATCATACCATCCGCCGCGCACTTCCTATTGCGACGCAAATAGCCGCCAGCTTCTCAAATTGTCGAATGAAGCTGCCCTTACGCGAAATGCTGAAGTTCCAGGTAGCGAGGAGCAGCGAGACGGGCAATCCCCCGTTTCGGCCCCTAAGGCAGCACGTCCACGCCGCGCCAAAAGGCCACATAGCCCTTGAGTTTGCGCGCCAGAGGCTTTGGGTCGGGATAGAAAAAGGCCGCGTCGGGATTATCCTGCCCGTCGATCAGCAGATTCATAAACCGCGCCTGCCCCTTGGCGGGATCGGTCGAAGTGGTTGAACTGGGGCGGAAATACTCGCGCTTGAGGCTGGCTTCGGGAAAGTACACAATTCCCTCGACCGTCTCGGTCCGGTCGCTTTCGGCAACAACTTTGCCGTTCCAAATTGCTCGTGCCATGGTTTGTTCCGGTCAGATCCGTTTTCAGAGTATCTTGCTGCCCGCAAAGCAGGGTCGTCAAGAGCTTGGCAACACAAGGGTTACCGCAATCGAGCCGGTTGCCGTAACCCTCAAGTTGCTCCAACGGATATGACACTACCAGAGATTCGCCTGCGTGGCGAGTCGATCCGGTTCGATTTCTTACTTCGCGCCCTCGATGGAATCAATGTGAACACTTTTCTTTTCGCTATTGGCCGTCGCGGTCACGGTTACTTTGTCGCCGTAAAACCCCTTCACCGCGTCCGGGTTGTCGATGGCCCAGACGGCCTTCTTCTCTTCGTCAACGAACACCGGGGCCATGCCGCCTTCAACGCACTTCTTCACGCACGCGGCGCCCGAGCCGGCATGCTTGGCGCCGCACATCGAGTCAGAAATCCAACCGTTGAGCTTGGTTGAACCCGCAGCGCTGGCCGCAACCGTGCCAAACGCACAAACAGCCAGCAACAGAGCAAATGCTCGCTTCATTTGATCCTCCATGGGGATGGGAAAACTTCGTGCAAATACCATCATGCACGACCAAACACCTTTCGACAAGACATACGCTGCCCTGGGGTTTGGGCGGATGAAAATGCCGCCGGTCGAAGTGTTACTTTGCCGAAAGCCTGGCCCGCCGGGCCTCCATGTTCTTTAGCGTTACCTCGTAGCGCTGCGCGGCGGCCGAAAACCGGTTAATCAGTTCCGAAGTCTTTATCAGAAATCCCGGGTTCTGCTCCCGGATCGCATCCAGGATGGGCGCAAACTTGGCCAGCAGAAAGAACCCCTCGCCATTGCAATCCACAAACAACTCCGCTGAAACCGCGCCGTGCAGTACCATGGCCGCCGCCATCTCCCAATAGGTAATCACTTGCCGAAAATAGGCATTGTGCGGGTCGGCTGGATTGTTGGCTACGGCAAAAAACTCTTCGGCCGTGGTCGGCCAGAACTCGCCGCCTATCCACGCTCGCGCCTGGCGCATCAAAGCCTCGGTGCGCAATTGGTAAAGCTTGAGAATGATCTCGGCATCGGCAGGCGTCGCTAGCATTCGTTCCATCAGTGTTTTCTCCGTTTTCTCCGCTGCCCCATACTAACGGATCCACCCCAGCGCCTGCTGAGTGACCCAACTCTAGCCCGCATTCCTCACGGTCAGCCAAAATTCGTAGCGCCGTCATCGCCGTGTAGCGCCGACCTCCCGGTCGGCTGTAGCGCGGACGTCCTCGTCCGCGCTCAACAAAGCTCGATTTCTCAAACGGCTTCTCGCCATCCCGATCGATTTCTTTTGCTGCTTCCCGGCAAGGGGGCCCCCGGTGACGGATCTTAGTCGTTGGCGTGACCGAGAGGGGGATGCCACGATGCCCGATCTCAGGACGGATAAAGACCCGCCTATACCGCCTGCAACTCCTTCTTCCCGCCCTTCTTCACAGCCGTCTTGGTCGCGCGTTTGACGGCGCTCTTGGCCGCCGGTTTCTCCACCACCGGACCATGTGTCTCCGCCGTCGGCAACGCCGGCGCATCCCCAATGCGCTTTGAGTAGCTGCAAGTCACGGCGCTCTCCGCCACCACCGCAGCTCCCTTCTTCGCGCTCTTCTTCGGCGCGGCTACCTCTTCCTCGGCAGCCTTTTTCTTGTTAGGGCACTCCAGGAAGATCCCCGACCGCAGCGTCTTTTCCAACAGGTACGGGCTGCCGCACTCCGGACACTTTTCCGCCACCGGCTTGTTATTCGATGTGAAATCGCATTTCGGATAGTTAGTACAACCCCAGAAGATATTGCCCCGCCGGGCCTTGCGCTCCGCCAGGTCGCCGGTGCCGCACTTGGGGCACTTCATTCCTTCAATGAGGTTCTGCTTCACGTACTTGCACTTCGGATACCCCGAGCAGGACACAAATTCCCCGTAGCTCCCCTGGCGCAATACCAGCGGCTTGCCGCACTGCGGGCAGTCTTCTCCGGTGGGCTTGGGCGCCGCCACTTTCTGTTGCTGCTTGCTGCTCAACTTGCGGAAGGTCTTGCAGGGCGGGTCCTCGTTGAACCCGGGGCACGACATGAACATCCCGAACGGCCCCCTCCGCAGCACCATCACGCGTCCACAGTTGTCGCAATATTCTTCCTGCTCGGTGGCTTCCTGCCCCTCGGGCGTATTCATGTCCGGCTTGCCGGCGGTGTTCTCCTTGGTAAACGTACAGCTCGACTTGTCTTTCTTGTCATACGCCGAACACGCAAAGAAGCTCCCGAACTTGCCCCACTTCAGCAGCAGCGGCGATCCGCACAAATCGCACTTTTCGTCGGTCTTCACTTCCATGCGCTTGATGTCTTCCATCGTGGCCCCGGCTTCTTTCAGCTCTTCCACAAAATGGTCGTAGAAGCCGTTCATCAGGACGGTCCACTTCTCAGTCCCATCTTCAATCTCGTCCAGTTCTTCTTCCAGCTTGGCCGTGTACGCAATATCGAAGATGTACGGGAAATTCTTCACCAGCAGATCGCAAACCACCATCCCAATTTCAGTCGGATAAAAGCGCCCACTGATCTTGGTCACATATTCGCGATCCTGGATGGTGTTGATAATCGATGCGTACGTCGACGGCCGTCCGATGCCCCGCTCTTCCAGCACCTTTACCAACGAGGCTTCGTTATAGCGCGGAGGCGGCGACGTAAAGTGCTGCTCGGGATCCAGCTTGTCAAGCTCCAGCCTTTTTACGCCGTCCAGATTGGGCAGCTTGTTGCTCGCTTCGTCGTCCTCGTCGTCCTTCTTGTCTTCCAGAACTTCGTAGACCTTGAGGAATCCGTCAAAGCGCACCACCGATCCGCTCAGCCTGAAGTCGTAGGTCTTGCCGGTCTTCGAACTGAGAGCGGCAATCTTCGCCGTGGTTACATCGAAAATAGCCGGAGTCATCTGTGAAGCCACAAACCTCTGCCAGATGAGCCGGTAGACCTTCAACTGCTCGTCGGTCAAATAGCGCGCGACCGACTCCGGTGTCCGCGACGCATCCGTGGGCCTGATGGCTTCATGCGCATCCTGCGCGGCTTTCTTGCCCTTGTACACATTCGGCGTTGCCGGCAGATACTGGGGCCCAAGCTGTTTCCCGATCCACTCCCGTGCTCCGGCAACCGCTTCCGGCGCCACGCGAGGCGAATCCGTTCTCATGTAGGTGATCAGTCCGGTGGTGCCCTCGGCGCCCACCTCCACGCCTTCATAAAGCCTCTGCGCCACGCCCATGGTGCGGCGCACGTTGAAGCCCAGTTTGCTGGCGGCGTCCCGTTGCAACTGGCTGGTAATGAAAGGAGCCAGCGGTCTCCTCTGCTTCTCAGTGGACTGCACCGAAACCAGCGACCACTTCGCTCCGGTGAGCGCGTCAACCACCGCGTTCATCTGCTTCTCGTCCGCCAGAGCATTGGCAATGAATTGCTCTTTGCCGTCCTTGTCTTTGCCGTTCGCAACCCGGGCCGGCTCGCCATCGATGCCGGTAAACCGCGCCTTCAGGCTCTTGTCCGCCTGCTTCTCGGGGTGGAGAACCGGGGTCCCCGCGGACGGGTCCTTGTCCGCGGGGTGGAGGATCGCATCCAGGTTCCAGTACTCAATCGGACCAAAGGCGCCAATCTCCCGCTCCCGCTCCACAATCAGCCGCACGGCCACGGTCTGCACGCGGCCCGCCGACAAGCCCCGCCGCACCTTGTCCCAAAGCAGCGGAGAAATCTGGTAGCCCACCAAACGGTCCAGCACCCGCCGCGTCTGCTGCGAATCAACAAGATTCTGATCCAGGTCCCGGGCGTGTTTGAAGGCTTCCTGCACCGCCTTCTTGGTAATCTCGTTAAACGTCACGCGGCGAATCTTCTTCCGCTCCTTGGCGCTGGTTCCCAACTGCAGCGCCAGGTGGTAGGCAATCGCCTCCCCTTCGCGGTCAGGATCGGGCGCCAGGAAAATTTCGTCGGCCGCGGCCCCGGCCCGCTTGAGCTGGGCCACAACCTTCTCCTTGCCGGGAGACACGATCAGAGTCGGCTCAAATGTCCGGTTTTCCAGTTCCACGCCAATATCGTTCTTGGGCAAATCCATGATGTGCCCCACCGAGGCCAGAACCTCGAAGCCTTTGCCAAGATACTTCTCGATCGTCTTCGCCTTGGCGGGGGATTCGACGATTACCAGTGATTTGCTCATTGCCATCCTTATTACCTTGATTACCTAAAACACTCTACGCTGTCTGGCCTGTTGGACTCAGATTTGGGCGTTTTGGCCCTGCCATCTGCCAGACGCAACCCGGCTAGGACCCATAACGCTCCCCGAACCGATCCGGCCGTCCGGGAAAATCAACTGCAAAAGTTGGACGCTACCATGGAACACCACCTCGTTTCCACTCGAAGCAACCCTTTTCTTCACCCGCCATCCCAATCGGCCGTTTCGCAGTCGCAAGATAACGTACTGCGAATGAGCGTAATGGCGGACTTTTACACATTCCGGGCACAGTCCTCAAAAAAAGATTGCTGCTCTAGAGCAAAAAGTAGCAAAATATACTCCAGTGATCGGAGTCGCCTATCATGCCGGACGTTAAAAAAATCAGCATTGCCCTCACCGGCGAACAGGTTGGCGCCCTCAAAGCCGCCGTAGAAACTGGCGAATATGCGACCACCAGCGAAATTGTCCGGGAGGCGGTCCGCGACTGGCAGTTCAAGCACGCTCTGCGCCACGAAGACCTGAACCGTCTCCGCCAAATGTGGGACCAAGGCAAAGCCAGCGGTGCCGCCACTCCGGTTGACTTTGAGAACGCGCGTCGCGAGGCGCAGAAGCGATTGGCAGATATCGAAGAGGATGAGGCACGTGCCAGTTGACCTCGTTTGGACCCCGCAAGCTCGCGAAGACTTGATTGAAATCTACACCTACATTGGATTAGACAATCCGTCGGCAGCAGATCGCGTCTTCGACGCTTTGCAGTCCAAAGCTGGATTGCTCATCGCGCATCGGCGCAAGACGATCCGATATCCGTCCGTCGACGCGAATCCTCATCGAGGGACCATACCTCCTTCTCTACGAAGCGCAACCGGATACCGATGAGGGCCACGTCGATGCGGTGGAAATCGTGAGAATTGTCGACGGGCGACGCAACCTAAAGAGCCTCCTCTGAATTGTTCGCGTCGTCCGCTCTGAAACCAGCTCTGATCTCTGTTCTCTGATCCCTGTCTTTATCACATCGTCCGTACGTAGTTCTTCCCCGGCAGCCCGCGCACCCGCCCCGTCATCTCCAACTCAAAAAGCGCCGTAAACACCTCAGACGAAGTCAGTTGCGTTTCCAACAGCTCCAGGATTTCGTCGATCTGCAGGCTCTGGTCCTGGTGCAGAACCTCCAACACCATGGCCTCCTGGGGTCGCAGTACCGGGTCGGGCAAGAGAGATGCGGGCGTCTCCGCTTTGGATTCAAACCCCGCCTCGGTCTCCAGTTCCAGCCGGACTTGAGAAGGTAGTTCCTCCCACACGTCTTCCCAGGTGGCCACCAGTTTGGCCCCCTGTTTAATCAGCGTGTTAGGGGTCCACGAGTTCTTGTTGGTCACATTCCCAGGCACCGCAAACAAGTCCCGATTCTGCTCCGCGGCGCAACGGGCGGTCACCCGCGTGCCCGAGTTCTCCGCCGCCTCCACCACCAGCACGGCCACGCTGAGCCCGCTCAAAATCCTGTTCCGCCGGGGAAAATTCTGCGGCGCCGGAAACGTCCCCATCGGCACTTCGCTCACAATCGCCCCGCCTGCAACCAGAATCTCCTCAGCAAGCTTCTTGTTTTCCTTCGGATACACCACGTCGATGCCGGTGCCCCAAACCGCGACCGTGGGCATCCTCGCCTCCAGCGCCCCGCGATGGGCGCAACTGTCGATACCCCGCGCCATCCCGCTCACAATCAGCAGCCGCCTGACCGCCAGGTCCCGCGACAGCATCTCGGCTATCCCAGACCCATACGGGCTTGGGTGCCGCGTCCCCACCACAGCAATCGACGGCCGGCTCAGCAAACTCACCGCCCCGTGTACCCAAAGCACCGGCGGCGGATCATAGATTTCTTTCAGCCGCTCCGGGTACTCCGGGCAGCCGAAGCTCACAATCGTTGCGCCCTGCGCCACCACTCGAGCCCATTCCGCGTCAGCCGCCGCCCGCGCTTTGCCGTCAAAGATGAACTGCGCCGCCGCCGCTGGAAACCGCAGCCCTTCCAGTTCAGTAAGCGTCAACGCAAAAACCCGCCCTGGCGCCTCCAACTGCTGCATCGCATCCAGAATCCGCTTTGGCCCCAGCCCCGGCGACAAAGCCAGCGCCAGCCAAGCCAGCCGGTCTTCATCCAACCTGGCCGCCGCCAAGCAATCGGCATTCTCGGTCAATGTCTTCATCCTTACTTGTTCCCGTTGCGTTGCCGACCCGCGGATCGGTCAAACTTGTTTCCGGCCCAGTAGACCCGCTAACTTGCTAACTCGCCAATGCACGCAAAGCGTGCGCAAACTCGCTAAAAAAGACTCCCAAGACTTCCCCTTCGCCCGAAAGCGCACACACCCGCTTTCCTCACAGGAAACTAAAGGTCAGATTTGCGGGTAATCTCGCCCAAGTTACCCCGGCACAGCCCCCATGTCAAGCTCCCCCCTGTTGACCTTGTGAATGCTCCCAATGAATCCCCACCCCCGGTTGATACTCTAAGAGATGTGAGTACGACTCCCCGTTCGCGCCTTCGCATCGCCGCCATCAGCTTCCTCAATACCGCTCCCCTCATGTGGGACTTCCAGCACCCGCCCCTGGCCGAGCCCCTCGCCGCCCGTTATCAGATTGACTGGATGCTCCCCGCAGAGTGCGCAGCCCGCCTGGCCTCGGGCACAGCCGACCTGGGGCTCATCCCCATCGCCGCCCTGGCCACCAACCCCAGCCTCCGCATCCTGCCCGGCTGCACCATCGCCTCAAGGGGCCGCGTCCGCTCGTTGATTCTGGTCCGCCGCGCCAGCCAGCCGCTGGCCGAGTTGCGCTCAGTGGCCGCCGACACCGCCAGCCGCACCACCGTCGCCCACGCCCGGATCCTGCTAGGCAAATGGGGCAATCCCAATGTCCCCCTCATCCCCATGGCTGCCGATCTCGACGCCATGCTCGACCGCGCCGACGCCGCCATTGTCATCGGCGACCCCGCCCTGCTGGCCCTTGAAGAGCGCGCCAACCGCTTCGAACGCACCGGCGAAGAGCTCATTTACCACGACCTCGCCGAAGAATGGCACACCCTCACCGGCCTCCCCTTCGTCTCCGCCATTTGGGGTACTTCGTACCGTGGGCCTTTGGATGAGACCATCGCCAACGACCTCATCCAATCCCGCGACCACGGCCTACAGAACATGGATACGCTGGTAGCCGAGTGGACCCGCGAGCTCCCACTCAGCGAGCAGACCATCCGCGCCTACCTCACCACCAACATCCACTACATCCTCGACGAAGAATGCCTGGAGGCTATGCGTACTTTTTTCCGCCTCGCCGCCGAAGCCGGCGTGCTACCGCAGTACAACTTCTCACTCTGACCAAGTCAGCGGAGTAGCGCCTCGGCACAGAGGAGTAGCGCCGGCCTCCCGGCCGGCTGTAGCGCGGACGTCCTCGTCCGCGCTTGCTTGTGGCGACCACCAATTCAAAGAGTCTCGGCTCCATCCTCCGGAACAAACCTGAAATACATCGCCGTCCACCAACAACATAAAAAAGGCCGACCCACAAAGGATCGGCCCAGGAATTCGCTTTCTTCCGGACGACAGACAAACCGTCACCTGCCATCTGTAACCTGGCGGCTTTCTATATCTCCCACCTTAGCAGCGCCGCCCCAACAGTAAATCCAGCCCCCACCGCAGCCAGCAGCACCAGGTCGCCCTTCTTCATCTTGCCTTCTTCAATGGCCGTTTCCATGGCCAGCGGAATCGTTCCCGCCGACGTATTCCCATACTTCTCAATGTTGATAATCACCCGTTCCGGGTCCATCCCCAGCCGGTCCGCGGTCGCCGTAATAATCCGCTTGTTGGCCTGGTGCGGAATAAAGCAGCCCAGGTCCGCGCCGGTCACGCCGTTGCGCGTCAGCAGCTTTGTCGTAGCCTCGGCCATCTTGCGCACCGCGAACTTATACACCGCCGGCCCATCCTGGTAGATGTAGTGCATCTTCTTGTCCACGGTCTCGTGGCTCGACGGGTTCAAGCTGCCCCCGCCCTTCAAGTTCAGGCTCACGCCGCCCGATCCGTCGATCTCGTGCACATAATCGATAAACCCGATCTCGCCTTCTTCGCAAGGCTCAATCAGCACCGCCCCGCCGCCGTCGCCAAACAGTACGCACGTGGTCCGGTCGGTATAGTCGGTCATGCGCGTGTTGGCGTCCGCTCCGCAGACCATCACTTTTTTATGCGCCCCGCTCTCCACCAGCTTCACGCCCGTCTGCAGCGCATACACAAACCCCGAGCAACCGCCTGAAACATCAAAGCCCCACGCCCCTTTGGCCCCGATCTTGTTCTGCACCAGGCAAGCCGTCGCGGGAAACATCATGTCCGGCGTTACCGTGCCCACAATAATGACCTCGACCTCGCTAGCCTCGATCCCCCGCGCCGCCAGGCATTTCTTCGCCGCCGCCGTGCAGATGTCGCTCACGCCCAGCCCCTTGGCCAGTTTGTGCCGCGTACGGATCCCCGTACGCTCCATGATCCACTGGTCGTTGGTGTCCACCATTCTTTCCAGGTCTTGATTGGTGATGATTTCGGGAGGAACGTAAGTGCCCAGCGCCGTAATCTTGGCGCGCGTGCCCACGATCGGGCGAACAGTAAGTGTCAACGTAATTCTCCTGGCAACTAAATCTTTAAACTGCCCTGCGCCCGCCACACTGATGGGTGCCCCATCCTTTTCGCGTCCTTTGCGAAAAGGGTGGGAAACCACAAATGCTGCGTGCCGCCAAATGGCTTGTCATCCTGAGCGGAGTCCGCCGCGGCGGACGGAGTCGAAGGACCTGCGGCTGTCTTTTTGCTTCAATTGCAATCGGGGCGACACAAAATCAAAAAACCGCCCATGACGGCAAAAAAGCGCCGGGTGACCTACTGCGCCCGTACTAGCCCGTTACCGTTGCTTCCTTCCGGACCTGGCGGGGTTGGCGGGATTACGTCGCGTAGGACCCGGCACTGGTTGATTTTATCACCCCAACCCGTGCGACCTGAGACCGGAAACCGAGCTCTCTTCTCCGCGTCCAGTTCAACGCTCATTTTTCAATTGCCAATTGCGTGTTGGCGACGTCCAGGTCCAGAATGGAATGCGATTTAACAGTTCGGCAAGGAAACTTGATCCACCACTGTCAGGGCCGATTGATCCACCACTGTCAGAGATGGTTGACCCGCCACTGCGATGTCATCCTGAGAGGAGCGTAGCGAAGTCGAAGGACCTGCGGTTGCTGCGGTTGTTTTTCGTCCTCGCGTCGGCTCATCTCAACAAACCAGCCGCCGAGGATTCTGATCAATGGAACTGCACGCGCACCATCACACCCACACCCACCCGCACACGCATCCCGCAACTCCCCGCAACCACGTCGCCGCTGACGACACGCTGACCACCCGCCGCGACTTCTTCCGCATCCTCGCCGGCGGAGCTCTCGCCGGAGCCTCGGTTCTCGAACTCGCTTACCATCGCGCCGCATGGGCCAGCGCCGCCGCGCCCACCGCCGCCTCCAATCTCTTCAACCTCCAAAAAGTCGCCCCCGGCGTCTTCTTCGCCATGGCCCATCCCCAGGCCCAGGTCAACTGCAACGCCGCCATCTTCGTCCGCTCCAAAGATGTAGTCGTCGTCGACGCCCACTCCAAGCCCTCCGCCGCCGCTTCCCTCATCGCCCAGATCAAGCGTGAAGTCACTACCCTGCCGGTCCGCTACGTCATCAACACCCACTTCCACTGGGACCACGTCCAGGGCAATCACGCCTACCGCGTGGCCGAAGGCCAGGTCGACTTCATCGCCACCGCAGCCACCAAGAAGCTCATGCAAGACCTCTCGCTCCAGCGTCTCAAGGAATCGCTCGACAAGGTGCCGGCCCAGATTGACGACCTCCGCCAGCGCGCCGCCCATTCCACCTCAGCCTCGGAAAAAGCCTTCTGCGCCGGCCAGATTCGCCAGCTCCAGGCCTACGCCGCCGAACTCAAGGACTTCAAGCTCGAGTTGCCCACCATCACCTTCGACGACTCCTACCATCTCGCCGACCCGGCCTTCGATCTCCACCTCGGCTTCCACGGCCGCGCCCACACTGCCGGCGACGTCTTTGTTCTCTGCCCCCAGGCCCGCACCCTCGCCACTGGCGACGCCAGTCATGGCTGGCTCCCCTTCATGCACGACTGCTATCCGCACCAGTGGCCCCACACCATCGATGCAGTCGGGAAGCTCGACTTCAAATTCAACATCGGCGGCCACGGCCCCCTGCAATCGGACCGCACCGTCATGATCTGCCAGCGCAACTACATTGAGGAGTTGACCGCGAGAGTAGAAGAAGCCCAAAAAGCCGGCCAGCCGCTAGCCGAAATGCAAAAACGCATCACCGTAGCCTCGCTGAAATCCATGCACTCCAACGCCTATGAAGACTTCCTCAATCGGACACTAACCGCCACCAACCCCCACTACGGCCCCATGCCCCCGTTACAAGAAGGCATCAACGAAAACATAGCCGACGTCCTGAAAAACCTCGACTGGGCCTAGCACCTCGCAAGCGAATACCGGCCTCTGACCGCTAGCTCTCCCACCAACGATGGGTGCCCCAGGTCTCGATTTTGAGACCTGGGATACCACTACCCTCAATCAGCCCTCTTCCCACGCCACAAAAGCCGGGTGCCCCACCCCCGGCGCGCCTTTGTTTTTGCGCCTGGGGTGGGATGCCACGAACCTCAATCGACGTTTTGAAAGGGCCGGGTGCCCCATCCATGACCGCAGCCTCATCGCGATCATCAGTGGGAAGCCGCAAACCTCAATCGGACGTCCTTTTCCTATCCCCGGTACAATAAAGAAGTGACCAAACCCACCCCACCCGCGGCCCCTTCCGTGGGCTTTATCTCCCTCGGCTGCCCCAAAAACCTCGTCGATTCCGAGGTGATGATGGGACTACTCGACCGCGCCGGCGCGCGCCTCACCGCGCACCCCGAAGAAGCCGAAATCCTCGTCGTCAACACCTGCAGCTTCATTGACACCGCTAAACAGGAATCCATCGACACCATCCTCGAAATGGCCCGCCACAAAACCAATGGCAAGGCCCGCAAGCTTATCGTCGCCGGCTGCCTGGTCGAGCGCTACCGCGACGAAATCCAGAAGAGCATCCCCGAAGTAGACGCGGTAGTGGGCACCGGCGAACTGGAATCCATCCTCGAAGCCGCCGGCCTCGCCGGGGTGCCCCCGGTCCCTCGCACTTGGGGACCGGGGAATTCTGCCAATCCACCCTCCCCCTTCAGCATCCTCACCTCCTCCCAGTCCGCCGCTGTTCGGTCCGGCCAGGAATCCCAATCCGGAACGCACAAGCGGACGGTAGGTCAGGGCTTTAGCCCTGACATTGAACCCGCCCAGAAGATGGGGGCTTTAGCCCCCGCTGAAGTCTCTTCAAAAAATTCGACGTCACACTCCAAGCCCTTCCAAAACGAGAACAGCCCGAAGGGCCGCCCCGAAGGCGACCACCGCGAACAACAAGGCCGCTTCAGCCGCGACGACTGGCAAGGCGCCCGGCACCTGCTCCCTACCTATCTCTACGACGAAAACACCCCGCGCTTCCTCACCACCCCCAAATCCTCCGCCTACATAAAAATCGCCGAAGGCTGCGACCACCCCTGCACCTTCTGCGTCATCCCCAATCTCCGCGGCAAATTCCGCTCCCGCCGCTTCGAATCCGTCGTCGCCGAGGCCCAGCAACTCGTCGCCCGCGGAGTCCGCGAAATCACCCTCATCGGGCAGGACACCACCTGCTACGGCGAAGACCTTGGCCTCAAAGACGGCCTCGCCACGCTCCTCGACGCCCTCGCCCAGATCCCCAACCTCCGCTGGCTCCGCTTCCTCTACGCCTACCCCAACCGCATAACAAATCAACTTCTAGCCACCATCGCCAAGCACGACAACATCTGCAAGTATCTCGACCTGCCCCTCCAGCACGCCTCCCCCGACGTCCTCAAGCGCATGAAGCGCGGCGCCAACGCCGATATCTTCCTTAAGACTCTGGAGAAAGTCCGTGCTGCAGTCCCCG
>Ga0181517_10001536_pt1 | contig 25446 bp, 35 predicted proteins | sample PEATcosm2014_Bin_31_FD_119748 | JGI IMG/M metagenome (GOLD analysis project Ga0181517, IMG submission 119748) | Peatland microbial communities from MTU Mesocosm Facility, Houghton, MI, USA - PEATcosm2014_Bin01_30_metaG | ecosystem: Environmental > Terrestrial > Soil > Wetlands > Peat | place... | reverse complement strand
CCCGGGGACGCCCACTATTCGCTGCTGGTGCTGAGGACGGGCTTTTCCTCGAGCGCGGCTGCCAGCACCCGGGCGGCATTGATGAACGCCACGTGCGTGAACGCCTGGGGGAAGTTGCCAACCAGGCGGCCACGGCTCGTGTCGTACTCCTCTGAGAACAGGCCTACGTCGTTGGCCACGGCCCTGACACGTTCGAATAGCGCCAAAGCCTCTTCGGTCCGACCGAGCAACGCCAGGCCGGAAACGAGCCATAGCGAGCACGGGAGAAAGGTGCCCTCCTGGCCAGGCAGGCCGTCCACACCGGAGTCGTTGCGATAGCGGATCACGAAGCCGTTCACCATGAGCTCGCGTTGGACAGCCTCTATGGTGCTTACGATGCGGGGGTCGGAGATGGGCAGGAAACCCACCAGAGGCGCGAGGAGGATGCTGGCGTCCAGTTCGGTGGAGCCGTAGGCCTGGGTGAAGGCACCCACCTCTTCGCTGAAGCCTCGCGAGCACACCTGGGCGTGGATGAGGTCGCGCACCTCGCGCCAGCGCTTGACGGGCCCCTCCAGACCGTCGTGCTCGACGGCCCTTACCCCTCGGTCCATGGCCGACCAGGCCATGACCCGCGAGTAGACGAGAGGTTGAGGGGGGCCCCTCAGCTCCCAGATGCCCTGGTCCGGCTCGTCCCAGTGCTCTTCGACGAACTCGAGCAGAGCGCGCTGCAGGTCCCATATGGCACCGGCGCTGCCGACACCCTGAGAACGGGCGACGTCTATGGCCACCATCAGCTCGCCGTAGATGTCCAACTGGAACTGCAAGGAAGCCGCGTTGCCGACCCGTACCGGGCTGGACCCCTCATACCCGGGCAGCCAATCCATCTCCAGTTCGGGCAGGCGCCGCTCTCCGGCGACGCCGTACATGATCTGCATCTGCGCAGGGCTCCCGGCGACAGCCCGGACAAGCCACCACAACCAAGCCTCCGCCTCATCCCGGCACCCCGCTTCGACCAGGCCGTCTATGGTCAGAGTGGCGTCTCGTACCCAGCAGTACCGGTAGTCCCAGTTGCGGGCGCCCCCCAGGGCTTCGGGGAGCGACGTCGTAGGCGCCGCCACTATCCCGCCGGTGGGAGCGTAGGTGAGAGCCTTAAGCGTCAGCAACGACCTCTGCACGAGGTCCTCCCATTGCCCGTGCACCTCGATCAGCCCGGCCGACCAGGACTCCCAAAAAGCCAGGGTGTCGGCCAAGGCGCCCTCGCTGTCGACGTCCCTACCCTGCTCCTCGTAGGACAAGGCCCAGTGCAGGCGGAAGTCGAGGTGGTCGCCCTCGTTGACGACGAACTCCGCGTTGTGGCGCAAGTTCTCGCCGTGAAGAGGAAAAGGGGACTCCACCTCGATGGCGTCCGGGCCGGCAACGGCTCTGACCCCATTGCCATTTTGGACGACCCAGGGGACCTGGGAGCCGTATTCGAAACGAATGATGAGCTCAGTGACCATCTCCACGCAACCGTGCACACCTTCGACCCTGCGGTACACGCGGGGCCGGTGGTGCCTGGGGGGCATGAAGTCCGTTACTCGTACGGTGCCGGACGGCGTGTCCCATTCCTGCACCAGGACCAGGGTGCCCTTGCGGTAGTAGCGGCGAGTGGCCGGACCGGCCCCCTTGGGCGCCACCAACCAGCGACCGTGGTCCGGTGAGCCGAGTAGGGCGGCGAAGCAGGCGGCGGAGTCGAAGCGCGGCACGCACAGCCAGTCGAGCGAACCGTCCCGCCCCACCAGCGCCGCCGTATGGGTGTCACCGATCAGGGCATAGTCTTCGATCCGCTGGCTCACGCGGGGCCAGCATAGGAGCCCTCAGACGGACAAAAACCGGCGCACGGCAAAACCCGAGCCGCCGGCGCCCACAAGCGTACCCAGGGCGACCACGAAGATCCCGGTCAACAAAGCCTCGTGCGAGCTGACGTACAGCGGTTGGTCCGGGACCAACGGGTTGCTGCCCGTGAACGAGGCCAGTGTGTCGCGGGCCAGGTAGGTGATGAAGAAGGCGATGAGCGCGCCCACCAGCCCCTCCACCAGGCCCTCGAGCATGAACGGCACCCGGATGAACCAGTTGGTGGCCCCAACCAGCTTCATCACCGCCACCTCACGCCGGCGGGCGAAGATGGCCAGCTGGATCGTATTGACGACGAGGGCGATAGCCCCCAGCATGACGCCCCCTGCCACCACCAGCGCCACGTTGCGCAGGGTGGCGAAGCGGGCCAGCTCCTCCTTGATGGCCTGGCCCGGGTACCCGACGTTGAGGACACCGGGCTGCTTGTTGAGTTGGCTCGCGAGCTGGGCGACGTTTTGAGCTTTGGCGGGGACGCAACGGAAAGAAGGCGGCATCTTCTGTACCGTCATGACCTTCAACATGTCGGGCTGGCCGCTGAACATCGACTTGAACTCGGCGTAGGCCGCCGCCTGGTCGACGAAGTGGCACGACCTGATCTCCTCGGGCACCATCCCGGCCAGCTGCTGGCGCAACCCGGTGATCTCCTGTGCGCTGGCGCCGGCGTTTATGAAGACGACGAGCTCAACCCCGCCCTGGTACTGGACCGTGGCCTGGTTTATCGCCTGGCGCATTATCAGCACGCCGCCCAGGGCCGTGAGCGAAACGGCCATTGTTACGACGGCCGCGACCGTCATGACAATGTTACGGACCAGGTTGCCCCCCGTTTCGCGCAGTAGGTACGGGCTTGCGAACGACACTCGTGCTCCCCGGTTTTTCTGTGTAAGCCGCCGGCCGCCTACGCGTCTACCATACCGTAGACGCCTCTGGCCTGGTCCCGGACCACTTGCCCTTGATCGAGCTCGATGACCCGCTTGCGCATGGCGTCTACGACGTCCTGCTGGTGCGTGGCCATGACGACGGTGGTGCCGTACTGGTTTATGCGTTCCAAGAGGCGCATGATCCCGGCCGTGGTACCCGGGTCGAGGTTGCCCGTGGGCTCGTCGGCCAACAGGATGAGAGGCCGGTTGACGAAGGCCCTAGCCACGGCTACCCGTTGCTGCTCGCCACCCGAGAGCTCGTTGGGGCGCCGGTCCATCTTCTCGCCCAACCCGACCAGCTCGAGGATCTGGGGCACCTGCGAGCGGACGAAGTGCCGCGACCGACCTATGACCTCCAAGGCGAAGGCGACGTTCTCATACACGGTCCGCTCGGGCAGCAGGCGGTAATCCTGGAAAATGCAGCCGATGTTGCGCCGTAGGTACGGGACCTTCCACGGGGCGAGCGTGCCCACCTCTTTGCCGGCCACCCAGATCTCGCCCTCGTCGGTCCGTTCCTCTTTGGTGACAAGGCGCAAGAAGGTCGTCTTGCCGGAGCCTGATGGCCCGACGATGAACACGAACTCACCCCTGGGGATGTCCACTGTGACGTCCCGCAGGGCGGCGATGGGGCCCTTGTACGTCTTGGTGACGTGATTGAAACGGATCATGTCCCTCGGCCGCCGGTACGAGAACTCGGGACCGGCACTGCACTGAGCATAGCTCTCACAGCCTCCGGTTACACTCGGGCGGCGCGGAAAGACCCCATGACCTGCTCATATATCTGGACAGTCTTCTTGGCGACGGCCTCCCAGGTGAACTCGTCCAGCGCCCGCCGGCGTCCGGCGGCGCCCATTCGCCTGGCCAGCTCGGGCTCGGCCAGGAGCTGGTTGACCCGCTCGGCGATGCCACGGGAGAAGGCCTCGGGGTCCTTGGGGCTGCCGAACTCGTCCCCGCCGGTCTCGAAAGGCACCAGGATGCCGGTCTCCCCGTCCACCACGATCTCGGGTATCCCCCCCACCGCCGTGGCCACGACGGGCACGGCGCACGCCATGGCCTCGACGTTGATCAGACCGAAAGGCTCGTAGATGGAGGGGCACACGAAAACGGCGGCATGGCTCATCAGCTGGACCAGCTCGGACCGAGGAAGCATCTCGTCGACCCATACGACACCCTTGCGCACCCCGCCCAGCTCGTCCAGCTGTGCCCGCACCTCGCGCTCGATCTCGGGCGTGTCCGCTGCGCCGGCGCAGAACACCACCGGGGCGGCGGCGTCGATCGTCTTGGCCGCTTGAAGGAGGTACGTGATGCCCTTCTGACGCGTCACCCGGCCCACGAACAGCACGTACGGCGTCCCGGGATCGAGACCGTACCGCTTGAGGCTCCCCGTGGCCGGGTCGGGGAAGAACTCATCGGGGTCGATGCCGTTGTGGACGACCTTCACCCTCTCGGGAGCTACAGCCGGGTAAACGCTGAGGACGTCGTCGCGCATGGACCGGCTCACCGCTATTACGGCATCGGCGCTCTCGACAGCAGTGCGCTCGACCCAGCACGACAGGCGGTAGCCGGCGCCCAGCTGCTCCGCCTTCCACGGTCGCAGCGGCTCCAGGCTGTGGGTCGTCATGACGTGGGGGACTTGGTAGAGCACCCGCGCCAGGTAGCCGGCAAAATTGGCATACCAGGTGTGGCTGTGGACCAAGTCGGCACCGGCGACGTCGCCGGCCATGCGCAAGTCGGCCGAAAGACTGCGCAGAGCCGTCCCCTTCCCGTCCTTGGCCAGGGCTTCCCACGGCTCGTAGGCCCCCGCCACCAAAGCGTCCTGGCGCTGGGCACCGAAGCAGTAAACACCCACATCGACCAGGCCGGCGAGATGGCGCGCCAGGTACTCGACATGCACGCCCGCTCCTCCGTACACCTCGGGGGGGTACTCCTTGGTGAGCAGGGCGACACGGCTCACACGACGACCTTTTCGCCCTTACCTATAATCACGATGCCGCGGCCCGAGATGGTGAAATGGCTGGCATCGAGCTCAGGATCGGTGCCCACGTGCACGCCCGGAGCGACGACCACGTTTTTGTCAATGATGGCGCGGCGCACCACGGCTCCCTCGCCTATGCGGACGTTGTCCATGATCACCGAGTCTTCGACGAGCGCCCTTTGGTCGACCTTGACGCCCGGGGAGATGATCGAATGCCTCACGGTGCCGCCGGAGATGATCGAGCCGGCCGACACGATGGAGTCGAACGCCTGGCCGGCCCGACCGTCCTCCTCGAAGACGAACTTGGCCGGAGGCAGTTGGGGAGGGCTCGTGAAGATGGGCCAGTCGGTGTTGTACAAGTTGAACGCCGGCTGCACGGCGACCAGGTCCATGCTGGCGTCGTAGTAGCTGTCAAGCGTGCCGACGTCACGCCAATAACCCCGTTCGACCCCTGTGCACCCGCGGACGTCGTTGGTATTGAAGTCGTAGAAATGGGCCTCGCCGCTCTCCACGAAACGTGGGACGATATCGCCGCCCATGTCATGGCGGCTGTTGGAGTCCTGCGCGTCCTCCCGCAAGGCGTCCACCAGAGCGGCGGCGTTGAAGACGTAGTTACCCATCGAAGCAAAAAGGTGCGTCCTCCCTGCCGCCAGCTCCAGGGGGTCCTGGGGCTTTTCGACAAAACGGTCGATGACCGTCCCTCGGCCGGGTTCTACTATGCCGAAGCCGTGCGCCTCGGCGGCAGGCACCGCTATGGCCGCCACCGTCGCCGCCGCCCCGCTCTCGATGTGCTGGCGCAGCATTTGGCCCGGGTCCATCCGGTATATGTGGTCGGCCCCAAAAACCAGGATGTAGTCCGGCCGCTCGTCGCCGACGATGTTCAGGTTCTGGTAGATGGCGTCGGCCGAGCCGGCAAACCACCAGGGGCCGCGGCGCATCTGGGCCGGGACGGTCGTCACATAGTTGCCGAGGAGGGTGGAAAGCCTCCAGGTGCGGGAGATGTGCAGGTCAAGACTGTGGCTCTTGTACTGGGTCAGCACCACGACCCGCAGGAAGCCCGCATTGGCCAGGTTTGATAGGGCGAAGTCGATCAAGCGGTAGTGGCCCCCGAAGGGGACGGCGGGCTTGGCACGGTCCAGGGTCAGAGGCAGGAGGCGCTTGCCCTCACCCCCGGCCAGGACCATCGATAGGACGCGCGGCACGGTCCTACGCTACCTGTGCCAGAACGGCCTACGTGCGTTCAGCACGGACTTTCTAGCAGCTTGGGCAGCCGCTAAACCGCGCCTACTCAGCCGGCGCCGGGTCACCCCCGCCGCCACTCGTGGCCTCCCCGAGGGTACCGGTACCGAACGTGCCGGGGCTACCGAGGCCGTCGCCGCCCAGGGCGGCCGACGCCCCGTTCCCGCCCCCGGGGTCACCATGGCCGACTGCCACCCGCTCTAGTGGCTCGTCCTCACCATGGCCGTCGTGCCCGTTACCGTCGTGCCCGTTACCGTCGTGCCCGTTACCGTCGTGCCCGTTACCGCCGTGACCGTTACCGCCGTGACCGTTACCGCCGTGGTCGGCGCCCAACGTATGGTAAGCGCCTCGCGCGTCGCGGGTGATGATCCCGCCGACCGGCCGCTGGATCGGGTGGACCTTTCCGCCCTGGAGCAGTATGCAGACCCGATAAGCCACCAGGCCTCCCACGATCGGCCCGATGAAAGAGCCGTACTGGAGGATCTCGATCAGCCGCTCGAAGGAGATTTGCAGGCCGTTGCCAATAACGTCGGTGGCGCTGGCCAGCGTCAGGTCGACAAAGAAGAAGAGGGCCGCCACCCCCAGCGCGGTACGCAAGGGCTTGTCGCGGGGACGGTCCAGCAAGTTGTGTTCTCCGTAGTCGGCGTACAGGCGCTTGTCGAGCCAGGGCCAGGCGTAGATGAAGGTGAAGACGATGCCGGGCAGGAGTATGCCGGGGAAGAACGGGTTGGCGATCTCATGGCCGAAGCTGCGGAACTCCCAGTGCGGCCACAAGCGCATGGCGCCGTCAAGCCATCCCACGTACCAGTCGGGCTGCGTCCCGGCGCTTGACCGGGCCGCCTCGTACGGGCCGAAGACCCAGATGGGGTTGATCTGGACCAGACCGCCCAGGCCGAAGATCACGGCAGCCACGAAGGTGAGCAGCGCCGTGGACTTGATCGTGTACTGGGGCCAAAGCCGGCTGCCCACGATGTTGTGCTCGGTCTTGCCGGGGCCGGCGAAGTCGGTGTGCTTTTGGTGCCAGAGTATGGCCAGGTGCCCGCCGAGCAGGCCCGCTAACAAGAGGGGGAACAAAAACTCGTGGATCAGGAACAGCCTCTCGAAAAAGGCCCCCGAGCCGGGGAAGGCGCCGCCCCAAAGGTTGAAGGCCAGCCACGGGCCGATCAAGGGTATGGACTGGATGATGGAAAACACGACCCGCAAGCCTGAGCCGGAGAGCAGGTCGTCGGGGAGCGAATAGCCCGAGAAGCCTTCCAGCATGGACACCAGCAACAGCGTGACGCCAATGATCCAGTTGATCTCGCGGGGCCGGCGGAAGGCGCCCGTGAAGAATATGCGGCCCATGTGGAACGTGATGGCGGCCATGAATATGAGGGCCGCCCAGTGGTGGGCCTGGCGCATCACCAACCCGGCGCGCACGCTGAACGAGATGTTGATGACCGAGGCGTAGGCCTCGGTCATGGACTGGCCGTCCAGTGCCTTGTAGGGCCCGTGGTACACGACGACGGCACTGGAGGCGTTGTAGAACAGCGCCAGGTAGATACCCGTGGCCAGCAGGATGACGAAGCAGTACATGGCGATCTCGCCGACCATGAACGACCAGTGGTCCGGGAAGATCTTGTCCAGGGCCGAACGGAGCCATTTTGACGACCCCAATCGGTCGTCCGCCCAGTCCAGCGCCTGCTGCTCGAGTTTCGCCCGCTTGCGGGCCGCCGACCGTTCGGCCATGGTGCTCATGCTCAGTCGCCTGACCTGTTCCAAAAGCCGGGCCCGACGGGCTCGATGAAGTCGCTGCGGGCGATCAGGTAACCCTCGGCGTCGACGAGCAGGGGAAGCTGGGGCAGGGGCCGGGAGGCCGGGCCGAAGACCGGTGAGCAGTCCTGGAGGATGTTGAAAGTCGACTGGTGGCAAGGACAGATGAGCTGCATGGTGAGGACGTTGAACAGGCTCACGGCGCAGCCGGCATGAGTGCAGATCTTGGAGAAGGCAACGATGCCGTTGGCACCCGAGACCACTTCGAAGTCAGCCTGGCCGCGACGGGCCTGGATGGGCGCTCCCCCGATATTGAGGACGACCGCTCCCGAACTGGCGTCGTCTATGTACCCCTCCGGGAACACCGTGAGGAGCCCGTCCACCATGACGTCGTCAACGTGCAGGGCGTTGCCGTCCTCGGTTACCAAGCGCGCCCCCGGGTACCACTTCGTGTGGTAGAGGGCGTCGCCCGGACGGGTGCCGAGGGAGGCGAGCGGCCATAGGGCGGCGATGCCGAAGATCCCTCCCACCGGCACCAGGACTTTCTTTACCAAGAAGCCCCGCCGGGACAATATCGCCTCGGTCCCCCGCGACAGCGACTCGACGATGGCGGCCCTCTCCTCTGGGTCGGAGACGTGATGGCCCCGGCTGGCCGTAATGTCATGGCCTGGCAGCAGATAGCGCGCCCACAGCACCAGGCCCGTCCCCAGGCTGGCGAAGGCGAGGAGCAACAACGCCCCCTCGTACTGGGCTTGGCCACCGGTCCAATAGACGATCATGAGGCCGATCCCGCACACCGCCGTAATGCCCCAAAAGGCGGCGATGATGTACTCCATCCGCCGGGCTTTCCAGGGGTCGTCGCGCAAGGGGTACCAGGTGTCGTCCTGGCCCGCAGGCACGTCATCGGGCCACGGCGTGTGCCCGTCGGCCCCGTCGAGGTTGTCGTGGGTACCGGTGAAGACCCGCGGCAACTGTTCTGCTGCCGTCCCGGTTTCTGCCACCGGGCCCTCCGCCGTCCGGTCTTCTACCATCGGGTTTTCTGCCATCGGGCTATCCCCTGTTCCCGATCAGCCGAGCCACTAGCAGCAGCACGCCCAGGCCGAAGATGACGCCCACGAACCCTTCTGGGACGGGGCCGAAGTTGGCGATCCCCAGGCCGCCGGGGTCTCGTGTGTGGCTCAGGTTGTACATATAGTCGGCGATGGCGGACACCTGCTGGTTGGTGAGCTGGCCGGGGCCGAAGTTGGGCATGGGACGGGGACCGACCCTGATGGCCTCGGCTATCTGAGTCTCGGTCGCCTGGCGCAGGCTGGGCACCACGTAGCCATGGCTCAGCATCCCGCCTGCCCCCGAGGCGTCGTGGCACTGGGCGCAGTTCAGGAGGAACAGCTGGTCACCCTCCGAAAGGGTGGGGCAGTCGCTCGTTTCGTTTGTGCACGCCGGAGTGACCTCGAGGATCCCAGGCCCCGGCGTACCGTGCTCGACGTCCAGGGCGTTGATGTAGGCCACAATGTCGGCGATCTGGGCCGGGTTGAAGTAAGGCGTGTGCGGCTGTGGCTCTAGGTTGGGAGAGGCGAGGGGCATGCGCCCGGTGGAAAGGAAGAAATCGACCGCCGCAGGGCCGACGTTCAGCAGCTCCGGCCCCTTGGACCCGACGCCGCCGATCCCGTGGCAAGAAGCGCAGTGGCCGTTGTAGAGGATCTGGCCCGCCTGGATGTCGACCGGGCCGGTGCTGACCGGCTTGGTCTGGGCGGGGGCCGAGCCGGTCCACACCAGCACGGCGAAGACCACCATGGCCGCACCTACCAGCGCGCCCGGTCCCAGCAGCGTCCGGCGCCGTCTTTTTCCCTGGTCGGTGGCAGCGGTCATTTGGTCGATGGGAGCAAGAAGATCATCGCGTACAGGGCAATCCAGACGACGTCTACGAAGTGCCAGTAGTAAGAGAGCATCTCCACGTGCGGGGCGCTGCGGTGCCCCCCGAAGCGGATCCTCGGGTTGAGGGACCGCAGGTACATGAAGACCATGGCGGCCAACCCGCCTAGGACGTGGAGGAAGTGGATGCCGGTCAAGAGATAGAACGCCCCACTGTACGCGCTCTGCTGGAGCGAGAAGTCGCGCGTCGCATAGTCGACGACCTGCATGAACTCGAAGATGGCGCCCAGGGCCCATGTGAAGGCCAACCAGACCCGGAAGCCGGCCAGGTTGTTGCGGTGGACCTCCCGGACAGCGAGCTGCATGGTCCCCGAGGACAGTACGAGTACGACGGTCGCCACACCGACGGTCTTCGCGTCGACGACATCGTGGAACGGCGGCCACACGGGGGTGGCGGCCCGGAGCGTCAGGTAGGCGGCGAACAGGCCGCTGAAGAACATCAGCTCGGAGGCGAGCCAGACGATGGTGCCGACGTTGACCAGCGCCGGTCGGTAGTCGGCAGGGCTTATCGGCTTGGCCGGGCTCAGGGGCGGGGCAGCCGTTGTGCTAATCGACATGACCCCTACTTTCTACACAAAGCCGAGGGTGTAGTCCCAATCACCTAACCTCCGAGGTTCGGGCGACCGAAGTCAGGCCTACCCGGCGCCGCCCGCACCGGACGCCCCGGGGCACGCCCTACTGTGGGCCAGTGCCCACGGAGCCGCGACTCGTAGCGCTTGGCGGCGTGACGACGTACCGGTACGACAACCCTGACGCCGCCGTCCTGGAGGTCTTCGACAACCCGCACCCGGCCGCCATCTGGGCCGTCTGCCTGCTATGCAGCGAGTTCACCTGCCTATGCCCAGTGACCGGCCAACCCGACTACGGGCGCCTGCACATCGGCTACGTTCCAGGTCGTCTCTGCGTCGAGAGCAAGAGCCTGAAGCTGTACCTGGTGCGCTACCGCAACCACGGCGCCTTCCATGAAGACTGTGTGAACAGGGTGGCAGACGACTTGTGCGGGAGGATCTCGCCCCGGTACCTCCGCGTGTACGGGGACTTCAACCCTCGCGGTGGCATTGCCATACGGCCGCTCGCCGTCAGGAGCGCCCCCGACCTGGACGAGGGCGAAGAGCGCCGGTGCCTCTCGTTGCTGGCTCAGGCGGCCACGTATGAGCGCGATTGATGTCCTACCTAGTAAAAGAGATCTTTTACACGCTCCAAGGCGAAGGAGCTCAGGCCGGCCGTCCCGCCGTGTTCTGCCGGTTTACGGGCTGCAACCTGTGGACCGGGCACGAGGAGCACCGGTCCCGAGCCGTGTGCCAGTTCTGCGATACCGACTTCGTCGGCACGGACGGGCCTGGAGGCGGCCGGTTCAGGTCCCCTGAGGAGCTGGCGGGGGCGGTGGCGGTGGCCTGGACCGGCCCGCGCCACGCCCGGGCCGAACCGTACGTCGTGTGCACTGGGGGCGAACCGCTGCTGCAACTAGACGCTCCGGCCGTCGACGCTTTCCACCGGGCCGGGTTCAGCGTCGGCGTGGAGACCAACGGGACCCGGGAGCCCCCGCCCGGGCTTGACTGGGTCTGCGTCAGCCCCAAAGCGGGGGCGGCATTGAAGCTCGACCACGGCCATGAGCTCAAACTTGTCTACCCCCAGGAGGCGGCGCCGCCCGAGGCGTTCGAGGACATGAGTTTCGAGCGGTTCTCGCTCCAGCCGATGGACGGCCCGGCACGGGAGAGGAACACGGCGATGGCCATCGGGTACTGCCTGGCCCACCCGCAGTGGCGCCTCAGCCTGCAAACGCACAAGTACCTGGGGATCCCCTGACCATGGACGTCTTCGGGGAGTTCGGCCTAAAGGCCGCCACGGTCACTCGTGCCGGGGCCCAGGCCCGCGCGCCCGCGGTGCGCAGGCTCCCTAGGGCGCCCGGTACTTGACCTCCCACAGGCACAGACCGTGGGGAGGCGCCACCGGGCCGGCCGCGGCTCTGGCACGGGCCGCCAGGACAGAGGCTGTCTCACCGGCCTTGCGCCGGCCGGTGCCCACCTCGACGAGAGTCCCGACTATTGAGCGCACCATCTGGTGGCCGAACGAGGCCGCCTCGATCTCAAACTGGTAGCGATCTTCTCCCAGGTCGGACCACTCGGCCCGCAAGACCCGGCGCACGATGGGGCCCGGCCGGCCCCGTACGGCGTGGCAGAACGATGAAAAGTCATGAACGCCCAAAATGGCATCGCAGGCGGCCTGCATGGCGCGAAGGTCGAGAGGCACCCCCACATGCCAAGAGGTGAGAGCCGTGAACGGGTCCGGCCACGGAGCGCCGGAGAGACTGTAACGGTAGGTGCGGGACAGGGCCGAACGGCGGGCGTCAAATCCCGGGGAGGCCCACTCTGCCACGCGCACCGAAACGTTGGGCGCCAGCATCTTGTTGACGGACCGCTGGGCCCGGTCGAGGTCCGCACCGGCGTCAATGTCGGTGGTCACCATCTGTCCCCAGGCATGCACCCCGGCGTCGGTACGTCCGGCGCAGGTCAGCACTACGGGGTGCCGGAGGGCCCGCTCCAGGGCACCGCCGAGGGCGCCGGCGACCGTGTACACGCCGCGCTGGGCGGCGAAGCCGTGAAAAGAGGTCCCCAGGTAGGCGACGAGCAGACGCGCCCTACGCGCCGCCAAAGGCCCTATAACCGGCCCCGTCGCCACCGCCCGCGGGACGGGGGCAAGGGCCGGGATGTCAACCGGGAACAGCGTGCCGGCTACGGTGCCGCTCGACGGGGAAGGGCTCGGACCTGTTGTAGGCGTGGCTGACCCCGGCGGGTCAGACGAGCTCGATGCGGGCCATGGGGGCGTTGTCACCGTGCCGAGGCCCGAGTTTTAGGATCCGCGTATAGCCCCCGGGCCGCTCTGCGTAACGGGGCGCTATCTCGGCGAAGAGCTTGTGGGCCATGTCTTTGTCACGGATGAACGCCACCACCTGGCGGTGATGCTCAACGCCGCCCTTCTTGGCCTTGGTCAGGCACTTCTCGAACGCCGGTCGCAAGGCCTTGGCCTTGGCCTCGGTGGTGATGAGGCCCTCGGCCGCGATGAGAGAGGCCACGAGGTTGCCCATCATCGCCTTCTGGTGGGCGGCGTCGCCGCCGAAGCGGCGGCCTTTCTTCGGACGACCAGGTATACCAGCCACAGTTATTGCCCCTGCTTGCCACGGAGCGAGAGACCTCTCTCGTCCAGTTTCTGGAGGACCTCATCGAGCGACTTCTGGCCGAAGTTGGTGATAGCCAGGAGGTCGTCTTCGGTCTTGGACACAAGCTCTCCCACCGTATTGATCTGGGCCCTCTTCAAGCAGTTACGAGGGCGCTCGGAGAGATCCAGCTCTTCGATGGGCAGGTCGAGATCCGGTGAGCCGGTGCCGGCACCGGTCACCTCGCCCAATACGAGGCCTTGAGGCGATTCGCTCATGTCGGCGACCAGGCCGAACAGCGACCGCATTGTGCTCCCGGCCGACGCCAGAGCCTCTCGGGGCGTTATCGAACCGTCGGTGGTGATGTCGAGGACCAGGCGGTCGTAGTTGGTGGACTGCTCCACCCGGGCCGGCTCCACGGAGAACGACACCAGGCGCAGGGGCGAGAAGATCGAATCGACGGGGATGACGCCGATCGTCGAGGACCGCTTGTTGCGGTCCGCCGAGACATAGCCCCGTCCCCTCTCCACGGTGATGTCGCAGGCCAGGCGACCCTTGGCGTTGATGGTGGCCAGGTGAAGGCCGGGGTTGAGGATCTCGACGTCGGCGGTCGTCTGGATGTCACCGGCAGTCACAGCGCCCGGGCCACGGGCATCGAGGCGCAAGGTGACCGGCTCATCGCTCTCCACTCGCAGGACAATGTCTTTGAAGTTGAGGATGATGTCGGTGACGTCTTCTTTGACGCCGGGCAGCGTGGTGAACTCGTGCAGGGCGTCGTCGAAACGGACCTGGGTGACAGCTGCGCCCGGTATCGATGACAGCAGCGTGCGGCGCAGGGACACCCCCAGGGTGTGCCCGAAGCCGGGCTCCAGGGGCCCGATGGCAAAACGTTGACGATTGTCTTCTTCTTCGCCGAGCGGTTCGACGGCAGGGCGTTGGATGATAAGCATTGCGGCTGCCCTCCTGGCAGAGCGTTACTTTGAAAAGAGCTCGACGATCAGCGATTCACGCACGGGCACGTCGATGTGCTCGCGCATGGGCAGGTCGCGGACCGTGACCTCAAAACCTTCCCCCCCGGCGTCGAGCCAAGGCGGGATCTGACGACCCAGGGTATCGAGGTTGTGACGGACAACGATCATGCTGCGCGTCTTGTCTTTGAGCGAGACCACGTCGCCTCGCCGCGCCCTGTAAGAGGGGATGGTCACACGCTTGCCGTTGACGAGGACATGGCCGTGGCGGACCAACTGACGGGCCTGGGAGCGGCTGGCGCCCCAGTTGGCCCGGAAGACTACGTTGTCGAGGCGCAACTCGAGCATGCGTAGAAGGTTCTCGCCGGTGATCCCCTGCTGGCGGTTGGCTTCCTCGTAGTAGTTGCGGAACTGCTTCTCCAGGACGCCATAGATGCGGCGCGCCTTCTGCTTCTCTCGCAGCTGGGTCAGGTACTCGGAGCCTTGACGGGCCCGGTCCCGGCCGTGCTCCCCGGGCGGGTAGGGCCGGCGCTCGATCGGGCACTTCATCGAGTCGCACTTGGGGCCCTTTAGGAACAGCTTCATCTTTTCGCGCCGGCAGAGGCGGCACACCGGACCGATGTATCGTGCCATTCGCTCAGACCCTCCGGCGCTTCTTGGGACGACAACCGTTGTGGGGTATGGGAGTGACGTCCTTGATGCCCGCGACCTCGATCCCCGTGTTCATCAGGGAACGGACGGCCGTTTCCCGACCGGAGCCCGGACCTTTCACCAGCACGTCGACCTTGCGTACCCCGTGCTCCATGGCCCGCCGGGCACAGGCCTCGGCAGCCAACTGCGCGGCGAAGGGCGTGGACTTGCGCGACCCCTTAAAACCGACGTTGCCCGCGGAGGCCCAGGCGAGCACATTGCCCTCCAGGTCGCTGATGGAAACGATGGTGTTGTTGAAAGAGCTCTTGATGTGCGCCACTCCGTAAGCGACGTTCTTGCGCTCGCGGCGACGAGGACGCCGACCGCCGGGCTTGGGTTTTGGCATCTTCTAGTGCTTCCTTAGCTTCTTTTTGCCCGCCACGGTCTTCTTCGGGCCCTTTCGGGTCCGGGCATTGGTATGCGTCCGCTGGCCCCGCACCGGAAGGCCACGCCTATGGCGAATGCCTTGGTAAGAACCGATCTCGATCTTGCGCTTGATGTCCTGGGCCACGTCGCGGCGCAGGTCCCCTTCAACCTTTAGGTTGGCGTCGATCCACGCCCTGAGCTTGGCCACTTCCTCGTCCGTGAGGTCACGTACGCGGGTGTCCCGGTTGACCCCGGTGGCCGTGCACACCTGGTTCGAGGTTGTCCGGCCGATGCCGAAGATGTAGGTGAGAGAAATCTCGAGCCGCTTCTCTCTTGGGATGTCAACCCCCGCGATACGGGCCATGCGCGGGCCTCCTAACCCTGCCGCTGCTTGTGGCGGGGGTTGTTCTTGCAGATCACTATGACCCGGCCATGCCGGCGGATCACTTTGCAGTTGTCGCACATCGGTTTGACGCTGGGGCGTACTTTCACAGGGTCTCTACCTCGGCTAATAGGGGTTTCAGGAAAAACCCCCCTAGAGCGGCCTTGCCCGTTGAGGCAGGCGTTGGGCGTCGGTGGACGCACTCGCCTAGCCCCGTGGGGGACGGGGTTACATGATAGCGCACGCAGGCCGTACCGTCCAAGCGTCGCCCGTCCGAGTGCCGGCCCCCGCGACCTGAGCCCGTCCGGGCACCGGCGCGGCTCAACCAGGGACGGTCAAGACCTCGGGACCGTCGTCGGTCACGGCGATCGTGTGCTCGAAGTGCGCCGACAGGCTCCCGTCCACCGTGACCACCGTCCAGCCATCGTCCATCACCACCGTCTCTTCACCACCCACGTTGACCATGGGCTCGACGGCGAAGACCATGCCGGTGCGCAGCTTGGGGCCCGGGGTGCCGGGCCAGTAATTGGGGACGGCCGGGTCTTCGTGCATCTGGGTCCCTATGGCGTGGCCCACGTACCCCTTCACCACCGAGAAGCCGGCACCCTCGGCCACCGTCTGGACGGCGAGGCCCACATCGTGGAGACGGTTGCCTTCGACCAGTTGGGCTATGCCCGCTTGCAGTGCTTCTTCTGTCACCCGTATGAGCTTGTCGACCTTGGGTGGGACCTCCCCCACCGGCACCGTCACCGCCGCGTCACCGTGGTAGCCCTCGATGATGGCCCCGCAATCGAGCGAGATGATGTCACCTTCCTGGACGACGTACGGGCCCGGTATCCCGTGGACGATGACATTGTTGGGGGACGTGCAGATGACCGCGGGGAAACCGTGGTAGCCGAGGAAGTTGGAACGCGCACCTCGCCGTTCGAGCACTTCGCGGGCCAATTTGTCCAATTGCGCCGTCGTCACCCCCGGCCTGACGCCGCCGGAAGTGACTTCCAGCATCTCCGCTACCACCCGGCCCGCCTTGCGCATCTTGGCTATCTCGTCGGGCCGGCGCCTCATGTCCCCAGAGTACCCTTGGCCTTGCGGGCCCCCTCCACCGCGGCCACCACGCGGGCTGTGACAGCGTCCACATCGCCGACCGCGTTGACCGCGACCAACAGGCCACGTTGCCGGTACCAGTCGATGAGGGGGGCGGTGGTGGTCTCGTAGATCTCGAGGCGGCGGCGAATGGCGTCTTCGGTGTCGTCGTCGCGCTGTGCCAGTGACCCCCCGCAGGCGTCGCAGGAACCGAGCACCTTGGTCGGGTTGTCGACAATGTTGTAGGTGGCGCCGCACTTGGTGCACACGCGCCTACCCGCCATGCGTTGCAGCACCTCCTCGGTACCGGCCTCCAGGTCGATCACGATGTCAATGCCCCTCGGGCTGGCCATTTCAGCCAACGCCTCGGCCTGGGCCACGGTGCGTGGGAAGCCGTCGAGGATGAAACCGGCGGGTGCACCCGCCCCGAACAGGTGCTCCCTGATCACGCCCACGACAACGTCGTCGGGCACGAGCTCGCCCCTGTCCATGTAGGACTTGAGGGTACGCCCGAGCTCGGACCCACTGGCAGCGGCGGCGCGGAATGCATCGCCCGTCGAGACGTGGGGCGGCCCGTAGGTGGCCGATAGGCGGGCGGCCTGGGTCCCCTTGCCCGACCCCTGACGCCCAAGGACCACCATGCGAAGAGTCGCGTCTGCGGAGGGCTCGGGCACTATCGGAGGAACCCTTCGTAGTTACGCAACATAAGCTGGCTGTCTACCTGCTGCATGGTCTGCAGGGCCACGCCGACGGCGATGAGCAGCGTGGTGCCGGCAAAGGGGTAGTTTTGGATGTTCCAGATGGCGAGGAAGATCGAAGGGAGCAACGCCACCAGGGCCAGGAACAACGCGCCAGGCAAAGTGATCCGGTACAGGATGTTCTGCAAGTGGCGCTCGGTGGGGTACCCGGGCCGGATGCCGGGGATGTAGCCGCCCTGTTTGCGGATTACCTCCGCCTGCTGGTGAGGGTCGAAGGTGATGCCGGCATAGAAGTAGGCGAACACCAAGATAAGGCCGCCGTACAAGAGCACGTAGACGATGTTGCTCGGCTGTGCCAGGTGGGTGCTGATCCACGTCTGGACGTCCTTGCCCCAGCCCGTGCTCGGGAAGACGTTGGATATGAGGATCGGGAAGTACAGGACGGAGGCGGCAAAGATGATGGGCACCACACCACCGGTGTTGAGCTTCATCGGGATGTAGGTGCTTTGGCCGCCGTACATCCGGCGGCCTACGACTCTCTTAGCGAAGGTCACTGGTATCCGGCGCTGGCAAAGCTCGACGAACACGATCGCCACCAGGAAGAACAGGGCCAACGCCAGCAGGAACGTGAACTTGGGCCAACCAGCCGACTTGAGCAGGGCGTCGCCCTGGGTGGGCAGGCCGGAGATCACGTTGGTGAAGATGAGCACTGACATGCCCTGGCCGATCCCCCGCTGGGTGACGAGCTCGGCCAGCCACATGACCACCACGGTGCCGCCGGTCATCGTGAGCACGATCAGCAGGACCCGGGGTACGGTGAAGTCCGGGATGAGGTCCACGTTGAGCGGCGTTCCGCCGATCAGTCCCCCGCCGCCGTTGTGGAAGGCGTAGGCGAGCCCCGTCGACTGCATGATGGCGAGGGCGATAGTCATGTACCGGGTGACCTGGGTGAGCTTGCGCTGGCCGCTCGGGCCCTCTTCCCGCCACTGTTCGAACTTGGGGATGACCACCATCAACAGCTGGATGATGATCGAGCTGGTGATGTAGGGCATGATCCCGAGCCCGAACACCGCCATCTTCGTCAGGGCGCCGCCCGAGAAAAGGTTGAGGTAGGCGATGACGCCGCCCTTGTTGGCCGCCGAGGCCAACGACTGCACAGCATTGAAGTCGATCCCGGGGCAGATGATGTTATCGCCCAGCCGGTAGACGGCGATGATGAACAGCGTGAAGATGATCTTGTTACGCAGGTCCCCGATCAGGAACGCGTTTTTCAAGTTCCGGATGCTGGTAGGTATTGGCATAGCGGCGGTCCCGAACTACTCCTGTGTCCCAGTGGGCTGTGCCCAAGCGTCCCCGGAAGTCATTCTCGGTCCCCAGTCCTAGCAGTTCCCGGCTACCGACTGGTGAGCGCGTTGCCCCGGGCGGGCGGTCGGCCATGACCGAAAGGCGGCGGCAGGATCTCCACCGAACCGCCCGTGGCCTGGATAGCGGCCGCGGCCGAGGCCGAGAACGCGTGGGCGGAGACGTTGACACGCCGGGTCAGCTCGCCCCGGCCTAGGACCTTGACGAGGCCCTTTTTGGCCACGAGCCCAGCCTCGCGCAAGACTTCGGGATTGATCTCAGACGAACCCAGTTGCTCGATGGTCTCGAGGTTTACCACCACGTACTCGACCCTGAAGGGGTTCTTGAAGCCCTTCAGCTTGGGTATGCGCTGGGTCAGGGGCAGCTGGCCGCCCTCGAAGCCGGGTTTGCTCTGACCGCGGGCCTTGTCACCCTTGGTACCGCGGCCCGCCGTCTTGCCACCCTTGCCGGCGATGCCGCGACCGACGCGCCGACGCGGCCGGGACGAGCCCGGAGCGGGCTGAAGATCGTGGACTTTCACTTAGCTGCCCCTTTACGTCGTACGGTCCGCTCCGGTACCGCCCCTTCGTAGGGGGCAACCTCGACCAGGTGCGTCACGCGGGCTACCATGCCCCGAATTTCCGGGCGGTCCGGCAGGACCGCCGTCCGACCGATGCGGCCAAGGCCGAGCGCGCGCAGCGTGCCCCGGTGCTTGGGCGTGTTACCGATGCCCGACCGGACCTGCTTCACGCTGATGTGGCCGTCGGCCATCACGCCACCTCCGTGGGCACGTGCGCGGCCCGCTGGGCTTCGTTGTAGGCCCGCAGGACACCACTGGGAGTGATCTCCTCGGGGGACAGGCCGCGCCGGCGCGCTATCTCGTCGGGGCGCATGAGCGCCCGTAGGCCAGCCATGGTCGCCTGGGCCACGTTGATGCTGTTGGACGACCCCAGCGATTTGGCCACTACGTCGCGCACTCCGGCGAGCTCGAGGATAGGCCGCGCCGCACCTCCGGCTATGACCCCGGTACCGGGAGCGGCCGGCTTCAGCAGGACTCGCCCGGCACCGGCCTCGCCTATGACGGGATGAGTTATGGTCGACCCGGCCAAGGGCACCCGGCACAGGCTCTTCTTGGCCTCCTCGATCCCCTTTTGAACGGCCAGGCCGGCCTCTTTGGCCTTTCCGTACCCCAGGCCGACGGTGCCGGCGCCATCCCCGATCACCATGAGAGCGGCGAAACTGAAACGGCGGCCGCCCTTTACGACCTTGGCTACACGGTTGACCTTGATCGTTCGGTCCTGGTATTGCTGCTGCTCGGCCATCTGCCCTAAAACTCCAGTCCGGATTCTCGAGCAGCGTCAGCCAGAGCGGCGACCCTGCCGTGGTACATAAAGCCGCCGCGGTCGAAAGCGACCTTGGTCACCCCGGCTGCTTTGGCTCTTTCTGCAACGAGCTTTCCTACTGCCGTCGCCGCGGCGCGGTTGCCGGTCGGGCCGGCGGCGCGTACAGGGGCCTCGAGCGACGACGCAGCCGCAAGGGTGCGCCCAGAGACATCGTCAATGACCTGGGCTATAACGTGCTGGTTGGAGCGGAAGACGGCGAGACGCGGGCGCGCCTGGGTGCCGCGTACCTTTTTGCGCACACGGAAGTGCCGCCGAGTACGAGCGCTCTGCTTGTCCTTTACGTTGCTCATATGGTCCTCACTTCGCCGCCTTGCCGGCCTTGCGCCGGACCACTTCGCCTGCGTAACGCACGCCCTTGCCCTTGTAGGGCTCAGGCGGGCGGAGCTTGCGGATCTTGGCTGCCACTTCGCCCACGGCCTGCTTGTCGTTGCCGCGCACGGTTATGCGGGTGGCCGAGGGCGCCTCGAAAGTTATCCCCAAAGGAGCCTCCACCGTGATGGAATGGCTGTAGCCCAAGGCCAGTTCGAGCGTCGTTGGGCCCTTGGGCGTCACCCGGTAACCGACCCCTACGATTTCCAGGTCCTTGGCAAAGCCATTGGTCACGCCCACGACCATGTTGCTGACGAGCGTGCGCGTAAGCCCGTGCAGGGACCGACTGCGCCGTTCGTCGTCGGGGCGCTCAACCACGAGCTCCTCTCCCTCTTGGCGCACGGTTATTTCCCCGGCCACTTCATGGCTGAGAGAACCGCGCGGTCCGCTGACGGTGACGGAGCGGCCCTCGAGGGCCACCTTGACACCGGAGGGGACCGGCACTGGGGTCCTACCTATACGAGACACGGGATGCTCCTCGACTCAATCAGAACCATCATCACCAGACGAAACAGAGGATCTCGCCACCGACCCGGCGCTTGCGAGCCTCGCGGTCGGTCATGAGCCCCTGGCTGGTGGACAAAACAGCAACGCCGAGCCCGCCGAACACCCGGGGCAACTTGTCGGCCCCGGTGTAGACGCGCAGGCCGGGCTTGGACACGCGCCGTAGCCCCGAGATGGTGCGAGTGCGGTCGGGGGCGTACTTCATCGTCACTTCGAGGAACCGCCCCGGCCGCTTGTCATCGCTCACGACCTTGAAGTCCGAAATATAGCCCTCCCGCAGGAGGATGGCAGCAAGCGCCTCCTTCAGCTTGGAAGAAGGCATCCGAGTCGTGTCATGGTGGGCCACGTTCGCATTGCGCAACCTGGTCAACATGTCGGCGACGGGGTCAGTCATCGTCATGGCGCAGCCTCCTACCAGCTCGACTTGGTGACGCCTGGGATCTCGCCGGCGTGGACGAGCTCACGCAGGCAGATACGGCAGAGCCCGAACTTGCGCAGCACGGAATGCGGCCTCCCGCATCGCCGGCACCGCGTATAAGCCCTGACCTTGAACTTGGGTTTGCGCTGCGACTTTATTATCAAAGCCTTTTTGGCCATGTCGTCCTTGCTCCTAAGCCTGGCTCAGGACTGGTTCGAGAGGGGAACGCATCAAGCGGCACCGTCCTTGCGGAAGGGAAAACCGAAAGCATCCAACAGGGCACGCCCCTCGGCGTCCGTCCGGGCCGTGGTCACGATGGTCACGTCCATGCCTCTGGGGGCATCAATCTTGTCGTACTCGATCTCGGGGAATATCAGCTGCTCGTTGACACCGAAGGTGTAGTTGCCGCGCCCGTCGAAACCCTTGGGCGACAAGCCCCGGAAGTCACGTATACGGGGGATGGCCAGGGAGATGAGCCTGTCGAAAAACTCCCACATCCGGTCGCCCCGCAGGGTGACCTTGGCCCCGATAGCGTTGCCCTGGCGCAACTTGAACGCGGCGATCGATTTCTTGGCCTTGGTCACGATGGGCCTCTGCCCGCTTATCACGGTGAGGTCCCTGACGGCTCCCTCGAGGAGCGAGGCCTGGGCCACGGCCTTGCCTACGCCCATGTTAAGCACGATCTTCTCCATGCGGGGCACGAGCATCGTGTTGGCCAGCCCGAGCTCGGTCTGCAGGGAACCACGGATCTCGCTTGCATAACGCGTCCGCAACCGCGGCCTCTCGCTGGGGCGCGCCGGCTTCCCGGGAGCCGCTTTGACAGCTGCGCCCGCCCGAGACGAGGCCCCCCGGCCCGAAGGTGCAGCGCCCGGAGGCGTCGGCCGCCGGGTAGCGGTGGCCCTGCTCGCGGAGCCCTTGCTGGTCTTGCCGCCCGCCTTACCGCCGGCCGCCTTGCCACCTTTGCCCGGAGAACCCTTACCGGCCGGCGACATCAGAGACCCTCGCCGCAACGAACACAAACCCGGCTCTTGGAACCCTCGGTGACGCGGTACGCCGCACGCGTGGGCGTGTGCTCCTTCGGGCAGACCAAAGCGACGGTGGAAACCGGCACGGCCAGGTCCTTTTCGATGATACCGGCGCGCTTGCGCACCTGGGTGGTGCGCTGGTGGCGCTTTACACGGTGTACACCCTCGACGATGACGCGTCCTTCCTTGGGCAGGGCCCGGACAACCTCGCCGCGGCGGCCCTTGTCCTTGCCGGACAGCACTACCACGTTGTCACCCTTGCGGATCTTCATTCTTTACAACACCTCCGGAGCGAGCGAGACGATGCGCATGAAGCGCTTGTCCCTCAGCTCTCTGCCCACGGGCCCGAATATGCGCGTGCCTCGGGGCTGCATCTGGTCATTTATGAGAACTGCGGCGTTCTCGTCGAAACGGATGTAGCTGCCGTCCGGGCGCCGCTTTTCCTTCCTCGTCCGCACGACGACGCACTTGACGACGTCGCCCTTTTTCACGTTCGCACCGGGAATGGCGTCCTTGACGGTGGCGACGAAAATGTCCCCTATGGACGCGTAGCGCCGACGGGACCCCCCCAGCACCTTGATGCAAAGGACTTCGCGGGCGCCGGAGTTGTCGGCGATGCGCAAACGGCTTTCTTGCTGGATCATGCCCGGCCCCCTATCGCGCCCGCTCGAGGACTTGCTCGACGCGCCAACGCTTCAGCTTGGACATGGGACGCGTCTCGGTCAGGCGCACGCGGTCGCCGACCTTGACGTCGTTGGCCTCGTCGTGGGCGTAGAGGCGCTTTGTGCGCTGCACCGTCTTGGCGTAACGGGCGTGCCGCACCCGCTCGACGACAAGGACGATCGCGGTCTTGTCCATGGCGTTCGAGGCGACAATCCCCTCGCGCACCTTGCGCCGTCCCGATCGGGGCTCGGTCGCCGGGGCCGCTTGGCCCGGCCGGGCCTGGCCCGTGGGCGATGCCGGCTTGGGCGCGGTCGGCGCCGTCTGCTCGACCACCACGGTCGACTTCACCGTGCCGGCCGGCACCGTACCGGCCGGCGCAGCCTCGGCCGGCGCAGCCTCGGCCGGCGCAGCCTCGACCGGCGCGTCCTCGACCGGGGCCAGTTCTTCGGCTCCGCCGTCAGGGCTGGTATCAGCCATCAGCGTGCCACCTTTCTCTTGTCGGCTCTCTTGTCGGCCTTCTTGCCCGCTCCGGAAGCAGCTACCGCTCGGGGGGCACCCGCTTTGCGCTCTGCCTGCAAGGTGAGAGCACGAGCCACCTCGCGGCGGACCTGTCCCATGCGCGCCGAGTTGTCCTGCTTGCCCATGGCTAGCTGAAAGCGCAGGTTGAAAAGCTCTTCCTTGGCTTCGCCGAGCCGTTGCGACAACTCGTCGTCGTTCAATTGCCGAAGTTCGGAGGGGCGGCTCATTTACACCTCAACTTCTTCTTGATGGACCCGGGTGACAAAGCGAGCCTTTATGGGCAGCTTCTGGATGGCGCGTTCCATGGCCGAACGGGCCAACGCCTCGTTCACACCGGCCAGTTCGAACATGACCCGCCCCGGCTTTACCACCGCGACCCAGAACTCGGGGTTGCCCTTCCCCGAACCCATACGAGTCTCGGCCGGCTTGACCGTGACAGGCTTGTCCGGGAACAAACGGATCCACACTTTGCCGCCGCGACGCACGTGGCGGGTCATGGCGATACGAGCGGCCTCTATCTGACGGGCGGAAATCCAGCCCGGCTCCAGGGCCTGGATCCCGTAATCGCCGAAGGTGATCTCGGTCCCACCCTTGGCCAGGCCCCCCATACGGCCACGTTGCTGTTTGCGGTGCTTTACCTTGCGAGGCATCAACATGGCGGCTAATCCCTCGGGAAATGGGGGGTCTCGTGGTGGTCGCCGCGGGTACGGCGCTCGATCTCTTCTTCTTCCTGCAGCAGCCTCTCCAGCTCGGGGTCCACCGGGACGATCTCGAGCTCAGCCACCGCGGCCGGCTCCTTGTCGGCCACGACCACGGGAGCGGGAGTGGCACCGGGCTCGCCCATTTCCGGACGCCGGCGCCCCCCACCCGCGGTCACGACGCGGCGGGGACCGCCCAGGCCCGAGGCTTCGCCCACGGCCATGGCCGCCTCGCGGCTGATCTTGTCCTCGGTCGAGACCTTGTAGGGCAGGATGTCGCCCTTGTAAATCCAGACCTTCACGCCGATACGGCCGTAGGTCGTCTTGGCTTCTCGGAACCCGTAGTCGATGTCGGCGCGCAGCGTGTGCAAGGGCACACGGCCCTCGCGGTAGGACTCACGCCGCGACATTTCGGCCCCACCCAGGCGGCCTGAACACTGCACCCGCACGCCCAGGGCGCCCGCTTTTTGCACCGTCTGGACAGTGCGCTTCATGGCGCGCCGGAAACTGACGCGCCCGGCCAACTGGTCGGCGATCCCCTGGGCCATGAGAGCAGCGTCCAGTTCGGGCTGCTTTATTTCCTGGATGTTGAGTTGCACCTTCGGGTTCTTGGTTATCTCGGCCAGCTTCGTGCGCAGCCGGTCGGCCTCCGCCCCACGCCGTCCGATGACTATCCCGGGCCGGGCCGTGTGGACGTCGATGCGCAGGCGGTCGCGCGTCCGCTCGATCTCGACCCGGCTGACGGCGGCACGCTCCAGTTCCTTGTTGAGGTAGTCCCTGATGTGGATGTCCTCGATCAAATAGTTCTGGTAATCGCGGTCCGTGAACCACCTCGACTTCCAGTCGGTGGTATTGCCCAGGCGGAAACCGTACGGGTTGACCTTCTGGCCCATTAGCTGTCCTTCTCTTCGTCGCCGTCGGTCTCGGCTTGTGCCTCGGGAGGCACTGGGGCGGGCGCAGCCTCTGTCTCGGCGACCACAGGTTCTTCGGTCCCGCTCGCACCCGTCGTCTCGGTGGTCTCAGCCGTCTCAGGAGTCTCAGTCGCGTCGGTGGTCTCGGGCTCTTCGGTCGTCCCCACGGTGCTCGCGGTCTCGGTCGTCTCAGCCGTGCCTTCGCCCTCGGTGGTCTCCGGCTCAGGAGCGGGGAAGGCCTCGGGGTGCCGACGTTCTCTCCGACTGGCACCTTCAGTCGTCTCGGCCCGGGCCTGGCGCGTAGCCTCGACCCGGCGTGCGCGCATGGCCAGGTTCTCGGCTCGCCTGCGCGCCTGGAGGCGGGCCAGCCGATCTTCGGGCAGCCGGCTGACGATCACTGTGATATGGGCGGAACGCTTGCGGATCCGGGCCGCCCGGCCTCGCGCCCGGGGCCGCCAACGCTTGGCGGTCGGGCCCTCGTCGACATAACAGGCGGACACGAACAGCTCTTCGGGGTCGAGGCCGTCGTTGTTGGCGGCGTTGGCCACGGCCGACGCGAGCAACTTG
>Ga0181517_10001534_pt1 | contig 25448 bp, 25 predicted proteins | sample PEATcosm2014_Bin_31_FD_119748 | JGI IMG/M metagenome (GOLD analysis project Ga0181517, IMG submission 119748) | Peatland microbial communities from MTU Mesocosm Facility, Houghton, MI, USA - PEATcosm2014_Bin01_30_metaG | ecosystem: Environmental > Terrestrial > Soil > Wetlands > Peat | place... | reverse complement strand
GAACAAGAGGTGTTTGCAGATACAGTCATAAACGGTCAGAAAATCGAATTGAACGGTGTTCTGAGATCGTTTCATCATGACCACCAAATCCGCATGCTTCCGGGCGACTATCTGGCTCACCTCTTAAAAAACACACATAGAACAAGCGATACACCTCTCTTCCAACGGTACGATATACTCATGCCCGATAAGACCGTCTGGCAGACCTCAGTCACCGGGATCTCTGAATAGTACGTCCGCCGCACCGGGGCGGGCGGGCTGCACTCGGTGGAGAACTAGGTTTCTCGATCAATTAAACTATTCATAAAGGAAAATTACATGGCAAATGCATTGCACATCGTGGTTTGCGCGGGCATTGTTCCCGATCCGCTGCAAACGCTGGAACCGGTCACCGGCCCCGCCGGTCCGGGGCTGAAAAACGAGATGGTCCTGCCCGCGGTCCTCGACCCTTGGGCGGCCAGCGCGCTCTATGAAGCGGCGGCTCTGGCCGCGAAGAACCCTGGCAGCAAGCTCTGGCTCGTCTCGCTCGGCCCCAAGGCCAAGCTGCAACAGGTGATGATGACCGTCGCGCAGAAGGTTCCCTTCGAACTCGTTCCTATAGACGGACCCATCGGCGGCTTTCCCGACGCGCATTCAACCGCTGCCGTGCTGGCCGAGACCATCGCCGCTCTGCCCGGACTCGATAGAACCAAGCTCCTGCTCTTCGGCGGTTGGGAATCGGCCACACGTGGCGCGGGCGTCACGCTTCAGTTGGTCGGCGAGCGCCTCGGCATCACCGACCAGTTTCAGGGCGTTGACCAAATTGTCCAAATCGATCTGGGCGACAGTGGCAGCTTTGAAGTGCTGGAGCGTGTGGAAGGCGGCAAGCACCAGGTCTCGGTCTGCGCAGGAGCGCCCGCCGTTTTGGGCTGGGCCACTGGCAATCTCGCTGAGCCGCGCAACAATCCGCAAGTCGGCATGGCGAACATGCGCACCATCATGCCCGCGTTGCAAAAGGCCAAGGCGGCAAAGCTCGATGCCAACGGCCTCAGCTACGTCTCGGTAAGCCTGCCCAAACAGCAGCGCACCACCCGCGTGGTGAAAGACCTCACACCCGACGAGATCGCAGTCGAGCTGGTCGCCTGGATTGGAGCCGAATAATGGAAACCATACTTGTACTTACTCATGCAGACGAAACCGGCTCCGCCCTCACTCGCGCCTCGCTCGAAACTGTCACCGCTGGCCTCGAGTTGGCCACGCGCCTCTCGGCCCCGCTCACCATCGGCATTGTCGCTACTGACGCCACATCCGCAGCCGCAGCCCTGGCCGAAACAGGTGCGCGTTTGTTGGCTGTCTCCGGCGAGGCCTTCGCGCAAGCCCGCTATGCAAGCGACGCAGCCGCCTGCGAGGCCCTCTGCCGCGCGGCGAACGCCACCATCGTTCTCGCTCCCGGCTCTTCGCGCTTCACACGCGTCGCCGCCGGCGTTGCCCATCGCCTCAGCGGCTATATAGACACGCACATTACCGCCCTCGGCGGCGCGAACACTATCGAAGCCTCTCGCTGGTTCTATCGCCAGCGCATTGAAGCGGTCATCAGCCGCGATCTTCGCCCCTGGTTCCTGCTGCTCGATGCCGGAACGCACGCGGCCTTTGCGGGCGCATCCGGCGCTGCCAAAGTCGAAGAGGTCGCCGTTCAACTCCCCGCGCTGCGCACCACGGTCAGCGGCTTCCGCGCCCCGCAACAAGACCAGCAGACCATTCGCCCCGATGCGAAGATGCTCTTGGTTGCCGGTGCTGGCTGGACCAAGAAACAGCCTGACGGCCAGATTCATGTCGCCGAAGCGGCCAAGCTGATTCTCGGCTTCCTGCACGTTACCGGCGCGTCGCTGGGCAGTAGTAAATCTCTCGTCGATCAGGGTGGCGAAGGCGAGCCGGTCCTTCCCTTCCTGACCCACATGAACCAGATCGGCCAGACTGGCGCGACGCCGCGCCACGCCAAGGGATTGTCCACCTGCTGTCACGGCGAAGAACCGCATGTCGTGGGCTGGCGCTTCATCGCGGACCGGCGCGCCATCTCGCTCGACCCCAACTGCGGATGGACGCGCGGCAAAGCCGACGTCGTTTACGTCGCCGACGCCTTCCCGGTCATGGCCAAAGTCAACGCGCTGCTGGAAGCCGCCAAAGCGTAACAACTGCCGCGGAGACCCCCGTAAAATGCGGTCTCCGCGCCTTCACTCCGCTCCAAATCAATTGTGATAGCTTAGGATTTGGGAGTACGAAAAGAGCGCTATGCCTACGATTTCCTCGTTTATCAAGCACCACTATCGCCATTTCAATGCCGCCACCCTGGTCGATGCCGCTGAAGCCTACAATGCCCTGCTCGCCTCGGGCGGCAAGATGTTCGTCACCATCGGCGGCGCCATGAGCACCGCCGAACTCGGCCTGTCTCTCGCCGAAATGATTCGCCAGGACAAGATTCATGGCATCTGCTGCACCGGCGCCAATCTTGAAGAAGATGTTTTCAATCTCGTGGCTCATGATTTTTATGAGCGCGTTCCCGGCTACCGCGATCTGACTCCTGCCGACGAGGCCAAGCTGCTCAGCCGGCATATGAACCGCGTTACCGACACCTGCATCCCGGAGATGGAGGCCATGCGGCGCATCGAGAACGAGGTGCTGAAGGAGTGGGTCCGCGCCGATCAGGCCGGCGAGCGCTTCTTCCCCCACCAATTCATGTACAAGATTCTGCTTTCCGGCGACCTCAAGCCGTCCTACCAGATCGATCCCAAAGACAGTTGGCTGCTGGCTGCCGCGGAGAAAAATCTGCCCATCTTCGTCCCCGGCTGGGAAGACTCGACGCTGGGCAATATGTACGCCGGCCACTGCATCACCGGCGACGTAAAGAGCGTTCACACCGTGCGCACGGGCATCGAGTACATGATGGAGCTGGCCGAGTGGTACACCACCACCACGGCCGAAACGCCGCTGGGCTTCTTCCAGATTGCGGGCGGAATTGCGGGCGACTTCCCCATCTGTGTGGTCCCCATGCTGCACCAGGACTTGCAGCGCGAGCACGTTCCGCTGTGGGCTTATTTCTGCCAGATCAGCGACTCGACCACTAGCTACGGCTCTTACTCCGGCGCCGTGCCCAACGAGAAGATCACGTGGGGCAAGCTGGGCGAGAAAACACCGAAGTTCATCATCGAGTCCGACGCTTCCATCGTCGCGCCGCTGCTGTTTGCCTACGTTCTGGGCTGGTAGAGCAAGCGTTCACCTGTCTTGACTTGCACGATGATCGAGATGTCTGCATAAAGCGACCCGTTGCTTCTACCGGGTATACTAATGCGGTGCCGGGAGAGCAAAAGTGAAATTCTGGCGCCGAGGAGCTATCAAGTGAAATTGAAACTCTACTATGTTGTCGCCATTTGTCTTGCAGCATCCATCGTCACTCCGGCGTTTGCGCAAAGCGGCGGAGCGGATACCTACAAAGCAAAGTGTGCCATGTGCCACGGCGCGGACGGCCTTGGCGCCACACCGGCCGGCAAGGCCATGAAGGCTGCGTCCTTCAAGGACCCGGCGGTCGTCAAGACCCCGGACGCTGCGCGGATCGTCATCGTCAAGAGCGGCAAGAACAAAATGCCGGCTTACGCCGGCAAGCTGACGGACGTTCAGATCACGGCAGTGGTGGCGTACATCCGCACACTGGAGAAGTAGGAAGGAAGCGGACAAGACCGGACAAGGCGCAGGGTAAGTGCATTGGGCCGGTCAGGGAGAATGGGATGCACCATTCCTGTTTCCAGGAGGCATTCCTAACCGTCCAGGAGGCGGGCGCGCCATAGGCGTACCCGCCTCAATTTTTGCCGCCTCCTGTTTTTGGGTCACCCCGTCCAATTCTCCCTTCAGGAAGCGGATTTCCTCACCCTCATCTTCAAATTATGTGATGCACGTCACAGACCAAAATCCCCGAAGATCTCTACGGTCCTCTCACGACGTGTTAGCGGAGTGTTTCGCCCATGGAACGCTCTCGGTTGGTTTGTACATTGGTGTTAAGGGCGGGAGGCCGCGGCTTTTGACCAGAAGTGACAACGTGTTCAGAGTCTTCGGACTGGCAGTTGCGGCAGGGGGTGCGGACCATGTGCGCTGACCAGGCTCCCCAACCCGATACGTCGCGCCGCCGAGCGATTGAACTCTTCCTTGGCGGCGGTATCCTTGCCTCTCTGGCTTCTTTCATCTATCCCGTTCTGCGCTTTCTTGTCCCTCCGGCGGTGATTGACCTTGGCGGGGACGAAGTCGTCGCCTCCAAGCTCGGTGAGATGAAGCCGAACTCCGGCAAGATTTTCCGTTTCGGCAGCCGGCCAGGCCTGTTGATCCTGAACAGCGACGGCACCTATCGCGCTCTGTCCGCTACCTGTACCCACCTGGGCTGCACGGTGCAATATCGCCCCGATCTGCGCGAGATCTGGTGTGCCTGCCACAACGGCACCTACGATCTGAATGGCCGCAACGTCTCAGGTCCTCCGCCAAGACCGCTTACTGTCTTCGATGTCCACCAGCGCGGCGACGAGATTGTCGTCAGCCGGAAACGGGAGGCCTGACCGTGTTCGCCCCTCTCATTCGCTGGCTTGATGAACGGATTCATCTGGACGATCTGATCGCCCCGTTCAAACATAAGACCGTGCCCGGGCATCGGCTTTCCTACTGGTATTTTTTCGGCGGCATCACACTTTTCCTCTTCATCATCCAGGTGCTGACCGGCATTCTGCTGTTGCTGTATTACCGTCCGGGCGCCAACGAGGCCTTCGAAAGCGTCCAGTACATCATGACGCGGGTGCAGTTTGGCTGGCTGATCCGTTCCATCCACGCATGGTCGGCCAACCTCATGATTTTTACGGCCTTTGTGCACATGTTCAGCGTGCTGTTTCTGAAGGCCTATCGCAAACCCAGGGAGCTGACCTGGGTTACCGGCGTGATTCTGCTGGTTCTTGTCATGGGATTCGGCTTCAGCGGCTATCTGCTGCCCTGGAACACGCTGGCTTTCTTCGCCACTAAGGTGGGTACGGAGATCGCCGGTCAGGTTCCCATCATCGGCAAGCCGATGATGATCTTCCTGCGCGGCGGGGAAGAGGTCACCGGAGCCACGCTCACCAGATTTTTTGGATTCCATGTCGCCGTTCTGCCGGGATTGGTGGTCGTGCTGATCGCGATCCACCTGTTTCTTGTGCAGCGGCAGGGCATGAGCGTTCCTCCCAAAGTGGAAGCTGAATGGACCGCCAATCCCTCTGCGCGCCGGGAGATGAAGTTCTTTCCCAACTTCATGCTGCGCGAAATGATGGCTTGGTACGTGGCCATGGGCGTGCTGGGCGCGCTGGCCGCCATCTTTCCTTGGAACCTCGGGGTCAAGGCGGATCCGTTTGTCTCTGCACCGGCGGGAATCAAACCCGAGTGGTACTTCCTGTTCATGTTCCAGACCCTCAAGATGATCCCGTCCAAGGTCTGGATCGTCGACGGCGAGGTGCTGGGCGTGCTGGGTTGCAGCCTGGCCGGCTTGTTGTGGCTGCTGCTGCCGTTCTTTGAAAGTGATAAGGCCTCCCGCGCCAAAGTGTGGATCACCGGGCTTTCAATCTTTGCTCTTGTTTACGTGATAGGTATGAGTGTCTATGGCTACGTTGCGAATTAAGTTCCGGCCGTTGCTCGCAGCCAGCTTTGCCGGGCTGGCCGGGTTCATCCTGCTCGCGTCGTGCCTGGGGTATGGACAGGCGGTGAACTCCTGCCTCGATTGTCACTCCGCCCAGCCAGGCCGCCTTGAAGTGACCCCGGAGAAGTTCAGCCAGGATATTCACGCGCAAAAAGGCTTGACCTGCGTCAGTTGCCACGGAGGCGACGCAACCAGCTACGATCCAGATCAGGCCATGAGCCGCAAGGCGGGGTGGAAAGGCAAGATTGATCGCCGGCAGATTCCGCAATTGTGCGGCAGTTGCCACTCGAATCCGGCCTATATCCGGCAGTTCGATCCCAGCCTGCGCACCGACCAGTTAGACCAGTACCACACCAGCGTGCATGGCAAGCGCCTTGCGGCTGGAGACGCCAAAGTTGCCGTCTGCATCGACTGCCACAGCGTCCACGATATCCGTCCGCCCAGCGATCCCCGCTCCACCGTGAACCCTGTCAACGTGGCCAAGACTTGCTCGCGCTGCCACTCTGACGCGGCCTACATGAAGCAGTATGGGATTCCCACCGACCAGTTTGCCAAGTACAACATCAGCGTCCACCACGACGCGATGGTGGTGCGCGGCGATCTGAGCGCACCCACCTGCACCACCTGTCACGGAAACCATGGCGCGGCGCCGCCCGGAGTCGATAAGGTTCAGAACGTCTGTGCAAACTGTCATGCCTTCCAGGCCCAAATGTATGAGAAAAGCACGCATTACAAGGCCTTTCAAGCGGCTTCGCTTCCAGGATGCGTCGTCTGCCACAGCAATCACGGCATCCACCTTCCGTCCGACGCAATGCTGAGCACTGGTCCCGGCGGCGTCTGCATGAGGTGTCATGCCCCGGGCGACAAGTGCGATCGGGCAAGAGTAGCAATCCTGAGTAACTTGACTCAACTGGACGGGGCCATCAAAGACGCGGACCAGGCTCTGCATCTCGCCGAGTCTTCCGGCATGGAGGTCAGCGAGGCTCGCCTGGCGCAGGATCAGGCGCGCGATTCGCTCACCAAAGCGCGCGTCACCATCCATACCTTCCAGCCGGCCCTGGTGGATCAGGATGTTCAAGCCGGTATGAAAATCGCCGCCGCCAACCTGAAAGCCGGCAAGGACGCCATGGTAGAGCGCAACCATCGCCGAATCGGGCTCGGCATATGTTTCATCGCCATCGCCATGATGCTGATTGGGCTTTGGCTGTACATCCGGAAGCTGGAGAGTTAGAGGCAGGCTTTAGACTTCGCTCAGTATGACACGTATTGAATGCGTGATCTACAGCACGCGCGCCAGCCAGTGTCCCGTGTGCGAGAGCAGGTTCGCCGCAATCTCCTCCGGCGTCCCTTCGGCCACAATGCGGCCGCCGGCTTCCCCGCCCTCGGGGCCCAGATCGATAACCCAGTCGGCACACTTGATTACGTCCAGATTGTGCTCGATGACAATCAGCGAACCGCCCCCGTCGATCAGCTTGCGGAAGGCCGTCAGCAGCTTCGAGACATCGTCAAAGTGCAACCCTGTCGTCGGCTCGTCGAGAATGTACAGTACGCGGCTGGCTTCGGAGGGCTTGGCGTTGGCATTGGCCGCGCGGACCTGGGCCAGATGAGCGGCCAGCTTCACGCGCTGCGCCTCGCCGCCGGAAAGTGTCGTCGCCGACTGGCCCAGCCTGAGATAGCCGAGGCCGATCTCGTCCAGCACGGCGAGCTTTTCCAGCAGCCGCGTTTGGCCGGCGAAGAAGCGCAGCGCCTCCTTCACGGTCATTTGCAGCACGTCGTGGATGTTCTTGCCCTTGTACGCCACGTTGAGAATCTTGGTTTGATAGCGTGTCCCGTTGCAGTCTTCGCAGGGCAGCTCGACATCAGCCAGGAACTGCATTTCGACTGTGACCGTGCCGTCGCCCTCGCAGGTGTTGCAGCGCCCTCCGGGCACATTGAAGGAAAAATGTCCCGGCGTAAGCGAAAGTCGCTTGGCCTCGGGTTGCGCGGCAAAGAGCTCGCGGACCAGATCGAAGCCTTTGATATACGTGATGGGATTGGAGCGCGGCGTGCGGCCAATCGGCGTCTGGTCCACCAGCATCACGTCATTGATCCGCTCAACGCCGGTCAGCGATTTGTAAACGCTCGAGGGGTCCGCGCCATCGGATTGCCCCAGCGCTCGCGTCACCGCGCGATAAAGCACCTGATGCACGAGCGAGGATTTCCCCGAGCCGGAGACGCCGGTGATGGCCACCAGCAGCCCCAGAGGAATCTCCACATCAAGGCCGTGAAGGTTGTTGGCCGTGGCTCCGCGCAGCACCAGGCGCTCACGGCCCGGCGGCCGGCGGCGCGTGGGTACGGGAATCGAGACTTGTCCGGAGAGATAGCGGCCTGTCAGGGAGTTGGGATTGGCCTCAATCTCCGCCAGAACCCCCTCGGCCAGCAGCTTGCCGCCTAACTCGCCGGCGCCGGGGCCAAGATCCAGCAGATGGTCGGCGGCGCGCAGCACGTCGGCATCGTGCTCGACGACGATGATGGTGTTGCCCAGGTCGCGCAGCTCATGAAGAATATGAATGAGACGGGCCGTGTCGCGCGTGTGCAGCCCGATGGAAGGCTCGTCCAACACATAGAGCGCGCCCACCAGCCGCGAGCCCAGCGAGGTGGCGAGCTGAATGCGCTGCGCCTCGCCGCCGGAGAGCGTCGACGAAAGGCGGTCGAGCGTGATGTATTCGAGGCCGACCGCATCCAGAAAACTTAGCCGCTGGCGAACCTCTTCAAGAATCGAGCCGGCGATCTCCTCTTGCATCTGCGAGAGCCGAAGCGCATCAAAGAATTCCTTGGCCTGCGCAATGGTGAGCGCCGTGACCTGGCAGATATTCTGGCCGTTGATGCGCACGCTGCGCGCCTCGGCCCTCAACCGCTGGCCCCGGCAATCGGGGCACTCGGCGTAGCCGCGATATTTGCTGAGCATCACGCGCACGTGCAGCTTGTACTTCTTGCGCTCCATCTGCGCAAAAAACCCGTAAACGCCAGCAAAAGCTCCCTTGCCGCGCAGAACGGTCTCGCGCGCGGCTTCCGGCAGTTCGCGCCAAGGCACGTCCAGCGGAACGCTTAGCTCGACCGCCTGTTTGCGAAACTCCGTAAACCATGGCCGGTATTTAGGCCGGTTCCAGGGGTCGATGGCGCCGTTGTTCAGGCTGAGCCCTTTGTCCGGGATGATCAGGTTCAGGTCGAAGTCCATGGTGTTGCCAAAGCCCTGGCAGCGCGGGCAAGCGCCGAAGGGATTGTTGAAGCTGAACAGCCGAGGCTCCGGCTCGCTGCCTGCGCGATGGCAGCTCTTGCACTCATACGCCCCTGAGAAGCGGTGGCGCGGACGGGCGGCGGCTTCATCCTGGGGAAGCTCCTCAAACGTCACCTCGCCGGCCTCGCGGTATGCAGTCTCCGCGGCATCCACAATGCGCGCGCGGTTTTCGGCGCTCACAACAATTCGGTCCAGGAGAACGAACACTGGAAGTGTGAAGTCGAGGTCGAGGAGCGATTCTGGCGTGGAAAACTCGAAGATGCGGCCCCGTTGATAGAGGCGGTTGAAGCCTGAGGCGCGCAATTCGACGAGACGGGCTTTCAGAGCCTCGGTCAGTGGGGAGTCGGCCGGCGTGCTCGCCGGCCCCTTGGCGGCGGATTTGGCCGCTGATTTCAGCGCGCGGCGCGCGGGCCTGGCTTCCGCAGCCGGTTCAGGCTCGGCGTGCCGCACCGGAAAAAGCACATTCAGCCGTGTTCCCTCGCCGAGCCGCAATATTGTCTCTGCCACTTCGTCCATTGAGTCGCGCTTCACCAAACCGTCGCAATAGACGCAGTGCACCGTGCCGCAGCGCGCATAGAGCAGGCGCAGGTAGTCGTAGATTTCTGTGGCCGTAGCCACGGTGGAGCGCGGGTTGCGCGTCGAGTTCTTCTGCTTGATGGCGATGGCCGGCGCCAAGCCGTCGATCTCATCCACATCCGGCTTCTCGATGCGCTCCAGAAACTGGCGGGCATAGGAGGAGAGAGACTCGACGTAGCGCCGCTGCCCCTCGGCGTAAATGGTGTCAAAGGCCAGCGATGACTTGCCCGACCCGGAGACGCCGCTGATCACCGTCAGCTTGCCGTGGGGGATCTCGCATGAGATGTTCTTCAGGTTGTGGGTCCGCGCGCCGCGGATAGTAATGGCATCATTCAAAGGGAAGCACCGGGTGAGAAGTCGCGCAACTGCGTTCCTGTCCCCTCAGCGAGGCTCAGGACACAAGCAGCCATTCTTCATTATAGGACGATGGACAGTGTAGCGGAATCGCACGACTTAATCCTCGTGCCAGAGTAGCGCTGCGATCCACGCATTTGAGGCCTTCGATTCCAGCGCCTTCTACTCCGGTGGCCCAACGGTGAGGACAAAGTACGATGCCGGCTCGGTTTTGCTGGCGTTGGTTACATAGTGGTCGTCTCCGGCAACGCAAAGGCCCATGTCGCCGGCCTTCAGCGTGCGCGTAACGCCCGCGGTCATCAGCGTAACCGTGCCTTCGCGGACCAGCCACATCTCAGAGTGCTTGTGATGCTCGATGGGCTCGGCCGGCGCGCCGGGGACGAGAAAAGTGACATGCGCCTCGAGCCGGATATTGTCCGGCAGCATGCCGATGAGGAAGCGGTGCGAGGTGCGTGCAGGCCGTTGCGTGCCATAGGCTTCGCCCCAGACGTACTGGCCCGAGGTCAGCTTAGGCAGTGCAGCCGGAGAGGAAGCCGTTGGAGAGCCAACGGCCTGAGCGTCGGCGACGGTCGCGAGAGCCGGAGTAGCCAAGAGCATCGGCAGCAGAGTAGAAAATTGGCGGCGATCCATGAGAGCCTCCTGTTCGTACGCAATCCTACCCAGAGCAAGGGGCAGTCTGCAAACGAGCCGCACGGAACCTCAAAGGGCACAAACGGCCATTTTCGATTTTCGGGCGGCGGACAACTTGTGAGTGCGTGCTGTAGCCGCCGAAACGCTGCAAGTCACACCACAGGCGTCATGCGTGAAATGCCAGCACGTTCGGCCCGGCTGCAATCGCGGGCAGCTTTCGTTCAGGTGATCGGGGAAAAATAACCCGCAGCGCTCATGAATCCAGCCTCTTTCTCATTGGCCTGTATTTCACCTCTGCAAAAACCGGCCAATTTTTCCGAAAGAGGCTTCAGCAAAACCAGAAAGGCTTATGCCGCCAATGCCTGGCGGTAAGCAAAAGCCGGCTCTCGAATCTCTTCCTCTTCGCGGTCAAGCACACCGGCAAGGGCCATGAGGACTGTGGACGCACATGCAGGACACTGCCTTGCGCAGTTGCCAACGCAGCTGCAGTCTTGGCAGAGATATGCTGAGGAAAGGGGAATGTGTTGCATCGAAGCGTGACTCATAGATCGACCTCCGATCATCATGTTTTCGGCATTCGGTTCGTAGCATCGTTCCACCGTATGCTTTTCCCTGTTTAGATTGATGCGCTTCGCTCCCATCGAGTTGTTTTATTTTGCGCGGATGACCTGCATGGCTCTGCTCGCGGCGGTGGGATTGCCCAGGAAAATATGGCGATCCATATGGATGCGCGGGCTTGAGAGTATTCATTTCGGTCTGTAGCATTTCGAAAACGCTTTAAATGTAGCACTTTTGTCAGCGCCCATTTTGATTCCCTGTTTTAGGAAATCTCTGCATAAGTCGGCGTTTTGAAAGGGCTCGGCTTTAGCCACCGAGGAAATGCTGACGCGAAATAGAGACCTGTTCGGAGGTCCACTAAGTTCCCACGCGGATCTTCAGGCCGCTCGCGTGGCGAACTGCAACAGATTTGCCTCCCTGACTTCCTCTTTCCGGTCAAACACGCTCGCCAGCCCCATCAGAACTTCCGAAGCGCACGATGGGCAACGCATCGCGTTATTGCCAATAGAGTCGCAGTCCTGGCATAGATACGCTCTGGCGAGGGGGATGAATTGCCGGGTTTCTGAGAACATAGTCTCTCTCTCAATCTCTAGCAGTTGCCGGTTCGTTCCTTGCCTATTTGTGGGGCAGGAAGTCCCGCGGCGCCAATTACTTCGAAAAGAGGCTACTATTGTTTTTGTCGTATTGCTGCACGGCCTTGGTAGATTTCTCTGCGGCCTTTTCGGCCACGCGGTCTATCTTCTTTTCCTTTGAGGCATCCAAGACGGTCTCGTCTTCCAGCTTCGTTGTTTCCGGATTTTCAAATTGCTCTGGCATTCTTGATCTCCTGTTTTCAGGATGGACTCTCCATCGGAGCTATTCTGGTCATTTCTGCTCTCCACCTGATTCCCTCCCCTCTTTCCGCGCGTCGAAGTATCAGCCGTCCCGTCAAAGGTCTTCCCCGGTAAACTGTTGAAAGAGGTAATCCGTGCATCGTTTTGCATTTTTTGTCTTCCTCTTCGCATCGACCGCCATCTTCGGCCAGAGTTCCTCTCAGAATCCTGAAGAGCAGGCGCCTGCCCCAGAACCCGCTGCCGTCGCGCCCCACCCTCTCTCCGCTGAAGTGGCGGATGCCGAGGCGGCCATCATCAAATCCGACTGGAAGGCGGCGGAAGCTAAACTCGGCCCGTGGCTGGCTGTGCATCCCACCGACGCACGTGCGCTCTTTGACGCTGGCTACGTGGCTGATGCGCAAAATCTCCTCGACGATGCGGCCGCACTCTACCGGCGCGCCGTCGAGGCGAATCCGCAGTCGTTCGAGGCGCACGCGGAGCTGGGGCTGTTGCTGGCGCGTCAAAACAAATTCTCTGACGCGCGGCCGGAGTTGGCCGCGGCCACTCAGCTCGATCCCGGAGATGCCGGAGCCGCCGCCAAGGCGCGAGCGTGGCGTGCAATGGCGGAGATTGACCGCGCAGTCGATCCAGCACAGGCCTCTGAGGATTTATTGCAGGCGCTGAAGCTCTCGCCCGAGACTACTGCCGACACGCTGCTGGCCGCCAGCCTGGCCGATCAGACCGGCCAATACGACGCCGCAGAGAGCGCCTATCGACGCATCCTCGCCGCTGACCCCAAATCCGCGCCAGCCAACGCTGGACTGGCTCACCTTTTAATTGCGCACAAACAGTATCCCGAAGCGGAAACCTTCCTCCGCGCTGCCCTTGCACTGTCGCCCGATGACCCGGCGTTGACCGCGCAACTGGCCACGGTGCTCGCCGCTCAGGACAAGGCCGAGGCGCTGCCGCTGCTTCAGAAGCTGCACGACGCCCACCCCAAAGATGCCGCCATTACGCGCATGTTGGCCGAGGTGTTAGCCGAAGCCGGTGACGCCGCCGGCTCGGACCACTTGTATGTCGCGCTGCTGGCGGCCAGCCCCGAAGACCCCGTACTGCTGGTGGCTCATGGGCAGAACCTGATTCGCCAGCTCAAGTACGCCGAGGCCTTCGCGGCCTTCGATAAGGCCACGCGGCTGGACCCCGCCAACACCGACGGATGGAGCGGACTCGCCTTTGCCGCTTCCAAAACCAATCAGCCTTCGATCACGATCCAGGCGCTCACCATGCGCGCAAAGTCCCTTCCGGAACTTCCGTCCACTTACTTCCTCTGGGCGACGGCTTATGATGCCCTGCATCAAAAGGCCAACGCGGCAACCTACTACCATCACTTCCTCACTGCATCCGCCGGAAAGTTCCCGGACCAGGAATGGCAAGCACGCCAGCGCCTGCTCGTGCTGGAAGGCAAAAAATGAGAAGTGCGGACAATAGAGGACGGGGCACGCAGGCTTACTAAACAGGCTATTCCCTATTCCCTATTCCCTATTCCCTATTCCCTGTAAGCTGTAAGCTGTACTTAGTGGCCGCTGATTTTGTTCCCATCTTTCAGGAGGAGTACCGGGTGTTGCGCCCCAGGGCGCCGATGCCGTCCATGGTGGTGCGTTTCCGGCGGTTTACCTCGCTGAATACGCGCATTCGCCTCCGCGACGGGCAGATTCTTGTCAGCCTCTCCGATCTTCTGGAGGGCGCGCAGGAGTCCGTAATCCGCGCCATCGCCCACATCCTCTTGGCCAAGCTCTACAAAAAGCCCATCGACGCCGCCCACAACATGCGCTACAAGCGGTTCTCTTCCAGCGCCGCCGTCACCCGCCAGACCGAGCTGATTCGCGGTGCTCGCGGCAGCAAGCGCTTCTTCGGCCCCCAAGGCCGTTTCTACCATCTGGAAGAGGTTTTCGATTCGTTGAATCTGCGCTTCTTCGGCGGTCTGCTTGGCCGGCCTGAGTTGACCTGGAGCGAGGGCATGGCCAAGCGCTCTCTCGGCCATTACGACGCAGCGCACAACACCATCGTCGTCAGCCGCGTCTTCGACCGCCCCTCAAGCCCCCGATACGCCGTCGAATACCTGCTTTATCACGAGATGCTGCACCTGAAGCACCCGGTCAGGATGCGCGGCCTTCGTCGCTGCGTCCACTCGCGCGATTTCAAGGCCGACGAAAAGCTCTTCCCGCAACTGAAAGAAGCGCAGGCATTTATCAAGCGACTGTAGCGAAACAGGACAGTCCTCTAGGCGTTGGTCTAGCCCTGTGACGTCCCATTAAGCCGCTTTCACGGCAGCCTTCGCAGCCGTGCCCGCAGCCTTCTCCGGCCCGGCAACCTGTCGCGTGGCAACAAAAGCAATCAACAGCGCGCCAGCAGCAACAGAGCCGGCAGCGGCCAGTTGCGCATTCGATAAACCCCATAGCACCTTAGGGTTGCGGCGTATAAATTCAACCAAAAAGCGAGCTATCCCGCTCAGCATCAGGTACTGGCCGACGATCACGCCCGTGCGCGGTCGCTTGCCTGCCCTCCACCACAGCCAACCGCCAATCAGCAGCCCGGCAGCGAACTCGTAAAGCGGCGTGGGATAGACGGGCACCAGCGTCGGCTCAATGCCGTTGGGGAAGCTCATACCCCATGGCCGAAAGGTAAAGAAAAGAAAATGGACCGGTTTGATGGCGATGCCGTAGCAGCCGTCGCCTGAGAGAAAGCAGCCGATCCGCCCGATTCCCTGCCCGATGGCGGCTGCCGGCGCGGCCAGATCAAGCGTCCGCAGCCCGCCGATCTTCGCCCACCAGCCCTGAAATACCAGGGCACCGATGCCGAACACCAGCCCGCCAAACCAGGCAAAGCCAGCCGAATCCCACAGCACGCGCCACCCCACTTCGCGAAACTCCATGGGCGTATCGATCACGTGCCACAGCTTGGCGCCCACAATGCCGGCCACCACGGTCACGGCCACCATGCCCACCGCATCGGCCGAAATCCTTGCGCGGTTGAAGCCGCGGTCCATCACAAATGCCGCTGCCACGGCAGCCAGCCAGAGCATCAGTCCAAAGGTCGGGACTGGGTAATGCCAAATATGCAAATAGGGAATCATCGCTTCTCAAGTATAGACGGACGAAGCTTCGGAACCGCGTCCGCCTGCCGGCCATCCAGCCTTCCGGCCCTGATTTACACAGGCGCGCTTGCCTTGTGCCGCATGATTCGGGCGATACTGTCTGCATGGCTACGAACACCTACTCTGGTCTTGAGATCCTTTTTACCCGCCAGCAGATTGCCGAGCGCGTCGCCGAGATGGGCGCCCAGATTACCCGTGACCTCAGCGGCGAGAAGCTCGTAATGGTGGGCGTGCTCAAAGGCGCTGCCCCGTTTCTGGCCGATCTCGCGCGCGCCATACAAGCTGACGCCACCTTCGACTTTGTGGCCACCTCCAGCTATGGCCAGGGCCAGCGCTCATCCGGCGCGGTCAAGCTGATCAAAGACCTAGACGAGCCTATCGAGGGCAAAAACGTTCTGGTGGTCGAGGACATCCTCGACACAGGCCTCACGCTCTCCTACCTGCGCAAGCTCTTCCTCCAGCAGCATCCCAAAACGCTGCGCATCGCCACGCTGCTCGACAAGCCCTCTCGCCGCCTCGAAAAAATCGAGCCGGACTACGTGGGCTTTTCCATCCCCAACCTCTTCGTCATCGGCTACGGAATGGACTACGCCGAGCGCTACCGCAACCTGCCCGACATCTGCATCATGACCCCCGACCATCCCGAGTAGCTTTGCCATCGGCAATACCTTGATGCAGACAATGGAGTCATCCGTCATAGACCGACGCCCGAATCCTTTTGATCGTCAGGAAACGGCAATAGCCAATTCTGCCCATAGCGCGGAGCTACCTTATCCAACTTTTCGATAAAATCAGGATATTTTGAACTCAGTTTCATAACCGGCAGGTGGCCCGCACATCGACCTCGAAGAGTCACGATGAGCCTTGAGAAGCTGTGCCCCGTTCATCGCGGTCCTATCGCGATGAGCGGGCGGGTGGCCCAGGTCTGACTAACCCAAAATGATTGGGTGGCCCATGTCTGGATTTTCAGACATGGGAGACCATGAACCCCAAGCGTTTGCTCGATGTCTCCGCACTGCAGGGGGCAGGCCGAACTACACTTACGATGCGGCGGGTCACGTGGCTTCCATCGCTTCCTCCAATCCGAACGGCGCGTCGGTCAGCTACACCTACGACGACCTCAACCGCCTCAGCTCGGTGGTCGATAACCGTCTCTCCGGCAATAACACAACCACCTACACAGACCCGGCCAGCAACGTGGCCACGGGCAGCCGCTTGAGCGCGACGGAACAGACCGGCCGCACGCTCAACTGGAGCTACGACGGCATCTACCGGCTGACCAACGAACAGATCGCAAACGACCCGGAACGGAACGATGGCAGCGTTAGCTATGGCCTTGACCCGGTGGGCAACAGGCTGTCGGCAAATTCGACGCTGAGCGCCTATAGCCTTCCATGAGCTTGTCTAATTTACCTATATCTAATGTATTTTCAATAGTTTAACCGCGACTCACCGCACGAAAATCCGCCAAAATCACAACAATGTACCAGTTTTACGACGAATCAGATGTACTTCCACGCACAGAAAACGGGCATCCGCAAGGCTCTCACCCCGCGAACCCGTGCATCTCGGACACCACCCCTCCCTTACTCCATCGCGTGCGGGTCCGGGGCCGTCTTCATCTTCTTGTTGTGGCGCACATCGTCGCCTTGCACCCAGAAGATGATGTCCTCGGCGATGTTGGTGGCGTGGTCGGCTACGCGCTCGAGGATGCGGGCGATCATCAGTGCATTCAGCGCCTGCGGAGCCAGATGGCTCTGCTCGGCCATCAGCGCGGTCAGTGACTTATAGGCCGCGCGATTCATCACGTCCACGGCGTCGTCCATGGTGAGCACGGTGCGCGCCAGTTCGGCGTCGGCCTCGATGAACGCTTGCAGGCTCTTGCGCACCATCTCCGCGGCCAGGGTCGCCATGCGCGGAATATCGACGGGCAGCTCGACCATGGCCATCTGTTCCATGCCGCGCACGCGCTCGCTGATATTCTTGGCCGCATCGCCCACACGCTCCAGATCGGCGTTGATCTTGATCACGCTCAAAATAAACCGCAGATCGATGGCCGTGGGCTGTTCCATGGCCAGCAGGTCCAGCGCGGCCTGATCGATCTCTCGCTCCAGCCGGTTAATCGAGATCTCGCTCCGGCTGACCAGGTCGCAGATCGACAGATCGCGCACGCGATAGGCCTCGATGGCGCGCTGAATGGCTTGCTCGGCGAGGCCCGCCATCACCAGCAGTTGCTCCTTCAATTCATCGAGGCTTTGCTGAAAGCGTATGCGCGTCATCCGAACCTGCCCGTGATGTAATCCTCTGTGCGCTTGTCGCTGGGGTTGGTGAAGATTTTGTGTGTCGAGTCGAACTCGACCATGCGGCCATTCAAAAAGAAGCCCGTATTCTCGGCCACGCGGGCGGCCTGCTGCATATTATGGGTCACAATCACAATAGTGTACTGCGATTTCAACTGGAAGATAAGGTCTTCAATCTTGGATGTGGAAACCGGGTCCAGCGCCGAGGCCGGCTCGTCCATCAGCAGCACCTCGGGGTCCACGGCCAGGGCGCGCGCAATGCACAGCCGCTGCTGCTGGCCGCCGGAGAGGCTGGCGCCGGATTTCTTCTTCAGATCGTCCTTCACCTCGTCCCACAGCGCCGAGTTTTTCAGCGACTTCTCCACAATCTCGTCCAGCGCATGACGGTTGTTGTAGCCGTTCAGTTTCAGTCCGGCGGCCACATTGTCATAGATGGACATGGTCGGAAACGGGTTTGGCCTCTGGAAGACCATGCCCACGCGACGCCGAATCTCGACCGGCTTGGCGTCGGCGTAGATGTCCAGATCGCCGATCAGCACCTTGCCGGTCACGCGCGCTATGGGGTTGGTCTCGTGCATGCGATTGATACAGCGCACAAACGTGCTCTTGCCGCAGCCCGAGGGGCCGATCAAAGCGGTCGCATGGTTGGCCGGGATGTTCAGGTTGATCTCCTGCAGCGTGTGATTGGTGCCGTACCACGCGTTCAGGTTGGTTACCTCGATGCCGACGCCCACTTAGCTTGCCCCTTTCAAAACACCACGGCTGGTGACGTAACGCACCAGCGTAACCGCCAGCACGATCAGCACGATCAAAACCAGCGATCCCGCCCACGCCAGCCTGTGCCAATCGTCGTAGGGAGAGAGCGCATAGACGTAAATCTGCAATGGCAGCGCGGCGATAGGCTCGTCGAGCCGCGCGCTCCAGCCCACATTCCCGAAGGCCGTGAATATCAACGGAGCCGTCTCGCCGGCCACGCGCGCAAAAGCCAGCATACAGCCCGTGATGATGCCGGGAGAAGCGGTTTTTACGGTAATGGCCAGCACCGAGCGCCAGTTGGGCACGCCCAGCGCCAGTGCCGCCTCGCGCACCGCGTTAGGCACCATCAGCAGCATCTCTTCCGTCGTCCGGCAGACCGTAGGAATCATCATGATGCCCAGCGCCACGCCCCCGGAGAACGCGGAAAAGTGACCTTGCGGCACCACTATCAGCGAGTAAACGGCAATGCCCATCACAATTGACGGCACTCCATTCAGCACATCCGCCGTAAACCTCACCGCATTGGCTAGCTTGGTGCCGCGTCCGAATTCGGCCAGAAAGATGCCGCCGGCAATGCCAACCGGCACGCCGATGAGGCTGCCAACGGCCAGCAGAATCGCCGAGCCGGCGATGGCGTTGGCCATGCCGCCGCCGGCTTCGCCCACCGGCTTGGGAACCTGCGTGAAGAAGGCCAGGTTCAGCGAGCTGGCGCCCCTGTAAACGAGATAAATGAAGATTGCCACCAGAGGCGCCACCACCAGCACGGTCGATAGCACGGCCAGGCCAGTGGCCGCGCCGTCGGTCAGCGCTCGTAATTGTGCCCGTAATTTATGCTCAGTCTTCAGCTTGCCTTCTCCCTGGCGGTTCCTATTCCCTATTCCCTGAAATTCAATGCACCGGTGCCGGCGCTCCGCGCGTCACGGCCCAAACCAGAAGTTGGGCAAAGGCGTTCACGATGATGGTCACTATAAACAGCGCCAGGCCCAGCTCCATCAGCGCGCTTAGATGCAGATCGCTTGAAGCTTCGGCAAACTCATTGGCAATCACCGAGGCCATCGTGCTTCCATTGGCGAGCAGCGAGCGGTGAATCTCCGCGCTGTTGCCAATCACCATGGTCACGGCCATGGTCTCGCCCAGCGCACGCCCCAGGCCCAGAATCACCGCGCCCACAATGCCAATGCGCGCATTGCGCAGCACGCCCACGCGGATCATCTCCCAACGCGTGGCTCCCAGGGCCAGCACGGCCTCCCGCTGGGATTGCGGCACAGCCGTCATCACTTCGCGGGTGAGTGAAGAGATGATGGGCAGAATCATGATGGCCAGAATCACGCCCGCCGCGATAAAGCCAAGACCTGTGGGGTTGTCGTCGCCGAAGAAGCCCGTCCAGCCAAATCCGCTGATTAGCCAGGGATTCACATGCTCGCGAAGCAGCGGAACTAGCACAAACACTGCCCACAGCCCGTAGATCACGCTGGGAATCGCCGCCAGCAATTCAGTGATAAAGGCAAGCGGCGCGCGCAGCCAGAGCGGGCACATCTCGGTCAAAAACACCGCAACTCCTATGGCCAGCGGAACCGCTAGAAGCAACGCGAGAAATGACGAAACCAGCGTGCCATAGAGGAACGGCAAGGCGCTGAAATGCCCGTTCACCGGGTCCCAGTACAGCGGCTGCTTACTATATGTATCGACGAAAGACTTGTAAAAGAAGTCCAGGCCAAATTTGTTCCAGGCCAGTTGTGAGCGTATTACCAGCTCGAAGGCAATCAGCACCACGATGCCGAAGATGCTCAACGCACAAAGCACCATCAGCCAATGGAAACCGCGGTCGGCGAGTGCCGAGTTGCCACGCGAGAGCAGGAACGCGCGTATGGCCGACACCTCGCGCGGAGCCTCCTTGCCCGCAGGCTGCTCGCCTGGAGGGTCGGGCTCGGGCAGAAGGTGAGACTGCTTGATGAGAATCTCAGGCACTTGGGCCATCCCCAGGAACAGGCTATCAAGCCAAGATGAATAGAAGGTTAAAACGCTACAGAATCAAGTGCATACCATAGAACGAGTCAACCAGACAAGGCACACTCAAATCTTCCATACCCCATCCTCTCCGTCAGTCTGTTCATTGGGAGGCTGGAACCCCACCGTTCCTTGCCCACCAAGCCAGAGCCTTCAACCTGCTTGTATCTCCCACATAAAGCACGTAAAATGGTGCTACGCGGAAATAGGTGCAAACGTGAAAACAAACATCACGTTGAAAATCGAAGAGGCTCTACTGCGGGAGGCCCGCGTTCTTGCTGCTGAGGATGGCTCCTCGGTCAGCGCCCTTCTAGCGGCACAACTGGAGCAGTTAGTGCGCGAACGTAAAGGATACGACCAGGCGCGCCGGAGCGCTGTGGAACGGTTGCGGTCTGGCTTCGATTTACATTGGACTTTAGGCTCTTCGCGAGGAGACCTGCATGGGCGGTAAATGCTTCGTCGATACCGACATTCTGGTCTACGCGCATGATCGTTCTGCCGGCGTCAAGCATTTGCGCGCGCAGATGCTGCTGGAGCAGTTATGGACTTCGGGCTGGGGCGTACTCAGCGCGCAGGTTCTTGAAGAGCTATGCATTCAACTTTGTCACAACGCTGGCAAACCTCTGCCCGTAGAGGAAGTTTGCCTGATGGTTCGTGATTACTCGACCTGGGATGTAGTTACACCCACTCCTGCATTGGTCCTTAAAGCGCTGGAGGCCGAGAGGCGTCTGGAGGTTCCCTTTTGGGACGCTCTGATTCTTGAGACCGCAAAGCGCGCCGGCGCGTCCATTCTCTATTCAGAGAATTTGGCAAAGATGCAACGCTATGGGGCGATTCAGATAGTGAACCCGCTCGTGGATCCAATAGCCCCGTAACCAAAACGCGAGTTAAATGGGCAATTTCTTAGGCCTATGAAGACACAGATGCTAATACGCTTTATCTTCAGGTCCGGACTGATGTTTGCATAATCTTATGACATATCCCTGTATGGAATGCCGCTCCGCCAATCTCACCTTCGAAACATCCATCGCCGGTTAACCCTGAAAGACGCATAGCGCTTGCGTTCGGCTCATTCACCATGCTAGTCTCGCGGGGATGAGTGATGCAAGAGCACGAGGGGCGAGCGTCCACTGTCGCACCGAATTCGTTCACCCTTCGTCCGCATCGTTCACGCGAATGCCGCTGAGGGATGCGCTGTTCTCTCCACTCCCAGCGTTTGAAGGACATCCAGAGAGATGACAAGCGTCAGGAATACCATTCTGGTCACAGGCGGTGCAGGGTTTATTGGTTCTAACTTTGTGCTCCAGTGGATTGAGAGTACCGGCACTGCCGTAATCAATCTTGACTTGCTCACCTATGCCGGCAATCCGGATAATCTCGCGCCTCTGAAGAATGATTCAAGGCACCAGTTAATGCGCGGTGATATTTGCGATGCCGAACTGGTGGCCGCCTTGTTACAAGAACATAGGCCTCGGGCAGTTGTTCATTTTGCAGCCGAAAGCCATGTGGACCGCTCGATCGCCTCGCCCAGCGCGTTCATTCGCACCAACGTACAGGGCACCTTTACTCTGCTGGAACAGGCCAGGGCATATTGGTCAGAACTGGACGAAGCTGGTCGGCGCGCTTTTCGTTTCCTACATGTTTCCACTGACGAGGTCTATGGGTCTCTAGGACCGCAAGACCAGGCTTTTTCCGAGACCTCGGCCTATGCGCCTAACAGCCCCTATGCCGCGTCAAAGGCCGCCTCCGATCATCTGGCAAGAGCGTATTACCATACGTACGGCTTGCCTGTAATTACGACTAACTGCTCGAATAACTATGGCCCTTTCCAGTTTCCAGAAAAGCTGATTCCGCTAATGATTCTCAATGCGCTGGAAGGTAAGCCGCTGCCCGTCTATGGTGACGGTGGCAATGTGCGCGACTGGCTTTTTGTGGAAGACCATTGCTCGGCCATCCGCGCCGTCCTCGAAGGGGGCAGCATCGGAGAAACTTACAACATCGGCGGAAACAGCGAACGGAAGAATATCAAAGTGGTTAAGGATATATGCGATGTTGTTGACGAACTGCGACCTAATGGCGCACTCGGGCCGCGCAGGCGTCTCGTTACTTTCGTGACTGATCGTCCGGGTCACGACCGCCGCTATGCCATCAATACATCGAAGATTAACCGCGAGTTAGGATGGCGGCCGGCCGAAACTTTTGAAGGCGGACTGCGTAAGACGGTTGCATGGTATCTCGAAAATTCCCCTTGGGTGGATGGTGTCCGTACCGGCGCCTATCGGGATTGGATCCGCAAAAACTATCAAGAGAGGGATTCACAATGAAAGGAATTATCCTTGCGGGGGGATTGGCGACACGGCTGTACCCAGTGACCCATGTCGTTTCAAAACAGCTTTTGCCGATTTATGATAAGCCCCTGATCTATTACCCACTCACCACACTTATGTTAGCGGGACTGCGCGATATTCTTATCATCTCCACGCCGCAAGATACAGCTCACTTCGCGGAGTTACTTGGTAACGGCGAGCGATGGGGCGTTAACTTGAGTTATGCCGTGCAGCCCAGTCCGGACGGTTTGGCGCAGGCTTTTCTGATTGGGCGCGACTTTATAGCCGGAGACACGAGCGCTCTAATTCTTGGCGATAACATTTTCTATGGGCAATCACTCCCGGCGTACTTGAGACATGCAGCCGCTGTTAAACGCGGAGCGGTCGTATTCGCATATCCCGTGCAGGACCCTGAACGCTATGGCGTGGTTGAGTTTGATAAGCAAGGTCATGCGATTAGCATCGAAGAGAAGCCCAAATCTCCCAAGTCCCGCTATGCTGTGACTGGCCTCTATTTCTACGATAACGAAGTGGTGAACTACGCCGCATCGCTCAAGCGGTCAGCACGCGGCGAACTGGAGATAACGGATCTGAACAAGATTTACCTGAAGGCAGGTTGCCTTGAGGTGCAAATGATGAGCCGGGGCATGGCGTGGCTCGATACCGGCACGCACGATTCGCTCCTCGATGCCGGGGTCTTTGTTCAGACGATTGAGCGGCGCCAGGGATTGAAGATTGCCTGCCCTGAAGAGATAGCCTATCGCCTCGGCTACATCACCGCAGACCAGCTCGAAGAGTTGGCCCAGCCGGTATGCAAGAGTGGATATGGGCAATACCTGCTTGCCATCAAGAACGAGCCGCGATTTGCGCTGGAGGCTGGCGAGTTATGAAGATCGAAGAGACCTCGCTTTCTGGCGTTCTAATGCTAACTCCGGAGATCCACCGTGATGGCCGCGGTGTATTCTGGGAGACTTGGAATCAGCGCAGTATGGCTGAGGTGGGACTGCCAGCCGTCTGGATGCAGGATAACTTTTCCGTTTCAAAGAAGAATGTTGTTCGCGGCATTCACTACCAAGTGATTCAACCTCAGGGAAAGCTGGTGCGAGTTACACATGGAGCGGCGCTTGATGTGGCCGTAGACCTGCGCAGCAGCTCTCCCAACTTTGCAAAACATGTTGCAGTGAAACTAACCGGAGAGAGTGGGCAGATGCTATGGATTCCCAAGGGATTTGGTCACGCTTTTCTTTCACTCGCAGATGTTACCGGCATTGCCTACAAGGTAACTGACGAATACTCTCCCGCAGGCGAGAGGACCATTCTGTGGAACGACCCACACCTTGCAATTCCGTGGCCTATTGACCCGAAGCTTGCCATCCTCTCCGACAAGGACCGCAAAGGCCTCTCGCTGCCTGATGCGGAGGTTTTTGCGTGAGCAACCGGCCGTGCATCCTCATTGCCGGCGCTGCGGGGAAGGTTGGCCGGGAGTTACGGCGCAGCCTCGCCGATGCCGGTGAAATCATCTGCCATGACTGCGATACGGTTGATCTGGCCGAGCCGGATCAGGTTCGCGCGATGGTGCGCAGCGCCGCGCCCCAGATCATACTCAATGCGGCGGCATACACGGCCGTGGATCGCGCCGAATCAGAACCGGAAGCGGCGATAGCAGTTAACTCGACCGCGCCGCGCGTGCTCGCGGAAGAAGCACGTCGCTGCAACGCTCTGTTTGTACACTACTCGACGGACTATGTCTTTGACGGCTCGAAGCAGGGTCCGTGGATCGAGACAGATAAGCCGAATCCGCTGAATGTCTATGGAGCGAGCAAGCTGGCCGGCGAAGAAGCTATACAACAGGTGGGCGGCAGATATCTGATTTTCAGGACAAGCTGGGTTTACGGTCCCCATGGCCGGAACTTTCTTCTAACCATGCTGCGCCTGGCGCGCGAGCGTGATGAACTCAGCATTGTGGACGATCAGTTTGGTGCGCCAACAAGTTCGATCGAACTGGCCGACGTCACGCGCACTATTGTCAGCGGCGTTTTAGAAGGCAGGTTTGGATCTACCGAAAACTGGGCCGGCCTCTATCACATGACCTGCTCCGGATCGACCTCGTGGTGCGGCTTCGCCCGCGCCATCTTTGCCCGCGCGGACTCCTTGCTTCACGCCAAAGTTCCTGCAGTCAGGCCAATCTCTTCCTCGGGATACATTACTCGTGCAAAGAGGCCCCTAAACTCAGTTTTGTCGAACGATAAGTTATACGCTCGCTTTGGCGCCCAGTTAGCTCCCTGGGAGGCAGCCCTGGACGTGGTTATTTCGCGGCTGGCAGGAGAAGCGCCTGAAGAGAGACAGGTCGCGGAGTTGTAGGCCCGCATAAGGGACTGCCGCGGAACCAGGTTGAGGATAGCCTACGAGGCGCTGAGCCTGCAGCTGGCCGATGGCAACCGCCAGGGACCGCGGCGGACGCAGTGGAGAAGCATTTGGCGGTTGCGACGTCTGTCCCGGCCTTGACGGAACGAGGCTGAAAACCTAAGCTCAAACCAGCATCCTGTCACTTCGAAGCAGCTTTGCGGCTTCAGTGAGCCGGGTGAAATTTTCCGGGAATTTTCTGGGCTGGGCCACGATGATCCCTTACCACTGGCAATATCTTCCGCTGTTCTTGCAGATTCTTGCAGCGTTCGGGCTTGGGCTGGGAATGGTCGTAGCCTCCTGGTTCGTCGGACGGCATCGCAATACGCCTACCAAGCTGGCCGCCTACGAGTGCGGAATTGTGGCTGTGGGCGATGCCCGCGGACGATTCAGCGTGCGCTTCTATATGGTGGCCATGCTGTTCATCCTGTTCGACGTGGAAGCGGTATTCATGATGCCATGGGCGGTAATTTACCGCAAGCTGCCCGCAATCACCGGCCAACGGCTCTTTGGATTCTGGGAGATGGTGGTCTACCTGGGCTTTGTGGCCGTGGGGCTCTTCTACATCGTGCGCAAGGGCATTCTGAACTGGAGCCAGGACAAGGCGGACCTCTGACATG
>Ga0181517_10001532_pt1 | contig 25471 bp, 19 predicted proteins | sample PEATcosm2014_Bin_31_FD_119748 | JGI IMG/M metagenome (GOLD analysis project Ga0181517, IMG submission 119748) | Peatland microbial communities from MTU Mesocosm Facility, Houghton, MI, USA - PEATcosm2014_Bin01_30_metaG | ecosystem: Environmental > Terrestrial > Soil > Wetlands > Peat | place... | reverse complement strand
GGCCGCATTCGCAATCAGGCTCTGCCTGAGGACCGGATTCTCTTTGAGTGTCACGATGGCGTGCGCCAAATCCGCGGAATTGTCAGACTCGAAGAACTTGACGGTCCTGTCGGTGTGATAGTAGGTATCGATGCGAGTGTTCGAAACCACAACTGGCACGCCAACCGACATAAACTCGAGAATCTTGGTGCTCGCGGCCTCGTTGCCAAAAGGAGAAGAGGCACGCTTTGGAACCACCGCCAGGTCCGCATTGGCCATTTCCTCGGCGATGCGCTCAATGGGTATCATGTCGTTGAAGACCACTTTTCCATTCAGGCCCAGGTCGTTGGCAAGCTTGATAAGGCCTGGCTTCGAAGGGCCCTCGCCGTAAATGCGAAACTCGGCTTCCGGAATCTCTTGTACTATCTGGGCGAATGCCTGGATAGCGACGTCGAGCCCTTGGTGCCAATTCAGGGTGCCAGGGTATGTGATAACGAACTTCGAATCGGTGCGTCTCTTGGGCCTGGGATAAAAGAGTTCGGGGTTGGGATAGTTACCGATGGGCGTGCATTTCTGTGACGTAGCGGAGCGCGCGGTCAGCTTTTGATACCAAAGATCATTTGCGATGATCACGTGGTCGGCAAACGCCGCCGAGCACTTCTCGACAAGTACCAGCGCCTTGAATAGCAGAGACCGCCGGTCCGCGCCGAATTTGGCGGCATAGAATTCCGGCAGGATGTCATGGATGTCAAGGATGACCGCGGACCCCAGGAGCTTTGGCACGGCCGCGGCAAACACCAGAAAGTCCGGCACGGAATGGACGTGCACCACCTGGTAGGGCGTCGAGAGATGTTTCCGGCTGAGCACGAGCGCAGACTTGACGAGGAAGCGAAGGACCCGGTGCAGGTACGTGATGGACGATTTTTCATTGACGACCCTTGTCTGAATGCCGTACACGTTGACGCCATTCAGAACCTCATGCTTAGGCCGGCCCTCTCGCCGCAGGGCGAACACGTCAACCGTGTCTCCGCGTTTCGACAAGGCGGTTGCGTATTGCTGAATTCGGGCGTTGCCTTCGTAGAAGGCATACGCCAGCATGGCGACTCTCATGGGCGGCTTTGCGTAACGGTCGACAGCGCGTCTAGTGGCCGGATGGCAGGGTTCGGGCCCGGGCGCGGTTAAGCTCCGGCGCTCATTGTGAGTGCGGTCGACGGCCGCTTACTCTCGACGAAGTCAGTGACGCCTTGGGCGACTCTCCGCTGCTGCTCAGGGCGTAGGTGCGGATACATCGGCAGGGACACCAGTTGCGGCGCAAGCCGCTCTGTGACGGGAAAGTCGCCTTCGCGGTAACCGAGGCCCCGATAAGCTTTCTGCAAGTGCAGCGGAATCGGATAGTGGATCGCGGTGCTGATGTTCCTGGCGCCCAGATGGTTTTGCAGCCCCTCCCGATCGGTGTGACGAATCACGTACAGATGATACACGCCACGAGACCACGAGGGCTCGCAGGGCAGGACGACATTCTCACCGAGCGGCGCCAGAAGTCCTTCATAGCGCGCGGCGCACTCTCGCCGCTGCCGGTTCCACTTGGCCAGGCGCTGCAGCTTGATCCGCAATATTCCGGCTTGGATCGCATCGAGGCGCCCGTTGTCGCCCTCGACATCGTGGTAGTATTTCTTTGCCTGACCGTGGTCGCGAGCCATCTTTGTCTGCCGTGCGATCTCTTCGTCATTGGTTGTGATCGCTCCCGCTTCCCCACAGGCTCCCAGGTTCTTGCCGGGATAGAAGCTAAAGGCGGCAGCTTTCCCGATCGCTCCCGCGTTCTTCCAGCCGTTCTGTCTCGCTGAGAAGTATTGGGCTCCGTGTGCCTGGCAAGCATCTTCCACAACGATCAAGTTGTGTTCCTCGGCGATCTCCAGTATCGCGTCCATGTCGGCCATCTGACCGTAGAGATGAACAGGGACGACTGCCGTCACCGTCCGTCCCGTGCGCCGCGAGACCCGGCGGCCTGTGCGGGGATCGGTATCGCAGCGATCTTCAAGAAACTGCCGTAATTTCGCCGCATCCATGTTATACGTCCGTTCGTCGATGTCGACGAATTCGGGGAAGGCTCCCGCCTGGCTGATGGCCTCTGTGGTAGCGATGAAGGTGTTGGGAACGGTGACGACGCTATCGCCGGGCCGGATTCCCGCCGCCACGAATGCATAGTGTAATGCAGCCGTCCCGCTGCCGACGCCAACGCAAAAGCTCGTTCCGCAAAACGCTGCAAACTCGCGCTCGAAGGCGTCGACCGCTGTTCCGCCAATGAATGCGGCAGTGCTCAGTGCCTGTTGAAAAACACTAGTGAGTTCTGGTTCAAGCTCAACGTGTGGCGTGACTAGATCGAGAAAAGGAATGCCGTCGGCAGTACTCATTTGACCTCCATAGTCTGTTCGAACCTGCGCAATACTCTGGCGGGGTTGCCCGCCACAATCGTTTTTGGGGGGACATCTTTCGTTACAACGCTGCCCGCGCCGACCAGGGCGTCTTCCCCAACGGTGACATTGGCCAGAACCGTGCTGCCCGAGCCAATCGAGGCGCCTCTCTTGACGTGTGTCTTCTCGACGTTCCAGTCGGCTTCCGTCTTTAGTTGGCCCTGGCCGTTTGCCGCTCGCGGGTAGGAATCGTTGATGAATGTGACGCCGTGCCCTATGAAAACATCGTCTTCAATGGTGACCCCTTCGCAGATAAAGGCATGGCTCGAGATCTTACAGTTCTTTCCGATTCTTGCGTTCTTTTGGACCTCGACGAAAGCGCCGAGTTTCGTGTTGTCGCCGATCTCGCAGCCATAAAGATTAATGAACCTGGAAAACTTCACGTTCATCCCAAGCTTTACGTCCGGCGAGATGCAGAGATAGTCGTTCATAGGCGCACCGCCGCGCCCATATCTGCCAGCGAACGATCCGCCGCTTCGAGCAGCTTGACTACCCGCAACCCCGCGATACCGTCGTTGAAGGGCACTTCGTTGCGCGAAATACACTCGATAAAGTACCGGATCTCCGAGGATAGTGCTTCGTTCTGTTCGACCTTGGGCGCCCACATATCGCCAGTACGATAACTGACGAGCGTCTCATAAACACCCTGGCGGCTCTTGATCTCCACGCCTTTGTCGTAGACCTTGATTTTTTCGTCGGCGTCCAGATCGTTCCATACCACCATCTTCTTCTCGCCACCTAAAAGAGTTGTGCGCACTTTGACGGGTGACAGCCAGTTGACGTTGAAATGCGCGATGACGTTGTCGCTGAAGTAGACCGTGATATAGGCGACATCCTGATGGCTATTCAAATGGTTTTGCCCGGTGGCAGCCAGATATTCCGGTTTCGAGTGCACCAGGTGGTCCATGATCGAAAGGTCGTGGGGCGCAAGGTCCCAGATGACATTCACGTCGTGCTGGAACAGCCCGAGATTCACCCTGGTAGAATCGTAGTAGTAGAGCTTGCCCAGAGTGCCGTCTTTGATCAGTTGCTGGATCTTCTTCACCGCACCCGTGAACAGGAAGGTGTGATCGACCATGATCGTCAGGTGCTTCCTCGCGGCTAGCTCAATCAGTTCCTCGGCCTGCGCCACGGTCGATGTAAATGGTTTCTCGACAAAGACGTGTTTCCCGTTTTCGAGGGCTGTCTTGGCCAACTCGAAGTGGGTCCACACGGGTGTGATCACGGCGACCGCGTCAATGTCTGGCGAGCACAGCACTTCCGAGACGTCGCACGTGGCGCGCACGTTCGGATAGGCGCGCTGAATCCGCCGGTGAGCGGCCGGATTCTTGTCGCAGATTACAGTGACTTCGCAATCGTCGGCAGTATGAAAGTTGCGCGCGATGTGCGGTCCCCAATAGCCATAACCGATAATGCCAACTCGAATCATTGTTCCTCCACCCTCAACATGCGCCCGCTCCTGAGATAACTGCCATTGGTGTCTGGAGAAGAATCTTGATGTCCAGCCACAGCGACCATTGCCTGGCGTACCGGATGTCCAGGCGCACCATTTCATCGAATTTAACCCTGCTTCGTCCTTCAACTTGCCACAGGCCCGTGATCCCTGGTTTCACCGCCATGAGGCGCTCTTTGTGCCAGAGGTCGTAGCACTTAAACTCGTACATTACCGGAGGCCGCGGCCCGACGAGGGACATCTGGCCGCTCAAGACGTTGAACAATTGTGGCAATTCGTCCAAACTGGTCTTGCGAAGCAGTTGTCCCACTCGCGTAATTCTCGGATCCGCCGTCAATTTGTATTGTTTTCGCTGGTCCGCTCCACTCTGCTCTAGCCCTGGCGCCCCTGCGATGAATTGCTTTACGTACTGCTCATGAATAGCGTGGTCGTTCCCGACATACATGGATCTGAATTTCAGGAACGTGAACTTCTTCCCGTATTGACCTAGCCTGATCTGACGGAAGAGAATGGGGCCTTTCGAGGTCATTTTGATCGCAATCGCAATGGCCAACAGCACGGGAAGACACAGGGCCAGGGCGGTGAGGCTGCCGGCGATGTCCATCAGTCTCTTTAACAGCGCAGTGATCGGTTTCGCCTTCGTACCGCGCGCCAGGTCCAGGTGCAAGGTCGAGTTGGCCGGACCGTCCGGACCGTCGTTGTCCCAATCTTCTGGGAAGACGTGGAAAGAGAGCCGGATCTGGTTGATTTGCCCGAGACTCAACGTGTCATAAAGCGCGTCCGTGACTTTGGTCGAGAGGAACCTCACCACCGACTTCTCTTCGGCGGCGGCGATCTCGGTGAAAATGACTCCGATAGCGTCTCCGCGCCTGTACCACCCCTTGATGTCTGTGTCGCGCGTAGCTTGCGACAACGCACGCAGGACCTTGTCGAGCGCTTCCTCCCGGCTCCCGGCTTTCAGAAGATCGCCGGATTCGAGAATCATCAGCACAAAGCGCCGATGGGAACGCTCGGTTCTCTTACGTTCCAGCCGGAGCATACGCACAAACAGTTCCTCGGCAAGCATCCCGTTGTCGCGGGGTTCATCGGCAGCAACGATGGATTGCGTTGCTGACGCCGGGTTTACTCTAAGGCGGGGCATGTTGTTCAACACAAGTTCACCCTCGATATCGCTATCCAAAATTGATTGAGTTTCTGCCCTGCCGATATTGGCAGGGCCGGATCGTCTGCAGAGGTTCTTGCTCTTGCGCGGGAAACCGACCTATATGGACTGAGGACTTGCGACCAGCGAGCGTCTGATCTGGACCGCCATCGGGCGCCCGTTTCCATCCAACGGCGCGACCCACTCGCGGTCAATCTCCACCGCCACCGACCGTTTCAGGAGACTTACGGAGACGACCACGCGGTATCGCTTGCGAACTTCGACCAGCAAGCCTTCCAGGCCAGCCAAAGGCCCATCCTCTAGCCGTACCCGCTGTCCGGCCTCCAGAAAGGGCCACGGTTCAGCCGACAGCCCTGACTTTACGGCGCTTTGAATGGCGGTGATTTCCTCGTCATCGATGGGGACGGGAGCTTTTCCGATACCCACGAAGTGGAGTACGCCGGGAATGGTCAATAACGGGAGTCGGTGCTGCGGGTTCAATCGGCAAAACACATACCCCGGGAAAAGGGGAAGCTCAACCGATTTCAAGCGGTCGGACCACCGCCGGTGGCACTCATAAAGCGGCAGGAACTCTTCAAACCCCTTGTTGCGCGCCATCGTGGTGACAAGCTTTTCGCAGCGCGATTTCACGCGAAGAGCGAACCACCGTTCCGGAGTCGTTTCAATAGGGTATTCGATGTTCATGATGCCTTTTTGAGCGGGTCTTGGGACAAGCTACCGCCCTTTCAGACCCAGGCCGCGGAACTTTTTTTGCTGCTCCTTGTCCCGAACCCGGGCCACACACGATGTCCCGAAAGGGCAAAGGCATTCCGATTGCCACAGTGCCGACGATGGCTGTTGTCTTTGTTTTCCGTTACTTAGCGCAGATCCCCGCTTTTGCCCTCCGAAGCCAATGGCCGGATCTATGCCGACGATTTGGACTTGCTCCAAATTAGTGAGATGAAGCTCGGCATTGCAGCCAGGAATCCCACACGTGGGAGCACATTCTAGCGGGGTTTCCGACCTCAAACCGGCGGGCACCGCAGCGGCCAGGATCACTTCGTTTACAGCGACGTCTGACCGGACGTCTGTGAGTACTGGGAAGAATCGGGCGGCACACTGGCAGCGACTGTCGGATGCTGAATGGCGTGCCTTGGCGTCACTTTCCGCCGCTGGGAGGCACCGCTGATCGGGCGCGGCGCTTCTTGGCCCAACCTTCTTTACTCACCTGGCGCGCGCGGCCCACGGCGAGCGAATCGGCCGGAACCGTGTCGGTAATCACGGAGCCGGCGGCCACGTAAGCGCCGTCGCCGATTTCGAGCGGCGCCACCAGGGTGGAGTTGCTTCCCACGAAGGCCCCGTCACCGATCCGGGTCGGGTGCTTGTGTGCGCCATCGTAGTTACAAGTGATCGTTCCGGCGCCGATGTTGGCGCCAGCGCCAATTTCCGCATCGCCCAGGTAGGCCAGATGATTGGCTTTGGCGCCGGCGCCCAGACGGGTTTTTTTCAACTCCACGAAATTGCCGACGTGCGCGCCTTCCGCGATGTAGCTTCCCGGACGCAGGCGGGAATACGGTCCGGCGTGCACGCCGCGCTCCAGATGCGAGGCGGTCACCACCGTCAGCGGGCCAATCATGACGTCGTCGCCGATGGTGGAATCCTCGATGATGCTCGACGCGCCAATGCAGCAATTCTCGCCGATCGTGGTGGTGCCCAGGATGCGCGCAAACGGCTCAACCACCGTGTCGATGCCAATCTTCACGCCGCCATCGATGGTCACCGTCTCCGGCTTCTCAATAGTCACGCCCGCCAGCATCAGCTCGCGCAACTTGCGCTCGCGCAGAAGACGGTCCGCCTCCGCCAGTTCTACCCGGTCGTTGATTCCGAGGCATTCGCGCGGATCGTCGATCTTCATCGCCGTGACGTAATGTCCCGCGCGGTTGAGAATCTGCACCATATCGGTGAGGTAATACTCGTGCGCGGGATTGTCGGGCTGCATTTCGCTCACATGCCGCCAGAACAGGTCGGCGCGATAGCAGTAGATGCCCATGTTGGCTTCGCGAATCGCCAGTTGCTGGGGAGTGGCGGCTTTCTGCTCCACGATGGCGGTCACCCTGTCACTCACGCCGCGCATCACGCGTCCATAGCCGGTGGGGTCGGCCATATCGGCCGAAAGCAGCGCGCCCGCGGCATCGCTGCCTTCCAGCGTTTCGATCAAGCGGCGCACGGTGGCTGCCCGTAGCAGCGGACCATCGCCGTAGACGATCACCAGGTAGCCATCGAGAGGCGAAAGCGTTTGCCGCCCCGCCAGCAGCGCGTGGCCGGTGCCGAGTTGTTCGGTCTGCTCGATGAAGCCGATGCCGGGCGTGGCGATGACGGCGCGGACCCGCTGTGCCTGATGGCCCACCACCACGAAGACGCGCTCCGCCGGGGTGAGCGCGAGCGCCGTATCCACTGCGTGCTCCACCAGGGTCTTGCCGCCGGCGCGGTGCAGCACTTTGGCCTTGCGCGATTTCATGCGGGTCCCTAAGCCCGCCGCCAGAATCACAACCGTCACTGGAGTTTCCATCCTCTCCATTATGGCTGGACTCGCACCGGCGCGCGACGACTGACGTTCAGAGCCGCGACCAGAGGGAGCGGTCAGACCGCATGTTATAAACGAGGCGACAGCCTGCGGCGGTGCACGCGTGTTCAGCCTGACCGCTCCCTCTGGTCGCGGCTCTGTTCAGGGCGAAGCGCGGAGCGCTTTGCCGCCCCTGCTACAATCGAAGAAAGTGGCATCCGAACCCGCCAGTCTTTCGGAATCCGTGTCTCTGCCGCCGCCGTCCGATCCCGTGGGGCAGTTATACCGGGAGCTCGAAGCCAAGATCCGCGAGTACCGCCCCAAGGACGACCTGGCTCCGCTCGAGCGCGCGTATCAGTTCGCCCGCGAGCGGCACGAAGGCCAGATGCGGGATTCCGGCGAACCCTACATGGTCCACCCCATCATGGTGGCCCGCATTCTCGCCGAAATGCGGCTGGACGTAGTCGGCATGGAGACCGGCCTGCTGCATGACGTCGTCGAGGACACCAGCGTCACCGTCGACGAGGTCCGCGAGAAGTTCGGCGACGAAGTGGCACGCTGCGTCGATGGCGTAACCAAGCTCTCCAAACTCGATTTTTTTTCCGCCGAGGACCGCCAGGCGGAGAGCTTTCGCAAAATGCTGCTCGCCATGGTGGAAGATATCCGCGTCATCATGGTCAAGCTGGCCGACCGCATCCACAACATGCGGACGCTCGGCTATCTGGCTCCCGAACGGCGCCAGCGGATTGCCCGCGAGACCATCGAAATCTACGCGCCCATTGCCCACCGCCTCGGAATGGGCAAGGTGCGCGGCGAGCTGGAGGACCTGGCCTTCCAATACCTCGAGCCCGACGCCTATCGCGAAATCATCGCCTCCATCGAGAGCCGCCGCCATTCCAACGAGGAATTTCTCGAGGAAATTCTCCGCACGGTCGAGGCCGAGCTGCGGCGCGAAGGCATTCCGGCGCGCATCGAGGGCCGCGTCAAGCGTCCCTACTCGGTCTTCCAGAAACTGCGCCGGCAGAAAATTACCGTAGATCAGGTTTACGATTTGATGGCGCTGCGCATTCTCACCGACTCGGTGAAGAACTGTTACGCCGCCCTCGGCGTCATTCACAACCGATGGCGCCCCATCCCGGGCCGCATCAAGGATTTCATCGCCATCCCGCGGCCCAACCTGTACCAGTCGCTGCACACCTCGGTGGTGGGGCCGCAGGGACAGACCTTCGAAGTGCAGATTCGCACCGAGGAAATGCACCGCATCGCCGAGGAAGGCATCGCCGCTCACTGGAAATACAAGGAAGGCCGCAAAGGGCCGGCGGCCGACGATCAGCGCATCGCCTGGCTGCGCCACCTGGTCGAATGGCAGCGCGACATGCAGGACCCCGGCGAGTTCATGTCCACGCTCAAGGTGGACCTCTACCCGGAAGAGGCTTACACGTTCACCCCGAAGGGCAAGGTGATCGTGCTGCCCCGCGAAGCCACGCCGATCGATTTCGCCTATGCCATCCACTCCGACGTGGGCAATACCTGCGTCGGCGCCAAGGTCAACGGACGCATTGTTCCGCTGCGCTCCCAACTGCGCAACGGCGACATCGTCGAGATCATGACCCAGCCCGGCCACCAGCCGAGCAAGGACTGGCTGGCTTTCGTCCGCACCTCGCGCGCGCGCAATAAGATCAAGCACGTAATCAACGCCAGCGAGCGCTTGAAGGCCATCGAAATCGGCGAGAAGTATCTCGAAAAGGAAGCCCGCCGCCTGGGCGTGCAACTATCCCGCGTGGCGCGTGCCGATCTGGATCAGGTGGCCGCCGGCTACGGTTACTCGAAAACCGAGGACCTGTACGCCGCGCTCGGCTACGGGCGCTTTTCGGCGCGCCAGGTGCTCAGCAAGGTGGCCCCGGATAAGGTTGACGAAGAGCCGCCAGAAACCCTCGCGCCCGAGATCGAGCCCGCTGCCGCCGGCGCGCCGGCCAGTCCCGCCCGCCAGCAGGATCACGACGCCGTCATCAAAGTCCGCGGCATGGACGACCTGCTGGTTTATCGCGCCAAGTGCTGCAACCCCATCCGCGGCGAGGCCATCGTAGGCTACGTCACCCGCGGCAAGGGCGTGGCCGTGCATTCGCGCGCGTGTCCCAACGTGCAGAACCTGATGTACGACGTGGAGCGCAAGATCGAGGTCGAATGGGTGCGCGCGGTGGATGACGCCTTTCCGGTGCGCATCGTGGTTCACACCGACGACCGCCCGGGCATGCTCAACCAGTTGACCGGCGTGCTCTCCGACGAGAGCACCAACATCCGCAGCCTGGAAGCCAGATCGCTCACCGACCAGGTGGGCAGCGTGGTGGAGATGACGGTGGACGTGCGCGACAAGAAGCAACTCGAGAAACTGGTTTCCGCCATGCGCCGCATCTCCGGCGTGCGCGACGTCGAGCGCCTCTTCAATCAAACATGAACCCTTCGAACGACCCCGAACACATCGCCATCTCCAAATCCGGCGGCATCAAGATCGACTGGAAGGATGGCCATCACAGCGAGTACGGCCTGGCATACTTGCGCGACAAGTGCCCCTGCGCCGGCTGCACCGGCGCGCACGGCACCACGCCGCGCCAACCGGAAGCTGTCAATCCTCTCCAGATGTACAAACCTGTATTGAAGATGTTGGGCGCCGAGCCGGTGGGCAACTACGCGATCCGCATCAATTGGAGCGACGGCCACAACACCGGCATTTACTCCTGGGATCACTTCCGCCGTATCTGCCCCTGCGCGGAGTGCCAGGACCTGAGTCAAAGGTAGAATAGACGATCGGTTTTTGTCGTCTGTTTGGATGGCCGGGATCGGCCGCCAAAGCCGATGGAAAACACCCGCATGCCCCACGGCAGACGGTTTTCGAGAGTGTCGATCCGTCGTGACCTTGGCGAGGAATGACGACCCCCCCGAAGTTCCGGGAATCCTTGCAAATCACCGGCGGCAAGACCGCCGGCGCTACCGGAGCTTTTCATGGAATTTCGCGGGCCGGCGGCCCATCGCAACAGACTACAAAAGCGATGGTCCGTCCTACTGTTCTGCGGCGGGAGTTTTCGGGCGCAGTAACGCCGAAAGGAATTAGTAAAGATTGAGAATTGCGTTGCGGGTGGCCGGGCTTCGCGGACTTGATCGCCGTGCGTATCGGCCACCCGATGGTTTAAGTAGAAACTTCGATGTATTGGCCCGCTTTGATGGCGAGCATATCGATGTCGATTCGTTCCTTACTCTCTGATATCCGGCGGGCGGCAATGATAGCTATCCGTATTCCGCCGGCGGTCATGAATCGCGCGAATCCAAAGTCTTCCGTCGAGAGTCCAGCCCGAAGGGGACCCCGCATGCCTTTAAGGGGCGCCGGAAGTTCAGTACCACTTGAGTGCAACGTTCTCTGGCCAAAGAGAAGGACTAGCAGCGGAGCCTGGCGCCACAGTCCCAATTCCAGTATGGAGGGTATGTCAAGGGGTTTTGCGGCTAAGTGATTGAGTTAGCGGGGGAGATGGGTGGTGACTCACCCGGTCTTGGCAGGTTGGGGAGCTGCCCCACTATAGCAACCGGAAGTTGACTTCAATCGTGGCCGCTACGGTGACGGGCTTGCCGTCCTTATAGCCCGGCTTGAATTTCCACTGGCGCACGGCTTCCACGGCCTTTTCATCCAGCCCCAGTCCCAGGCTGCGAAGCACTCTCGGGTTGACGGCGCGGCCGCTGGGATCCACTTCGATGGAAAGAACCACGGTGCCCTGATATTTGGCCTTGCGGGCCTCTTCGGAATACTCCGGCTCTTTCTTGAAGAGCAGGATCGGCGCGCTGACACCATTACCCACCCTGTAGGCTCCGCCGCCGAATCCGCCGTCCGATCCCGGACCATAACCGCCGCCACCGCCGGGGCCGACGCCACCACCATGGCCGGATCCGATGCCGCCACCATAACCTGGTCCATTCGAGGCAGGACCCAGTTTAGCCAGCGGGTCGCCGTACTGGCTCATGTTGACGTTGGGCATTGCGACATCCGGAGGCGCCAGGATGGTGGGATCCATTACCAGCTTGGGATTCGGGTTGTTGATGACCGCCGCGGGCGGAGTGAACTGGCGCGGTGCGATCTTCGGCAGGCGCCCTTTGCTGGCAGCCAGCAACGAGCGGTCGCCGCCGCCGCCGCCGCCCTTATTCACCTGCACCTCGGGGGCCGGCGACAGATCCGGCAGGAACACCGACACGCCCTGTTTCACCGTCCTCTGCACGGCCGGAATCGAGAAAATCCATAAGGCCGCCAAGACCACAACCACCTGGAAACCAGTCGACATCACGAACGACTTCTTCTGCCGTCCGTACAGTCCCCAGATATCCTTCACCGCCACCGGTTTGGAAGTGATCTCCAGCGGGGGCAGTTTGGGCGGGTTAATGGCTTCCTTGACATTCTTCAGGAAAGACTTGTACCAGGGATCTTCGATATCGTCCACCAGCAACCGCGCCAGGTGATCGTCCGGGTTGGTGCCGAGAGAATTAGTGGAGTTTGAGAGATCAGCCATGTCTTGTGCCACCATCTCCCCAGATGGGTCGCTATGCTTCGTCTAGTTGGACGCCCTTGGTGGCCGCGGCGTTTCCAAATTATGGTTAAAACTTCTGCCCAGACAACCCAGACTACAGCTTATCATATTCGGCCAGAAAGCGAGTCGGAAAAACCAAGCACGGAAAAACCAGGCATCTGGCTAGCGGTACTAGGGCTACGGGCTGGAAGCGCGGGGCTGAATGGCGGCTGGCTTGGGAAAGCGACAGGCAAGCTAAGCCACGCCGCACCCCATCATGCGTTTGCGGCCGCCACTGGATCTGTAGTAAACTCGAAGTTTACTCCAGTGGTTCCGACGCACTCCGTGTGTTCCGGCTCCCAAAGCAAGAGGTTGAAATGCAACTGATTATTGAAACCGGTGGGAAGCAGTACGTGGTTTCCCCGGGTGAGGTCGTCCGCGTGGAAAAGCTGCCGGGCGAAGTGGGCACGGAAGTGGATCTGCCCGTGAAGGCCGCGTTCGAGGACGGCGCCATGGTTTCTGCGCGCACCCTGAAGGCTACTATCGTGGGCAACGGCCGCGGCGACAAGGTGATCGTTTTCAAGTTCAAACGCAAGAAGCAGTACAAGAAAACGATCGGGCATCGCCAGGCCTTCACCGAAATCAAGATCAGCGAGAATCTGGCATAGGTGACGTATGGCGCATAAAAAAGGCTTAGGCAGTTCCAAGAACGGGCGCGACTCCAACGCGCAGCGGCTGGGCGTGAAAGTGTTTGGCGGCCAACTGGTTCCCGGCGGTTCGATCATCGTGCGGCAGCGCGGCACCAAGCTCAAACCCGGCCTCAACGTCGGCTGGGGCAAGGACGACACGCTGTTCGCCAAGGTAACCGGCGTGGTCGAGTTCAAGGACCGCGGCCGCCTCGGCAAGTTCGTCCGCATCAACGCCGTCCAGTAAGAGTTCCCTTCCCCGGTGGGGCCGGTCACGGCCGGCTTTCGCACCGCGCCCGCATTTTCGAATTCCGCCGCACCCTCGGTTCCTACGACATGTTATTCCTAGACCAAGCGCGCATCCTGGTGAAAGCCGGTGACGGCGGCAACGGCTGCATGGCATTCCGGCGGGAGAAATACGTCCCGCGCGGCGGCCCTTCAGGCGGCGATGGCGGCCGTGGCGGCGACGTCTACCTGGTGTCGACTCTTCACCAGAACACCCTGCTGCAGTTCAGTTACAACCCCGAACATCGTGCCGAGCGTGGCCGTCACGGCGAAGGCAGCGACTGCACCGGCGCCGACGGCCGGTCGATTGACGTGCTGGTGCCGGTGGGCACCGTAGTTTATAACGAGGCTACCGGCGCGCGGCTCTTCGATTTCACCGAGCCCGGCCAGCGGTTTCTGGCGGCGCGCGGCGGACGCGGCGGACGCGGCAATGGGGGCCGCGCCACGGCTACCCACCAGGCGCCGACCGAGCACGACGACGGACGCCCCGGCGAAGAAAAGCGCCTGCGCCTGGAGTTGAAGCTGCTGGCCGATGTCGGCCTGATCGGCTTTCCCAACGCCGGAAAATCCACGCTCATTTCGCGCATCTCCGCCGCCCGTCCCAAGATCGCCGATTACCCATTCACCACCCTGGAGCCGAATCTGGGTGTGGTCAAGCTCGACGACTTTCGCAGCTTCGTGGTGGCCGATCTTCCCGGCCTGATCGAAGGCGCCCACGCCGGCGCCGGCTTGGGTGTACAGTTTCTGCGCCACATCGAACGCACACGCCTGCTGGCGCACCTGGTGGACTTGTCGGAGTCCAGCGGCCGCCAGCCGGAGGAAGATTTCGAAATCATCATGCGGGAACTGGCCAGTTTCAGCGAGGAACTGGCACGGAAGCCGATGATCGTGGTGGCTGCCAAGATGGACGCCGCACAGGACCTGGAGCGGGTCGCCCGCTTGCGCCGCCTGGCCGAAGAGCGCGGCCTGCCGTTTTTCGAAATCTCCAGCGTGACGGGGCAGGGAATCGAGGCGCTGAAGCACGCCATGACGGAACGCGTGCTCACCAGCCCTGATCACGCGCCGGACCCCTGTTAGTACGGCGGCGGGTTTCAGTTGGCCGTTGGGTTCTCGTCCATGTGGTCGATCATCAGCACGGTCATCGGGAGCTTGCGGGACTCCAGTTTGAGTTCACGCGGCAGAGCAGTGGAGACGCCCGGGGCGTTCGCAGCGTTAGCCGCCAGGGCGTCAACCAGAGCATCGTGCCCTACCGCCGCTTCCCGCTGCTTCGCAACTACCCCCGCATAGTATGCGTTAGAGGCGCTTAGCGCCGCGAATACCGGCAGCATGTACTCACCGTCCAGCCCGGTTTGATCCACAATGGGACGGTCCACCGCGCCGGAGAGACCCCTTGCGTAGCGCTCCATGGTGGTTGGTGAAAGTTCTTTCATGTCTACTGGGCCATATCTCGGCTTATAGTCCGGCTGATAGTCCGTCGGCTTGGGAGGGAGTTTCGCACCCTGTCTGAGGACCAAAGCGTAGACCGACATCTCCTTGCTGACCGTGTGCAGCCTGAGATGGAAACGCTCCGCGAGGAGCGCCTGCAACATCTCCGGAACCGAGTCTTTGGAAGCCCCGTCGGGCAGCTTAGCGAGCACGTCGAAGTGCGCACCGTTCATCCAGTCCGGAGCCGAAACCTGGTAGTCTTTCACGCGATAGGCGAAGGCAATCAGGTTTGTTAGCGACGCCCCGCCGATGTCGGCGTATGCCTTGTCGATTTTCACGCCCTTGTGGGACATAAAGTTTTCCATGCTGAAGGGCGGAGATGGCTTGATGGTGGCCACTTCGAAGGTCGGCCCCGCAGGCGCCGTTTGGCCGAACGCGGTGGCAGCGACCCACAGCAGAGCCGACGCTACCGGAAAGGACGATCTCTTCATGGAAATCTGCTCTCCGGGCGAGCAGTGTTATATCGGACCATACCAGTCACGCACACGTCGACGAGGCGCCCACCCCCACTTTGCAGCCATCCTCAGGAAGGGGGGCACAGTCATTATATGCTTTTCCGACCTTTTTCTATTCTTTCAATTCGTTCCGCCGGAAAACGTGGGAACGGCTGAACTTTTTTGCCCGGTCTTCGTCATATTCATAAGCGTGCATCGTCATAATCTCATGGCAGGCGGAACGCCCCTGCCCGTGTGAGTCCGAACTGGAAGTATTATTGGATTACGCCGGTTCTCGCCGGCTCTGGAGAATTCCCGGATTGCGAACCATACTCAGGGGCAGCCTTACCCGGCCCGCTAAAATCTGCCTCCTCTTCATGGTGGCGCTTTTCAATTTGGCCGCCGTGGAGCACCACGGGCGAGTCACCTTCAACGGCTTGCCGGTGCCCGGTGTCACTGTGACGGCGACCGAGGCCGGCAAGCGCGTTACCGCGGTGACGGATCAGCAGGGCGCCTACGCGTTCCCGGATCTCGCCGAAGGGATCTGGAAGATTCGCGTCGAGATGCTGTGCTTTGAGCCGATTGAGCGCGAAGTGGCCGTGGCGCCGGCCGCGCCCAGCCCCGAATGGCAGTTGCAGATGCTTCCGTTGGCGGAGATGCACGGCACCGCGGCGCCGCCCGCGCCGACCACCGCAGCCCCCAGCGAGGCGCAGCCGCCCGTGCCGGCGCCCACGCCGGTGCCTTCCTCTGGCAACAAGAAGAACGCGATTCCCACCGCGGCTCCGCCGCAGAACGGTTTTCAGAAGGCCGATGTCAAGGCATCGGAAGATGGCGCCAAGGTGGACACTCAATCCGATAGCCAGGCCGTGGCCGAGGCCAGCAAGGAATCGAACGACGGCTTCCTCATCAATGGCAGCGTGAACAATGGCGCCAATTCGGCATTCAGCCAGTCGGGCGCGTTCGGCAACTTCCGCCCCGGCGGCCGCGGGCTCTACAACGGCGGTATCGGCTTCACGATGGACAATTCGAACCTGGACGCCAGCCCGTTTTCGATTACCGGCCAGAACACGCCGAAGCTTTCCTACAACCGCTTCACCGGACTGGCCACCTTCGGCGGTCCGCTGAAGATCCCCGGTATGCACAATAATTGGCCCAATTTCTTCGTTGCCTATCAATGGACGCGGAATCACAGCGACAGCGTGCAAACCGGTTTGATGCCCAGCGAGGCCGAACGCGCCGGCGATTTGTCGCAAATGCTCAATCTGCAGGGTACGCCGGTCCAGATCGCCGGTTTTCCGGGAAACCTGATCCCGCAGTCCCTCATCAGCCCGCAGGCGGCCGCGCTGCTGAGCCTTTATCCGCAGCCCAATTTCGCCGGGTCGGCCGGCTACAATTACCAGGTTCCGAACCAGAGCGCGACGCACCAGGACAGCTTGCAGTCGCGCTTCTACAAGATGCTCAACCGCAAGAACATGCTCAACGGCGGTTTCAATTTCCAGGACACACGGTCCGACACGCCGAACCTGTTCGACCTGGTGGATGTCACGGATACGCTGGGCTTGAATGGCAACGTGAACTGGCGCCACTTCTTCTCGCAACGGTTCACCTCAAGCTTCGGCTACTCCTACAGCCATTACTCTTCGCGCGTCACGCCGTATTTCGACAACCGCATCAACGTTTCGGGGGATTTCGGCATCACCGGCAACGACCAGAGCCCGGTCGATTGGGGACCGCCCAACCTGCAATTTACCTCAGGCTTCAGCGGGCTCAACGATGCCCAGGCAGCCGACAATCGCTTTCAGACCAGCGCCGTTTCGGCCAACCTGTTCTGGCTGCACGGCGCGCACAACATCAGCTTCGGCGGCGATTTTCGCCGGCAGCAGTTCAATTACCTGACGCAGCAGAACGCGCGCGGCAGCTTCACCTTCACCGGCGCGGCGACCGAGGTCTCCGCCAACGGCTCGCCTGTTCCCGGCACCGGCAGCGACTTCGCGGACTTCCTGCTCGGCGTGCCGGATGCCAGCTCCATCGCGTTCGGCAACGCCGACAAGTATTTTCGCGACTCTGCTTCCGATGCCTTTGTGTCAGACGACTGGCGCGTCAGCCCCGGTCTTAGCCTCAACGTAGGCGTGCGGTGGGAGTATGGCGCTCCCGTCACCGAAGAGTACGGCCGCATGGTGGACCTGGACGTCGGTCGTGGTTTTTCGGCCGTGGCGCCGGTGCTGGCCTCCAATCCGGTCGGCTCCCTCACCGGCCAGCATTACCCCGATTCGTTGCTGCGGCCCGACCGGCATGCCTTCCAGCCGCGTGTCGCCATCGCGTGGCACCCGCTGCTCGGCTCCTCGATGGTGGTGCGGGCGGGCTACGGAATCTACTACAACACTTCGTTCTACCAGCCGCTGGCCTTGCAGATGGCGCAGCAGTCGCCGCTGTCGAAGAGCCTCACCGTCGCCAACACCGCGGCCAATCCGCTGACGCTGGCCAACGGGTTCATTCCGTCTTCCACGACAACCCAAAATACCTTCGCCATCGATCCTAACCTGCGCGCCGGCTATTCGCACAACTGGAGTCTCTCCGTGCAGCGCGATTTGCCGGGATCGCTGGTGGCCACTCTCAACTATCTGGGAATCAAAGGCACACGCGGCATGCAGATGTTCCTGCCCAACACCTATCCGCTGGGCGCTGAAAATCCCTGCCCCTTGTGCCCGGCGGGATTCCTTTATGTGACATCGAATGGCAACTCGACCCGCGAGTCCGCGCAGGCGCAGTTGCGGCGCCGTTTGCACAACGGGCTGATGGCCAGCCTGCAATACACCTTCGCCAAGGCCATCGACGATTCCACCCTGGGCGGCCGTGGGCAGGGCGGCACGCTGATTGCGCAAAACTGGCTCGACCTGAGCGGCGAACGCGGCCTGTCCAACTTCGACCAGCGCCACACAGTGAACGCGACCCTGCAATACACCACCGGCATGGGCGTGGCCGGCGGAACGCTGGTGGGCGGCTGGCGCGGCGCCGCGTTCAAGGACTGGACGTTCGTCGTGCAGCCCACCGCGGGCACAGGGATGCCGCTGACGCCAATTTATGCGGCCACCGTCAGCGGAACCGGCGTGACTGGAAGCATCCGACCCGACTATACCGGCGCGCCACTCTACAGCGCGACCGGTGGACGCAACCTCAATCCCGCGGCCTACGCCGCCCCGCCCGCGGGCGAGTGGGGCGACGCAGGGCGGAATTCCATTACCGGGCCGGCGCAGTTCAGTCTGAACGCATCCATGTCGCGAACTTTCCGCGTCACCGATCGCTGGAATGCGGACCTGCGCTTCGACGCGTCCAACGTGCTCAACCATGTGACGTATCCGAGTTGGGTCGCCACCTGGACCAGCACCCAGTTTGGATTGCCCACGGCGGCCAATGCCATGCGCGCTATGCAGGTCACCCTGCGGATGAGGTTTTAGGATGATGAGGACCAGCAAGAAATCGGCGGTAGGACGGGCGATCGGTTTGCGTCGCCTGTCGTCAGGCGGCAAAGACAGGCCACGAAAGGCGATGGCCTATCCTACCTTGCTCACGGTTGTGGCCGCCATCGGCGTCTGCGCGCAGCAGCCGCCCGAACCGGTGGCGAAGTTTCAAGCCACCACCCAACTGGTGGTGGAAACCGTATCGGTGAAAGATAAGAACGGCAAGCCCATCGAAGGCCTCACGGCGAAGGATTTCGTGGTCACCGAAAACGGCCAGCCGCAGACCATCAGCTTCTGCGAATTCCAGCAGCTCGATAATACGCCCGCGCCCCTGCTCCGCCGCCCGCCCGTAGAGTCACTGACAGAACCCAAAGCCGCGCCGGCCGTCACCAGCACGCCGATTGCGCCGGAAGCCCCGGGCGACATCCGCTACCGCGACCGGCGGCTGCTGGCGCTCTATTTCGACATGACCGCCATGCCGGTGCCGGACCAGTTGCGGGCGCTCCAGGCGGCACAGAAGTTCCTGCGCTCGCAGATCGCCGCCGCCGACCTGGTGGCCCTCATGGTGTACCAGGGAGGCGCCGTGAAAGTACTGCAGGACTTCACGGCCGACCGTGATTTGCTGCAGCAGACCATCCAGAAGCTGATCGTCGGCGAAGGCGAAGGATTCCAGGAATCCGACGATGACGACATGGCTTCGGATACGTTCTCCGCTTTCGGCCAGGACGATAGCGAATTCAACGTCTTCAACACTGACCGCCAGCTTTCCGCCATTCAGACCGCCGCGAAAATGCTCGGTAACCTGAATGAGAAAAAAGCGCTCATCTACTTTGCCAGCGGCATGCGCCTCAATGGAGTCGATAACCAGGCTCAACTGCGCGCCACCACCAACGCCGCTATCCGCGCCAACGTGGCGCTGTTCACTATTGACGCGCGCGGCCTGGTGGCGCTGCCGCCGATGGGGGATGCCACCCACGGATCCGCCGGTGGCATGTCCATGTATTCCGGCGCGGGCGCCATGGCCAACATGCAGAGTCTGCAAAGCTCGCAGGATACGATGTACACGCTGGCCTCCGACACGGGCGGCAAAGCGTTGTTCGATGTCAACGACCTCGGCCGCGGCATCCTCGAGGCACAGGAAGCCCTCTCGAGTTACTACATCATCGGCTACTATACGACCAATTCGGCATTGGATGGTAAGTTCCGCCGGGTGAAGATCGCACTCAAGGAAATTACCTCCGCCAAGCTCGACTACCGCCAGGGTTACTTCGGCGGCAAGGAATTCAATAAGTTCACGGTGGCCGACAAGGAACGGCAGCTCGAAGAAGCGCTGATGCTCGGGGACCCCATTACCGACCTGACGATCGCCATGGAGGTCAATTATTTCCAGCTCAACCACGCCGAATACTACGTGCCGGTAGTGATGAAGATTCCCGGCAGCGAGCTGGCGCTGGCGCGGCGCGGCGGCGCCGAGCGCACGGTGATCGATTTCATCGGCGAAATCAAGGATGAGTATGGAACCACCATCCAGAACATTCGCGACAAGGTGGATATCAAACTGAGCGGCGAAACCGCTGCCGAGCTGGTCAAGCGCCGCATCGAGTACGATACCGGCTACACCCTGCTGCCCGGAACTTACACTATCAAAGTGTTGGCGCGCGACGACGAAACCGGCCGCATTGGCACTTACATGAGCAAGTTCGTGATTCCCAATCTGAATAAGGAAGACAAGCGGATTCCCATCAGCTCGGTGGTCTTGAGCAGCCAGCGGGTAGAGCTGCGCGACGCTCTCTACACCGCGGGCAAAGACAAGCTGCAGGTGATGAACCCCCTGGTTCTGGACGGCCAGAAGCTGATTCCCAGCGTAACTCGCGTATTCAGCACCAGCCGTGAGATGTACGTCTATCTGCAAGCCTATGAATCCGCCGCGACGGCCGAGCCCGTGGTCGCCTTCGTGACCTTCTACCGCGGCCGCGCGAAGGTGTTCGAGACGGCGCCCTTGCAAGTGTCGGAGGTGCTGCAAAGCCGCATCAAGACCTTGCCGCTCAAATTCAGCCTGTCGCTGGCCAAGCTGCCGCCCGGCCGCTATAACTGCCAGATCTCGGTGGTCGATCCCGCCGCCCAGAAAGCGGCGTTTTGGCAGGCACCGATTATGCTGGTGCCGTAAAGGTACACGGCAGGGCCTGCCAGAGGAACGTTCGGTCTGGCAGCGGGTACTTGGTCAAGAAAAATGTGCAGTCGGTTACCGTCTCCGTGCCCCCCGTTTTCGTTGTCAGGTCACATAATGGGAATGCTTTTGATTGGCTCGGTAGAACTCTTCCTCCTCTTGTGGCAGAACACGGTTTTTGTACCATGGCAAATGACGGCAGGTGTACTTTCCTCCGACCCTGACGGCCTTCAAGTAATCGGTTGGATTGAAAAATCGCTTATTATATACGGCAAAAGTCGTATCTATAAGGGCATCGTAAACCTCATCGCCTGTGCTGGTACTCCCGACTCGATTCTGCCAGAACTGTGCCTCCCATTCCCAGATTCGGTATCTCTGAGCTCCCACCTGAAAGTCCTCATCCCGCATCGCAGATCGATCGGAAATATCTAGGGCCAATCCCGCTTTTCCCACTTGGTGTTCCTCAGTAAGCGAAATTAACTCGCACAAGAAATCATCAGGCAGGGCAGTATTGAACTCTAGGTCGGGATCGGTCACGCAAAAGAACTGCGGAAGCGCGAGAAAGCTCTTTTTGTCGGTGAATATGCTTCGGGGGCCCTTGTTCTGGTCCAAGCGGATAACGCTGATGTCCGATTCGATCTGAGACAGGTATGCCAGCATGGGCGGAAAGGTCGAGGCATTATCAATAACGACGATTTCTCGAAAATCCCTGCGGAGTAGTTGGGACACCATCATCCGTAAGTGCGTCACAGAATTGAAGACAGGGATCATGATTGGTATCCGCCGCTGAAAGTGCTCACCTATAGAAGAACAGTGTCCACCTTTTCTAGGTTCGCATCTGGCAATTGGCTGGTGTTCGGACGAAATCGTGCATGATCTCAAGGGCGACTGGGCATCGAACAACTCCGGCATAATGTGAGGCATCAAGGCTGCCTTCACAAACAGGATATTGAACTGATGGTCCCCATACTCGCGATCGCGGGCGATTGGGATGAAGCCTCTCCCAATCAGGTCACGGGTAATGTCAGCGCTGTCCTTTTCTTCTTTCCAGAATTCGAAGTTCTCCGTTTCAACGAAAACAGCCACCGTGTCACGGAGGGTCCGTTCGGCGCCTCGCAGAACTATATCGGCCGCGCCTTCGGCATCGATCCAGAGAACAATTCGGTGCTCGGTTACATCCACTGCTTCCTTAGTGAAGAACGCGTCAAGGGTTGTCGCGGCCACTTCGAATTCTTCATAAACCGCTTCCTCATTCCTCAGCAGGAGGGACGCCTTCTTCGTTGGTGTTGGCTCAACGATACGACCGGGCCGAACCTCGTGCTCAGCGTAGTATCTCGTTAGGGTTCGGGGCGCGTAGATCTTAGCCACGCCAACAGCATCGGAGATAGCGAGGTTCAGATACTTCACGCCGGCCGCCGCGGTAGCCGGGGCATGCAGCGCGAATACTTCTGGGTTCGCCTCAAAGGAATAGACCAAGAGCTCCGGGAACTTTTGTTTCGCGGCCAACGCGGTGCTTCCATCGAAAGCCCCGATATCGCAGAACACCGTCGGCCGAAGCCGGTGAAGGATATCCCACAGAAGAGAGGTTAACCTTCGATTGCCGGCCTGCCCTTCCTCCGCACGAGTGAGCAAATTCAAATTGTTCATGAGCAGGTAATCGGTTGCCCGTTGATAATCCTTCGTGTCGGCCCCCATGCTTGTCCTCGCAGCCATGCTCCCATGTTTTCATCGATTGTGGCAAGCGCATTCGGGCAAGTACCCGCCACGCCGCCGGCATTCGTTCCTAGAGATCGTCACGGCTTCAGTTCCGGTCGCCGACATCGACAAGACCTGTCTCGGACGCCGCTCTCCATCTCGCACGGGCAAGCCGCCTCCGGCAGGACATGCGTGAAAAGGTGCCGACCGCTATCGCCGATGGGTGTTTCAGCTCGCCGGCGAGACGCGAAAGCCGGACTTCAATGCGTATCGGACGACCGCCGGCAGGTATTCGCGGCAACGCGGAGCTTGCAGACCCTGCAACGCCCGATGGGCGACGCTGTTATCGAATACTTTCGGGCAGGTGAAATAGGGAACGTAGTGTGCAAACCGCTTCCACATGGCCGGAACCTCGTGATTCGCAGGATTGGAATTCTGCTGGGGCGGCGAGAAGCGAATCGATCCGGGCCGGTACTCGCCTCCCTCGCAAGCGGCACGCTCCCGAAGATACATCTCGACCAATTCGCCCAGCGACAAAGTGTTCCCGGCGCCAGCGGTCAGATGGAATGTCTTATTGGCGCTGTCGCTCAACTGCGCGAGCCGGACAATGGCGCCGCAGACATAATCCACGGGCGCCAGGTCGAGCTGGAAATCCGGCTGGCAGGGAAGCGAGTCCAGCAGCCCAAAGTGAATCCATTGCAGCACCTGATAGATGCCCTGGAACCGGCTGGTTCGCCCGGTTCGCGAATCCCCGACGATGAGACCGGGACGGTAGACCGTCACGGGCAGGTCGACACCAGCCTTACGCACGGCGCGTTCCGCCTCGAACTTGGACCATTCGTAATAGTTGAAGAACTCCTGGCCGCGATCGAGTTCGTCCTCTCTCATGCAGCCGGTCCGGGTACCGGACACATAGGCTGTGGAGATGTGATGCAAGCGGACCGGATTTCCGGCTTTGCGGACAACCCGGGCAAACTCAATGACGTGTTCCGTGCCCAGCAAATTGGTTCGGCGGGCGTCCTCCATGGTCTGGGAAAGACTGGTGCATGCGGCGACGTGATAGATTTCGCCGATCCGGCCAATCAGGCGCTGGTGGTTCGCGCCGAGACCCAGGTCGTCAAGCATGATATCGCCAGGCACCGGAAAGACCCGGCACGCGTCTTCACTGGGGAGAGCCGCGTGGATCGGGAGCATGCGAGCGCAAACCTCCGCCGCGGTTTGAGCCCGCAGCAGGACGTGAACAGCCACGTCCGGACGCGTATCCAAGAGATAACGCAAGAGGTCGCCACCGATTGCTCCGGTGGCTCCGGTTAGGAATATGTCCATAGAGTGGCTGGATCGCCGCGCTGGGAATCTGACGATTCTCCTCATTTTACTACGGTGCGCGAGGTCGCAAGTTCCGCCCCTGAAAACCGCACGACTCTTTTCGGAGTCGCGGCGGAATGCCGGGTGGACGCGCGATGGGACGTACGATTAAATTGAGAGTGTGATGTCCGAAGTTCGATACGTCCATGGCTACTCGGCGCGCGAAGCGGACCGCCTGGCCGATCAGGCCAACACGCTGAGCGAACTGCTGCACCACGACACGGCGTATCCGCCGGGGAGCCTGGTGCTCGAGTGCGGCTGCGGCACGGGCGCGCAGACGGTCTTTCTCGCCGCGCGGAGCCCGGGGGCGCGGATTGTCTCGGTGGACATCTCGGCGGAGTCGATCGAGCAGGCCCGCGCGCGAATTGAGGCGGCGGGCAACCGGAACGTCGAGTTCCAGGTGGCGAACCTGTTTGATCTCCCCTTTGGCGATGAGCATTTCGACCATGTCTTCCTCTGCTTCGTGCTGGAGCACCTGGCGAAGCCGGTGGCTGCTCTGCGCGCCATCGAGCGGGTGCTGCGCCGCGGCGGTACGATCACGGTGATGGAGGGCGACCACGGCTCGTGGTATTGTTATCCGCATACGCCGGAGGCCGCGCGCGCCGTGCAGTGCCTGGTGGATGTGCAAGCCCGGATGGGCGGCGACGCTCTGGTGGGCCGGCGGCTTTATCCGCTGCTCGTGGAAGCCGGGTTCCGGGAGGTGCGGGTGAGCCCGCGGATGGTCTACGTGGACAACAGCCGGCCGGATCTGGTCGAAGGATTCTCCAGGAACACCTTCACCGCGATGGTGGAAGGAGTCCGCGACCATGCGCTCTCGCTGGGGCTCATCGATCGACGCACGTGGGAGAAAGGCATCGCGGACCTGTACCGCGCGACCGAGCCGGACGGGACTTTCTGCTACACGTTCTTTAAGGGCGTGGCAGTGAGGCAGGGCGGAGCTGGGAAGGCATAGGGGCCTGTCGGACAATAGGCAGGTCCAATTGGCCGCGACCGCTCCCTTACGGTCAAGGCTGGGAATGGTCCCGGCGAAGAAAAGCCGAGATGACTCTCGGCTCAGCAGGCTGGACAGCCCGCGCCGCGACCTGGTGAACACCGTTAGGCCTAACGGGCCGCCCGCCCAAAGGCTACACGCGCTCGACGCGGTCCATCTCCAGAAACTCCTGGATATAAGGGTGGCTGGACTTGGCCAAGCCGTCGACCGGGCCGAAATAGATCACACCACTTTCGTAAAGGAAAACAACCTGGTCGGCGACCTTGTACATGAGGTCGAGGTCGTGCGTGACGACCACCGAAGTGAGCTTGAGCTGCCGTTTCAGGCGCAGCATCATGTCGCCCAGGTGGCTCCCCATGATGGGGTCGACCATGGTGGTGGGCTCGTCGTAGAGGATACATTGCGGCTGCGCGGCGATGGCGCGTGCAATGGCGACGGCGCGCTTGTAGCCGGTGGACAAATCGGCGGGGTAGGCGTCGCGCGCCTCGGCGATATCCACCATTCCCAAGAGGCCGTCGACCACGTCTTCCTTGTTCTGCTCGTCGTAGTCCTCGCGCTGCTCGAGCGAGAAGAGCACGTTTTCGGCCACCGTCAGCGAATCGAACAGGGCACCCGACTGGAAGACCATGGTCACCTTCTTGCGGATGCGCCGCAACTCGGGTTCGTCCATGTCGGTGATATCTTCGTGGGCCACGATCACGCGCCCCGCATCCGGCTTGAGAAAGCCCATGATGTGCGATAGGGTTACGGACTT
>Ga0181517_10001531_pt1 | contig 25503 bp, 27 predicted proteins | sample PEATcosm2014_Bin_31_FD_119748 | JGI IMG/M metagenome (GOLD analysis project Ga0181517, IMG submission 119748) | Peatland microbial communities from MTU Mesocosm Facility, Houghton, MI, USA - PEATcosm2014_Bin01_30_metaG | ecosystem: Environmental > Terrestrial > Soil > Wetlands > Peat | place... | reverse complement strand
CTGCCGGGGTGGCAGTAGCAGTTTGACATTTACGGGAGTCCATCCAGGAAACTCCGAGAGGTGAGCCGCCAAGCACACATCAAGGAGAACCCGGATGGACGAGTATGAAAGCTTAAGCCACTCGAAATGGGAGTGCAAGTACCACGTTGTTTTTATTCCGAAATGCCGCAGGAAGGTGCTTTATGGGACGCTGCGCAAGCATTTGGGCGAGGTGTTCCGAAAGCTGGCCGAACAGAAGGAGTGTCGGATTGAGGAAGGGCATCTTCAGGCCGACCATGTGCACATGATGATCTCGATTCCGCCCAAGTACTCGGTGTCGTCGGTGGTTGGGTTCATCAAGGGCAAGAGCGCGATTCACCTGGCGCGGGTGTATGGGGAACGAAAGCAGAATTACGCCGGGCAGAGCTTTTGGGCGCGCGGGTATTTCGTGTCAACGGTAGGCCGCGACGAGGCGGTGATTCGAGACTACATCCGCGACCAGGAGCAGGAAGACAAACGGATGGATCAACTGAACATGTGGCGATGACCCGCCACCGATAAGGTGGCCCAACTCAATCGGGGCCGCGTTAGCGACCCCGCTCAAGCCGCTTTGAGCGGCTCACAAAAGGAAGCCCCCGGCTCTGCCGGGGGTACTCTCACTGGTGACTCTTCCGCTTACTGTCGATCTTGGGCCAATATTGAAACTCATCGGAGTAGAGTTCGCCATCGAGATCGGCCGCTCGCTGCTGCATTCTTGCTTGCGCGTCTCGGATCGCACCGTTGTAAATTGCGGGTCCGATCTCTTCCAGGAAGAAGTTGAGCAACAGGCCCGCCGGCAGATCGCCGATCGGCTCCGTCATATTCTCCTCAAAATAGCGTTGAATCGAACTTATGGCTTCCAGACGCGCTTGTTTCGAGATTTCAATCGTAGGCACTCATTCGGCTCCTTCCAGTTCACTATTCCCGCTGCATTCCCGCGGGAGTATCATGTGAATCGTCCCCTGAGTGACGGAAGAGATCGTGATCTACCATGAAAGACCCGAACGTTCGTCCCGCGCTTGAGCCCTTCCCCAACTGTCCCGCCCTCGACGGCTGTCACTGCGTCACTAACTCCCTGGCCAAAATCTATCATCACGCCGGCCACCCACTCTCTGAAGAGATGCTCCTCGGCCTCGGCGCCGGAATGGGGTTCATCTATTGGCAGATGAAGATGGGCGCGGGCACATTTGTCTTTGTCGGCGGCAGGGGAAACGTCAAAAACTTCTACCAGGACCTCAGCACAAGGACCGGAGTCGCGATTCGCGAGATCACCACCTCCAGCGCAAAGCGAGCCGAGACCGAGCTGATCGGCGAACTGGCGCAGAAGCGCCCCGTGATGCTCGGCGGCGACATGGGCTTTCTTCCTTGGTTTCATCTGCCCGCGGACTACCACTTTGGCGGTCATACCTTTGTGATCTGCGGCTACGATGGCAGCCGCACGGTTCTGGCCTCAGACATGGACCCGCAGATGGGCGGCCTCAAAAAGGGCCTCTATGCGCCGGCTACGCTCGAACAGCTCGCCAAGGCCAGAAGCTCGACCTTCAAGCCCTTTCCGCCCAAAAATCTCCGCCTCGAATTCGACTTCGCGCGCTTTCGTCCTCCGCAAGGCCGCGAGATTCTCACCTCCATCGCGCAAACCGTCGATGCCCTGCTCAACCCTCCGATCAAGAACTTTGGCATTCCAGGATTGCGCCATACCGCCCGCCAGATACTGAAGTGGCCGTCGATCTTCAAAGACAAAGATCTGCGCATGAACCTTTTCAATCTCTATGTCTTCATCGAAATAGGCGGCACGGGCGGTGGATGTTTCCGGCCCATGTACGCCCACTTTCTTACCGAAGCTACAGGGATTGCTAACCGGCCGTCTCTGGCAACCGCCGCTGAGATCTTCCATCAATCGGGCGGCAAGTTCACTGAGATTGCGATGCTCTTCAAGGATGCCGAAAAGATGAGCGGAATCGAAGAACGCCTGCACTCCGCATCTCGTCTCTTTGAAGAGATCGCCAGCCTCGAAGAGAAGGCCTGTCACCTTCTCGCCTAAGCCGGCGGGAAGCCCTCTCGACGAAACTTGTTCGCCTGCTCGAACTCGTCGCGGAGCCCCGTCGTGCGCAAGTTTTCGCGCAAGTGAGCCAAGCGCTGTTCGAGAGCAAAGAGCGTCGCCTGCACTGCCTCAGTATTCGTCAGCGCAATGTCGCGCCACATCGAATAGGGGCTAGCTCCCAGCCGCGTCATCTCGCGCAGTGCCCGCCCGCCGATATCGCGCAGCTCTGGCGCGTCGCCGACTTCATCCTGCAACAGCGCGCTTAGAGCCGTCGCGACAAACTGCGGCAGATGACTTACCCATGCCACCATCTCGTCGTGGCGCGCTGGATCGAGATCGAGAGTCTTCGAGCCCATGGCGGCGACTAACTCACGCCAGTCTTTGACTAACTCTGCCGACTTCGCCGAACGCTGCCAGTTGGCATCGTCTGTAAACAACCACACCGCTCCGCGAAAGATCTCCGCATCGCCCAGCGCCGCGCCGCCTCGCTCCTTTCCCGCCATGGGATGTCCGGGAAGAAAGGCCGCGCGCTCCGGCTTATTGAAGAGCTTATCTGCCGCCGCTGTGATCTCGCCCTTCGTGCTGCCTACGTCGGTAACCAGATGCTCTGGGCCAAGCACGCCTGAGAGCTTCTCCATCAGGTCGAGCGTGGCATAGATCGGCACGGCCAAAACCACAACCTGGCTCTCCCGCGCTGCCTGCAATGGGTCCACTGCAATTGAATCGATAGCCCCGGCCTTGAGCGCGGTCTCTGCCCCTGCGGCGCTACGATTCCATCCAGTAATCGAGCCACGAAAGCCAGCCGCACGCAGCGCCAACCCTACCGACGTGCCCAGCAACCCCGTACCCAGAATGGCAATGCGCTCGATCATAAAAAATCCACACGACACAGACTAAGGTTCCACAAATCGAATCAGCTCCTGCAGAAGCGGACCGATCCCGTTCCCAGTGAAATCCACTTCAATTCTCTTTGAGAGTTCATGTCCCCCGATTGACAGATGCCCCTTATCGAATCCATCACTCATTTCTGCAATGAACTTCTTCCAAGCAAGTTTCTCCGCAGCGGTCAGTACGACATTTGTATCAAAGACTTCAACTCCATTCGGCACCATCGGTGGGAACGGAGTACCATCTCTGCAAACTTTGTTGGCGACCGTAAGTATCCCGCTTTTTCGTATGATTGTGACATCGAGCGTCTTCGACTTGACGAACTCGTTCGAAAGATCACCATCGAATCGTGCGAGTTCCTTGTCCGGAATCAAGTCTTCTATGTTCTCAACATAGATGGCCATGCTCAGTCCCCCGGTCCCACCTGTATTCTTTTCGCGACCCCAGATGAAGACAAATGCTTTGAGCTTCTTTCCATCGTAGATCGCACTCGCCGGAACACCAATCGCCCTAAGTAAGGGTAGAGGACGGCCATTGTCGCTCATCGTGACGGTATTCCATACGTCCTGAGCCGCAAGTATTGACGTGGAAAGTAAACTGAATAAGAAAAGTACCAATGACCAGCGAAATCGATTCATCGACCTTACTCCGCTCATCTTAGATAGTTCTTCCCACCGCCGTCGCAATCACCCGCAACTGCCCCATCAGCTCGCTGAACTGCTCCATATACAAGGTCTGCGCGGCATCGGAGACAGCCTTATCCGCATTCGGGTGAATCTCCATGATCAGCGCATCGGCGCCTGCCGCCACCGAGGCCTTGGCCATCGCCGGCACCATGTCGCGCCTGCCCGTGCCATGCGACGGATCGCCCGTGATCGGCAGATGCGAGAGCTTGTGAATCACCGGAATCGCAGAAATGTCCATCGTGTTGCGCGTCGCCGTCTCATAGGTGCGAATGCCGCGCTCGCACAAGATCACCTCGTAGTTGCCGCCCGACATGATGTATTCGCTCGAGAGCAGCAGCTCCTCAATCGTCGCCGAGATGCCGCGCTTCAAGAGCACAGGCTTGCGAATCTGCCCCAGCTCGCGCAGCAGATTAAAGTTCTGCATGTTGCGCGCGCCCACCTGAAAAACATCGGTGTAAGGCAGCATCGGCTCAATCTGCGAGATCTCCATCACTTCGCTCACCGTCAGCAACCCATGCTCGCGCGCGGCGTCGTACATCATCTTCAGCCCAGGAATCCCCAACCCCTGGAAGGCATACGGCGAACTGCGCGGCTTGAAGGCGCCTCCGCGCAAGAATGCTCCGCCCGCGGCCTTCACGCACTTTGCGATGGAGACGATCTGCTCCTGATTCTCAATCGCGCACGGCCCGGCCATCACGGCAACCTGCTTACCGCCGAGCTTCACACCGTTGGAAAACTCGATGACCGTGCCCTCAGGTCGAAAGGCGCGGCCCGCCAATTTATATGGCGAGCTGATGCGATGCACATCCAGCACGCCAGGCAACACTTCAAATTTTGTGAGGTCAACGTTTGCTGTGGGTCCTACGCCGGCCAAAATCGTCTGGCTTGCTCCCGTCGTTCGATGGACGCCAAGTCCAATCTCGACCATGGCGTCGATCACCGCATCGATCTGCTCTTCGGTGGCTCGCTCCTGCATCGCTACGATCATAGTTTCGTCCCAGTCTCAGGCGTCTCACAGGGGTCCCCGGCGACGGATTCTTGTCGCTGGGGTAACTGTGCGCCCGCGGCTTGCCCGGCGGTACTCGCCTGGGCGTTCCTCTCCGATGCCAACTCGTCCCTCTGCAGTGCCCGCATCACGTCGATGATGCGCTCGTAGATATGCGTCAGCTCGATGTCCGGCAGCGGCCCCTTGTTCGCGGCGCGCACATTCGCGTAGATCACCTTCTCCCGCGCCGGTTCGTAAACCGGCAGCGATGTCGCAGCCTTAAGGTGACCGATCATCTTCGCCGCGCGGGCCCGCTCGCTCAGCAACTCAACCAGCTTGCGGTCCAGCACATCAATCTGTTCTCGCAGTTCTTCCAGCGTCATCTCATCCTCGTCTTGCGCCCGGCTGCCCGGCCTTTCAGAACGAGCCCGGCCCCGGTTGCATCGGAACAAAAGTTGAATCCATCCAAACGGGCGCGCAAGGTAAAACGCGGGCCGTCTGCGGGGGTTCTTTACCGGGCCAGCGCCGCCTGAGGCAGGCGAAGGCCCTTGATAAATCGAGCCACCGCGCCGGGCGCTGCCTCGGGAGTCGACTTTTCAATCAACTCCACAATCGCGCTGCCGACCACCGCGGCATCCGCGAACCGGCCCACCTGAGCGACGTGTTCGCTATTCGAGATGCCGAACCCCACGGCCACCGGCAGCCCAGACCATCGCCGGATGCGCGCAACCAATGTTGAGGCGTCGGAGGTCATGCTCTGCTGCGTGCCCGTAATGCCCACGCGGGAGATGGCGTAAATGAATCCCTTCGAATTCGCGGCAATCGCCTCAAGCCGCTCGTCAGGACTCGTCGGCGCGGCCAGGAAAATCGGCGCAAGCCCCACGCGGGCCATCTCTCGAACGTACTCGCCCGCCTCCTCGACAATCATGTCGGTCAGCAAAACGCCATCGGCGCCCGCTGCCGCGGCTGCATCGGCAAATGCGCGCATTCCAAAGCACAACACCGGATTCAAATAAGTAAAGATCACGAGGCCAGCATCGGGCCGCGCCGCGCGGATCTCGCCGGCCAGCTTAACAACATCCGTGAGGCTCACTCCCCGCGCAACGGCCCGCTCCATGGCGCGCTGGATCACCGGCCCATCGGCCAGCGGATCGCTGAAAGGCACGCCCAGCTCGATCACATCGGCACCCGCATCGATAGCCGCAATGGCCACCTCGCGCGTGGCATCGAGGCTAGGGTCGCCAGCCGTCAGATAAACCACCAGGCCGGGCTTACTCTCGGGTTTGTGATCGAATCGTATCGCCATCGAAATCCGCTAACTCGTCACTTTTGTCAAAAAGACAATGGGTGCCCCAGGTCCCTCGCATTTGGGGACCTGGGAAACCACGAACCTTAAACGCTCTATCATCGGGTTACCACGTTACAAATGCAACTCCCGCGCTAAAATCCCCATATCCTTATCGCCGCGTCCAGAGAGGTTCACCACCAGTATTTCATGTGCCGCCATCGACGGAGCAATCCGCAGCGCCTCGGCCACCGCGTGCGCGCTCTCGAGCGCCGGCAAGATCCCCTCCGTCCGCGACAGCTTCACCACCGCATCCAGAGCCGCCGCGTCATCTTGCGAGACATACTCCGCCCGCCCCGAATCATGCAGCGCCGCATGCTCCGGCCCGATCGATGCATAGTCCAACCCCGCCGAAACCGAATGCGTCAGCGCGATCTGCCCGTTTTCATCCTGCAAGACATACGAATAGGTCCCCTGCAACACCCCCGGCGATCCGCCGCGAAAGCGCACCGCATGTTGCCCCAGCTCCGTCCCGCACCCGCCAGCCTCGACGCCAATCAGCCGCACCTGTCTGTCATTAATGAATTCATAAAACGCCCCAATCGCATTCGACCCGCCGCCCACGCACGCGATCACAGCCGTCGGCAGCCGGCCCTCACGCTCCAGAATCTGTTCTTTCATCTCCAGGCTGATGCAGCGATGAAAGTCCCGCACCATCGTCGGATAGGGATGCGCACCCAAGGCCGACCCCAGCAGATAATAAGTCGTCCGGACATTCGTAACCCAGTCGCGCATCGCCTCGCTGATCGCGTCTTTGAGAGTTTTTGAACCCGACGAAACCCCGCGCACCTCCGCGCCGAGCAGGCGCATACGAAGCACATTCAGCTCCTGCCGCGCCATGTCCACATCGCCCATGTAGACCACGCACTCCAGGCCCAGCAGCGCGCAGACCGTAGCCGTAGCCACGCCGTGCTGCCCCGCGCCGGTCTCGGCAATCACTCGCCGCTTGCCCATGCGCTTTGCCAGCAGGCCTTGACCTAGCGCGTTGTTGATCTTGTGCGCTCCGGTATGCAGCAGGTCTTCGCGCTTGAGATAGATCTTTGCCCCGCCCAGCTGCTCCGTCAGCCGCTTGCAATAGTAGAGAGGCGTTGGCCGCCCAGCATAATTCTTCAGCAGCTCGGCCAGCTCCGCCTGAAAGGCCGCGTCAGCCTTGGCCAGATCGTACTCGCGCTCCAGTTCGACCAGCGCCGCCATCAGCGTCTCCGGCACATACCGCCCGCCATAGACGCCAAACCGCCCCGCCCGCGGCTCGGATGGAACTGAAGGAAGAATGATCGATGCCATAGGAGCCTCCTGCACAATTTCAATTCGTTCAAAGTCAAGTGTACCGGTGTGAGCCCGGAGGATAAAAATCGCCAGCCCGAGCCCGATTCCCATTGAGGGAAGAGCTTTGTCTTCACAAGGTTGGTTCATGCCACGGACTTCATTATTGCGAGACAGTAATTGAGCAAGTTTGTACACTCCAAAAACAGGGATGGACTTTTTCGGTCCTCGATGGTCAAATAGATGGACACAAGGAAGATTTTTTCGCGGAATCTCTGAGTTGCTGTTGTCTCAAGTACCGCAGTCCTTCAAGCACCGATCCAGATGGGAACCAGAGAGAGGGAAAGTATCATGGCTGACAGAAAACAGTTCCAAAACGTCGCTGCTCCGGACCCGGAATTGCTCAGCCTTCTTGCTGCGTCCATGAGCCGGACAGTTTCAAATGATGAGCTGCGCGAACAGAGGATCAGCTTTGCATTCGGTAACGCTCCCGATTCGGTCTACATTACCAAGGAGAGTGTGAGGCTCGCATCCGAGAGCATCAGACTCTTGAGTTGAGTGAGTAGAGACGGCCTCGATCGGGTCGTTGACAGAAAGTCGAAATGTCCGTTAGAGACAAGGACGATCCCGCGCTTTTTGCCAAGGTTCAAGAGCAAAACCTCTTGAGGCAATATGATCTTCTTCTCAATTGCATCGAAATAGGCATAAAGAAGGGGATCGAGTCATTTGATAAGTACACCCTCTGGATGCTCAACCACGCAGCGGTTGCAAACATTTCGCAGTTTGGCGGGCGTTATAGGGAAGAGCCGATTTATGTTGGCAACCACCGCCCACCGCACTATAGACAAGTCCCGGACAAGATGGATCGCTTCTTCTCCCTGATACATGAGAACTGGACGATTCACGACCATCCGACAGCTCTGGCGGCCTATGCCCTTTGGCGGCTGAATTGGATTCATCCGTTTCTCGAAGGCAACGGACGAACTGCGAGAGCTGCCTGCTACTACCTGATATGCGTCAAAGCTGGCGGGTTACTACCAGGGAAAAAGATAGTTCCGGAACGGATACGAGAGAACAGACAACCATATTATGAAGCACTGAAAGCGGCTGATCGGGCATGGGACGCAGGGGATTATGACCTTACACTTCTTACAGAGTATCTCTCTGGTCTGCTCAAAGCCCAATTAGAGGATGCCTGATTTTCCCAGTCGGACGCCGGGTGCCCAGAGCCCTCGCAATTGGGGAGCCGGGAAACCACGAACCCCATGCGCGAAGCGCGTCTGCCCCACCGCAGGCGGCAGCCCGGCGGCTGAGAGCAGGTTGACCAGCATATCTAGCCCGAAGACTTCAATCTTCCCGCGCATCAGGTTGGAGATGCGCGGCTGAGTCACGCCGAAGACCTTGGCCGCCTCATTCTGGCTCAATCCTTCGCGCTCGATGTGCCGCTTGAGAGCCACCATCAACTTGGAGCGCGCGCGAAATGGTTATTCCAACGAGCCGAGACTCTGGCGCCGTTTATCTCCAGCGGAAGATCCGCAGCGAGACGGCGAACGACACAATCAGCCACGCGAGCAAAACCGCAACAGGCATAGCCATCTGGCCCAGGCTCAGCCCTTGCAGCATGTTGCCACGCAGCGAATCGATGGCCGCGGTGAGCGGAAGAGCCTTCACCAGCGGCTGAATCGAGGCTGGAAACCGCGACGCCGAAAAGAAGATGCCCGAGAGAATCCACATCGGCAGCATTACCAGATTCACCAGCCCTGATGCGGCCTCGATCGTCTTCGCGCGCGAGCTGCACAGCAGCCCCATCGCCGCAAAGGCCAGCGAAGTGAGCACGCACAAGAGTCCCAGCTGCCACAGCGAACCCCGAAACGGCACTCCGAAGGCCCAGCCGGCAAAACCCAGGAAGACCGCAACCTCGACGATCAGCATCGTCAGCCGCGAAAAGAGAAACGACGCCAGATACTGCCAGCGCGGCATCGGCGAAGCAACCATTCGCTTGAGCAGCTTCTTCTGCCGCGCATCCACAATGGCAAAGGCTAGGCTCCACATCCCCGACATCATCAGGTTCATGCCAAGCAGCCCCGGCACCACAAAGTCGATGTAGCGCGAGCCCGCTTCATGCACCAACTGATTCTCGGCGCGCACCGGCTCCCGCCGCCCCGCAGCCGCTTGAATCGCGCGATCCGCAACGAGCCGCGCAGTCCGCGCATCCGGATTGGTATCGTCGAACTTGTATGCCACACCATCGGGTCGCTGAATCGCCAGCAGCACGATCTCCCCCGTAGCCAGCTCGTGCGTGCCCGTGGCCTCGTCCGTCGTCGAAACGGTTAGTCCCTTCTCCGATCCCAGTGCCTGGGTCAGTTGCGTCGTCGTCGCGCCCACATGCAAAACATCCGCCGGGCGATTGCGGAAGGCAATTCCCAGCCCCACCGCCAGCAAAATCGGAGACACAAACGTCCAGAAGATCGCCTCCGGCTCGCGCAAAAAAAGCCGAATGCGCATCACCGTCAGTTGAAAGAGAGAGCTGGTCTCAAATCTACTCATCGCGCAGCGTCCTCCCCGTCAAGCTCACAAAAACATCCTCAAGCGTCGCAGAGTGCGTGCGAAACTCGCTCAGATTGAGCCCCTGGCTGTCGAGCGCCGCGAAGATCAGTGGCACAGATGTGTGCAGCTCGCTCACCGAGAGCTGATGCAGCCCCGCATCCACGCGGTGCGATTGAACGCCCGGAATCGCCATCAGCAGCGCAACATTCACCTCGCGCGTCTCGCGTTCTGTAACTGCGAACTCGACAATATGCTCTGCTCCTACCAACGCGATCAGTTGCCGCGTAGTTCCCAGCGCGATCCTCCGCCCGTGATCCATGATGGCCACGCGGTCGCAGAGCCGCTCGGCCTCTTCCATGTAGTGCGTCGTCAAGATGATCGTGCGTCCCGCCTTCTTCAGCTCGTCCACCAGATCCCACAGATGGCGCCGCGCCTGCGGATCGAGGCCAGTCGTCGGCTCATCCAGAAACAGAAGCTCGGGATCTCCCACCAGCGCGCAAGCCATTGCCAGCCGCTGTTTTTGGCCGCCGCTGAGCGTGCCCACACGTGCCCCGCGCTTGTCTTCGAGCTGCGCCGTCCTGATCGACTCGTCCACCGGAATCCCACGGTGGTAGAAGCTGCGAAAGAGGCGCAGCGTCTCCTCGACGGTCAGCTTCTCAGGAAACTGCGTCTCCTGCAATTGAATGCCGATTCGCTGGCGCAACTCAGCGGCGTTTGTCTGCCAGCCGAGTCCTAGCAGCTCCACTGTGCCCGCGTCAGGCGCCGTCAACCCCTCGCAGATCTCGATGGTCGTTGTCTTGCCCGCGCCATTCGGCCCCAGCAGGCCAAAGCACTCGCCGCGTGCAACCTCCAGATCCAGGCCATCCACGGCGACAACTTCGCCAAAGGCCTTCCTCAGCGCGCGCAACAGCAGCGACGGGGCGCTTTGAGCGGGACTGGTTGTCAGAGCTGGGGCAGTTTTGGGGACCGTCAAGGAGCAAGCCTCTAGGCCCAAGACTACGGCCAAACCATGGCCCTCATCAACTCGGGGCCCGTGCTCGGCTCGAGCTTGGAACGTCATTGTTAAAGCCAGGTTTCAAGGCCGGTCGCGCGGTGGACTTACGCAGATCCGGAAGACTCCTACCGCTGCTCGCGAACCAACAGACGATAAGCCTCGTTGATTGCGGCCATCCGTTCCGTGGCAAGCTGGCGAACCTCTTCGGTCCCAAGTTCGAGGCGGTCTGGATGCCACTGGCTCACCATGCGACGGTACGCAGCTTTGATCTGTTTTCGCGTACTCGCCGCGGTCACTCCCAGCAGTCGACGGGCCTGTTCCAGGGGCATCGGCAGGATTGCGCCAGAACCTTGGCCGTGCTCCTCGGCAAGCCTCTCCCACTCCTGCCAAGCCTGTTCTTGCGCCCGGGCAGCCTCTTCTTCTGGCGACTTAGGCGCCTGACCGGCACTCGAGTATCCCGTAACTGCTGAGGCCGAGGCCGCGGCAATGAACTCTATAGAGAGAGCCTTTTCCTGCACCGGCGACGGCGCATCGACGCTGCCGGATTCACGGAACTCGTCTCTTGGATGCTCGGGCTCCGCCCGCCTCTGGCGTCTGCTCTGAAAGCTCTTCACTGCCGCTGTGGTGCCGATGGTCCAGCTTTCTATAAAGAATCGAGTGTCGGGCTCTGAATCCTCTCCCGCAAGCAGTTGAAAATCGTCAACGAACCGCCAAACGTGTCTCGGGTGATTCTCGGCCTCCGGCGCCGCCTTGTACCCCGCCGGCGAGGTTGCGCAGTTGCCCGCTCCCACCTGGAAATGGCCTTTCATCTCTTTCCTCCGCCTACAGGTGCGACGTGCCGCTCGGCTGCGCCTCGGAGTTCGCGCTCTCTGCCGCTGATGTAATCAGTTCATCGGCAGTTTAACGCCAATCGTCCACCTGCTTCCAGAGCCGACTCCGAACCGTCAATGCTTTCTTGGGCCTCTTCATTCAAGTGACTCATGCGCAGGAGCTATCATCTGTCTGTGGAAACCCACTACCATCTGGGCGACATTCTGGCCAACGCCATTACCCACGGCATCGGCGCTCTGCTGGCCGTCGCCGGAGCGATTGCATTGATTGCCGCATCGACGCAAGGCACGGAGCGGTTGATCGTGAGTTGCTGCGTCTTTTCGTTGACGCTGGTGCTGGTCTATGTCTGTTCCACACTCTACCACTCGCTGGTGAGGACGCGAGCGCGCCATGTGTTGCACGTCCTCGATCATTCGGCGATTTACCTGCTGATCGCCGGCACCTATACGCCCTTTACTCTCGTTACCCTGCGCGGTCCGCTGGGCTGGGCAATCTTTGGCATCGAGTGGTCACTGGCCATTGCCGGGGTCGTCTTCAAGAGCTTTGCCGTCGGGCGCTATCAGGTGGCCTCGGCGCTGGTCTACCTGGCACAAGGCTGGTTTGTCGTGGTAGCAGTGGTGCCGTTGACCCGCGCGCTAGGTTGGCCGGGACTCACCTGGCTCGGAGCTGGTGGTGTGGCCTACACCCTCGGCATCGTCTTCTTTGCCTTGGACCGGCTACGCTACTTTCATGCACTCTGGCATCTGTGTGTCTTGGCCGGCAGCGTGGCTCACTATTTTGCGATCCTGTTCTATGTCGTGACGGTAAAGCCTTGAACGGCAGCGACCCTCCGATGACCTCCGAGTCCCCGGCGTTTCATTGAGTGGCTGTGCGCGGTCATTGACGGCACCGATTCCTGGGTAGAATTGACCTTTACCCCGCAGACCCGGTACACTACTCTAGTTTGGCGATTCCTGCCTGTGGCTGCGGAGCCAGACGTTCGCCCGAAAGATTGAAGGGCTTGAGCGTACCGCGGTACGGAAGTTTCCGCCCGAGCTATTTTTCTTTAGAAGCGCACCGGCCAAGCCGACCTGCGCTGGAGGGGTTATGTACGCGGTTATTCGCACCGGCGGTAAACAATACCGGGTCGCACCAGGCGACGTGGTGAAGATTGAGAGCATGGTTTCGCAGGATCAGGAAGCCAAGACCATCGAGTTCAGCGACGTGCTTGCCGTCTCCGGCGAGCCTGGCACCGTAGCCAAGCCGGCGGTCGCCAAGGTGACCGCTGAAGTCGTAGGCGATGGACGCGGAGACAAGATTCTGGTCTTCCACTTGAAACGGAAGAAGCAGTACAAGAAGATGCAAGGACATCGGCAGAACTTCACCGAAGTCCGCATCAAGACGATCGAGGCCGACGGCGTGACCTACAGCGCGGCTGTCTAACGGCCGGCGAGCGAGAACTGGACAGCGCGAGAGTCAAGACAAGATAAGGAAGGGGATTCGGCAATGGCACATAAGAAGGGTGGAGGCAGCTCCACAAATGGTAGGGACTCCAATGCACAGCGGCTGGGCGTCAAAGCCTTCGCCGGCGAGCTGGTCACGGGCGGCTCGATCATCATGCGCCAGCGAGGCACGCGGATCAAGCCCGGCGCGAACGTAGGCATCGGTTCCGACGACACGCTCTTTGCCAAGGTTACTGGCCGGGTGAAGTTTACCGACCACGGCAACCGCGGAAGGTTTGCCTCCATCGAGCCTGTAGCAGCCGAGTAGCTCCGGCTCTCTCTCAAAAGAAGAAGGCCGCGGCGTTGCCGTGGCCTTCTTCTTTGCTTGACCTTTTGTTATGACTCCGACTCGCGGCCTTTCATGTTCCGTGTGAGAACATCCTCCACTACCTTCTCGACATCGCTCAGGAAGAACCCACTGGCTGGCTGCTGCACCGCAACCTGGGTTCCAGTGTGTCCCAGCGCGCAGGCAATCTCATTCCAGCGCAGGATGGTGGAGCTCACCGGCAGCATCAGTGGCTGGCGGGCCTTCTCAGGCAGCGCCGCGTAGACGAACCAATTGACCAGCGAAACCAGGATCAAAGACTCGCACAGGAACTGCAGAGGCGATGTCCAGGTAGAGCTTCGGGAGACAAACGAAGCAAGGATGAAATCGCTCGACGACATTAGACCAAGTCCTAGAGCGATCCCGAAGGTCATGCTGCGTGTCGAAAGCCGAAGCGCATTCATACTCAGGCAGAGGAAGCCAAGCAGGCAGATCTCGAGAATGCTTATCGAGCGCATCAGTCTGTAAGCGATCAGCGGAACCATCGATATTTGAAGATGCGCAAAGGAAAGAGTCGAGAAACTGGCGAAGGTCGAAGCCAAAGCGGCCCAACGAAAGACCACTATTCCGAGCCTCTGAAGCCCGGTGAAGGCCGAGAGCGCAGAGCGGAAGACCTCCTGGCAAATAAAGAAGATCATCACCGCGCTGGCAATATAGACCGCCCAATAAACACAGAAATAGCACAGATACGCGCGTCCGCTGAACCAGTGCTGCGACTGGCCATAAAAAAGAACCAGCAGCACCGGCATCGACACCAAGCGAAGCACCAGATAGGCGCCCATCGCCGGGAAGCGGCGGTCCAGGTTCTGGGCCCAGAACATTAAACACAGCGCAGCCCAGAGCCCAAACTCCGCGAAGCTCATCAGAGTTATTAAACCTTGCGAAGACATTGCTCGCCTCTCCCCCATCCTAAGAGCCTTCTTAGGATAGCGCGAGATGAGCGACCGCTCAACCACAAATCAATATTGATTCGGGTACTTTCGGGGATTACCCGCGGTTACTGGGGGTTGCCTCCGCCACCTGGTTGTTCGGGGCACGCAAACGGGCTGTCGGGGTCGCACGGCGGCGGAAAAGGCGCCTTGTCCGTCGCGGACTGATGGCTCGAGATCATTGGAACAGACTTCGGCGTGGTTGCAGCGGCGGCGACGCCAGCAGCGACAACCAGGATTGCGAAAATGCGTACCGTAAGCTTCATAATTGGTAACCTCTTGCGATATCAAAAACTCAAATGAACGATCTTCTGTTCGCACAAATCGTAGACCCACAAAAGACATTAAGTCAATCTATTTCATGTGGATAAACTTGCAGTAACTTTAGCGGTTACCTAAGCGGCTTTCATCGGGGCCAAATCCCACTCGTAGTTGCGGCTTGATCCGCTCCTCAACGACCCGTGTGGCGGCTCGCTGCGTGGTAAAATAAACAGCAGGAAACTTCTCTTGAAAGCCTCTGACTTTCAATCGGTTAGACCTCCAAATTTCGGCCCGGAATTGCATGTTTGAGGTCTGTGCCAGTCAAGCTGAAAGCGAAATTCTGACGAAGGTTATCCATGGCATCTGAAGCATCTGGCGGCATCCCACCCGGCAACAACGGCAATAACGGCGACAACGGTAGCTACACTGGCGAAAACATCAAAATCCTCGAAGGCCTCGAGGCTGTCCGCCTGCGCCCGGCAATGTACATCGGTTCAACCGGCGAGATGGGCCTGCATCACCTCGTCTACGAGGTCGTAGACAACTCGGTCGACGAGGCGCTGGCCGGCTACGCCAAAAAGATCGACGTCGTCATTCACGTCGATAACTCCATCACTGTCGTCGATGACGGCCGTGGAATTCCCGTCGACATGATGCCGCTCTCGAACGGCAAAATGATGCCGGCTGTGCAGGTGGTGCTCACCAAGCTTCATGCCGGCGGCAAGTTCGATGCGTCGACCTACAAGGTCTCTGGCGGTCTTCACGGGGTCGGTGTCAGTTGTGTCAATGCGCTCTCGCAGGAGTTCAACGTCGAGATCTGGCGCGATGGCTACACCTGGGAGATGGACTTCAGTTGCGGCGACGCGACGAGCGAGCTGCGCCAAGCAGGAACGAGCAAGCGCCGCGGAACCAAGGTCCACTTCCTGCCCGATAAGACGATCTTTTCGACCACCGAGTACAACTACGACACATTGGCGCAGCGCCTCCGCGAGCTGGCATTCCTCAACAAGGGTCTCGAGATCACCCTCACCGACGAACGCACCGCCGATGCCAAGACTGGCGAAGCACGCCGCGCAGAGTTCAAATACGCCGGCGGCATTGCCGAATTTGTCAAGCACCTCAATCGTGGCAAGACCGTGCTCCACGACAAGCCCATCATGATGGAGGCGACGCGCGACAATGTCGAGATCGAGATCGCCCTCCAGTACAACGACAGCTACTCCGAAACGGTCTTTAGCTTTGCCAACAACATCAACACAGTCGATGGAGGCTCGCACCTCTCCGGCTTCCGCACCTCTCTGACTCGCACCATCAACGCCATCGGCCAGTCGCTCGGCCTCTTCAAGGACATGAAGGAGAATCTGAGCGGCGATGACGTCCGCGAGGGCCTTGTGGCCGTGGTCAGCGTAAAGCTCTCGCAGCCGCAGTTCGAAGGCCAGACCAAAGGCAAGCTCAACTCCGACATCGCCGGCACTGTGCAGGCCTTTGTCAACGAACGCCTCGGAGGCTTTCTCGAACAGAATCCGCCGATTGCCAAGCGCATCATCAACAAGGCCATCGAGGCCTCACGCGCTCGCGAGGCGGCACGCAAAGCACGCGACCTCACTCGCCGCAAGGGCGCGCTCGACGGTGGCGGCCTGCCCGGCAAACTGGCTGACTGCAGCGAGCGCAACCCCGACCGTTGCGAGTTGTATCTGGTCGAGGGCGAGAGCGCCGGAGGCACCGCCAAGCAGGGCCGCGACCGGCGTTTCCAGGCCATCCTGCCACTCAGGGGCAAGATCCTCAACGTCGAAAAGGCCCGTTATGACAAGATGCTCGGCCACGAGGAGATCCGCGCCCTGATTACCGCCCTAGGATGCGGCATCGGCAAGGATGACTTCGACCCTGCCAAGATCCGCTACGGCAAAGTCATTCTTATGACCGATGCCGATGTCGATGGATCGCATATTCGCACACTGCTGCTTACCTTCTTCTTCCGCCATATGACGGAACTGATCAAGCGCGGCAATGTCTGCATCGCCCAGCCGCCTCTGTTCAAGATCAAGAAGGGCCGCCGCGAAGAGTACATCAAAGACGAGCATGAGTTTGTCAAAGTCATGGTCAACCGCGCTGCGGATGGCATGATCGTGCGCCATGGCGAGGCAGCCAGCCATATCGAAGGCGCGGATCTGAACCGCTTCATGGCCACGCTCAATGAATATTTGGGATTTGTCGAGAAGGTTGACCGGCACATTCACAACGAGCAGTTGACCGAACTGCTGGCTCGCGCCGAGTTGATTCACCGCGCCGACTTCGCCTCAAAATCCGAGAGCGACGTTCCGCCCAAGCTCGCGCAGCTCCACGCCGATCTCGCCGAGCGCGAAGCCGACTTCCAGTTCAAGTCGCTCGGCGCGCCGGTCGAGGACGAGGAGCATCATACCTGGTCGATCCACTTCACCGATTCCCAGGGCGCCGAGCGCCACGTCGATTGGACGCTGGCATCGAGTCCCGAATTCCGTCAGATGATGGCCAAATACTCGCTCATCAAGGAGTTTCTCGAGCCGCCCTTCCTCATCGAGTACGCCGCCAAAGCCGCTGCTGCTGAGACAGCCTCTAACACGGGTGAAGGCGAGAGCGCAGACGCCGACAGCGCTGAGGGCCAGGCTGAAGCCAAGCAAGCCCGCCGCGCCGCTCGCGCCTTGCAGGAACCAGTCGAGAAGCAGACCGCCCGCGAGCTCTTCACCTACATCGTCGAACAAGGCAAAAAGGGCTACGACGTGCAGCGCTACAAGGGCCTCGGCGAGATGACTTCCACGCAGCTATGGGAGACCACCATGGACCCCGAGCATCGCACACTGCTCCGGGTCAAACTCGAGGACTTCGTCGAAACGGAAGAGATCTTCGCAACTCTCATGGGAGAGGACGTCGAAAAGCGCCGCAAATTCATCGAAGACAACGCCCTCGACGTGAAGAACCTCGACATCTAGACTGGTGGTGCAATGAAACCTGCCCTCCGCCGCTTGATCGGAACGATCGCATCTCTGGCGTTATTCCTGGCCGCGCACTCGCAGATTCATGCGCAGTTTGGCGGCGCGCCTTCGCCCGATAGCGCCTTCTCGATTCCCGCCGCGCAATTGCTTCCACCCGAGGAGTTGAATCGCATCCTTCAGGCCAAGGGGGCTAGCAAGCCGCTCGTCCTGCAGGTCGGCTCCCACATGCTCTTTGCTCAGGCTCACATCGCGGGCTCAGAGTACGCTGGCCCCGGCGTACAGCCCGAGGGGCTCGATCGGCTCAAGACAAGGGTCGACGCGCTCCCCCGCAAGAGCTTCATCGTGCTCTATTGCGGCTGCTGCCCATGGAACCGCTGCCCCAACATTGCTCCGGCTTACAATCTGCTGCACGACATGGGATTTACAAATGTGAGGGCTCTCTATATTGCCAAAAACCTCGGAAGCGATTGGGCCGATAAAGGATATCCGGTTGAACGCGGCCAATAGGAGTCTGCGCGGCTTGGTGCCGGTTGTTATGTTGGTCGGGATCTGCCTCGCCGCCAACGCGCAATTCCCGATTCACCGTGAATCGCCGCTCAATAAGAAGGCTCCGCAGTTCACTCTTCTCGACTTGACCGGAGCGCGCGTCGATCTGGCCAGTCTTCACGGCAAGGTCGTGCTCTTGAACTTTTGGGCGACCTGGTGCGGTCCTTGCGAGGCCGAGATGCCCACCTTCGCCGAATGGCAGCGGCAATATGGCTCGCGAGGCTTCCGGGTGATCGGAATCTCGATGGACGACGACCGGGGCTCGGCGCTCAAACTCTCGGCAAAACTCAAGCTGAACTATCCCTCTGCGATGGGCGATGAGAAACTAGGCGAACTCTACGGCGGCGTGCTGGGACTGCCTCTGACTTATCTCATCGACAGGGATGGAATTGTCCGCGCGATGTTTCTAGGCGAGACCGATCCGAAAATCATCGAGGCGGAATTAAAAACTCTACTAACTCACCCCTGAACCTGTTCGTGCTTCGGAGTAACTTCGCTCTTCCCATTTCCCATCCGCGCCACGCTGAACTGCGCTCCGGCGAAAAGGATCAACCCTGAAGTATAGGCCCAGAACAAGATGCTCACCGACACGCAGAACGGGCCATAAAGATCCTGCAGATGCATATGTGGCAGGAGGGCCTCAAACAGATACTTCGAAACCAACCAGATCACTCCGGTGTAGATCGATGTGCGTAGTACCGGGCGCCACGGCACCTTGCGATTGGGCAGTAACCAGTAGATCGAGAAGAAGAAAAGAATTGAGGCGAATCCTGTCGTCGCGGCCAATAAGATGAAGCTGGTCCCTTGATAAGTAATATTCAGAACAAAGTCGATGAATCTGATATGGGTGGTGTGAATAAGCACCAAGCTGAGCACCCAGCGCGCGAGAGCATTCATTAGAATGCTGCCGATGCCCAAAACCACCATAAGGGTCGCCAAGCCGAAAGCGATCGCTTGGTTGTGAAGATAATTGCGACTCTTCGTCACGCCCCATGCTTGGTTCAGCGCCACCTCCAGGGGAAGAAAGATGCCTGTGCAAGCCACGAGAATCATGACGACCGAAAAGACCTGAACACCGTGTTTCGAGGAGGCGGCGGCTACATCGGCGAGGTGTTGAGCTATGAATCCCTGATTTGAAGGCAGGAAGTAAGCAACCATGTCGTTGATCACGTGCTGCATCATCTCAGAGCGGTGAAAGACGGTGTCCGCGCGGTGCAAGACCGTGTCCGCTAAAAGATAGAGCAAGACAATAAAAGGAATGAAGGAAAGGATCACGTTGGCCGCGACGCTGAACGCGAAGGTGTGTACCTCGCTGTCGAGCAGATAAGCCACCAGTGCCTTGCCGTCCTTGCGCCAGAGGTACCACTTCGATTGCACTAAAGCCGTTCCGTCTTTGCTCCAGCGATACCATTTCGACTGCTTGGCCGGCTCCGCCACATCGACTGTCTTCACAACCTCGACAGTTGTCTCACTCTGTTTTTCGATTACCTGCTCTTCAGCCACGACGTGCTCCTTCTCTTAGGTCAATGCATCGCCGCGGACTCCTCTATCCGCGCAACGCGCCTCTATGCATGACTATTTCTTCTAGCATAGCCCGTTTGCGTTAAACCATGTTGAGCTTCTTTAATGCCCAATGCGCCGCCGTGCGAAGCCCATCGTCCGCAGACTCGGCCCCTCGCCGCAACAAGGGCTCAAACCGTCGCAGCCCGCAGTTGCCCATCGCGATGGCTACATTGCGCTTAAGCCCCAGGAACCCTGCCCTGCGCACCGGCGAGCCATTGAACTGCCGCTCAAACTCCGACTCCTCCATCGACGCCAAAGCCTCCAACGCAGGATTGATCAACTCCGGGCGCGGTTCCAACTCAGGATCGTTGCTGATCGCCGCCTTGCGGTTCCACGGACAGACATCCTGGCAGATGTCGCAGCCGAAGACCTGTCGCCCCATGCCCTCCATCAACTCCGGCGAAATGGCTCCGCGATGCTCGATCGTCAGATAGGAGATGCACTTCGTCGCATCCATTTTGTAGGGAGCAATCAGCGCACTCGTTGGGCAGGCTTCAATGCAGCGCCGGCAGCTCCCGCAGCGGTCAGGAACCGCGAGCGGCATCTCGCCAGCCGCCACTTCAAGCGAAGTCAACAGCACCGCCAAAAAACCAAAAGACCCGCGCTTCGTGTCAATCAGGCAGGTATTCTTTCCCGTCCAGCCAAGACCTGCGGCCTCAGCCAGAGAGCGCTCGACCAACGGCCCGGTATCCACAAAGGCCCGAGCCTCAAAGGGCCCGCACCCCTCGCGCAGCCGCTCCTCAATCGCCTTCATCCGCTTGAGCAGCACCTTGTGATAATCGCTCGGTCGCAGCGTTCCCTCGGCATCTCTGCGGCCGCTCCAGGCATAACGCGCAATCCATCCGGCGTCCTCGGCTGCCGGGTCGATTGAGCGCGAATGCTGACTGTTGTAGTTAGCCCAGCAAACCACCGCCGAACGCGCCCATGGGAAGGGAACCGAGATCCTCGAACGCAACAGCCGGCCATTCGCGGCCTTCCGCTCCAGATAGCGCATGGTACCGGCGCTTCCCGCTCCCACCCATTCATCGAATCGTGCGGCATCCCGATCCTGGTTCGCATGGGGCAGCGCAACCAGCCCGGCCTCTGCAAAGCCAGCCTGAAGAGCCAGCCCGCGCGCCCGCTCTCTGCTCATGACAGAGCCGGGCTTTGCTGCGGAATGGAGCGAAGACTGATCCACTACCCAATTCTCTATCAGCGGGCGGAGGTCGAAGTCTCAATAGTTTGGCCATTTCACATCTGCGATGGAACCAGTCGGGCCGCCGATTGCGTATAGATATTCAGAGTGTTCAATCGCAGACATCGTCAGACACATGCGAACACCCCGAAACGTGGCACAGTTTGTTGACTTGCTTTCTATCCCCTGTGAATCCACCAGATTTCTTCTCTTGCGGCTTTGGCCGTCTGCGTGCACCAAGTAGAGCGTGGGGCAACTGCATAGGATTTGCAACCCATTCCTCAAATCGGCTGTCCTCATGCATGAGTCTTTCTTGAAGGAGGTAGTCTCAATGACCGGCACGATTCCCAATCCGATGGAAACCGTAAACTTCCCAGCCGGTGAAGCTGTGGCAGTAACCGAAGTGATAGAGCTTACAGAGTTGGTCCGAGGCAACGAGCAGGCCATGCTCTCCCGGCTGGCACCGCAGGTGCGCCGGCAGAGCATGGTCCTTGATCTGAGCAGCGTCCAGCGCATCGACGCTGCCGGAATCGCGGCACTAATATCGCTGCATGCAAATGCTTATGAAGCGGGCCATTGTTTCACTGTCGTGAATCCCACGCCGCACGTTGCCGAGATCCTCTCATTGGTGGGGCTGGAACGGATCCTGGTGTCCCGCAATACGGTCAGAAAATCGTATTCCGGCCCCTGCTTCGAATTCCCCGCTGCGTGATTTCCCCGGAATCACTCGTGTTTTGGCACGAAGCATCCCCGTATGTCTCAAATTGCGGGAATCGTAGTTCACTAATGGTACCCAGCCTGAACGTCCCAAGAATCGATGTGACCATCAACACAGGCAACCGTATACTTGGAACGGTATTCGTAGTACGACTACAGCAAAACAAGGGAGAATGTATCTCGGAACAAGCACACTCAAGTCGACGCGGCCAACAGGGAGCGGCGACCTTGAAAAAAGCCAATCTGGATATCGTTTCCCTGGTTTTGCTCTAACCAATCCCGCGCAGTGCAGTCCGATGCATGGATGACCCGCACGTGCTCAGCCTGAAAGCTTCAACTTTTTCCCGTTGTTGCGCTGAGCCCTCGCCTCGCCACCCCCCTCGTTCGTGCCGCACGGCGGAATCCAAGAGACGGAGGCAGTAACCCATGACGCAGGGCGTTCTGGAGCAGGCGTCTGCTGAAAAAGCAGGCTCGACGGCAACCAAATATGTGTACTTTTTCGGCGGCGGCAAGGCCGACGGCGATGGAAAAATGAAGGACGTCCTGGGCGGCAAGGGCGCAGGTCTGGCCGAGATGACCAACGCTGGCCTGCCGGTGCCTCCGGGATTCACGATTCAGACCGAGTCCTGTCGTGAATACATGCGCGGCGCTCTGAGCCCCGCCGTTGACGGGCAGATGTACGCCGCCCTCGATAAGCTGGAAAAGCTCCAGGGCCAGAAGCTCGGCGCGGGCGACAATCCGTTGCTGGTCAGCGTCCGGTCCGGCGCAAAGTTCTCCATGCCCGGCATGATGGACACCATCCTGAACCTCGGCCTCAACGACCAGGCCGTTGAAGCGCTGGCCAAGCGCAGCAACAATCCCCGTTTTGCTTATGACTCCTATCGCCGCCTGATCCAGATGTACGGCGACGTGGTTCTCGACGTTCCCAAGAAGAGCTTTGAGCACATCTTCGACGGTGTTAAAAAGAAGATGAAGGTCAAGTTCGACTACGAACTGCAGCCCGCCGCCCTCAAAGAGATCATCGCCGAGTACAAAAAGCTCGTGAAGAAGGAGACCGGCAAGGACTTCCCGCAGGATCCCAAGGAGCAGTTGGTTGGCGCCCGCGACGCCGTCTTCCGCAGCTGGATGAACGAGCGCGCCAAGACCTATCGCCGCATCAATCGCATCGACGATTGGCTGGGCACAGCCGTCAACGTGCAGGCTATGGTCTTCGGCAATCTCGGCGAAACCTCCGGCACCGGCGTCGGCTTCACCCGCAATCCCGCCACTGGCGAGAAGATGTTCTTCGGCGAATATTTGATGAACGCACAGGGCGAAGACGTCGTCTCCGGCGTCCGCACCCCGCTGCCCATCAGCGAACTCGAGCGCGTCATGCCCGACTGCTATCAGCAGCTCAAGGGAATCACCAGCCGCATGGAAAAGCACTACCGCGATATGCAGGACTTCGAGTTCACCATCCAGGATGGCAAGCTCTACATGCTGCAGACCCGCAACGGCAAGCGCACCGGCCTGGCCGCCGTTCGCGTCGCCATCGACATGGTCAAGGAGGGCCTGATCTCGCAGGAAGAAGCCATCCACCGCGTCGAGCCCAACCAGCTCTACGACTTCCTCGTTCCCCGCCTGGTCGAAAAGGGTGAGAAGATCGAGGTCCTCGCCACTGGCCTGCCCGCCTCGCCCGGCGCAGCTGTCGGCCAGATCGTCTTCACCGCTGAAGACGCCGTCAAGCATCATGGCAACGGCAGCTATCCGGTCATCATCCTCGTTCGCGGCGAGACCACCCCTGAGGACATCGCGGGCATGGAAGTCGCCGCCGGCATCCTCACCTCGCGTGGCGGCATGACCTCTCACGCCGCCGTCGTTACTCGCGGCATGGGCAAGTGCTGCGTAGCCGGCGCAGGCGACTGCACCGTCGACGAGGCCAAGAAGGAACTCCGCGTCAAGGGCAAGACCTTCAAGCAAGGCGATTGGATCTCACTCGACGGCACCACCGGCCGCGTCATCAACGGCAAGCTCAAGACCCTCGACGCCCAGCCCGACGATCCCGATCTCGTCAAGTTCATGGCCTGGGTCGACCCGGTCCGCCGCCTCAAGATCCGCGCCAATGCCGACATTCCTCGCGACGCCAAGCTGGCCCGCCAGTTCGGAGCCGAGGGCATCGGCCTCTGCCGCACCGAGCACATGTTCTTTGCCGAGGACCGCATCGAGCACATGCGCACCATGATTCTCTCTGACAGCGAGAAGGAGCGCCGCGCCGCGCTGAAGAAGCTCCTGCCCATGCAGCGCGCCGACTTCGCCGGCCTCTTCAAGTCGATGGAGTCGCTCCCGGTCACCATCCGCCTCCTCGATCCACCGCTGCACGAGTTCCTGCCCAAGCGTGAAGACCTCCTCGTCGAGATCGCGCGCCTCGAAGAGTCCAAGCCCCGCTCGCCCAAGCTCAAGGAGCTGCGCCCGCTGCTGGCGCGTGTCGAAGAGCTCCACGAACAAAACCCCATGCTCGGCCTGCGCGGCTGCCGCCTCGGCATCGCCTTCCCCGAGATCACCGAGATGCAGGTTCGCGCCATCATCGAGGCCGCTGTAGCGGCCAAGGTCAAGGGCGGCGATCCGCATGTCGAAATCATGATTCCGCTCATCGGCTCCATCGAAGAGATGCGCAACCAGGCCGTCATCGTCCGCCGCGTTGCAGACGAAGTCTTCAAGGAGAAGGGTTCCAAGGTCGATTACATGGTCGGCACAATGATCGAACTGCCTCGCGCAGCTTTGACCGCCGATCAGATCGCCGAAGAGGCCGAGTTCTTCAGCTTCGGAACCAACGACCTCACCCAGACCACCTTCGGCATCAGCCGCGACGACATCAACCACTTCCTGCCGGCTTACATGAAGGCGGGCATCTTCAAGCAGGATCCCTTCGCCACCCTCGATCAGGCGGGCGTCGGGCAACTGGTGCAGATGGCCGTTGGCAAGGGCCGCAAGACCCGCCCCAGCATCAAGCTCGGCATCTGCGGCGAACACGGCGGCGATCCGGAGTCCGTCAAGTTCTGCCACAAGATCGGACTCACCTACGTCTCCTGCTCGCCCTTCCGTCTGCTGACGGCAAGGCTGGCAGCCGCGCAGGCCGCCCTGGAAGAGAAGATGGCCGGCCCAGCCCACACCAACGCCTAACTCCCAATCATCCGCATCAACAAAAGGGCGCAGCCACAAGCTGCGCCCTTGCTTTTCTGCCGCCAACTCCACTCACAAGTGCTCCGTGCCCCAGTCCTTTCCGCTTTTCTGCGGTAAGGGCGCGGCTGCGACCGACCTTCTCGTCTTCGCGATTTCCGAAAACACGCCAATTTTCCGTCTCCAATGCTCACATCAAAATTCTGGCTGTCATCCTGAGCGAAAGGGGCCCCTGGCGTCTTCTTTAGCCTGGGGGTGGTGAGTCGAAGGACCTGCTGTTGCTTCTTGCACTTCTTATACCCGACCTTGGAGGCAGGATACTCGTGCAGAACCGCCCACTCCCGGAGTGGAGCGAAGGAGAATAGCCCCGGGTGGAGCGCGGCGCAACCCGGTGAACACCATCCCCCCAAAAGATCAGCGCCCCGTAGGGGCGCTGCGAATCGGCGCATACAAAAATCCCACCAAGAAATGTAAACTCGGTCTGCCAACAACTGAAAATCACAGGTAACATGGGTGTTTTTGGTTAGGAACCTGCGGAGTCTTATTGGCACGTAGAGTACAACAACCAATGTGCGAGGATGCTTAAGTCATTCGTATTTAGCTCGCTGCTTTTCTGCAGTACCTTTCTGATCATTCAGGTAATCGATCAAGTCACTCAAGATCATTGCTGTCCGGTTAAAAGTCGAACAGAATCAACTGGTTGTCGGAGTCGTATAAATTGCTGTCGGAGTTGGATGGCTGAAGTGCCTGTAAAATGGGGGTTTTCTCGAAGAGAGTTATGCTG
>Ga0181517_10001529_pt1 | contig 25568 bp, 18 predicted proteins | sample PEATcosm2014_Bin_31_FD_119748 | JGI IMG/M metagenome (GOLD analysis project Ga0181517, IMG submission 119748) | Peatland microbial communities from MTU Mesocosm Facility, Houghton, MI, USA - PEATcosm2014_Bin01_30_metaG | ecosystem: Environmental > Terrestrial > Soil > Wetlands > Peat | place... | reverse complement strand
GGACGGACCGGACCGGGATTACCAAATTGGAAACACAGTCTTGGTCTTCGAGCATACGGCGCTCAAGGAATCCGGAGTCAAACTGAAGGAAAGTGGTTTGATCGTCCAGGCCCTCAAGTCGCTCGGGCAGGAGCAGATCACGCCAGAGATCATCGCGAAGCTTCGTACATGGTTGCCGGAGTCGCTGCGCGCGAAGGTACTGACAGATACGAAGACGGCGACGGGCTGGGTTTACAGCGCAATTCAACAAATCACTCAAGGGGAACTAAGTGGATAGGATCGCCACCGGATCGGCCATAGACAGACGGGATTTGTTCAGTAGTGGACGCCACCGGAACAAATGGGGCTTCTGGAAGAGGGATTCGTAATGAAACAGACAGCATTGATTGTTGGCGTCTCCGGCATGGCAGGGCGCAACCTGGCTGACCTGCTCATCGCTGAAGCGAATTGGACGATCTACGGCTTGGCCCGGCACCCAGGTCAGCGTGATGGCGTGATCGCCGTTGAGGTCGACCTGCAGGATGCGGTTGCCGTTCGGTCCGCGCTCAAGAATGTGAAGCCGACCCACATTTTTCTGACCACATGGCTGCGCCAGCCAACGGAAGCAGAAAACATTCGCGTCAATGCCGGCATGGTGCGCAATGTACTCGACGCCGTCTCCCAAGCCAAATCTACGCAACACGTCGCTCTCGTCACCGGCCTCAAACACTACCTTGGGCCGTTCGAAAACTATGGCAAGGGTCATTTGCCGGCGACGCCCTTCCGCGAGGAACAGCCGCGCCTGAACGTGGAGAACTTCTACTACGCGCAAGAAGACGAACTCTTCGCGGCCGCCAAACGCGATGGCTACGGATGGAGCGTTCATCGTCCCCATACGCTGATAGGCTATGCCGTCGGCAATGCCATGAACATGGGCTCGACATTGGCGGTCTATGCCAGCATCTGCAAAGAGCTTGGAAAACCCATGCTCTTTCCCGGATCTTCCGTGCAGTGGAACAGTCTTACCGATGTGACCGATGCGCGCGTGCTGGCCCAACAGCTTCTCTGGGCCGCCACGACCCCTGCCGCGCGCAATCAGGCATTCAACGTGGTCAACGGCGACATCTTCCGCTGGAACTGGATGTGGAAGCGCATCGCCGGATGGTTTGGCGTGGAATCCTCGGAATTGCACGGCGAAGGCACTCCGCTGGAAAAACAGCTTGCCAATGCTGCCCCGATCTGGAAAGGCATCGCGGAGAAGTACGGCCTCGAGGATGCGGATATCAATGTCCTTGCCTCCCCCTGGCACACAGATGCCGATCTTGGCCGTCCGATAGAGGTTGTCACAGACATGTCCAAGAGCCGCAAGGCTGGCTTCACCGCTTATCAGGCAACCGACGACAGCTTCTTCGACCTCTTTGAGCGGCTGAGATCCGATCGTCTCATACCGTAAACCCCAGCACCTAATTGATGACGCCGTCACGATGGAAGAAGAAGTCGAACCGGTCCCCGGTTTAAGTTGCAGGCGGTCACGAACCGACTTGGGAATTGTCGCTTGCCCTTTGCTACTGAGCGTTGCTTCCGTTGCGGAGGTTCCCTCCTTTCTTTACATTTTTGTCAAAAGTGAGGAGTTCGCCAAGCGCATTTTCCCTTCAGTGGTGGAATGTAACCTTCGATAGTCGATCTTGACCAAAATTGGCGCAGTTTTTTACTAGCCACTTTTACTAGCCACATGCCAAAAATCACCAAAAAGTGTGCAGAATTAGACACATTTTGAGGCAAATAAAAAGCCGCTTTGGCGGCTCGTTATCTTCCTTATTTTGATGGATTTGTATGAGATTTCAGGAGGTTAAATTAGGAAGGTGGCTGGGAATCAATGGTGAAGCTGACGTTCTACCACTGAACTACTCCCGCAACTTAGTTCCACTGCTCCCACGGCTCTCAGTGGGAGTTTCGTTTCTATAATAGCGGTGCAGGCGGCATCCGTCGACTGAATCTTCAGCCGATTGCCCCAGATTCCTGTCCAGCTCAGCGGGATCTTCGGCTCGTCATCTCACACGCGCTTGCGCCCCGGACACGGACAAGCAGGGCAGGACGGTGAAGAAGCAGCGGCCAGGTTTTGCAAGAATACACATCGGCGCCGCAACCTGGAAACGAAGACCTCGCATCGCACGCGGCGCCGCAGAATCAGGCCACGGCCTGCGCGAACAAGCCGCTTGTGCATACCAAATGTAATCGATTACATTTGGAGCTAATGAAATCAATCCACTTTCTTCTCACCGCAATCCTATTCAGCCCGCTGAATTTGACGGCACAGACCGCTGCGCCGAGTGTTTCCGACTGGGAAAATCCTCATGTTTTTGGGATCAACAAAGAGCCGGCGAGGGCCAGCTATACGCCTTACGCAGACTCGACGGCGGCGCTCGGCAAAGAGCCTTCGAGCCTGACCGAGTCGCTCAACGGAACATGGAAGTTCAACTGGGTGAAGCGGCCTGAGTTGCGTCCCGTGGACTTTTACAAGCCCGAGTATGACGTGAGCGGGTGGAAGGAAATCCCGGTGCCCTCGAACTGGGAGATGCAGGGTTACGGCACACCGATTTATACCAACATCACCTACCCGTTCAAGCGGGACTTTCCGCGCGTCACCGGGACTCCGGACGACCACTCGTGGACGGCGTACGATCAGCGCGACCCGGTGGGCTCGTACCGGCGCGAGTTCACGGTGCAGGAAGGGTGGAGCGGACGCGAAGTGTATCTGCTGTTCCACGGAGTGAACTCGGCTTACTACGTGTGGATCAACGGACAGAAGGTGGGCTACAGCCAGGACACGCGCATGACGGCCGAGTTCGACATTACGCGCAATCTGAAGCCGGGCAAGAACACGATTGCGGTGGAAGTCTATCGCTGGTCCGATGGCAGCTACCTTGAGGACCAGGATTTCTGGCGCATGAGCGGCATCTTCCGCGACGTGACCCTGATGGCGCGCACGCCGGTGCATCTGCGCGACTTCCAGGTCAAGACGCCGTTCGACGTGGCCTACGAGAACGCCACCTTCAAGCTGCATGCGGCGATTACGAATGTGGAAGCACGCGGTGAGAGCGCAACCATCGAAGCCAAGCTGATGGATGCTGCTGGAGCCACGGTGTTCGAGGCCGCGCGCAAAGTGAGTGTGGCCGCCGGCAAGGATGCGGAGATAGAGATCGATCAAGCGGTGAAGTCGCCCAAGAAGTGGTCGGCCGAGAGGCCCAATCTCTACAAGTTGTTGCTGACGGTGAAGGATGCCAAGGGCACGGTTCTGGAGACGATTCCTTGGCGCGTGGGCTTCAGGCAGTCGGAGATCAAGGGCAATCAGATTCTGTTCAACGGCAAGAAGCTGATGATCAAAGGTGTCAACCGGCACGAGTTCGATCCCGACCTGGGCCAGGTGATGACGCGGGCGTCGATGATTGCCGACATCGAACTGATGAAGCAGAACAATATCAACGCGGTGAGAACCTGCCACTATCCAAACGTGACGGAGTGGTACGACCTGGCCGACGAGTACGGACTTTACATTCTGGATGAAGCCAACGTAGAGTCGCACGGCTACGGGTCGAACGAAGTTCAGCCCATCTCAAACGGCGAGGAATACCGCGACGCGATTGTGGACCGGCTGCGGCGGACGATTGAGCGCGACAAGAACCATGCCGCGATCATTGGCTTCTCAATGGGCAATGAAGCCGGCTACGGCGCCAACTTTACGGCCGCCAAGCAGTGGGCCAAGGAACACCATCCGGAGTTCTTCATCACCTACGAGCCGGGCAACAGCTTCCACGGCGACGCGCTGTCACCGATGTACGTCAAGCCGCAGGAGATTGTGGAGTACTACAACAAGTACGGCAACGGCAGACCCTTCTTCGAAATCGAATATGCGCATGCCATGGGCAATGGCACGGGCAACTTCCAGCAGTACTGGGATCTGTTCGAGGCCACGCCGTGGGCGCATGGCGGCTTTATCTGGGACTGGGTTGACCAGGGCGTGCGGCGCAAGGGGCCATTTGGCAGAGACCTGTGGGCCTACGGCGGCGACTTCGGCGACAAGCCGAACGACGACAACTTCAACACCAACGGGCTGGTGCTGCCGGACCGTACCCCACATCCCGGACTCACCGAGGTGAAGAAGTCCTACTCGAGCATCAAGACCGAGGCGGTAGATCTGGCTGCGGGCAAAGTGCGCGTCCACAACAAATACAACTTTGCAACGCTGGGATTTGTGCGCGGCGAGTGGGTGCTGGAAGAGAACGGCAAGGCGATTGAGCACGGCGAGGTTCCGGTGGGCGAGTTGGCGCCGGGAACAGCGAAGGAACTCGATCTGGGAGTGAAGCAGCCGGAGTTGAAGGCCGGCGCCGAGTACTTTCTGACGGTGTGCTTTACGCTTGCGAACGACGAACTCTGGGCAAAGAAGGGCCACGTGGTGGCATGGGACCAGTTTGAGATGCCCTACAAGGCTCCGGCGGCCACAGCGGCGGATGCGAGCAAGTTGCCCGCGGTGACGCTGGCCGAGATTCCAGGATTTTGGGTGGTTTCGAATGCCGGGTTCTCAGTGGCCATCGACTCGGAGTGGGGTTCGATTTCTTCCTACAATGTGGGTGGACGCGAGCTGCTGACAGCTCCAATCGAGCCGAACTACTGGCGCGCCGTTACCGACAACGACCGCGGCAACCGCATGCCTCAACGGCAAGGCGTATGGGAAACGGCTTCACTGCACCGGTGGGCGAGCGACGTGAAGACGGAACAGATTGCGCCGGGCGTGGTGAAGGTGACCGCGAAGGCAAAGCTGGCCGCCGGCGATGCCACCCAGGAGTATGTCTACACAATCCGCGGCGACGGTTCCATCGAGGTTGAGGCGAGCTTCAATCCCGGCACGACTCCGCTACCAGAACTGCCCCGCTACGGCATGCAGGCCCGCGTGAGCGGCACATTGCGCAACGTTGCATGGTATGGCCGCGGGCCGCAAGAGAACTATTGGGACCGCAAGCTGGGCGCGGCCGTGGGGCTCTACTCTGACAAGGTGGAGAATCTGTGGTTCGGTTACGTGGAACCGCAGGAGACAGGCAACCGCACGGATGTGCGCTGGGTAACGCTGACCGACGACAAAGGCTTCGGTCTGAAGGCCACGGGACTGCCGCTGGTCAACTTCAGCGCGTGGCCTTTCCGTGCCTCGGAGTTGGAGCACGCGAAGTGGCCAGTCAATCTGGGACATAAGCACTCGGCCGAAGTCGAGTATTCCGATGACATCACGCTCAACATCGACTACGGGCAGATGGGCGTGGGCGGCGACGATAGCTGGGGCGCGCCGATACACAAGGAATTCATGCTGCCTGCCGTGCCGTACAAGTACGGTTATCGCCTGGAGCCGGTGAACGGCGACGCGGGCAAATAACTCAACCCTTTACTGCCGGAGGCGGCTCATGCCGTCTCCGGCATTTTCCATTTACGGGGGAGAAGCCGTCGGGTTCCGCGGCCATCTCATGCCATTGTCCACGTTCCGGGTGTGCTCAAGAATCTTCTCAAGATCCAGTCTGTGCGCGTCCCCTAGATGAGCGACTATCCACTGCCGTTCGCTAAAGCTACAATCCGCATTCAGACTTGAACCGCCCGGCCTGGGGTCGGAAGCCGGTCCGTGTACGAGACTCTCTGAGCGAGGTGAAGCGGTGGCTGTTCACTCGAAAGAAGAGGTTCTCCAAAGTCTCGACGACCAGGTATTCGGAGCGAGTTTCCTTCCTCATCCTCTGCCAAAATACAGGTTTCCCACGCAAGAAACTGATCCGCCCGCAGCATACCAATTGGTGCACGATGAGTTGCTGCTGGATGGCAACTCGCGCCAGAATCTTGCCACTTTTTGCCAGACCTGGGTCGAGCCGGAAGTTCGCAAATTGATGGACGAGTGCATCGACAAGAACCTGATCGACAAGGATGAATATCCGCAGATGGCGGAGATCGAGGCGCGTTGCGTGCACATGCTGGCCGATCTTTGGAATTGCCCGGATGCGGCCAACACGCAGGGCTGCTCGACAACCGGTTCGAGCGAGGCGGCGATGCTCTGCGGACTGGCAATGCGGGAGCATTGGAGAAAGAAGCAGCGGCAAGCAGGAAAGCCGGCAGCCAGGCCCAATCTGGTTTGCGGTCCGGTTCACGCTTGCTGGCCGCGGTTTGCGCGCTACTTCGATGTGGAGCTGCGCCAGATTCCGTGCCAGGGGCAGCGGTTGCTGATGTCGCCCGAGGAGGTTCTCAAGCGTTGCGATGAAAATACCATCGGCGTGGTTCCGACATTGGGAGTGACTTACACGTTGCAGTATGAGCCGGTGCGCGAAGTTGCCATGGCGCTGGACGATCTGGAGGAGGAGACTGGGCTCAACATCCCGCTGCATGTGGATGCGGCCAGCGGCGGCTTCATTGCGCCTTTCATTCATCCATCGCTGCCGTGGGATTTTCGTATTGCCCGGGTCAAGTCGATTAACGCGTCCGGGCACAAATTTGGTCTTGCGCCGTTGGGATGCGGTTGGGCCATCTGGCGTTCGTCCAGTGATCTGCCCGAGGAACTGGTCTTCAGCGTGAAGTACCTGGGCGGAAACATGCGCACGTACGCATTGAATTTTTCGCGGCCTGGTGGAGCGATCGTGGCCCAGTACTACAATTTTGTGCGGCTCGGCCGTGAGGGCTATACCAAGATCACTCGCGACTGCGCCGCCGTTGGAATGTGGGTTGCCGATCAGGTGAAGAAGCTTGGTGTCTTTGAATTGATTTATGACGGACGCGGCGGAATTCCCGGGTGCATGTGGACGATCCGGCGAGGACAGAATCCAGGTTTCACGCTGTACGATCTGGCTGACCGATTGCGGGTGAAAGGCTGGCAGGTGCCGGCTTATCCCATGCCGCCCAACCGCGAGGATCTGGTTGTACAGCGAGTTCTAACACGCTTCGGCGTAACGCGCGATCTTGCCGGACTTCTCATCCAGGACCTGCAAAATGCGGTGAAGCATCTCACCAAAAATCCGCCTTCGAAATCTCTCACTCGGCAAAGCGCGGGCGGATATCACCACGCCTGATGCTTCCGGCTCTGTCCCATATTTGAGGGACCCGCTTCCAGCGAACTCATAATGACTCGCCTCAAGGTGCGACTAGACGCTCCATGGCTTCCGGTCTAACTTCGCAATTGTCGTCACCAACCGGAAGGAGGTCCAGACAATGGCAGACCACGAGAGTGAATTGGAGTTTGAACTTGAAGATGAGTTCCATGAGGGCGAATTCGAAGGCGAGGATGAGGCTGGCCTGGAGGGCGAAGGCTGGCTTGGCACGCTGGGCAACATCGCCGGTAGCCTGCTCGGTGAGAGCGAAGAAGAACTCGAGGCCGAGGATGAGTTCGAGGACGAAGGAGAAGACGAGCTGGAAGGCGAAGGCTGGATGGGCGCCTTGGGCAACATCGCCGGAAGTCTGCTGGGCGAGAGCGAATACGAAGAGGAATACGAGGACGAGACCGAGCAGTTCTCGTTCGGAAGCTTCTTCAAGAAGGCGCTTCCTGTTCTCAAACAAGTGGCCAAAGTGGCTGCACCCATTGTGGGCACTGCTGTTGGCGGACCCCTCGGCGGCAAGCTTGGGTCATTGGCCGCGGGCGCTCTTGAAGGCGAGTACGAGGACGAGATGGAAGGCGAATACGAAACCGAATCGGAGTCTGAAGTGGCCCACGAGATTGCTTCCCATGAGTTGACCCACAATGAGGCGTTGGCTGAAATGATGGCCGAAGCTGCCTGCCACGAGTCGCACGAAGGCGAGGCAGAAGCCATGGCCGGAGCCGCGGTCGTAACCGTGATCTCGCCGCGGGATCGTAGAGCTTTGCGGCGCATCCTTCCGCACCTGACGCGCGGCACAGCCATTCTTACCCGCATTCTGCGCCGTCGCCGCGCCACGCGCGCAGGAGTCCAGGCGGTGCCTACCATCATGCGCCGCACGGTGAAGAGCCTCAAGCGCCAGGCCGCCAAAGGACTCAAGATTACTCCCAAGCGGGCGGGACGCGCGGTTGCAAAACAGATTCGCAGCGTACTCGGCAATCCCAAGGCGTGCGCCACTGCGATCCGGCGGAACACAAAGATCAGCCGCGCCTACAAGCGTCCGCGCCGCCTGCGCAGCCGTGTCGCAACGCGTAGGCGCCGTAGTGCAGTGGCTTAGAGCTTGTTTCGAAAATGGCCGCCGCCTCCTGGTCGTGGTGGCTCAGGGGTTAAAACCCCTTGTTATCCCGACCCTTTTCGGCACGACTGAAGTCGTGCCCTGACGCAAAGCGGATTCTTGAAACACGTTCTAGTTACAACGATTCCGGATAAGTTCTAACAACCACGCGGGAGGATTCATCATGGCATTCGAGTCGGAATATGAACTGGAAGCCCTGCCTGAACTTGAAGACGAGTTCGAAGAAGAGCTCGAGGACGAGATGGAAGGCGAAATGGAAGACGAGATGGAGGATGAGGCAGGCCTTGAAGGAGAAGGCTGGCTCGGCACCCTCGGCAACATCGCCGGTAGCCTCCTGGGCGAAAGCGAAGACGAATACGAGGGTGAGGACGAATACGAGGACGAGATCAGCCCCATTCGCAAAATCTATCCGGACGCCATGATGGAACACCTTGGCGAGTTAGCGGCGGAAGCGGAGACAGAAGACGAGGCCGCTGAGCATTTTCTGCCGTTGATCGGAATGGCCGCCAGCAAGCTCCTTCCGGTAGTTGCCAAGGCGGTGGCTCCGATGGCCAAAAGGGCGCTTCCGAAGATAGCGAAAGCGCTGACCCGCAGCACGCCGAAGTTGACTAAAGGCATCGGGACAGTTGCCAAGGCGCTGCACAAGAACCCGCAAACGCGGCACCTGCTCAAAGCTGTTCCGGGCATTGCCAGGCGCACTGTGGGCAGCATTGCCCACAAGGTGGCGCGAGGCGGACAGGTAACCCCGCGCACGGCGGTCCGCACTCTGGCCACACAAACACGCCGGGTGCTGGGCACTCCGCAACACCGGGCCCAGGCGCTCCGCCGCCATAGCCATCTTGAGCGCAGGTTCCATGGTCGCGTTGGACCTGGCATGGCGCGGACTCACTGGCGTTATGGCCGGACCGGGAGGCGCTACTACGGTCACCCGGCTCAAAGGGGAAGAGCTGTGGCCTATGGCGGTCCGGGCTATGTGCGCGGCGTTTCCCGTCCGGCAACCGGGGCGACTGTGCCGGGCAGTCCCGCCGTAGTGCATCCAGGGCGAGTCGCAGCCGGTCATTCTGTCTGTTCGGCCTGCGGCAATCAATTTGCAAATGCGGCTCCATCATACTGCCGGTGCTGTGGACAACTGCTTCGGTAAGCATCTGACTGGTCTGGTGAGGTGAGCACCATGGGATCGATGGCCCAAACGCGGCCGGAAGCTTCAACGCAGGTGGAACCGGATCTGCGCCAGCGGTCTCGCGCCGCTTCCGGGTCGGCCCCGGTTTTGAAGAACTGGCTGCGGGCCCAATCCATCAACCTGACTCGCCACGCGGCCGCGCTCCGTCCCTTCAAGCGCGAGGAATTTGGCACCGGAGCGGCGGCGCCGTCTGAAGGTCACATTCAGGTGGTGAACCAGTTGATTACCAGGCTGCGCCGAGGCTTGCTGAAAGTATCGGAGAGAGTGCACGACTCGATCGCCACTGCCAGCGAAAAGCCAAGCTCGCCCCGGCTGCAATCTGTGGTAACCCGCAAAGACCAGGCCCACCGCTGGGTGCAGGGAATCGAAAAAATCTGGGACTTCTACTTCGAGCTCTTCGGCCAGCGTCAGGGCAAGTACGGGGATTGGCTGCTGAGTTGCGATCGCATCGCGATGGATTGTTACCAGGCCGCTTATACCGGGATTGGCGTGGCAAGGTCGGTTCCGGCTCCGCCGCCGTTCTGCTACATGAAGACGGGCTTTGCGCCGGCCACCATTCGCCGGGGCATCCGCATGCGGAGGCTGGGAAAGCAGTTCAATCCATTTCCCCTGGTGCAACTACCCTACCATCGCTTGGTGAATCCGTGGACGCTCGGTGCGGTGATGCACGAGGTAAGTCACAATTTGCAGAGCGACCTGGGACTGAATAAGGATGTGCCGCGCCAGATTGGCCTGCGCTTGCTCAAGGCGGATTTGGGTAAATTCGTTTCATCGGTTTGGGTGCGTTGGAACCGCGAGATGTTCGCCGATATGAGCGCCCTGTTACTGGGGGGACCTGAAGTTGTTGGTTCTCTGATGGATGTAATCGGCCGGGCTCCGGCTGCGGTTTACGGCTTCAATCCCAGGGGGCCGCATCCCACTCCCTATCTGCGATTGCTTATCAGTGCGGAGATGTTGCGGCGCATGGGATTCGAAGCGGAAGCGAAACAGTACGCGCGGGCATGGACTCGAATCTATCCCAATCCGCGTGCAGGGACGATTCCGGCACAGGTGCTGGCGACCTTCCCGAAAGCTTGCGCGCTGGCGGTTGACGCGATGTGCTTCAAGCCCTTTCCGTCGCTCGGAAACAAGAGCCTGGCGCAAGTGATTCGCTTCGAGAAGAAAGACCAGAAGATGATTGAAGAGTCTGCAAAGCGCATGGCGGCAGGAACGGATCCCGGAATTATTCCGGAACGTTTTCTCATTGGAGCGGCGCGTTATGCGCTGGACAACCGTCTGGCTCGCCCGGGAGTGATCACCGAGAACTTCTACAAAGAATTGGTGAGGAGATAACAGTGGCCCTGGAAGCGACATTTCGCGCACTCCCCCATACGCTGCATCAATTACATGATGCGCTGAATGAGTTGGAGGTGACGCTGGGAGACAAGCCGCCCGACGACGAATCGGCTCTTGCTGACGACCTTGAGTCGGTGGTGATTGACCTGATGGGTACAGTGCACGAGGCGCGGCGAGCGGGGTTGAATGCGCAGAGGGCATTGGCAGCTCCCCCCGATCTGGACCGCGCCCGGCGAGCGCTGACTTTGTGCCAGGAGAGGTTCCACCGGTTGGAGAAACAGTTCGCGTCAGGGCTGGTGTCGTACGAGAAGTTGAAGGAGTTGGCGAGGCTCGGCAACGAACGACGGGAGTGGCTTCCATGGACCAGCATGGTAAAGCAGGGAATTGAGCGCTGCCGACCTCCATTGGAGCGAACCAGCAAAGCGCTGGCCGCATGTTGGGAGGAACTGGCAGAGCGGCTGGGCATGGTGAGTTTTTCAGTGCAGACAATTGGCCAGCAGATCAAGATGCCGGCCGGCGCCAAAATGCCGGAGACAGAAACGATCACCTGAATGTCGGCGCACGCAGGAATCGAAATCGCCCAAAAAGCGATCGGCGCGTCGAACCAACTTGAGACTCGAAGAGAGAGCGGCCCCGAAGGAAGGAGACCGATGATGGCGGATCCAAAAAAGGACGAAAAACCCACCGATCAGGAACGGATTACACACGATGTTGAAAACGCAGTCACCTACCCGGTACTTACAGAACAGGTAAGCTTCCCCCGCTCCGGTGGCGGCCCCACAACTGGCGCAAGTTCGTCGCAGAGCGGGTCGGGGCTGGGACAGACCGCGGCCCTGGCCATCGGCGACGTTCTGGGATGGAAGGTGAGTGGAACCGATCCAAAAGGGTTTGTCGGAGCGCTTACGCAGGCCTTCACGCTGACCGACGTTGAAGGCCACGTGGAATCCACGTGGAACCCGCGCACATACGCAGTGCAAACCGACCTGGGTGGTGGCATCACCGGCGCCCAGGCCAGCCTTTATGCACGGGCTAAAGATGCTCTCGACCAGTCTCTGTCGCTGCTGGATGGACTTTATCCACTCGATCCCGATGCCGATCCCGAATATGTCAAGGCATTGCGGGAGATGGCGCGCAGCCAGATGACCGAGATCGTCAGGGAATTCGGCGCCGTCGGATTGCCATCGGTCCTGCGGATCGATACTTATTTCAAAATTCTCCTTGGCCAGGATCCCAGCCAGTTCAAGACCGGTTCGAGCACCGTTCAGTTCGATCCCGATGAAATCAAGGGCACGCTGGGACTGTTGAGAAACACCTACGGAATCTACTTCAGAGGCAATCGTTTCAACAACTCGATCGAGGATGAACAGGACATCACGAACTTCCGCGTGATCTCCGACTACATGACCTCGCTGATGCAGAGCTGGATCGCCAATCGCGGGTTCTTCTACCTCGATCCCGACCGGCAGGCGTTCTTCGGCACTCAGCTGGTTTTGATCTCCCGGCAGCTCAATGTGATTGTTGAAACGGTAGAAGAAGCGCGCTTTGTTCTGGACTCGGTATTCATTGGGCCCAACGAGCGCAGGACGCTGCTGCTCCGGTTCAACGACGATTCGTTCCCACCCATGTTCCTTGAGGATGTGCTGGAGGAGATCGTGAGCTTCGTCAAGGACGAGGGGCCGCGGCTGTTGCGCGACGGCGGCAAGATTTCGGTTACCAACAATATTCTTCCCGTGGTCCGGTCGCTCAAAGAGATGGTCATACAGGCCCGTAATCCGAAGGACAAGGACAAGCTTCCCGATGGCTTCAAGACCGCCCGGGTCCACCACTCCCTGGACGATTTGCGTGATCAGCTCGGTGAATTGATTCGATTGGCCGAGCAAGTGGAGCAGAAGGTTCCACCCGCTTTGAACCTGCTCAGGGTCGACGGTCTCTCAAATCCATATTGGGATGGCGGCAACGTCCTGTTCTCTGTTTTCGGTGCAAATATCCATCCTGCAGCCGAAGTCCATTACCACTCGGATGGATGGACGCAGGCGTCTGTCGAGTTCCTTTCCGCCGAGCGAATCAACGTCCGCATCGCGAATCCCCCAGAGGGTCCGCATCAACTCAGAATCACGAATCCCGACAAGATGCGGGTCATCCATGCCTTCGACGTGCCACCGCAGACTGGAGACAAGCCGGCCATTACGAACATAAGTATGGCGCCCGCGACCCTCAATTCGCCCTGCAATCGCGCCTTGCAAGTAGCGGGCGGAACCGCGCCTTATACGCTGGCTATTGTTAACGATAGTTTGCTGCCCCCAGGGCTGGAACTTAAACAGGGCGCGATTACCGGTACGCCCAGTGTGCCCGGAAACTATTCCTTCTTTGTGAAGGTCACTGACGCTGAGAGACTTATCAACACGCAGCAGGTAAGCATCGCCGTTGCTTCTGAGGTCGTGATTGCGACAGCCAGTCTACCCGATGCTACTGCCGGCTCGGCTTACAGTCACACTCTGAAAGCATCCGGAGGCGTGCCTCCTTATGTATGGACCTATCAGGCGATAACTCCTAAGGCATCTGAGTTGAGCGTGACCAATGGTGTCATCTCGGGAACGCCCGGTATAGCCGGGTCCCATGCCTTCACCGTCACGGCCACCGACGCCAACGGAGGCTCGGCAACAAAGACCTTGAGCTTGAACGTCGCCCACAGGGTTTCCATTACCACGACGAGTCTGCCCCACGCGCGAGCAGGGTTGTTTTACAGCCAACAACTGCAATCGGCCGGAGGCACATCAGGCCACAAATGGAAACTTCACGCTGGCATGCTTCCCGCCGGACTGACGATTAGCCCTGATGGGGTCATCTCGGGAACCCCGGAAAGAACCGGGGACTCGGATTTTCGCCTGATGGCAACCGACGCCAACAATGGATCTGCCGAGGCGGACCTTTGCATCAAGGTACAGGCATCGATTGGAAGCCTCTTTGATGCGGTAGATAAAAAGGTTGACGGGCTTGAGAAGAGACTGGTGGACGGAATCGTGGAGAAGATGACCCGGGTGCTGGACGAGAAGTTGAAAGAGAGAAAGAGCCACGAACCGTAAGGTTGAAAGGTGAAAGCATCGGCAAGCATCGAAGCGTGTTAGGAACAAGAGCAGTAAGGAGGCGCATCAATGGCTTCAGAACGAGACTATCAAGGTTTATATGACCGCATAGCAGCGCTACGAGAACAGGTGGCCAGCCGCCTTTCGGCTGACCTGGTCTCGAACCCGCCGCTCGCCGACGCGATCACCAAGCAGATTGATGATATGTTGGCCTCCGTGGTGGATGCCGACTCGCGGATTCCGGGGCCCCCGGATAATGGCCTTGGCCAATTGGCCGGCGTGGGTCCCGAAGCGGCGAAATCTCTGGGCGCCACCCGCATGCCTCCGGGCGTCGAGCCTTACGACGAGACCATCACCTCGGAACGGATCATTGCCGTAGGAGACATGTACTACTTGTGGCAGCATGAGAAAATCGGGGTCTTCCGCGCGGTGCAGAAGCTTCAGGAATTGTTCAAAGCCGGTACCGTTCGTCTCTCCGCTGGACCCGGCGCTTTTGCTCTCTACCAGTTCGATCGGCGCGATGTGCTCCGCTATACCAAGAGCGACAGGCTTTCTGCCTACCGGCGGATCTTCGGCTACGGCAGCGCTCAAGTGCCAACCGGCTCGCGCGCCAATACCGACTTTCACAAGCTGTTCTCTCATTTCGTCCACCAGGTAACTCTATTCTGGCGAGACAAGCGTATCTCCGACGTGATCCGTGAGCGCGCCTACGATCCAAGCTTCGGCTCGATCGCTATCGTGCGCCGCGCCGGCCTGGATTTGCGCAACAACCTCAAGTGGCTGTCCTTCGGTCACTTGAACGTACTCCGCGTAGAAGTGATGCAACTGCTCGAGGAAGCTTTCAAGATCCTCGACTCCGACGATGTGAAACGTCTGTTCGGCGCAGACAACGCCTGGGATGTGGTGGAAGAAGTCCTGATCCGCTACTTCAACGAGCGGCTGGTAACCTCGCCACGCCAGCGCATGGGAGTTACCGGACGTGAAGTGCTTCGCTGGCTGTCTCAGCCGCATATCCTGCAAACCACGCGGGCGCAGTTTGAATCGCTGCTGCTTGAGATCGCCGAGCAGTCAGAAGAATGGCTCACTAGCGCGCAGGCTATGGGTCTCAGCAAGCGGACCGGGTCGCATCGCGTACTTCCCTGGGATCAGAGCCAGCCCACCCCGGTCAGGGCAAACGGGCGCCAGAAAGCCGGAGTATCTCCGCAAAGAGCGCCAGCGCGCGAGTATGAGTACGAGGTTTAGTCAGGCGACTCCGCTTCAGCGCGAACCCTCACGTTCGCACTGAAGCGGCAAGACGGCCATGGAAGTAGAACTCGAAACGCAGTTTGAATTGAGACGCCATGCCCTTCAATCTCCAGAACTCACTGCCCACGGTGGTGTTGGCTCATCGGAATGCGAGGTCACCTTTGCCTTTTGACTCCAACTACCGCGTACCAGCATTGAGCGGTCCTCAGCCGCCCTACAATGCGCCTTCCCGTTCCTCCGCCGGCAGCTACGGTCGTCGCATGAATCGATTCGATGCGCGCTCGCGCAGACGCTACGGAGATTGGGGAGACCTCGACCTTCCGGTGCTCATGCTTTGGGCCGAAAGCAATTTCGCTCCAGACTGCGACGACGACTCATGTGAAAACCCTTTCTGAAAGACCGGAATGGCGGCTTCCGGAAGCGCCTTCGCTTGACCGGCCGCTGCCTCGCGATTCGGATCCGCAGCCCGCTCTCGACTACGCTCGTGCCGGGCGAAAGAAGTTTGTCTCGGAGTTGATTGAGTTCCTCCGCTTTCCCAGCGTAAGTTCGCAAACTGAGCGAGCCGGCGATGTGAGAGATTGCGCAATCTGGCTGGCACGCCATCTGCGAGGAATTGGCCTGGAAAACGCTCGAGTCATTCCCACTCGACGCAATCCGATTGTCTATGCCTCGTGGCGCCGCGCTCCCGGTCGGCCAACGCTCATCCTTTACGGCCATTACGACGTGCTCCCAGGAGAGCCGCTTAAAGATTGGCTAACCCCGCCTTTCTCTCCAACAGTCAGCAACAACAATCTTCACGGTCGCGGCGCTGCAGATGATAAAGGGCAGCTCTTCTGTCATGTCAAAGCCATCGAGTCCTATCTAAAGACCCGCGGTGCGCTGCCGGTCAACGTGATATGCCTCTTCGAGGGAGAAGAGGAAATCGGCAGCCCCAACTTGGCCCCTTTCGTCGAGCGCAACCGGCGTGCTCTAAAGGCGGTGGTCGCGGTCATTTCTGACACCCGCATGATCTCAGCAAAGCAACCCGCGATCAGCTATGCGCAGCGCGGCGGACTGCGCGCGGAGATTGAGTTCTTCGGACCGCCTCATGAACTGCACTCTGGCGCTTTTGGAGGCGCCGTCCACAATCCCGCGCTGGCGCTCTGCGAGGTTGTCGCCGGGCTCCACGACGATCGGGGACGAGTCACCATTCCCGGCTTCTATAGCGACGTGCGCGCGTGGAGCGAAAAGGAACGCGCATTCATGGCTCGGTCCGGCCCTTCCGACCAGGAAATTCTGCGTTCCGCCAAAGTTGAGACAGGTTGGGGAGAGCAGGGCTTCAGTCTGTATGAACGCACCACGATCAGGCCCGATCTAACTGTCAACGGCATCGTCGGCGGCCACACCGGGCAGGGCGTCAAGGGCGTCATTCCGGCACGCGCATTGGCCAAGGTCAGTTTTCGCCTGGTTCCCGATCAGCGTCCTGAAAAAATCGCACAGCTGTTCCGGGACCACATTGCGCGCGCCACTCCTTCCACCGTACGCTCGACTGTCCGAACCATGTCGCCCATTCGTCCGGCACTCATCAACCGCAGTCATCCCGCCGTTCAAGCTGCAAGATTGGCTTACAAAAAGACGTTTGGGGTCCTCCCTGTTTTTATCCGCTCCGGCGGGTCCATCCCCGTCGTCCACATCTTTCAAAATGTCCTTGAGATCCCGGCGGTCCTGATGGGCTTCGGCCTGCCCGATGACAATATTCACGGGCCAAATGAGAAATTTCATCTTCCCATCTTTTTCAAAGCCATCGAAACTTCCATCTGGTATCTCGCCCTCGCATCTCAACTTGCGGCGAGTAGCACGAGCCAACGACGAGAGGAATGGAGCGCATGATCATTGATGGTCATTGCCATGCGGGAGAAGGCGATCGCATGACCGCGCCCTGGAACACCAACGCGGCCATCGAGCCTTACCTCCGTCGCGCACGCGCTGCAGGCATCGCCAGGACGGCCGTCGTATCCGCCTTTCATTCGAACTACGCCACAGCCAATGCCAACCTGGCCCGCATCATCGCTCGATATCCGGAGCGCCTCATTGGCTTTGTTTTTGTGCACGCCACGCGCGACGCCGGCCGCGTCTTTCGCATGGTCCGGGAAGCGGTGCGCAAGTGGCGCTTTCGCGGCATCAAGATCCACGGCTCCGAGGCCATGCCGACCCGCGAAGTTTGCCAAGCCGCGCGCGCCTTTCGACTGCCCATCTTCGTCGATGTTGTCAGCCGTCCTGAAGTGATCGATATGCTCGCGCCAGAGTTCCCCGACGTGAATTTCATCGTCGCTCATCTGGGCAGTTACACCGACGACTGGCGCGCACACCAGCAGGTGGTTTATCAGATTGCTCGCTATCGGAATGTCTACGCGGATACCTCGGCGGTGCGGCGCTTCGATTACATTGTTGAAGCGGTCAAGCGCGCCGGGCCGCGCAAGCTTATCTTCGGCTCCGATGGGCCCTGGATTCATCCCGGTGTTGAGTTGGAGAAGATTCGCCTGTTAGGTCTCCCGAAGGATCAGGAAGCGCTCGTGCTGGGCCGGAACCTGCTCCGTTTGATCGCCAGGGCGCGCGTCGGGCAAGCTGCTGACGAGGTTACTTCCGCAGCAGAGCACGGCAAGGAGACGGCGACAGAAAACTACGCTGCTTCTGTGGCCGGGGGCGAGGTGGCCGGTCAAGATCCAAGACTGAATGGGTTCACCGAGTACCAATTTTAGAGGAGTTGAATTCGACCCTTGCCCGGACGAACGGGAGTCATCGAATGCTCGCGGGCCCGCGGTGTTCGGGCACCAGTACGCCCATCTCGAGCAATTGGGCAACCATTGCAGCGCGCGACCCCACCCCCAACTTGGCAAAAATCCGCCGCAGGTGGGTGCAGACGGTCCACGCACTTATATTCAGAACGTCCCCGATGACTTTGTTGGGGTGACCCTTGGCAACCATGCGCACAATCTCCTGCTCGCGCGGACTAAGCCGGATTCGGCCCTGGGCCGGCTTGGGCATTCGCATCAGGAGGTATCTGAAGCCATCGATTTCGGTGTCCAGCAAGACTTCCTCGGCCGGGTCGCCTCGACCGGTTTCGATGGCGGTTGCCGCGTTTGCTTTCCCGATCAGTCCGATCAGTTCGCGTACTGCCTCATCCACCGGCGCCTGGGTCGATTCCACGGGAAATTCCATCGCGAACAGGGCTGTGGCATTGGGCATGGCGATTTCTCCATCTGCAAGGCGGAAGCCTTTCACCGGCGTGGTGCAAAGACAATGATCGATTTTCAAATTTCCATGGTGTGACGGGAAGTAGAGCGGTTCTCGTTCTCGGATAGTGCGCTTAGGGCCGCTCTTACGACGGGAAAAATCTTCAGACTGGGGAAAGATAGAGCAGGAAGCGACTCCGCAACAGTCGCCTTTTTATGTGAACCCCAAAGTTGCTACCTGGCTGACCGTTTGGAGTTCGGCAAAATCTGCAGGTTACAAAATGCCCCTACATCTTGAGAGGCAAAGTGCCTGCAGTTCTTCTGGCCAATCGGTCGCGCGCATGTCGTCCGGTGGCACCGGTCTCGATCTGGATGCCCTTTTCGCGTCATCGGATTTTGTCCGCGGGAACGAACCGTTCGCGTCTCATTGGAACGCCCCGGTTCGACTGGCGTGTCTAAGAATAGCGCAAACATTGATTTCGCGCACCCAAAAACTCCAACCGCAAGTCAATCTCGTGCTGACCATCGTGGCGCCGGCGCTGCGGCAATCGCTGTATGGATCTGATGCGGCGAGGGTTGGAGCGCGAACAGGCGCGGCTTCGGTCAAACCAGGTTCCCCGTCATCCCTGCCGGCGGCAAGCATGCCCTCGCAAGGCCATCTGGCGTAGAATGGCGAGGCATCCGGAAGATGCTTTGCGGCGCGCCAAACGCGATTGCCGCCGGGCCGGTTCCGGAAAATCCGATTGCATTTCCAGGGATGGACTGAGATGAAGCTATTGCTTTGCGCACTGGTTCCGATGCTTTTGATGGCCTGCCAATTGGTGCTGGTCAGCGATGCCGAAAACCTTCCAGAGGTCGGCGGCCAAAAGGCCGTGAAACTGACCCGCAATGCCACCAGCAAGGACAAGCCGGAGTTCACCAGCGTCATTGTGCTTCCCGGCCGGGGCATGACCGTTCTCCAGATTACTGCGAACTTTCCCGGCAAGGGCAACGTGGACGTGCTGGCCTCGCCAAGCCTCGCTGAAGCAGCCACGATACTGAACCAGGACGATTCCGAGGTTGGCGCCAAGGCGTGGTCGCTGGGCTCGGCATTCCTGGTTCCGTATCCCAACCGGATTCGCGGCAAGCTCTCTGCCGATGGCAAGACACTGACCACCGAGTGGGAGGGGCATGCGCTGACCCTTCCGGCCAACAACCTCGGCAAACTGCCCACGGCCGAGCGGCATGCCATGCACGGACTCATCGTCAAATCAAAAACCGACGATGTGACCGTCAAGGAGATTCCCGGCGGCCAGGAGCTGACCGGCATCATGCACTGCGGCGACTTTGGCGGGCACTGGCTTTCAAAAACCGACCTGGTCTTCACCATCACGCTGACCGCCGATGCAGTGGACGCAAGCGTCGTGGCCAAGAACGTGGGCGGCGAGGCTGAGCCGATTGCCATCGCCTGGCACCCCTACTTCAACCTGCCCTCGGGTGACCGGACGCAGGTCAAGCTGCATGTTCCAGCCGACAAGATGGCCGAAGTGGACGGCTACGACAACGTCTTCCCCACAGGCAAGGTTCTGGCTGTGGAAGGAACCCGCTATGACCTGCGCGCGCCGGGCGGCAAGACGCTGGGAACCGAGTTCTTTGACGACAACTGGAGCCATATCGACTGGAAGAGCGGCGCCGCTACGGTGGAAGTCGTGGACCCGGCAGCGCACTACGGCGTCAAGATCGAAGGATTGTCAAAGGAGATCAAGGCGATCCAGGTTTATGCGCCGCCGGCCAAGCAGTTTGTGGCCGTGGAGCACCAGTACAACTTCGGCGATCCGTTCGGCAAGGAGTGGGGCAAGATCGACACCGGCATGGTGACGTTGAAGCCAGGCGAGAGCACCAAGTGGCATGTGCGGATCAAGGTGTTTGTGCCGTAGCTATTAACTCAAGGTCGTTTCTCAGACCTCCAAATCGAAGACTCACCCGAGTCGGGTGCCCCAGGTCCCGTTTTTGGGACCTGGGATCCCGCGATGCCAGATTTCCTCAGCGCCCATTTCACAGCTGCTCAGTTCGTGCAGCTCTGATCCCCGCAGTTCAGCGCTGTTTTCAGCAGGATGGCCAGGCGCGCACCTGCAAGAGCAATTCTCTGCTTGGCAATCTGCTGGGTGTTGGCGGTGTAGGTCGCGTCCAGGGTGTAGGGCCCAAGTGCCGGACCCACCGGCGCGATGTACGCATCGCTCTTCGCCAGGTTGAAGCTTTCCGCTGCCCAATCGTCTTCTTTGGCGTCGGCGACGAGTTTTGCGTCTGTTGTGGGCAGGGTTTTGCCAACAGCGACGGCTTTCATGAAGTCCTGCGTATCGCCCAGTCCGACAGCATCGTCCCAGAAAGCATGCAATTCCTTGGTTGGCCCGGCAACAACGACCGAATTGCCGCCCAGGTCCCCCTTCGGAGCTCCCTTGGTGATTCGCTCAGCGCAGTGCAAAGGTTGGTGCACGTCGCCTACCAGGTGCAGCGTCCAAACCAGGTCGTACGACTTGAGCAGGTCCGGTTCACTGCTGGCCAGAGCCTGCCGGAATACGGCAATCTTTTCGGTCAGCGTGGGACCCGGAACCGCGGGTAGAGCGGTTCCGTCCTGGCTGAAGGGCGTGTCGATAAAGTGCCAGTACTTATGCGCCTGCTTGTCGGTATACCCCCCGTTCAACGAGGCCAGTTCGCCGCGCGGAGGATTGTCGTTGCCGGTGTAGCCGCTGCCCATGGCCTTGATCTCATCCGGCCAGGTCGCGGCCATCATGAACACATACATATCCCGGTCGGTGTCCGATGTGCCGGCCGGGATGTAGGTGAGCCATTTGGAATAGTAGGGATTGAGCTTCAGGAGCACTGCGACCCTGGCTCTTTCCGCCGGAGTCAGTTGCTGGTAGGCAGACCAGGCCACTGTCATGTGACCTACGCTGTTCCAGGCCAGGGCGCGCCCGCAGCATACGAGGAGAACAAGGACGAGTGACGCAAGAAGGATGTTTCTGCGAGCCATTGTGAACGCCTCCAGGAGATCGATTCGCCGCCGGAGCGGGTGTTGTAATTGGCCCGGAGACGCTGGAAGATGACCACGTAGCGCCTCCACGGAAAGTGTACGACTACCCGATCCGCCGATCCAGCCGCAGGATGCGTTTCGCGTTTCCCGAAGCCACCTTGATCCGTTCTGCTTCCGCGACCTTCGCATTGTCAATGAACCGGGCCGCAACTTCAGTCTTTTCGAAGGGATAGTCGACGGAGAACATCACGTTGCTCTCCCCCATGGCGTCCAACGCGCACCGCAGCGAGACATCGGAGCAGACTCCTGAAGTGGTGATGGCGATGTTGCGCTTGATGTAGAAAGATGGCGGCTCGGCAAGCGTCATGGAGCCGCGGTGCGAGATGGGCCACCGGCTATCAAATCGCCACAGGCTGATGGGCAGCGTTTCTCCCATGTGACCGAGGACCAGCTTCGCCTTCGGGTAGCGCTCAAATACCCCGGCAAAGACCAATCGCAAGGCGTGGGCCGCGGTCTCAAAGGCCCAACTGCAAACCGGTCCCCACAGCTCGGAGTGGCCGCCGTAGACCGCCGGATGATCGATCGGATTGCCGGGGTGCAGATAAATCGGCGCTTCCAGCGCGGCTGCGCGCTCCCAAAAAACGGAGTATTTGTCCAGGTCGAGATACTCGCCGTTGGTCTGGCCGTTAATCATTGCTCCCTGGAACCCGAGTTGGTGCATACACCGCTCCAGTTCGTCGGCAGCCGCGACGGGATTCTGCATGGCCAGGTGAGCAAACCCGCCGAAGCGGCTGGGATGCTTCTGAATTTCGCTAGCCAGAAAATCATTGACCGATTTGGATTTTTTCTGCGCGACAGCCGCGTCCTTTTCAACCTGCAAGCCTGGTCCGGCAAGCGACAGGACCGAGAAATCGATCCGGTTCTGGTCCATGATCGCCAGCCGCTTTTCTCCCAGGTCCTGCAGGGCCGCCAGGCCAAAGCTGGCGATTGCGGGACTGATATTCGGGTAGGTTTCCGCAAAATAGTCAATGAAATCAGGCACCATGAAGTGCTCTTCGAGCGCGATCTTGCCCAATGGTTTCTTCTTGGAAGTGAAAGGGGCAGATGGGTTAGGCATGGCCAGGGCCGTAACTGCATTGGCGCCAGCCGCGAGGGCCGCGCCGGCAAGAAAATCTCTTCGCTTCATGGCGTGTCTCGTTTCAAGAGATTGCCGATTCACCGCTGGTCGTCGAGCTCACTTGCACTTGGGGAGGCCCGGCGATGGCGTGGGCGCTTTCAGGAGGCTTTCTTCGGTACCTTCCGGCGGCATCCCGGCTGGGCGCCAGTATATCGCGGGTGATGAAAATCGCTCTTTGATGCGCGCCATATGGCGGGGCGCGCGGCAAGTAAAAGGCTTGCGGCGAGGGCTTCGATAGACTGAAAATTGAGATTGGACTTTACCGTTGGGTGAGGCGTCTAATTGGGCAGCACGTCGGATTCACTTCCTCGCCTCCAGTTGAAGACGACTCGCTCGAGACGAGGGCTCTCTTACCACCAACCAGCAAACGATTGGAGACAATCATGAGCTTTGGAAAAAAATCAGATGTACACAAGCACCTGGTCCCCAAGCATCCGTTGTCCTCTCACAAAATGTCTGAGGACAGTGGGAAGAACCAGATTATGGAGCCGCCGCAGGACGAACAGATGCGTTTGGGAGATCCGCCCACGGAGCGTGAAGAGTCGACTCGCAATCAGAATTAACCGCGAATCCCCTTGCATGCAGGTTCATGCGAGGGGATTTGTGTCATTGGGGTTGAAAAATAAATTAGAAGTTCGTATCAATCATGCGCTTTCGCATTTTGGCCTGGATGGTTTGAGTTCGCGAGCGAGTTTGTGTGTTGCCTCTGCTGTTTTCGGAAAATCGTTCATGGTCGATCCCTTTTGCCAGACATAATAGCCCCACCCCCGCAAAAAAGGCTCTCAAATTCCAAGTTCGATTCACAGCGGTGAGCGTCCGTCGCTTGCCGACCGGGGCCTGGTGTTGGAAGATGGACTTTGCGGCCACCGAAGCGGGCGCATGCATGGAGAAGACAAAAATGAGTTCAGTGATCAAATTTGGCACCTCCGGGTGGAGGGCTATTGTGGCCGACGAATTTACGGTGGCCAATATACGGCTGGCAGTGGCGGGGATTGCCGCCTATGTGAAGACGCAGCCTGCGCCGCATCGAGTCTTGGTCGGCCGGGACCCGCGCTTTCTGGGCGAGAACTTTGTGGACATCGCGGCCAGGGTGCTGGCCGGGGCCGGGGTTACGCCGATTGTGATTCCCGACGCCGCGCCCACTCCGGCGATTGCTTATGCTGTGCGGGAACTCAAGGCCTCAGGGGCCATCAACTTTACCGCGTCGCACAATCCCCCCGAGTACAACGGCATCAAGTTTTCGACCCACGACGGCGCTCCTTCGCTGCCCGAGGTGACAAAGCAGATTGAGGCGGCCATCGCCAAGCTGGGCGAAGGCAGCGGCATCGCCATTGGCAGCGCTCCGGCGGGCGGTTTTGAGACGGTGGACGTGAAGCCGGCCTTTCTGAAGCGGCTTACTGAGCTCGTTGATCTGAAAGCGATTTCCAAGTCGGGTATCAAGGTGGTCTACGACCCCTTCTGGGGCGCGGGGCGCGGCTACTCGAGCGACATCCTGCGGGATGCGGGCGTGACGGTCGAGACGGTGCACGACTATCGGGATGTTTTATTTGGCGGGCACGCGCCGGAACCGGACGACCACCTGCTGGGCGACTGCAAGGCGAAGATGATGGAGATTGGGGCGGCCATCGGCATTGCGACCGACGGCGATGCGGACCGCTTCGGCATTGTGGACCAGGATGGAACGTTTATCCAGCCCAATTACATCATCGCCTTGCTGTTCGACTACCTGGTGGAGACGCGCGGCTGGCGGAACGGCGTGGCCAAGAGCGTGGCGACCACCAACCTGATCAACGCGCTGGCCGAGCACCACAAGGTGCCGCTCTACGAAACGCCGGTGGGGTTCAAGTACATTGGCGAGCTGATCAATGGCGACAAGATTGCGATTGGCGGCGAGGAGAGCGCGGGGCTAACCATTCGCGGCCACGTGCCGGAGAAGGATGGCGTGATTGCCGGCCTGCTGGTGGCGGAGATGGTCGCCACCCGCGGCAAGAGCCTGGGAGCGCAATTGAAGGAGCTGTTTGCCAAAGTTGGTTCCTTCTATCCAGTTCGAGAGAACTTCCGCTTGACTCCACAGGTGAAGGCTGCCTTCACTGAGAAGATGAAGGCCGATCCGACCGAGCTGGGCGGGCGCCGGGTTGCGCAGGTGGTGCGCACCGACGGGCTCAAACTCATCCTCGAAGACGGGTCCTGGGTCTGCTATCGGCTCAGCGGAACCGAGCCCGTGGTGCGGGCCTATTCCGAGGCGCGCAGCGAGCACGATATGGAAGCGCTGAAGGCGGCGGCCGAGAAGTTTGTGACAGGATAGCAATCGAGGGAAAGATGCCAGCACCGGAGCAGTACACGCAGGGAAGCGCGGCGGGGAGCATTTCAGGCCCCGCCCGCATGAGTGTGCGCGAATGGATGTGGCGGCAGTGGCGCCCGGCGGGCACCGTGGTGGCTGTGGGGCTGGCGTTGGTGATTGGCTGGCATGTGGTGAAGGGCCAGCACGGCTTGTCGGTGTGGGAGCAGAAGCGCGCAGAAGACCGGCAGTTGCAAAAGGAGATCGACGACCTGCAACGTGAGAATGCGCACCTGCGCGACCACGTTGAGCGGTTGAAGACCGACCCCAGCGCGATTGAGACCGAGGCGCGCAAACAGCTGCACTACACCCGGCCGGGCGAGGTGGTTTACGTGGACCCGGCGCCGCCGCGGCAGCCCCTGCCGCCTCCCGTGGCTCAGCCCAACAAGCCGGGAATCATTGTATCGATTGTGGGTGTGGCGCATGACGCGTATGAGGCCGTCAGGCACATGTTTGGCGGCGGTTCGCACTGACCGCTTGAAGGACGCTCTAAGAAGCCTCCAGATAAGTCGCGGTTTTGAAAGGGCACGACTTTACAGGCTGCGGAAAAACTCACTCGGGCGGTAGGTCCGGGATTTATCCCGGACATAAACCCAGCACAATGAGCGCGGGCTTTACAGCTTGCGGAAAAACTCACCCGGAGAGGCACGAAGTGTCAGGGCACGACTTCAGTCGTGCCGCAAGTGCCCTAAAACCATTGAGGGCTTTAGCCCCTGCGGTACACTTTCATCGACACGGATCAAATTCACGCCCTTTCCTGCAACCTCTTTAGCCCCTGACGAAAAG
>Ga0181517_10001528_pt1 | contig 25578 bp, 28 predicted proteins | sample PEATcosm2014_Bin_31_FD_119748 | JGI IMG/M metagenome (GOLD analysis project Ga0181517, IMG submission 119748) | Peatland microbial communities from MTU Mesocosm Facility, Houghton, MI, USA - PEATcosm2014_Bin01_30_metaG | ecosystem: Environmental > Terrestrial > Soil > Wetlands > Peat | place... | reverse complement strand
TCAAGAGGGCAGGTCTGCACTACATCGCGCTTTTCGCGAACCGCTATTGCAGGCGCGCCACTTGCCGTCGATGGGAGCCTCCAAAAAGCTAAAACCGAGGGCCGCGTGACGAAAACCGGCTAAGGTACGATTGGGGCGGACCCCGGTCCGCATTCTTGTGAGAACGATTCCCTCCCCCATGGCGCTTTCGAAAGTTGCGCCGGCCTCCGCGCGCCGGGTCGCCGTCCGCATCGCCGCTGCCCTGGCGGTAGCTCTCTTTCTGGTGGCCGTTTATCGGGCCGCAACTCAAGCCATCACCGTGGACGAGGCCGCCACCTACGTCGATTTCGCATCCCTTCCTTACGGGATGATGTGGAAGGTCTACAACCCCAACCACCACGTTCTGCACACTATCCTCTGCTACTTCTCGACACGGATACTGCCGCTCTCGGAGTTCTCTCTGCGATTGCCCGCGCTGTTGGGCGCAGCGTTATACCTGGCGGCCGCTTTCCGCATCTGCCGGCTTCTGTTCGCGCGCGCGTCCGTATTCCTGGCGGCTTTCGCACTGCTGACGCTGAACCCGTTCGTGCTTGACCAGCTCTCCGTCGCGCGCGGCTATGGCCTGGCCGCCGGCTTATGGCTGTGGAGTCTTTACTGGGCGTTGTCGATTGTCGGCCGCGACGATCCGCGGGCATCGCGCTTCGAGTTGTCGCGAATCGGCCTCGCGCTGGGCTTGGCCATCGCCGCCCACCTCAGCTTTGCTTTTGTCTCGGTGGCGGAGGCTGTCCTGCTGCTGCCGTGCCTCTTCGGCGCCCGCATCCGCCGGCTGTGCTCCGGCGCCCTGTGGCTGCTTGGGCCTGCGGCAGCCGTGGTGGCGGCGCTGGTCCTTCCGGTGGTGTTCCAAAACCGCGAGGGATACGTTCTCGGGGCCGCGACTCCAACCGATGCGTTTCTTAGCCTGAGCGCCTTTTCGCTCCTGTACAAGTCGGCCTCGTTCGATGTGTTCGGCATCCCTCGGGCCCTGGGCCTCGGCGCGCTGCCATGGATCGGCCTTTCGGCAGTGGCTGGCGTCCTGACGGCGTCCAGCGCGGCAGTTTCCATGGCCCGGTCGCTCTACTTCTGGCGGCGCACCGGCCGCTTCGCCGCGTTGAGTGGCGAAGCCCGGTCCGTGTTCCTCATCGGCGGCCAGTTGGTTCTTGCCCTGTGCGCCGCCGGGGCCTGCCATTTTCTGTTTCGCATCCCCTATCCCGCGGGGCGCACCGGGCTTTATGTTCTGATCGGCTTCACGCTGCTGTTGCCGTTTACGGCGTCCGCGTGGAACCGCGCGGGCGCCGCTCCGTTGGAAGCCGGCAAGGAACCGGTTGGCAGGCGAAAACGCCTGCCCCACAAGGATGGAAGTCTTTCGTCAGGCAGGCTCGTTTCGATGTACGGGCTCTTTATCGCCATCGCCTGCTTGTGCGCCGGGCGCTTCATTCAGGAATTCAACGTTCGCAGCTTCGTGGAATGGAAGTTCGACGCCACCTCGAAGGCCCTGTTTCTGCGTCTGCGGGAGATGCACTCGCGGTCGGGCCTCAAGCGTCCGGAGCGCGTGGCCGCGACGGTTCGCCTGGCCGCGCCGTTTGAGTTCTACCGCCGCGCCACTCGCGCCGCCTGGATCGAGACCACGCCGGCGTATCCGGAATCCGTGCTGGTCGATCTCATCCAATATGGCGCGTTCGATTACGCCGTGCTGCTGCCGGAGGACGAGTTCACCAGGACCCGAGTCGCCACCGCCCGTCTGTGGAAGGACCCTGTGACCGGAGCCGAGATCACGGTCCCCGAACACGTTCGCCCGACTGCCCCGGGCCTCGTCCTGGGCGGGGATCGGAAGCCGCCCCGCGCGGACCCGGTGGCCTGCACGGACGATAGCGACCCGCGAATCGCCTTTTCGGGCGTCTGGACGCGCGATACCGCGTTCGAGCAGCCGCTCAATGGCACCATCACCTATTCGGACCGGCCCGGCGCGGCTTTCGACTTCCCGTTTACGGGCCGCGCGGTGGCCTATTACTACACCGGCGCGCTCAACCGCGGCATGGCCGAGATCCGCATGGATGGCTCCCCGCTCCTGACGCTCGATGAGTACTCGCCGCGCACGGTCTGGCGTTCCCGCGCGCGCATAGAAGCCGGACCGGGCGCCCACGTTCTCACGGTCCGCGTCCTGGGCCGGCGGAATCCCCGGTCGCGGGATTCGTTTGTGGATGTCGATTGCCTGGCGGTGGAGCGCTAAAACGCTCGTTTTCTCACGGCGCCCCCGGCGCCCCTGCGTGCTACCCTGTTTCTTCAGAGCCTATGCCTGTCACGCGCGAAAAATCCCAGCTCATGAGCGCCTCCGAAATCGACCGGACGCTGGTCCGCCTGGCCCATGAAATCCTGGAAAAAACCAAGGACCTGGATCGCCTCGCTTTCATCGGCATCCGCCGCCGCGGCGTGCCGCTGGCGCAGCGCCTGGCCGCCAAGATCGGGGCCCTCGAAAACCGCAAGGTTCCGGTCGGCATCCTCGATATCAACCTCTATCGCGACGATCTCACCACGGTGGACATCAAGCCCGTGGTCAGCGCCACCGAAATCGCCTTCCCGGTGCAGGGCAAAGACATCATCATCATGGACGATGTGCTTTACACCGGCCGCACCACCCGCGCCGCGCTCGATGCGCTCTTCGACCACGGCCGCCCGGCGCGCGTCTCGCTGCTGGTCCTCATAGACCGCGGCCATCGCGAGCTGCCCATCGAAGCCCGGTATATCGGCCGCAAGGTGCAGACCACCGATATCGAAATCATCGAAGTGAAGTTTCAAGAAATCGACGGGATGGAAAAAGTCCTCCTGTGCGAAAGGGCCGAGGAAGCCACAGCCTGAACTCACATGCCCGCCGGACTGCTCGGAATCGAAGAGTTGGATCGCGCCCAGATCGAAGCCCTGCTCGCGCGGGCCAAGGATTTCCAGCCCATTCAAAGCCAGAACGTCAAGAAACTGGATACCCTGCGCGGGAAGATGATCGTCAACCTGTTCTACGAAGCATCCACGCGCACCCGCACCAGCTTCGAGATCGCCGCCAAGCGCCTGGGCGGCGACGCGGTTTCGATCACCGCCTCCGGGTCCAGCGTTTCCAAGGGCGAGTCGCTGGTGGATACGCTGAACACGCTGGCCGCCATGCGCCCCGACGCCATCGTGATGCGCCACTCCGCCAGCGGCGCCCCTCACTTCCTGGCGCGCCATCTTCCCACGCCCATCATCAACGCCGGCGACGGCACGCACGAACATCCCACGCAAGCCCTGCTCGACGCGCGCACCATCCTGGACCGCCGCGGCTCGCTTGAAGGGCTGCGGGTGGCCATCATCGGCGATATCGCCCACAGCCGGGTGGCGCGTTCCAACGTGCACCTGCTGGCGAAATTCGGCGTGGACATCGTGCTGTGCGGGCCGGCCTCGCTGCTGCCGCCGGAACTGGCGGAGTTGGCCCCCGGCGTGCGCCTCACCACCGATATCCGCGACGCCATCCGCGGCGCCGACGTCATCATGATGCTGAGGGTGCAACTGGAGCGCCAGCACGAGGCTTCCTTCCCGGCGAGCGAATATTTCCGCTTCTACGGACTGCGCCTGGAGCACATGGACCTGGCCAAACCCGACGCCATCGTGATGCACCCGGGGCCCATCAACCGCGGCCGCGAGCTGGCCTCCGAGGTGGCCGACTTCCAGCGCTCGGTGATTCTGAACCAGGTGGAAAACGGCATCGCCGTGCGCATGGCGGTGCTCGAAAAGGTGATTGGATAAAGCCTATGTCGATCGTCATTCGGAATGGCCGCGTCATAGACCCCGCATCCAACACGGACCGCATCGCCGATGTTCTTATCGTGGACGGCCGGATAGCCGGCGTGGCGCCGAATCTGTCGGCCCCGGGGGCCGAGGCGTTCGACGCCGCCGGAATGATCGTGGCGCCCGGATTCATCGACATGCACGTGCATCTGCGCGAGCCCGGCTTCGAGCACGCCGAAACCATCGAGAGCGGCTCGCGCGCTGCGGCCGCCGGCGGCTTCACCTCCATCTGCGCGATGCCCAACACCAAGCCGGTGAACGACAGCGCCACGGTGACCGGCTACATCGTGGAACGCGCCCGCAGCTCGGCCGCGGTCAACGTGTTTCCCATCGGGGCCATCACCAAGGGCAGCGCGGGTGAGGAACTGTCGGCCATGGGGGCCATGAAAGCAGCCGGCGCGGTGGCTCTCTCCGACGACGGCCAGCCGGTGGCCAACTCGCGCGTCATGCGCCGCGCCATGGAGTTTGCGCGCTCTTACGACCTGCCGATTATCGACCACTGCGAGGACCCCGGCTTGAGCGCCGGTGGAGATATGCACGAAGGCGCGCAATCGGTGCGCTGGGGGCTGCGCGGCATTCCCTCGGCTTCCGAAGACGTGATGGTGGCGCGTGACCTGCTGCTCGCCCAGATGACCGGCGCGCGCTGCCACATCGCGCACATCTCCACGGCCAACTCCGTGGCCATGGTGGATTACGCGCGGCGCCGCGGTTTGAGCGTCACCTGCGAAGCCACCCCTCACCATTTCACTCTCTCCGACCGCGATATGGCGGCCTACGACAGCAACTACAAGATGAAGCCGCCGCTGCGCTCGCCGGGCGACCGCGCGGCGGTTATCGAGGGGCTGGCCAATGGCGCCATCGACGCCATCGCCACCGATCACGCGCCCCATCCGGGCAGCGAGAAGATGCAGGAGTTCGAGCGCTGCCCGTTCGGCATCATCGGCCTGGAGACCGCGCTGGCGCTGGCGCTCGACGAGCTCGTACTGCCGGGGAAAATCACGGTCAACCGCATGGTGGAGCTTTTTACCACCGGCCCCGAGCGGGTCATGCGCCTGGGCAGGGGCACGCTGGCCCCCGGCGCGCCCGGCGATGTGACCATCTTCAGCCTGGATCTTGCGTGGACTTACGACGTGAACCAGTCCTGCTCCCGCAGCCGCAACTCGCCATTCCACGGCCGCACTTTCCGCGGCGGCCCGGTGGCCACCGTAGTGGACGGCGAATTCGCCTCGACGAGGGCGCTCTAGTTCCTCGACCTTTCCCGTGGGGCAGGATGGAATCCCGCGGCTGGTTGTCAACCCGCCTGGAACACAACCGCGTTCGCCGCCGGGCGCCTCTGTCATAATGGATCGGGTGCGATCCATCGAGGCGCTAAAAAGGAAATTCGGCGCGCGAAATCCGATTCTCGACCTGGAGATTCGCGACGTCATAGACCGCGCCCTCGCGTTTGAAGCCACGCTGGCGCGGGTGAAGGCGCGCATCCGCCCGCCGGGCTTCGATTGGTACCCCTGGGACAGTTTCGGGACGCTCTCGAACCTCGACCGCCTGCTCACCGGCCGCGCGCGCTTTCCGCGCGCCATCGCCGGCGAAGAACCTATGGTGGACGTGGGCTGCGGCGATGGCGCGCTGTCCTTTTTCTTCGAATCGCTAGGCTATAGCGTGTACGCCATCGACCACCCGCCAACCAATTTCAACGGCATGCGGGGCGTGCGCGCGCTAAAGGAGGCGCTCGGATCCTCGGTGCACATCGCCGAGGCCGATCTGGACCGGCGCTTCCGGCTCCCCGCGCGTTGCTGCGGCCTGGCGCTTTTCTTCGGCATTCTCTACCACTTGAAGAACCCTTTCGGCGCGCTCGAAACCCTGGCGGCGGGCGCGCGCTATTGCCTGCTAAGCACGGCCATCGCGCGCTTCACTCCGGACCGCCGAATCGATATGCGGGATGCGCCGCTCGCCTGGCTGGCCGGCCGCGACGGACTCAAGGGCGACGAAACCAATTACTGGATTTTCTCCGAGACCGGGTTGCGCACGCTGGTGGACCGCGCCGGATGGGACGTGTGCGACTGGATGGTCACGGGCGATTCCGGCGAGACGCTGTGGGGCGCCGAGCCCGACCGGCGCGTCTTCTGCCTGCTGCGCAGCCGCGCCTTCCCCGAGATGCGGCGCACGCAACTGCTGGCCGGCTGGCACAGGCTCGAGAACCAGGCTTGGCGCTGGACCGCGCGCCGATTTTCCATCGCGCTCGAAGAAGCCGGAACCGTGACCCTGCGCCTCACTGCGCCCGATTTCCTGCCGGCCCCGGTGGCGCTCTCCGCGGCAGCGAACGGCGTCCCCATCCTGCGCCGCGTCTTCCCGCATCCGGGGGATCACGATTTCACCTTCCAGGCAGAAGCTGGAATGGTGGAATTCGAGCTGGATGCGGCCCTCGAGCCCACCGCGCGGGACGGCCGCGAGCGCGGCATCATCGTGCGCGCGGTGGAGGTGAGCTAGGGGCAATGCTGTTCACTTAATCGCCGCTGTCTTCCGTGGCGCAGCCTCTCAGGCTGCCGCGTCGAGACTCGTCTCGACGCTTGGTGGCGGACCGAGCGCCAGACTCGACACGAGTGTCGAGTCGGCAGGCTGAGAGCCTGCGCCACGGAGGAGCAGACGTGACTAATCGACCTTAGCGCGCGCTCCCGGACTCGATTTGCGTTATTCTGTGTGGTCTTATGGACTCTTCTCGCGGCCCGCGGATTCCGCCGGGGACCTTTTCGCAGGGCATCACGCGTCGCGGCGCAATCGGGGCATTGGCTGCGGCGTCCTACAACAGACTGTTGGGCGCCAACGACCGCGTGCAGGTCGGTTTCATCGGCTACGGGCTGATCGGCGTTCAGCACGTCAAGGATTTCAAGAACCTCAAGGACGTGGATTGCGCCGCGCTGGCGGAAGTCTACCAGCCGCGCCTGGAAGCCGGGCTCGCGGCCATGGGCGGAAGCCCCAAGCCTTACAGCGACTTCCGCAAGATGCTCGACAACAAAGACCTCCAGGCCATCGTGGTCTGCACGCCCGACCACTGGCACGCGCTGCTCACCATGATGTCGTGCGCCGCGGGGAAGGATGTCTACGTCGAGAAGCCCATGACCCTCTTCATCAAAGAGGGCCGCTGGATGACGCAAGTGGCGCGCAAGCACAACCGCGTGGTTCAGGTGGGTACCCAGCAACGCTCCGGCAAGCATTACCAGCACGCGCGAGCGCTGATGCAATCGGGCTACATCGGCAAAATCATGAGCGTGCGATTCGCCTCCTCCCGCAACATTTCGCCGGGCTTCATGGTTCCGCCGGATTCCCAGGCCCCCGCTTACTTCGACTACGATATGTGGCTCGGACCGGCCCCCCAGCGCCCTTACAACAAGATGCGCGGCATTTATCACTTCCGCTGGTTCTGGGACTACGCCGGTGGCCAGATGACCAACCTGGGCGCGCACGAGCTGGATATTGTGCAGTGGGTGCTCAAGGCCAAAGGTCCCAAGACGGCGTATTCCGCCGGCGGCCGGCTGGTTCTCAAGGATGGCTGCGAGACTCCCGACACCCAGGACGCCATTTGGGAATACCCCTCCTGCACGGCCAATTACTCCATCCGCGAGGCCGCCGCGGGACCGCGCACGCAGGGCGGCGGGCTCCAGTTCTTCGGCGATAAAGGGACGCTCACGATCAACCGCAGCGGGTTCGAAATCGCGTCAGACACCAAGACCGATCCGCTGGTGACGGTGCCAGGCGTGCGCCAGGGAACGCACCCCATTGGTGGACCGAGCGTGCCGGCCAACGTGCCTTCCGAGCCGTGGATCAAGGAGCTGAAAGAGCCCGGATCGAGCGACGACCAGTTCGCCGATCACGCCCGCAATTTCGTGGATTGCGTCAAGAGCCGCCAGCGCCCCATTTCCGACGTAGAGGAAGGCTTTGAGGTGAGTACGGCGTACCATCTGGCCAACCTCTCCCTGCAACTGGGCCGCAAGCTCCAATGGGACGCCGAGAAAGAGACCATAGTCGGCGATAAGGAAGCCGCCGCCAAACTCGAACGGCCCTACCGCAAGCCGTGGGATGCGGTGCTGCGGGGGTTGCTGGGGTAGTAAGGGGCGTCAGAGTTTCTCATCGACCGCCCGTCTGCATCTCGCGTCGGAGAACCTCGTTGATGTGCGTCTGGTACCTCTTTCCTTGCCCTCGGAACCAGGCGAGCACGTCGGCATCCACGCGAAGACTCACCAACTGCTTGATTGGCCGGTAAAAACGTCCAACCTCGATGTCGGCCCTCCGCGGCCTCAGTTCCGGCGCATCGGAAAAGTCGATCTGCGAATCGGGGCGAGCGGCAAGCCGCCGCAGTTCCCGGCGCTGCTTGTCAGTGATAGGAGTGGTAAAGATCTCGCTCGCGGGGACTCGCTTTTCTTGCGCTGCATGAACAATGCGGCGCCGGTAGGAGCTTGGTGAGCCCATGGTCCGAAGCTAGGAAATCCGGTAGACGTAGGCGTCTTGGACGAAGCGGTCGCCGATGACCTGACCGCCAAGGCGCATCCCTTCGACGCTTCTGGTCTTCCCGAAAAGTCGACGCAGTTCTCTGATAAACGGATCGGACATCGGGAGGATCATTACGGACGGGGTGTTCTTAGGCGTGAATCCGGCGGCGGCCAGCGAATCGTGCAGCAAGCGATACGCGTCCCTCAGATCGAGCGAGTCGAGTCGGCGCGCGGAAACAACCAGCCGCCAATCATCGTACTCAGACAAATAGACCCAAAGCGCCACACCGACCTTCAGCTTCGCGCGTTCGAGAGCGCCGAGAAGCTCGGCTCCCCGATCGATGTCCAGGCCTACCATTGCAGTTTTATCCATGAGATTACCCCGTGACGCCTGTCGCCAACTGCCTCAAGCAGCATTTGCGCGGATTCCGGACGATGCCTTCGATATCGGCTCTGTTCAGACCAGGACCGAACGACATCCCAATTGTTCCGGAAGTCTGGATCCTCGCCCGCATGCTCGAGGCGGGCTTCATCAAGCCCCGCAACCCTGACCAGTTCCGCCAAGTTGTGAGAATGGCTGGACTCCACCTTCTTCCTGTCGGGAAACTCACCGCGCTGAGTTCCCTTTGCGATGCAGGCCTTGAGCGCACACTCCACCGCATAGCCAGCCAGATAATAGGCGCCATCGAACAACCCCTGCTCAAGCAAGACTGTGGATTCCTTCAACCTGACCTTCGAAAGCTCTTGGAGGTCTTTTCGGTCCACGAGCATCCATCATAACGCCTACGCTGCTGCCAAAGTTAGCGGGGGAACAGGTAGAACCCGATAGGAGTCTATATCAACCCCATCCTCCGCCCCACCTTACTGAACGCCTCCAGCGCCTTGTCCAGATCCTCGCGCGTGTGGGTGGCGCTCACTATCGTGCGCACCCTGGCTTTGCCCTTGGCTACCGTGGGGAAACCGATGCCGGTGGCCAGCACGCCTTCCTCGAACAGTTCGCGGGATAGTTGATGAGCCAGCGCGGCCTCGCCTACGATTACCGGGGTAATGGGCGTTTCACTGATGCCGGTATTGAAACCGGCGGAGACCAGGCCCGCCTTGAAGTATCTGGCGTTGTCCCATAGCCGCTCGATGCGCTCGGGCTCTTGCTCCAGCACGTCGAACGCGGCCATGCACGATGCCGCCACCGCCGGCGGGTGCGAGGTGGAAAACAGGAACGGGCGTGCGCGGTGGTAGAGGAATTCGATCAGCTCCCGGCTCCCGCACACATAGCCGCCCAGAACGCCGATGGCCTTGGAGAGCGTGCCTACCTGGATGTGCACGCGGCCGTGCAGGTTGAAATGATCCACTGTGCCGCGGCCGTTGCGGCCCAGAACGCCCGAAGCGTGCGCGTCGTCCACCATCATGATGGCGCCGTGCTTCTCGGCCGCCTCCACCAGCCCGGGCAGCGGGCCGATATCGCCATCCATCGAGAACACGCCATCGGTGATCAGCAGCTTACGGCCCGGCGCGGCCTCGAGATCGGCCAAAATGCTGCCGGCCGCGGCCACGTCCTTGTGCGGAAATACGTGGATTTTGGCTCGCGACAGCCGGCATCCGTCGATGATGCTGGCGTGGTTCAGCTCGTCCGAGACGATATGATCTTCCGGCCCCAGAATGGCCGCCACGGTTCCGGCGTTGGCGGCGAAGCCCGATTGGAACACCACGCAGGCCTCCACGTTCTTGAACGCGGCGATGCGCTCTTCGAGCAGCATGTGCACGCTCATGGTGCCGGAGATGGTGCGCACCGCGCCGGAGCCCACGCCGTAACGCCGGGTAGCTTCGAGCGCCGCCTCGCGCAACTTGGGGTGGGTGGTCAAACCGAGGTAGTTGTTGGAGGCCAGGTTGATCACATCCTTGCCGTCGAAGCGCGCCTCCGCGGCGCTTTCCGATTCGAGCACGCGCAGGCGCTGATATGTGCCCTCCCGGCGCCATTGCTCGAGTTGATCGTGGAGGTAAGAAAGCGGGTTGGCCATACGTCACCAGTCTACCTGGAACCCCAAACGCCAACGCGGCATTCGATCCGTCCGTGTTCTACAATACCAACTGAGGTTCGCGGAAAAAGAGAGTCGGTTCCCAATGTCCCATACGCGAAGAGGTTTCCTGCAATCCGCCACGGCGCTGGCCGCGGGCGTGACGGCTGCCGCCGGTGATGCCGCGGCTCAGACGCCCGGCGGGCGCGGCGGGCGCGCTCCGGCCGCTCCTTTGAGGCCGGCTTCGGAAGTCCAGGTTCCCAAGATGAAATTCGGGGGCGTGGAGATCAGCCGCATGGTCCTCGGCTGCAACCCGTTTCTGGGGGAAGGCCACTTCAACCCCACCCTCGCGGCGGTCATGCGGGAGTACTTCACCCCGGAGCGGGTGTGCGACGTCATGCACCAGTGCAACCGCTTCGGCGTCAACGCTTACCAGTTGGCGGGCGGCCCGGCCACGCTCCAGCGCTTCGAGTCGGAAGGCGGCAAAATGCATTTGATTGTTCAAGGCGGGCAGTCTCCCCTGGAGGATCAAATGAGGAGCCTGCAGGCGTTCCATCCCCTGGCCATATACAACATGGGCGAGACGGTGGACCGGGCTTTTCAAACCGACTCCATGGACACAATCAAGGAGTGGTGCAAGAAGGCTCGGGACAAGGGCGTGATGGTGGGCGTGGGAACCCACAAGCCGGAGGTTATCGCCCTGGTGGAAGAACAGAACTGGGACGTGGATTTCTACGCCGGCTGCGTCTACAACCGCACGCGGACGGACGGCGAATGGCGCGAACTGCTGCATGGCGAGCTGATGGAGATGTCTCGCGAGATGTACCTGCAAAGCGATCCCGCGCGCATGTACAAGGTCATGCGGCAAACCAAAAAGCCCTGCTTTGCGTTCAAGATCCTGGCCGCGGGGCGAATTCCCGAAGCCGGCATCGAGCGGGCCTTCCGGACGGCCTTCGAGAGCATCAAGCCGACCGATGGCGTTTTCGTCGGCATGTTCCCGCGGGTGCGGGATCAGGTCAGGGAAGACGCCGAAATCGTACACAGGATCCTGGCTTCCTCGTGAGGGGATCGGGCGTAGTCTTCAGTTCGGGTCCGTGGCGTTCCAGTGGAACATCTTCCCCAGGAAGGTCTTGGCCAGGACCCTCTGTTGAATATCCGGGATGAACTCGGACATGAGGTTTCCGACCACCCCGCCGGTAAGACTGGTGGTCAGGCGCTCGGCCATCACGTAGCCGTGGACGCTCGCGGAAGGGTAGTAAAGATTCGAAGCCGCGATGCCCAAAGCCATGCCGCCAAGTCCCGAGCTGTTGAAGGTGTTCTTGCCCGAATCCCGGGGCGTGACAACGAGTCTGGTGATGGAGTAGACGGCCCGCTTCAGGATTCCGGCTCGCGGCCCCATCCGGTAGTACCTGGGGTCCTGATGCAGCAGGTTCGCAAGCACGCCGGCGCTGAAGAAATTCTGAGTTCCCACATCGGCCACGGCGGCCGCTAGACGCTGGGCATAGGCAACTCCGCCTTCGCCGTATTTGGGGGTCTGGTTGCCGGCCTGGGAAAAGGCCGCCGTCATCACGGCGGTAGCCAGGTTGAATGGGTCCACCGTCTCCTTCAGCGCCAGATCCCACTTTTCCGCCGCCGAAAGCGGCTTGAAGACCTTGCTGGGTTCGACCGTCTGGTAATCCGGAATCACCACCAGCAGCCGTTTGGTATTCAAAGGACTTAAATGAGCCGAATGGCTTTGCGCCGCCAGAACCGGCAGTAAAACCGGATTCACGTCTTCCAGCAAGGGCGTCACTTCGGCCGTCGGCAAATCAGCGGATATGCCGTGAGACGGCGAGAACGCCGTGGCCAGGGCGAGGATCGAGACGGGCAGACATCGGGGCCATAGCTGTGCGCGGTTCGCCACTCAACTAGTGGGGCGATCTTTTCCCGGCGAAGTTACGGGTTACCAAGAATAGCTCTAAAGGACTAGCGCGGTTTATCACAACTTAAGGAATGATGGGCCGGCGTAGCGCCGTCTGGCCGTGCCGAGACAGCGCGTACTCTCGCGAAAACGCGGCCCGCCTGGCAGAAGCCCGGCGGCAGGCTAAAAGCCCGATCCCACTCGTATCCGCGAGTCACGGCCACGGCCGGGGTGGCCGCGCCGCCCTCGTCATCCTGGTTGTCGTCTTCATAATGGAGGTGCGCATACCAGGAGGCCAGACCGCAGCCGGCCAGGAGGGCGAGCGCGACGAGGAGCCATTTCACGCTGCGCGGGTTCCACGCCCGCGCGCCCGAAACCGCGGCTGCGGCGCCCTGAGTGATGGCGAAGGCGGCGCCCACCCCCAGGCCGAGTTTCCAGTACCAGGAGATCAAGTCCATGTGGTCCTGCCCGCCCACCTGGCTCCAGAGCGTGAAAACGGCCACCAGCGCGATGAGGAATAGCGCCAAATAGGCAAGGCGAAGGATGGGCATCGTGTTTCGATTTTTCATCTTACGCTATCCTGGGTATAGATGTCCCAAACCGTTTCCGGATGGCGGCCGGGCGCTCAAACCGATAGCCATGGCTCTTCTCGAAAGCTGCTCGTCCCTGTCCAAGAGCTTCGGCTCGCGAATTCTGTTTGAGAACATCGCCCTGGGCATTTCCGAAGGCGAGCGCCTGGGCCTGATCGGGCGAAACGGTTCGGGAAAAACCACGCTGCTGAAGATCCTCTCCGGGCAACTGGATTCCGACTCCGGGGAAATCTCCATGCGGCGCAACACGCGGGTAGGCTACGTGCCCCAGGAGACGGTTTTTCCCGAAGGCCAAACGGCGGGCGGGGTAGTGGCGCAGGCCATCGCCGGCGAAAAGCTGGAGCCGCCGGAGCGCGCCGCCCGAGTCAACGTGGCGCTGGGCCGCGCGGGGTTCGCCGACGGGGCCGCGCGCGTCGAGTCGCTCTCCGGAGGATGGCGCAGGCGGCTGGCGATTGCCCGGGAACTGGCCGCGCTGCCCGACTTGTTGTTCCTAGACGAGCCCACCAACCACCTGGATTTGGAGGGCATCCTGTGGCTCGAAAAGCTGCTCACCACGGCCTCCTTCGCCAGCGTGGTGGTGAGCCACGATCGCTACTTTCTGGACAACGTGGTGAACGACATGGCCGAGCTGGACCGCGCCTACCCGGACGGCATTTTCCGGGTGGAAGGCAGTTACAGCCAATTCCTGGAGAAGAAGGACGAGTTCCTCACGGCGCGGGCCAGCCGTCAGGAGTCGCTCTCGAACAAGGTCCGCCGCGAGCTGGAGTGGCTGCGGCGCGGCCCCAAGGCGCGCACCGGCAAATCCCGCGCGCGCATCGACGAGGCTGGCCGGCTGATTGAGGAGCTATCGGATTTGGAATCGCGGGGTCCCAAAGGCGCCGCCCAGATCGACTTTACGGCCACCGATCGCCGCACCAAGCGGTTGATTTCGGTGGAAGACGTCTCAAAAGCGCTCGGCGGCCGCACGTTGTTTGGCGATTTGAGCTTCGCGCTGACGCCCGGAGCGCGGCTGGGGCTGGTGGGCCTGAACGGAACCGGCAAGACCACCCTGCTGCGGATGCTGGCGGGTGAGATGGACGCCGATTCCGGCCGCATCGAGCGCGCCACCGCACTGCGCACGGTGTACTTCGACCAGGCGCGCGAGCATCTGGACCCCGCGCAGACTCTGCGCCTTGGGCTGGGCGCGCGCGGAGAGACGGTGCTCTTCCGCGGCCGCCCCATGCATGTGGCGGGCTGGGCCAAGCGTTTCCTGTTCGATTCCGGCCAGCTCGACCGGCCCATATCGAGCCTCTCCGGCGGGGAGCAGGCGCGCGTGCTGATTGCGCGTTTGATGCTCGAGCCCGCCGATGTTCTGCTGCTCGACGAACCGACCAACGACCTCGACATACCCACCCTCGAAGTCCTCGAGGAAAGCCTTATGGACTTCCCCGGCGCGCTGGTGATGGTGACGCACGACCGCTATCTGCTGGATCGAATCTCCACCGCCGTCCTCGGGCTGGACGGACAGGGCGGCGCAAGCATTTACGCGGACTATTGGCAGTGGGAACAGGCCCAACTGGCTCAAAAGACGCAAAGGCCGGAGAAGCCGGCGATGGGCGCCAAGCCGGCTCCGGCGGCGGCGCCGAAGAAAAAGCTGTCCTATCTGGAATCGCGCGAATGGGAGCGAATGGAAGCGCGAATCCTGGAGGCCGAGGCTGAAGCCGCTGCGATCCGCGCGGAAATGCAATCCCCGCAAGCGGTTTCCGACGGGCCGCGCCTGGCCGCCTGTTATGAGAAGCTGCAGGCCGCCGAAGCCGGCATCGAGGCGCTCTACGCGCGCTGGGCCGAACTGGAGGCCAGCCTGGGGTGAGCGGAGGGTTTGTGCGGAGGAATGGGTGCGCGACACAGGAGAGATGTCCTCGGGTGAAGCTCCGGAGGAGCGAAAGAAAGTAGCCCACGGCGTGAGCCGTGGGAAAATAGCGAAGTCGGCCAAGCCCCGGCAGGGGCGAAAGATCCTCTTCCGCCCCCTCCGGGGGCTGCCACGGTTGCTCACCAGCCCCACGGCTTACGCCGTGGGCTACTTTCTTTCGCCCTGACGGGCTAGAGAAGCCCCCTGAGTATTGGCTACGCCCGGATTGCTGCGATTCGCTTCGGAATCCGAGAATCCGCCGCTCTCATGTCCCACACCCCCTTGCGTACTTGCGTACGCCGCCGCCCGTCCATCATCGGTAGAATGGAGTCATGAAGCTCGTCGCTCTCGCCCTCGCCGCCGCACTGCCCGTTCTGGCGGCTTCCCTGGATGCGGACAAGAGTAAGATCATGGGGAATCCCAACGCGCCCGTCGGCATCGAGGTCTACAGCGATTTCGAATGCCCCGCCTGCAGGACCTTTCACATCGAAACGCTCCCACAACTTATAAAAGACTACGTCGTGCCGGGCAAGGTCTGCATTATCGCGCGCGAGTTCCCGCTCAACATTCCGGAGCACAAGTACTCCCGCGAAGCGGCCAACTACGCTACCGCCGCCGCTCGGGTGGGCAAGTACGAAGCCGTGGCCGACGCGCTCTTCAAGACTCAGACAACCTGGGCCGCCAGCGGCAAGGTATGGGAAACCGTGGCTAGCGTGCTCACCGCGGCCGAGCAGAAGAAAGTCCAGGCGCTGGCCAAGGACCCGGGAGTGGCGAGCGAGGTGCAGTCGGACGTTGAGCGGGGACAGTCCGCCGGCATAAACCAGACTCCCACGGCGATTGTGATGCGCGGCTCCAAACAGTACCCGCTGTCGGGCTACGCGCTGAAGTACGATCTGCTGACTACGCTCCTCAATGACCTTCTCAAGTAAGACCTGGCGCGCGATCGCGCTGGTTTCGCGGATCGCGCTGGGGGCCGTGTTCGCCTACGCGGCCTGGCTCAAGTTGAGGGTTCCCTGGCAGTTGTTCGCCGGAGCCATCGGCGATTACAGAGTGCTGCCCTATTGGGCGGTGGCGCCGCTGGCGCGCACCCTGCCGTGGGTGGAGCTGGCGCTGGGGGCGCTGCTGATTGCGGGCCGCTGGCTGCGCACGGCGGCTACCGCGGTCTCACTCCTGCTGGCGGGCTTCTTCACCCTGATGGTCTGGGCGTACTCGAGGCACATGGATATCAGTTGCGGCTGCTTCGGTCCCAACGGCGACGCCATTTCCTGGCGAACCCTGCTGCGGGACGGCTCCCTGCTGGCGCTCTCGCTGATGGTGACCTGGATAAGCTACGCGCGCCGGCGGAAAGCGGCCTGAGTGGACGACCCGCACTCCGAAACCGCCCGCGGGGAACTGGACTACCACGAAAAGCTGTATAGCGGTTTCGCGCAATTGCACTTTGCGCGGCCCGCGGTAAGGGCTCTGCGCCGGCACATGGCCGGGCGCATTCTGCGCATGACGGGGGCGGGGCCGGGATCACGCCTGCTGAGCCTGGGCTGCGGCATCGGCGATACGGAACTGCTGCTGGCGCCAAGGGTGGCGGAGGTGCTGGGCGTGGACCTTTCCCCCGCCGCTATCCGGCAAGCGCGCGCCGATGCCGGGCGCCTGGGAGCGGGCAACGCGCGATTCGCGGAGGCCGGCGCCCTGGACGCACCAGCGGGCCGTTACGACGCGGTTATCGCCATCTTCTTCCTGCACCACCTGCCGGAGACCGAACTGGCCGCTCTGCCCGGCCGCGTCTGGGAATCGCTGGCGCCGGGCGGCGTATTCTACTCGCTCGACCCCAGCCGCAAGAGGCTCTCGGGAGCCGTGGGGCGGCTGCTCGCGCCAGGGCTGATGTCGCGCTACCAGAGCCCCGGCGAACGGGAACTGGATGCCGAAGACACGGCCGGCCTTTTCCATCGCGCGGGGTTCGAGACGCTCGTGGACGTGTACGATTTCGGCTCCACGCCGCTGGCCGGCCTGTTTCCCGGGTGGAGGAGCGGCTATCGCGCCGCGCGCGCGCTGGATAACTGGATTCTGCGCGCGCCGCCGCTGCGGCGGCTGGGCAGCAATTTCGAAATCGTCGCGCGCCGCGGCGCAGCCTGACGGGCGGGAACCGGAGCACTCCGTCAGGCCAGCGCGGCCCTGACCTTGCCCACCAGCGTTTCCGGAGCGAAATCGTTGGGTTTCAGAAGGCAGCCAAGGTACTGGCAGGAAACTTCGGGGTCCAGCGGGCAACGCCGCGTCTGCGGGCACGAAAACAGGACTGCGGGGCGGCGGCTCGCGCTCAACAGCCGATCAAAGGACTGGGCCGACGCCGCGATGAGCGTGGACGAGGCCAGCACGAGAGAAACCGGCGGATCGCCGGCCGCGCTCAGCGCTTCGTCGACTGACGCGCAGGCCCGCGCGTCGAATCCGGCGTCCCGCAGGGCGCGCACAGCGGCCGTTCGCAGGCTGGGACTTTCCTCCAGAACCACCAGGCGCCCCGGGTCGCGTTTCATGGAAGCGAAGCATTCTAGCACGTGGACGGGCATCGGAGGCGGGCGTGCAGCCCGTCTCAGAACAAGTAGACCGTCTGCGGCCGGATGTGTCCGTCGGCCCACTCGCACGGCCCGCAAGCCAGCGCGTAGCCGGGGGAAATCTCGCGCACTGTGCGCGGAATCGCCACCGCGTCGTCGAAGAGATGTTCGGTGGCGATCGACATCCGCGGGTGGAACTTGAGGATGACGCCGCGGGCGCCGGCGAGCGCCTGTTTCTCCGCGCCCTCAATGTCCATTTTGATGAAATCCACCCTGGGCAGCTTGAGGTCGGCCACCAGCTCGTCGATGGTGGTCAGTTGGATGTCCACGCCCCGCCCCGTCCCGCGCCGGTCCACCACGCTGCCGGTATCGTCATAGAGCCTGAGCGTGCCGTCCTGGTTCCACACCCCTTTGGTGACGACGATGACGCGGCCGGCGGCGATCTCTTGCTCGAAATTGCGTCGCAGGCAGGGCTCTTTCTCCGGGCTCGGTTCGATGGCGACCACGGTTGCCGCTCCGTGCCCGAGCGCGGTCCGCGTGAACGTGCCGATGTCGGCGCCGCAATCGAGCACCACGTCGCCGGCCTGCACCGCCCGCGGGCCCTTGCCATAAATCTCGTTCTCTTGCTCGGCCAGCACCAGCGGCTCCATCGCCGCGCTGCTGCGCGGCATCCAGAAGCGGCCCCGGGGAGTGTCCCACAACTGCAGATCCCCATCTTCCCGAAGCAGGCGGTTGGCTTTCCTGATGCGCTCCGTCGACGCCCGGATGGCCTTTACGCTGTCCATGCTGCCCATGGTTTTGGCAAAGGGACACTGGGTATTGCCTTGCACGGCGACGACCAGCAACTGGCCGGTGGTGGTCCGCGAAAAGATGACCCCGATCAGGGTGAGACAGGCAAGCGATAGAAGCAGTTTCTTTAGCACGTAGATTCTCCGTGTGAGCCCGGATGGGCCGCACGTTCAGCCTAGATCCCCCGGCCCGCGGCGATCAATAACCAATTAGGCGCCCATCCGCCGCTAACTTCGGGTAGCGCGGCAAAACCAGTCATATGAAGAGACGGACACTACGAGCGTAGGGAGAGGTTCAGTCGGCCGCGGACGCAATCAGAAGATCGAAGCCGGCGGCGCCGGCGAACGCCCGGAAATCCCGATCTCGCGTAAGGAGAGGAATCCCGCGATCGATACAGCTCTGGGCGATCAAGGCATCGCCGAGGCGCGCTTTGCGGCGCTTTGCCAACACCTTCGCCCGTAACTCGCCTGCCCGTTGCCAGTAGCCGGCCCCGACCTCGATGAGTGGCAGTTCCGAAAGAGTCCGTGAGACCTCGGAAGGAAGCATCGGGTCGCTCAGCACTTCGGTGAGCACAACTGGCGCCATCAGGACCTGCCGGTCCCGGAGCGCCCTATCGAGCAGATCCGCGTCCTGGCCGGCGTCTCCTTGAAGGTAGGCTATCCAGGTGCTAGTGTCGACCGCGATCATCGGTCGGCCTTCAGCTCGGATGAGGTGCGAGTGAAGCGAACCTCGCCCCGGAACTGGCGAAGCCGCGCGTAGGTCTGCGACGCCGCGACCAGTTGCAGGCCGGTACGAACGGTCTGGGTGATGCCGCCGCCGCTGGCTCGTTGCGCCTTTTCGAGAAGCTCCGGCGGAACCTCGACGGTGATCTTGCGCGCTGTCTCCATGACGTTTCAGCATACCATACCCGATACCAGCATCGAATATGGCCTTGCGGTGGCGGCTAGGGCGATACGAGAAACACCCACCGGTCGCCTTGGCGCCCAATGACGCCGAAACTCCCCACTCTCTTCGCCAGCCAATCCGTCATGGGCTGTGCGCCTTTGCCGGCGTGATACAGCAGAAACCCGCGATGACCGGCCAGAAATTCCTGCGCCGGATACACCGGCATGGGGTAGATGCCGGTCCAGTTCTTTACGATGTTCTCGTTAGTGGGATCCCGATTCAGGACTTCCGGCGGGGTAGTGAGGTAAACCAGGCGATCCCGCAAGCGGGGCGGGGCGTTTTCACGAAGTTCGATAAACTGCCCGCCTTCGCCGACCACGATGGGCAGATCGTTCCGGACGCTTTGAAGCATGTCGATGTCGGGGGTTGCCCAATTGTGCCCGATCTCCCGGATGGACGCCACCGCCATCACCAGGAGTAAAAGCGCGGACAGGCCTCGCGCCACGATAATTCTCCGCGGCAACCTCGACGCCAGCAATCCGCCGATGGCGGCATAGCCGAAGATCGCGGGCACGGTGTAACGGACGTGGAAGGTATGGGTAAAGATCCGGGCGAACGCGAACATCAACGGCGGAAACAACACCAACGAGAGAACCAGGACCGCGTCGGCGAGAGGGAATCCACCGCGGTCGGAGGACTCTTCCGACGAAGTCCGAATCAGTTGGGTCGCGAGAAACAGAACCGCGCCAAGCGCCGCCAGCATCCCCCATCCTGGAGGCGCAAACAACTGTTGGTAGGCATCGATCAGGGCCTCAGGCGTAGGGCGCGCATAGTAGGAAGGAGCGGACGCCGCGGCCAAAGTGAGGGAGCGCAGCCGGACCAACAGAGGAAGATAAAAGACGAGCGGAAACGCGCTCGCCAGAATGCCGGCCCAGCATCGCCAAGCAATTCCTCTGTTTTGCCAGGTCCTCGTCAATTCCGCCGCCGCAATCGGAATCAGAATCAACACCGCAAGGAAGTGAAGGGCGACCGCCAGGGACAGGGTCAACCACATGCCGGCCGGGCTTCGCCATCCCGCGTCTTTTCCGCAGGATTGCCAGAACCAGGCGCCCAAAGCAAAACAGCCGAGAACAGCGGCGTAGGGCCTACCCTCCGTGGCGTACTGCAGCCCGCCGGTCGCGACCGGTATCAACATCGCCCAAAAACCGATAGTGGCGCCGAGCCGCGCCCGTGTAAAAAGAAAGATCCCGATCTGCGCGAGGTAAAACCCCACGACCTGCGCCAGCCGGATGCCGATCTGGTCGTTTCCAGTCAAATCGCGCAGCGCGCGGCAGACCGCATAGAAGGCCGGCGGCGCGGTATCGGGGGAGTTCGCCGCAAGAGCGCTCCAAATATGCCGCATATCCGGAAGGCGGCACATCCACAGGGTAGACACTTCATCCAGCCACAGCGGCTGCTTCGCTATCCGGATCAGGGCGTAACCGAAATAGCAGATCGTGTAGGCGGCCAGCATGAAACCGGTCGCGGCGCCGGCCATTTGTCCGGTGGGAACGGCCACGCGTTCAGCGCTTTCAGACTTGCTGTCCAGAGGTTGCATTTTCTAGCACTTCCCCCGCAGGGTTCATCGAAATTGTGGGGCATGCGCTTTCGTCTGTCAACCCGGCAATTCGCCCGATTCCTTCACACCTGCCGGCGGCGCTTCGGCCTCTACCTCCGCAGCGGATCCTCCACCCAGGGCGGCGTAGCCTCCATCAGGCGCCCCAACTCCGGCTCCAACTCCTCCATTTTCCGCTTCATCTCCCAGGCGATGGCGCGGTAGCTGAAGTGGCCCTTTACGCCGCTGCGCAGCTTGCAAATGTACTCCGCCTCGGCGAAATCCATCTTGAAAAGGAAGCGCGAGCGAGCGCCGAAAGGCAGAAGATAGTGGGCGGCGGGAGTTGGCAGGCGTTGCATGGCGTCCAGGGCCCGACGCATGGCGGAATCGTAAACGGCGGACGCGCCGGCCTCCCTCACCAGGGCGGGCGTATCGTAGCCCAGCTTGCCGGAGTATTCCTGACGGAACTTCTGGCAGCGGCGGTGACGGTGCAGGTCGCGGTAGGCCCCGATGTCGATTGTCAGATCGTAACAGTAGAGGCCACCGCGGAATCCGGCCAGGATTTCATCGCGTCGGGTGCGCGACTCTAGCGCCACGTCGAATACCTCGGCGCGTTGGGCCGCGCTCCAGCCGCATGCGATTTCGTACAGCTCGCGGAGCGGCCGGTCGGTGACCGGATAGAGCAGCGTGGCTGCGATCTCGGCGGGCGTGTTCGCCGGCTTCAGCAAATCCACCAAGGGCGCTGCGCCGCCCCGCGGCGCGGGCAGGTTCTGCTCGGCCCAGCGCTTAAGATGTCGGCGGGATTCGACGGCGTGCTGGTCTGGGTCCGCGTGGCGGGCCAGCGTGGGCGCGAGCGGCTCCGTAGCGGCCGCGGCGTCCCATAGGCAATCGGGCTCGGCGGCGCAGGCCTCCGCTATCTCGTCGCCCAGCTCGCGCAGTTCCTGGTACTCGGAGGCCTTGAAGCGCCGGATCTGCTTTTCGAGCGTCCGAATGCTGGCCACTTGGCCCACGTTGGTGGGCACGCCCCAGAAGAGCAAGTAACGAGCCGCGTCGAACGCTCGCGCCGCCAGATTGCGCTGGTAGACCTCGGGCTTCATGTCCTCGGGGCGCGGCAGCTTTTCGCTCAGGCGCTCGAAGGCCAGCCGGTTGACCCTGGCGTAGGCCTCCAGCAGCGCCTCACCGGCCGCGCCATAGGCGGCCGCTTCACAACCCGCGAGTTCGCCGGGAGTGATGAAGCCCGACCGCGAGAAATCCTGGTAGCGCGACGATTTCGCTTGCCCGTCCCACAGCGGCTCCTCTTCCACCTCGGTGGCGGCCAGCTCCGAGATGCCTTCGAAACACAGGACGGCGTGCCCCAGGTCGGCGATGGAGGCGTGGCCGTACTGGAAATAGAAGCTCTCCAGGAACTTGCGCGAATCGTGACTGCGCACCCAGGCGATGGAGTCGCGGATGGAATCGGGCGACCGGCTGTAGCGCGCCAGCGCGTAAGCGGTTTTCTCCGGCGGCATGGGCGCCAGCGTGATGACGCGTTTCGGGTGGGTCAAGAAGTTATCATAGCGGGGTGCGGATACGAATCCAACGCATCCATCCCGCCGCCGTCCTCCCGACGTACGCTCACGGACCGGAGGAAGACGCCGGTATGGACCTCTGTGCAGTGGAAGACGTCACCCTGGAGCCGGGCGTACCGAAGCTGATCGCGACCGGCATGACCATAGAAGTGCCGCCAGGGTACGAAGCCCAGGTGCGCCCCCGCAGCGGCCTCGCGCTCAGCCACGCCATCACCATGCCCAACGCGCCCGGCACCATCGACCCGGGCTACCGCGGCGAAGTGCGCGTGATTCTGCTGAACCTGGCCCGCGAGCCATACGCCATCCACGCCGGAGACCGCATCGCGCAGATGATCGTGGCCCGTTACGAGCCGGTGGAATGGGTGGAGGGCGAACTAACCGATTCGACCCGCGGCGCGGGCGGTTTCGGCTCGTCGGGCCGGTGAAGCGGGCCCTGCGAGGCTGCGTCACGCCGCAGCGGCTCGCCGCCTCGACCTCCGTCCAGTCCTGCCCTTTTACGAAGGCTGCGATCTGTGGCATCAGATCGGCCCGCGCCCAGCTTCCGGCATACAGCCGCTGCAGTCTCGCTGGCAGCGCGCCATGGCTGGTGGCATCGTCTCCTCTCGATGGCAGGCTCAGACCTCCATCGCGCAAGTCTGGCTCGACCCATGACTCGGGAAATGAGGTTTCTCACTGGGGGCGAGGCACATTTTGACGATCAGGGTTTCATCCTCCCAGTGGAACGGCGCCACGATCCACTCCGCGGAACCGACGCTCTTGGTCCTGAAGTTTTTCCCGTATACGATTGTGGGAAGGCTCAGTCCGAGAGGCCCGAGATGGCTTTCCAGGTGGGTTTTGACCCCGCCGACGATCATGTTGGTCAGCTCCGCAACGGCGTCCAGCACCTCATCGTTCACGGCCGTCTGCTCCGTCAGGAGCATCTGCGCGCAGATGCGGCACGCCATGGCGGGCGAGCACACCAGGCTTCCGGCGCCCGCCCAGGATCCCGCCAACCCGATGAAGGAAACCACCCCGTCGCTGGCTTCCGGCGCGCCGTTCTCGATGGAGATCGGCCCGCATCGGAGTTGCACGTCGAGCATGGTGGAGAACACCTCGGTGGCGGAGCGGGTTATGGAATCGGAGATTAGTTCCTGGAGTTTCATAATAGTGGCGCGACCTCCAGGAATCCGACCAACTTCTCTTTGATCTGGTCGGCGGTGAAGGGTTTACGGACATAACCGGATGCGCCGAGCCGGACGGCCTCCGCGACCTTGGTTTCACCACCCTCGGTGGTGATCATGATTATCGGAACATGGCGCCGCTCGGAAGACGACTTCACGGCCGCGAGAAACTGCAATCCATCCATGCGAGGCATATTAATATCCGACAGGATCAGGTCGATCTTCCGCGCCTTGAGGATCTCCAGGGCTTCCTGCCCGTCTCCAGCCTCATGAATCGTTCCGATCGACATGCCGGTCTGGCGCAGCACGCGTTGCAGAATCTTGCGGATTGCGGCGGAGTCGTCCACCACCAGAATCTGTGAGTCCATTCGGCTCCCTTCACCTTCATTCATCGGAGGAATTAAGCAATTCCATTAGGGCCGAAATGCGGAAAATGCCCCGGCGGAGCGACGGGACGCGAAAGATCCGGGGAAAGGCGCTCGGATTAAAGTTTCGCGGGGGTGACGCCGATAGAGGAGTAGGAGCCGGGACGTGGGCCGCCAGCTATCGCAGCAAGAAATCGACGCGGTATTCGAGAACGCTCAGGACCACCGGCGCGACTCGCCGGCGGCCAAGTTCGACTTCCGCCGCCCGGACCGGATTCCCAAGTCGCAGGTGCGCGCCATCCACCTTCTGCACGACACCTTCGTCCGGAACCTGGTTTCGAGCCTTTCGGCTTACCTGCGCTCTTACCTGACGGTGAACCTGGTGAGCGTCGAACAACTCTCGTACTCGGAGTTTCTGGACGGGCTGCCATCGCCTACCTGCATGGTATCCCTGGGTTTGCGGCCTTACGACGGAAACGGCGTCCTGGAGTTGAACCCCTCGCTGGTGTTTCCGATCCTGGAGATGCTGTTGGGAGGGACGGGGAAAGCCTCGGCCAGCATCCAGCGCGAGATCTCGGAGATCGAACAGAAGTTGCTGGACGGTCTATTCCGCATTATCCTGAATGACTTGCGGGAAGCCTGGAAGGGCGTGACGGCGGTGGAGTTCACCATCGACGCCATGGAGACCGAACCGCAGCTCCTGCACCTGATGGCCCCCAATGAAGCGGTGGTATCGATTGGCGTCGAAGTGCGCATCGGCGAATCGGTCGGCATGATGAACATCGCCTTGCCGTCTATCGTGATCAAGATGATGCGGCAGAAGTTCGACCAACAATGGTCGGTTCGCAAGACGCACGCCAGCGAGGCGGAACAAACCCGCGTCCTGCGGCTCCTGAGAAACGCGATCCTCAGCGTGGAGGGACGCCTGGAGGGTCCGACATTGAGCATGCACGACTTGATGCGTTTGCAGGAAGGGCGCCTGCTCACATTCGATTACCCGGTCGAACGCGCTGTGCAACTAAAGGTGAACGGCTCGGAGCGGTTCTCGGGGCACATCGTCGCCTCGGGCAAGAAACGGGGTTTCCTGATCGAGACCGTGAAGCCCGCGCCGCCTCAGGGCAAAATTAAGGAATCCGACGCGGCCGGCTCCGGGCTGTCGCCTTCGGCATAGAACTGGCGCAGCGCATCGATAAAAGCCCGCCCGCGGGGACGCCCGTTGTTGCGGTCGATTCCGATACGCTCCAGGAAGACCAGCGCCTTGAGCACGTCGGAGTCGCGCGTCCGCGTAAGACCGGTGTCCTGCCGCTCTTCGCGTTGGAAGCCGGAAACCGCTTCCTGCGCCGCATCGAAGATTCCGGCGGCCAGGATGCTCTCCGGGCGGCTTGCATAGTACACGCCGCTCTCCAGGGTCCGATACGTCCGGATGAGCCCCTTGACCGCATCGCGCGCATCCGTGTCCACCGCGCCGGGAATGCGCGAAGCGGCGTCCGCCATGGCGTTCGCCAGCGTCTCGACCAGCGCCACGTGTCCGTCCAGGAATTCCTCCGAGACCTTTATGTCGCGGTTGGGGATCTGTTCCGGATCCAGGGGAAGCGGCTTCTCGTGGCGGCGCGCCTCGCGCAGGTACTCGCAATCGAGAGGGCAGCTCACCGTCACCTCGCGTTCCGAGCCACAGCAGATACTGCATATGTCGCCCCGCACGCCGGGGCAGAAACGCCGCGGGCGGCGGGTATGGCAAATGGCGCACTCCATTCTTTTAGTATAGGAGTCGGAGGGAGATAAGCGCGCATGAGCCGGACGAGCCGGACGAACCTGTTCTTCAAGGTAGTAGTGGAACACGACCCGGAGGAGAAGCCCGAGCGCCTGGCGGAGGAAATCCGCCAACGCCTGATGAAGCTGTATGGCGTCCGACAGGCGGAGGTATCGAATGTAGCGGCGGTGGAGGAGTGAGGGCGGCGGGAATTCGCGGCGGGTGGTG
>Ga0181517_10001527_pt1 | contig 25585 bp, 20 predicted proteins | sample PEATcosm2014_Bin_31_FD_119748 | JGI IMG/M metagenome (GOLD analysis project Ga0181517, IMG submission 119748) | Peatland microbial communities from MTU Mesocosm Facility, Houghton, MI, USA - PEATcosm2014_Bin01_30_metaG | ecosystem: Environmental > Terrestrial > Soil > Wetlands > Peat | place... | reverse complement strand
CCGCCAGCACGGGCTCCAATTCATCCAGGGGAATATTCCGGATGCCCTGCCGCGATCGGACGATGTCAAGCGCCGCATTCACCGCCGCGCGCCGAAGGAAACTCGGCATGTTCTCCACCGCGTCGGCGGCGGCATCGCGTTTGAGCAACCGCAGGAACACAGTCTGCAGCGCGTCTTCGGCGTCGCTCGCGTTGCCGGTGATGCGGTAAGCCGCGCGAAACACGGCGGCGTGGCTCTCGCGGAAAACTCGTTCCAGATCGTCTACCGAGAAGCGGGCGGATTCCGGCGGAGCGGCCATTAACGTATTCATCCTAACAGGCTCTCTGATCAAAGGGACGCGTGGGAGCACCGCGATTTAGCACCCTCGTCGACGGAAATCGACATAAGTAGAGTATTCGGGGACTCTTGGCAACGATAACCGCACGTGCGGGGCCTTGAAAGCGCAAAGGAGGGCAGCGCTGTTAGCCGACCGTCAACATCGGAAGTCCCAGGTGGGTTCAGAGTGAACTAGGTGGGGCAGCGGCTAAGTCGAACGCGCTCCGAGCGCCACAAAAAAAGCCCCGTGCCGGGGAAGGCGCGGGGCTTTAGGCCTGCTACATTCTGTCTCGGAGGATGACAGAGTAACAAGATCTTAACACTCATCCTCGCCTAAATCAATCCTATTCCAAGCAAAAACTGTGTTACAGACCTTGTTAACACTTTCAAACACTGGCCCCATCCCAATGAGGGCATCGGTATCGCCAACGCGGCTGAAGCCGAGGCGGGCGCACTCGCGCCGCGGAACAAGAACCGTGCGACGAGAGGACGGCCCCGCGTGGCACTATGCGGCTCAGGCCGACATGGCTTTCAGCGCAGCGGCTTCATCGTCGTAGGCAATGAAAACGGTGTAGAGCTTGGTGATGGTGAGCAGTTCCTTAACCTTGCCCTGTGCGTGCAACAGCCTGACGTCGCCTCCCAGATTGGTCACCGTGGCATACGATCCAACGATTTCGCCGAGGCCGGCGCTGTCCAGATATGTCACGTCACGCAGGTTGAGCAAGATGTTCTTCTGACCCGAGCCGACCAGTTCCTTGATCGTCTCGCGTACCACTCCGGAGCCATCCCCCAAAACGATCCTGCCGGCCAGATCCACGATGGCCACGTTGCCGGCTTTTCTGACGGTTGCCTTTGCGCTCATTGTGCCTCCAGCCGACTATTGTACACGCACCGCGACCGCAAGCGTGCATTCAAGGCGGTCATCAGTGCAATGAACCAGCCAGACGCACTACCAACCGGAAAGCATGTGCAGGCTCCGGCGGTCAAAGAAAGCTCCATCGGCGGCCTGGAAATAATCACGGATCTGGTCGCCACCAATGTTTACAGCCGTTTGGTCCCACTCGCACCGCGTGCAATATGGCTCGTCGCCGGGAGGGGGAGCGTCACCGGAGAACCATGCCCGCGCCTGGCGATATTTCTCCGAGTTGAACGGATCGCTGCCGTCGCACTCGAACCTGCCAAACACCAGGTTGATGTCTGGCCGCGGCGCGCCACAGCAAGGCATGATCCTTCCGGTCGCGTCCATCACGATGTTCTTATATAACCAGTGACACGTGTGGCCTTCGCTCGGCGGCGAGTCGTTGGCAGCCTGCTGGTTCCACGGAGTTTCGAACGCCTGCAGGATGGCGTGACCGTCCACGCTGTGCGGGAATGGGTTCCAGTTAGTGGGATGGCTCGAAATCGAAGGCCAATTCAAACGCTGAACGCCGGCTTTGACCGCTGCGGGGCGGATCTCCGGATCGTCCCACCCGACGTCGAACGGATTCGCCACGCGGAATACGTTGACACCGAGTTGACGCGCCATGCGGGCGGCCAAAGGAATCTCGTGCGCGTTATGTTCGAATGCCAGGAAGTTCCAGGCGAGTACCGGATAGCGCTTGCCCAACGTTCGCTTCGCGTTCACCAGCTTGCGGACGTTGTCGAGAACGAGTTCCAGGTCTCCGTTGCGGCGAAACCGCTGGTAGGTCGGCTGCGTGGCGCCATCGATCGAAAGACCGATGAAATCGATCCCCGATTCAACATACGCTTCCGCGTCGAACCGGCGAACCGAAAGGCTTGTCGTAAACGACGTTCGCAGCAGATAGGCCTTCGCCATGCGGATCAGCTTGGGGGTATTGAGGTTCAGCAGCGGCTCGCCGTAGTTGTAAAAATACACCTCGATGGCGTGAGGGCCGTAGCGTTTCAGCAGCGCGGAAAAGCGGTCTTCGGGTAGCGTGGCTTTCGGCCAGTCGAACAGTTGCAATGCTTCGTTGCGAACGGAGTGGACGCAACCGGGGCATGCAAGCTGGCAAGCGTTCGACGGATCGACAACCAGCCCGAAAGGGCGCGACAGCAAGGATGCACTGCGCGCCTGGAAGTGATACCGGGCGAGGAAGAGGTTCAGAATCTTCACTGTCAGCGCCTCCGCAAGCGGAGACGGAAAACGAACGCGGAGAAGGGCACAGAGATCCGGTTTCGCTCTGTCAAGGATGTCCGCGGCGACATCGGCGCGTTGGCATTGGCGGAGTTCCCGATCGATGCGCGATAAGGCGGGAAACGCGGTTTGGCCGCCGTATAGCGAAGCGGGAAGGAAATAATGAAAAAGCGCCTTCAGCGGCTTCGTCACTGCGATAACCATCTGGATTCCTTCTTGGCTCTACCTGGGAACGTGCCGTCAACCGCCAGTAGTACGATACCATCTGCCGATCGACGCAGCCAAATTCCGCGTCAATCGCCACCGATCAGGTGTAACTTGATGCGCCGGCGGTGCGCCGCCGCGCGATGCTCGAACAGGTAGATGCCTTGCCAGGCGCCGAGCGCCAGGCGGCCGCGTTCCACCGGCACGGAAAGCTGCGTCAGCGTGAGCGCCGCGCGGATGTGGGCGGGCATGTCATCGGGCCCTTCCACGGTGTGACGATACAGCCGGTTGTCCTCCTCGACCAACCGGTTGAAGAACTGGTTGAGATCATGTACGACGTCCGGGTCGGCGTTTTCCTGGATGGTGAGCGACGCCGAAGTGTGCTGCACAAATACGGTGAGCAGGCCGTCGCTTACACCGAGACCCGCCACCCAACTTCCAAGCGCGCCGGTGATCTCATACAGCCCCTTGCCGCGTGTCGGCACCTCGATCTGGTGCAGGAATTGCGCCAGCGGCACGTTACTCGACCGTCACGCTCTTGGCCAGGTTACGCGGCTGATCCACGTCACAACCCCGCCGCACGGCGATGTGATACGCCAGCAATTGCAACGGCACGATTTCCAGAATCGGGCTTAACAGTGCGAGCGATGGCGGAATCTCGATGGTGTGGTCCGCCATCCTGGGCACCAGTTCGTCGCCCTGCGTCACCAGGGCCACCACGATTCCCTCGCGCGCTTTCACTTCCTGAATATTGGAGACCGTCTTCTCATAGAGAAGGCAGCTCTCTTCGCTCGAGGCATCGCGCGTGGCCAGCACCACCACGGGCAGCTTCTCATCGATCAATGCGTTGGGGCCGTGCTTCATCTCGCCGGCCGGGTAGCCCTCGGCGTGGATGTAGGAAATTTCCTTCAGCTTCAGCGCGCCTTCGAGCGCGATCGGGAAATGCTGGCCGCGGCCGAGGAATAGGAAATCGGTGGCGCGGTGCAGTTCCCGTCCAAGGGCTTCGTAGACCGCGTCGTGCGCCAGCACGGTCTCCAGCTTGCCGGGAATCCGCAGCGCCTCCTGCATCAGCGAGCGCGAAGTGTTCTCGTCCAGATGCCCGTTGGACTGCCCCAGGTACATGGCCAGGATGAACAGCGCGCTCAACTGGCAGGTGAAGGCCTTGGTGGAAGCGACCCCGATTTCAGGTCCGGCGTGGGTGTAGATGGTGCCGGCGGCTTCCCGCGTGATCATCGAGCCGACCACGTTGCAGATGGCCAGCGTTTTCGATCCCCGCTGTTTGGCCTCGCGCTGTGCGGCCAGCGTGTCGGCGGTTTCGCCGGATTGCGAGATCACCACGGTCAGCGTGTCGTCGGTGACGATTGGATCGCGGTAGCGGAATTCGCTCCCGTAGTCGACCTCGACCGGAATGCGCGCCAGCTTCTCGATCATGAACTTGCCGGCCAGTCCGGCGTGCCAACTGGTGCCGCAAGCGATGATCTTCACCTGGCGGAAGCGGGCGAACTCGGCCGGCTGAATGTCCATTTCATCCAAAAAGATGCGCCCGGTCTCCTGACCCACGCGGCCCAGCATGGTGTCGCGCACGGCCCGCGGCTGCTCGAAGATTTCCTTGAGCATGAAATGCTTGTAGCCGCCTTTTTCGGCCATGATGGGATCCCAGAGCACGTGGGTAACCTGGCGGTTGACGGGCCGGCCCTGGAAATCGCTCAGTCGCACGCCGGCCGGCGTGAGGACCGCCATGTCGCCATCGGCGAGGAAGAACATGTCGCGCGTGTGGCTGAGGATGGCGGGCACATCGGATGCCACGAAGTATTCGTTGTCGCCGATGCCGATAACTACCGGCGGGCCGTTGCGCGCGGCGACAATCTTCTCCGGATCGGCGCGCGAAATCACGGCCAGCGCGAAGACGCCGGCCAGTTCCGCCACCGCCGCTCGAACGGCTTCTTCCAGGTTGCCGCTGAAGTGCTTCTCGATCAGGTGGGCGATGATCTCGGTGTCGGTTTCGGTCCGGAACACGTGGCCTTCGGATTCCAGTTGATGCTTGAGCGTCAGGTAGTTTTCGACGATACCGTTGTGCACCACCACCAGGTCGCCGTTGCAATCGCTGTGCGGGTGAGCGTTCTCTTCGGTGGGGCGGCCGTGCGTCGCCCACCGCGTGTGGCCGATGCCGAACGAGCCATCCACCGGGCTCAGGCGGATGGTATCTTCCAGATTGCGCAGTTTGCCCTTGGCGCGGCGCACAGCCAAATTGTGATCCTCGCCATAAACCGCCAGCCCCGCCGAATCATAGCCGCGGTACTCGAGCCGCTTCAGTCCCTCCAGAATGATCGGCACCGCTTTGCGATGCCCGACATAACCTACGATTCCGCACATAAGACCATTATAGGGAAGCCGCAAGAAGATACTCGCGGCCGGCGTGCACAACCGCCATCAAGAGAATCTATAAGGCCGATTCGCCGCGGGCATCGTCGCGGATGCGGACGATGTCGACCACCTCGGAGACAAAGATTTTACCGTCTCCGATGGCGCCGGTGCGCACGGCTTCGACGAGGGCGCCGATCACTTCGTCCTTGCGGGCGGAAGGCACCACCGTTTCGAGCTTGATCTTGTGGATGAAATCCACGTCGTACTCGCGGCCGCGGTAGACCTCTCTATGCCCCTTCTGGCGGCCGTGGCCGCGCACCTCGCTGACGGTGAGACCGTCGATGCCGATGCTCTGGAGGACTTCCCGGGCCTTGTCCAGTTTGGAGGGTTGGATGACCGCTTCAATCTTGACCATGGGATTACCCCTCGAAATTGTAGCCTTCTTCACCGTGGAGCGACAGGTCCATGCCGGTAGCTTCCTCGCCTTCCGTCATGTGGAGCGGCGTCACCAATTCGGTGATCTTGAGCGCGGCGAGCGTGCCCACCACGCCGAGACCGATGCCGATGCCGGCGCCGATGAGTTGATTGACAAGCTGGGCGGGATTGCCGTCGATCCAGCCGAGCGGGGCGGGCCGGCCGTTGGCCAGTTTGAGAACCGAGTTGACGGCGCGCGTGGCGAACACACCGGTGAGCAGGCAGCCAGCGAAACCGCCGACGCCGTGAACGCCGAAAACGTCGAGCGAATCGTCATAGCGGAACCTCTCCTTCACCGTGGTGACCATGAAGTAGCAGAGCGCGCCCGCGATCAGACCGATAGCCACGGCGCTGAACGGTTGCACGAAGCCTGCGCCCTGGGTGACGGTGGCAAGACCGGCGACCGCGCCGGAGATGGCGCCCAGCGCGCTAGCCTGTCCTTTGCGCACGCGCTCGGCCGCCATCCAGCCGACCGCGCCGGCCGCGGCGGCGAAGTGCGTCGCCACAAATGCGCTGGTGGCCAGCGAAGACGCCGCCAGCGCGCTGCCCGCGTTGAAGCCGAACCAGCCGACCCAGAGCAGGCACGCGCCGATGAAGCTGAGCACCAGACTGTGCGGGACAAACTTCTCGTGGGGATAGCCGACGCGCTTGCCCACGTATAGCGCGGTGACCAGCGCGGAGAATCCGCTGGTGATGTGCACCACGGTGCCGCCGGCGAAGTCGAACACCGGAACCCTGCCGCCTCCGAATGCATTGAGAAAACCGCCCGTGCCCCACACCATATGCGCCGTGGGGAAGTAGACGAAGAACGCCCACAGCACCGAGAACATGACCATGGCTTTGAAGTGTACGCGCTCGGCAAACGCGCCGGTAATCAGCGCCGGCGTGATGATGGCGAACATGAGCTGATAGATCATGAACGTCTGGTGGGGAATGGTGGGTGCGTAGAGCGGGTTCGGTTCGGCTCCCACGCCGCGCAGGAACAGGTAGCGCAGGTCGCCGAGGAACGGGTTGCCTGGGGCGAACACCAGGCTGTAGCCGCAGACTCCCCAAAGCAGGGTGATCACCGCCATCATGGCGAAGCTCTGCATCATGGTGCCAAGCACGTTCCTTTTGCGCACCAATCCGCAGTAGAACAGGGCCAGGCCGGGACCCGTCATCATGAGCACGAACGCGGCGCTGACCAGCATCCAGGCGTTGTCACCGGCCGACTGGGACGCCGCTACCGCGGCCTGCAAGGCCCGCAGTTCGGCGCGATCCCCTTGTGGCGCTTGCGCCAGGGCAGAGGAAGAGAGTAGGAGTAGTCCTGCAAACACACGATTCGACAACTTGGTCTCCTCAACGTGGAGTTAGCTCCCGCGAACGGGGCGGGAACACCACACATTAGAGGATGGCGCGTTGCAGGGCCACAAGAAGAATTGAATGTGCCCAATAGAAAAAACTTATGGGGCAGCGGCGGAGCAACGCTATCACTCGACGTTTTTCTTCGTGATTGGGTCGCCGTGCCCGACGGCGATGTTCAAACCCGACAGATCCACCTTGCGTGCGTTCTCGATCACGAAACCCTTGTCGGCCGTGATGTTGCACTTCTCGAACTTCACGTTCAGAATCGGGCTGCCGGCCAGACCGTGCATCATGCCCACCGATTTCACCGTCCCCGTGATGTTGCGGATCGTCACGTTGCGCACGATCGGCAGAACCTTGGCGGGCGGTGCGATCGGCGGCACCATCCGCCACTCCAGGTTGAACTCAAACGCCAGGCGAGTGCCCTGGAGCACCATGTCGCGATAGGTGATGTTCTCCACCACGCCGCCGCGGCTGGGCTGTGTCTTGAAACGGATGGGCGCCCAGTTGTCGGCATCGGCCACGCAGTGGCGGGTGATCACATTGCGGATGCCGCCGGATGTCTCGCTGCCCATCGCCACGCCGCCATGCCCATAGTGGAAGCGGCTGTTCTCGATGATGATGTCCTCCGCCGGGCGATTGACGCGCAGCCCTTCCTCGTCCTTGCCGGACTTAATCGAGATGCAGTCGTCGTTCACGTCGATATCCACGTTGCGGACGCGCACCTTGCGCGAAGAGTCGATGTCGATGCCATCCGAGCTCGGAATGTTGTGGTCGGCCCGAATGTCCAGCCCGTCTACCGTGACGTCCTCCGAATACAGAATGTGCAGGCACCAGATGGCTTGCTGTTTCAATCGCAAACCGGAGATCCGCACGCGCCTGCAGTTCTGGAAGCAGATCATGCGCGGGCGTCCCAACCGCGGCCCCGGCGGTGCGGCGGCAGTGCCCGGGTTGGGCGGCGTCTCGCCCGCTTGTGCTCCGCGTCTGCGCGGGCTCCGCGCCAACCACAAATCGCCCGATCCGTCCACGGTCCCTTCGCCGCCGACCTCCACGCCCGTCATGCCGGTGAAATTCAGCAGCGCCGAGGTCCACTCGCGGTCGATGCCTTCCCACCGCGTCATAACCTGCGGGTAGTCGCTCTGTTCCACGGAGCCCTTCAGCGTTCCGCTCTTCTCGATGAACAGATTCACGCCCTGCTTGAAGAACAGTGCGCCAGTGAGGAAGGTTCCGCCGGGCACCACCACGGTGCCTCCGCCCTCCTTCGCCACCTTGTCAATCAACGATTGGATGGCTTGCGTGTTGGAGGTCTTGCCGTCGCCCACGGCGCCAAAGCTGTCGATCGCGAAGCGCCTGCCCCCGCTCGCCGGGACCGCGGCCGGGATGACCCACAACGCCACCACCAGAGTCAGCCAATGAGTGCGTTTCATAAGAATGCCTGATCGATGCGAAACACCATTGCAACACGATTTCGGTGGTTCGTCGCGGGCGATGGACAGGGCGCTCAGGACACGTAATAGCCTTCCCTGGCTTGCACCACCAGGTCCTTCTTCTTCGCGGTGAGGTGAATGTGCCGGTAAGCCGCGGTTCCGGCCGTTTGGTCGGAAGTGTAGCCGATGCTGTACTGGCTGCGGAGCTCTTCTTCGATCTCGGCGAATACCTTGTCGATCGGCAGGTGGTGCGATACCTCGATAAACCTGCCGCCGGTCTCGCGCGCCATCTGCTCCAGTACCTTCTTGCCCTCCCCGCGATTCTGGCCGCCGCCGGGGTAGCCTCCGCCGCCCGGATAGCCTCCACCGGGGTAGCCGCCACCGGGATAGCCGCCGCCCATCCCGCCCCGGCGCCGCCCCATGCCGGGGCCGTAGCCATTGTTGTTGTACGGGTTGGAACCGGCGAACAGAATCGAATACACCAGCGTGTCGGCATGCTGCGCGGCGGAAATCGCCTCGAAGAGCGTGTACTTGCTGCCTCGATCCTCTCCATCGGTCAGCAGCACCAGCGCCTTGCGGCCCTTCTGCTTCATCATCAGCTCGTCGGCCGCCAGTTTCACGGCGTCATACAGATGCGTGCCTCCGCCGCGCCGGCCGCCGCCGGAACCGCTGCCATCGTCCGGCGGATATCCACCGCCGCGCTGGCGCTGCAATTGCGGCTCCGTCACCTGCAACTCGTCCAGCGCCTTCTGGAGCTTCACCCGCGAGGGCGTCAGGTCCTCCAGCAGTTCCACTTCCTTGTCGAAGTGAATCAAGAAGGCCAGGTCGCGATCCTCGCGCAGCACCTGGTCGAAAAAGCGCCGGCTGGCGTCGCGTTCATCGTTCAGCACATTGCGCTGGCTGCCGCTGGTGTCCACCAGCAGCCCGAGCGTCAGCGGCAGGTCGGTCTCGCGCGCGAAGTAGCGAATCACCTGCGGGTGCCCTTCTTCGTCCAGCACGAAATCTTCTTTGCTCAGATCTTTGACGATTTGCCCCTTCTTGTCGCGCACGGTGGCGAAAATGTTAACTACTTTGACTTCCGCCGAATACGTCGGCGGCGGCTGGCCGGGCGCGGCCGGTACTGCCACCGGGGCGGTTGGGGGCTGTTGACCAGGCGGCGCCGCGGCCGGGGCTGGCGGCGCCTGCTGCCCACGCAGCCAGTGAGCAGCCGGGAGTAAGGTGAAAGCGGAAAGCAGACTCCGCCTGGACAGGTTCATATCGTCTCTCTCTTCGTTGAGTACAGATGCGCCCGCTCTGCCGCGGGTTACCACCCGGCGGCTCGAAAAGATTTTGGAACCTATCCGAAAGCCGCCCGGCGTCCACACGGCATAGCGAAACACGCGCCGCGCAGACTATGTAACCCTGCGCCCCTCCAATACGTTTATGCTTAGTTCAGACAGTGCTTCAGGCTTCGAGCTGGGTGGGAATCCTAATCCGCGGCGTGGCGTGCCTTCTGGCCGCCGGCGGCCTTGCATGTGCCGCCGATCCGCCATTAGCGCCGGTTGGCGTGTGCGAGGTGTTGCGCGACCTGGCTTCCTGGGAGAACAAGAACGCCGCCATCGTGGGGCGCTACAGCTTCCGTCCCACCGGGCGATGGGTGAGCGAGCAGGTCTGCGATCCTGGCGCCGCTGATCCGCCGCAGCTCTGGATTGTCGAGGATGACACGAATGGTCCCCGGCCGCCCGAGCGCTTCGAGTTTGACGCCGCGGTGATGCGCCTGAAGCTAACCGAAATCGCACGCCGCACCACGCTCGCCAAGTTTCGCTTCGGCACCCCCGGCTATGACCGATGGGCAGTGGTCTACGGCCGCGTCGAAGCGCGCAAAGGCGACGATGCCAGGAAAGCTCCCGCAAACCTGGTGATCCGCGGCGCCTCGGTCATCGTTTTGCTCGCCGCTGAGTAAACAAGGCGCAGAGCCCTCGGCGCCCACCCAGCTCCCGCCGGCCCGGTGCTATAACATTAAGCACGACAAGAATATCGTTTGCGCGACGGGCAAACGGGTGGGGCAGGCGCTTCCGCCTGCCGACCGGTTCCTCCGCAACTCAGGGAGGGTGAGCCCGCTCAATTATGAGGTTCCGCTTAACTGCCATGAAACCCTTCGCCGCGTTTGGCTGCCTTCTGGCGTGCCTGATCCCCGCCTCCGCCCAGCAGGGGGACTATCCTGTCAAGCCGGTGCCCTTTACCGATGTTCACCTGAACGACACCTTCTGGGCGCCGCGCATCGAAATCAATCGCACCATCACCATCCCGCTTGCGTTCCAGAAGGAGGAAGAAACCGGTACTATCGGCAATTTTGTTCGCGCCGCGCAGTCCCTCCGCCACGAGCCGTTCGAGAATCACCACTATCCTCGCTATCCGTTCGACGATTCCGACGTTTACAAGGTGATCGAAGGCGCCGCTTACACGCTCAGCGTTGATCCCGATCCGAAGCTCGAAGCCTATTGCGACGATCTCATCCGGAAGATCGCCGCCGCCCAGGAACCCGACGGCTACCTGTACACCGCGCGCACCATCGATCCGCTGCACCCGCATCCCTGGTCGGGCGCCGAGCGGTGGATACTCGAGGGCGTCGGCAGTCACGAGCTCTACGATCTCGGCCACCTCTATGAAGCCGCGGTGGCCTACTACCAGGCCACGGGCCAGCGCGTCCTGCTCGACGTCGCCCTGCGCAGCGCCAACATGCTCGTCCAAACCTTCGGTCCCGGCAAGCGCGAAATCTGGCCCGGTCACCCAGTCATCGAGATGGGCCTCGTCAAGCTGTGCCGCATCACCGGCGACCGGCGCTATCTCGATCTAGCCAAATTCATGCTCGATTCGCGCGGGCCGCAAAGCTCCGAGAAGGGCGCCGGCAATCCGTACGTCGAAGCCAACCGGCGCGTCGTCGAGCAAACCGATGCGCCGGCCGGAGGCCATGCCGTGCGCGCCATGTATTTGTACTCCGGCATGGCGGATGTGGCCGCGCTCACCGGCGACACCGCTTACACCGAGGCGCTCGACCGCATCTGGGACGATGTCGCCGACCGCAAATTGCATGTCACCGGCGGCGTGGGCGCACGCGCCGAGGGCGAATCCTTCGGCGAAGATTATGAGCTGCCGAACCTCACCGCTTATAACGAAACCTGCGCCGCCGTTGGCAACGACTTCTGGAATCACCGCCTTTTCTTACTTCATGCCGATGCCAAGTATATCGACGTGATGGAGCGCACACTTTATAACGGCTTGATTTCCGGCGTCGCCCTCGATGGCGTCACCTTCTTTTATGAGAACCCGCTCGAAGCCACCGGCCTGGCCGCGAAAGACCAGCGCAGCCCCTGGTTCGGCTGCCCCTGCTGTCCCGGCAATATTACCCGCTTCATGGCCTCCGTGCCCGGCTACGTGTACGCTCAGCGCGGCGACACGCTCTGGGTGAACCTGTTCGCCGCCAACACCGCTGGCATCAAGATGGATAACGGACGCTCCGTGCGCGTGACGCAGCAGACCCGCTACCCGTGGGACGGCGCCGTCAAGATTTCCGTCGCACCGGACCAGGCCGCGCCGATGACCATCCGCGTGCGCATCCCCGGTTGGGCGCACGAAGAGCCCATCCCGAGCGATCTCTACCGCTTCGCCGCTCCATCGGCCGAGCAGCCCGTGCTCAAAGTGAACGGCGCCGCCGTCCCCATTCGCCTCGACAAAGGCTATGTCGCGATCACGCGCACGTGGACCGCGGGCGACACCATCGAGCTGAACCTCCCCATGCCGGTGCGCCGCGTGGTGGCCAACCAACAAGTCGCGGCCGACCGCGGACGAGTGGCCCTTCAGCGCGGCCCCATCGTCTTCGCTGCCGAATGGGCCGACAACCCCGGCGGCCAAGTGCGCAACCTGATGCTGCCGGATCAAGCGCCGCTGCGCGCCGAATTTCGTCCCGCGCTGCTCAAAGGCGTCGAGGTGGTCCAGGCCCGCGCCGTGGCGCTCTCCCGCGATGAGAAGGGCAATCTCATCCGCACGCCCGAGGAGATCATTTTCATCCCCTACTACGCCTGGGCCAATCGCGGCCCGGGCCAGATGATGGTGTGGATTCCCAATTCCGAATCCGCCGCCCGCCCCGCGCCGCCACCCAGCGTTACCACCAAAGCCACCGTCTCTACCAGCGACGCCAAAAACCCGAACCCCGTCAAAGCCGAACCGCCGACCTGTCGCTTAGGAGGCGGATAGATCGCCTGCAGAGCTTCCTTCAGTTCTATCCTGTTGCTTGTTTTTTCCAATAATCTGGGGAGTCTGCTTTCGCTCAGATGACAACCCCAGCAGGCTCAGATTCGAGGTTTTGGATACGGTTTTGATGCGGTACAAAGCTCGGATCATCGATGCAGGGTGGGTTAAGTGGTAGGGACGGGCGGATTCGAACCGCCGACCTGTCGCTTAGGAGGCGACCGCTCTATCCATCTGAGCTACGTCCCCACGTTTCCTTCATTGTACCTGGCAAGCCCTTTGCGGCCAATGTCGCGGCGGAAGTGCGCGCCATCGAAGTGAATCGCCTCCACTCCCTGGTAGGCGTGGCCAATGGCCGTCGCAAGACTATCTCCACTGGCGGTGACGCCCAGCACGCGGCCGCCGGCGGTTTCGAGGCCGTGCGCGCCCACGCGGGTTCCGGCGTGGAACACCACGGCGCCAAGCGCCTCCGCGTCCGCGATTCCGCCGATGGCCTTCCCGCTTTCGTAGGCGCCCGGATAGCCGGCCGATGCCATCACCACGCATACGCTTGGGCCCGCGCGCCATTCGAGACGCACACCGCTCAAGCGGCCTTCCGCGGCGGCCATCAGCGCGGGGAGAAAGTCGCAGCTCATGCGGTGCATCAGCGGCTGCGTTTCCGGATCGCCTAACCGCACGTTAAACTCGAGGACCTTCGGCCCTTCGGCGGTCATCATCATGCCGGCGTAGAGAAACCCGGTGAAGCCGGTGGCTTCCACGGTCGGGTAAATCACGCGGTTGAGAATATCCTCCGCCTGGCTACGCTCGAGAATGGCGGCGTCGCAGTACGCGCCCATTCCGCCGGTATTCGGTCCGCGGTCGCCATCGAACACGGCTTTGTGGTCCTGCGTGGCAGCCAGCGGAACCACGTCGCGCCCGTCGCATAGCGCAATGAAACTGACTTCCTCGCCGCGCAGGAACTCTTCGATGACCAGGCGACCCTGCAACGTACCAAGCGCCTCTTCGGCCTGCGCGCGATCCTGGGCCACCACGACGCCTTTGCCCGCCGCCAGGCCATCGGCCTTTAACACCACGGGGAATCCGAAACGATCAAGCGCCTTGCGCGCGTCCGTTTCGTTTTCGACGGTCACGAAGGCCGCGGTGGGGATGTTTCGTTGCGCAAGGAAGTTCTTGGAGAAAGTCTTGCTGCCTTCCAATTGCGCGGCTTCGCGGTTTGGTCCCACGATGCGCCGGCCCGCGGCGCGGAATGCATCGACCACGCCGGCTACCAGTGGAACCTCCGGTCCCACCACGGTCAAATCCGCGTCGATCGTCTCCGCCGCCGCCAATAACTGCGCGGGGTCGGCGCCCTTCACCGCCAGGCATGTAGCGATGCCTGCCATACCCGGGTTGCCCGGCGCCGCGAACACATCGGTTCCCGGCGACTGGGCCAGCTTCCACGCCAGCGCGTGCTCCCTGCCTCCACTGCCGATTACAAGAACTCTCATCTTGGTTGCACCATTAGAATGGTATCAATGCGCGAACGCTACGACGTCGTGGTCATCGGCGCCGGTCACGCCGGGTGTGAAGCCGCCCGCGCCGCCGCGCGAATGGGTCTGAAGACGGCCATCGTCACCATGAACCTGGACTTGATCGCTCAAATGTCCTGCAACCCGGCCATTGGCGGCATCGCCAAGGGTCACCTGGTGCGCGAGGTGGATGCGCTAGGTGGGGTGATGGGGGAAGTGGCCGATGCGGTGGGCATCCAGTTCCGGTTGCTCAACACCAGCCGCGGACCCGCGGTGTGGTCGCCACGCGCGCAAATGGACAAGAAGTCTTACCGGGTTCGCATGCGCGAGGTCCTCGAGCAGGAACCCAATCTCCGTATCAAACAAGCCGAGGTGGCCGCTCTGAACATCGATGCGGGCCGCGCCACTGGCGTCACGCTGCGCGATGGCCGCACGCTCGAATGCGGCGCAGTCATTGTCACCACCGGTACGTTCCTGAATGGCCTGGCGCACGTGGGGGAAGCACGCTACAGTTGCGGACGCAACGGCGAAGCGCCCTCGCAATTGTTGGGCGAACAATTGCGCACGCTGGGCCTGAACTGGACTCGCCTCAAGACCGGCACGCCGCCCCGCCTGGACGGCCGCACCATCGACTGGTCGCAATTCGAGCCCCAGCCCGGCGATGCCGAACCCACGCCGTTTTCGTTTCTGACCGGGCGCATCGACCGCGTGCAGATCCAGTGCCACATCGGCTACACCACCGGAGAGACGCACCGCATTCTCCGCGAGGCCATCCCCCGCTCCCCCCTCTATAGCGGCCAGATTGAAGGCGTCGGTCCGCGCTACTGCCCTTCGATTGAGGACAAGATCGTCAAATTCCCGGACAAACTGCGTCACCAGATCTTTCTCGAGCCGGAGGGTCTCGACACCAACGAGGTGTATGTAAATGGCATGTCCACCAGCATGCCCATCGATGTGCAGGCCGCCATCGTCGCATCGATTCCGGGCCTGGAGCACGCGGAAATGATCCGCCCCGGCTACGCGATTGAATATGACGCCATCGACCCGCGCCAGTTGGCGCACACGCTCGAAGTGAAATCCATTGCCGGCCTCTACCTCGCCGGCCAGATCAATGGAACGTCGGGCTACGAGGAGGCGGCGTGCCAGGGCATCATCGCCGGCATGAACGCGGCGGCGAAGCTGAGCGGGCGCGAGCCGGTGATTGTCGGCCGCTCCGAAGGGTATGTGGGAATCCTCATTGACGACCTCATCACCAAAGGCGCCGACGAACCGTACCGCATGTTCACCTCCCGCGCCGAGTTTCGTCTTCACCTTCGCATCGACAACGCCGATGCTCGCTTGACGCCGATGGGCCGAAACGCGGGGCTGGTAACGGATGCGCGCTGGGACGCCTTCCAGCGCAAACAGCGGCAGTATGAGCTGCTGAAGAAGGCGTTGGAAAGTCACCGCAACGGGCAATGGCTGAAGCGTCCCGAAGCGCGGATTGCGGAGATTTCAAGCTGGATTCGCGAAGTACTGGGAGAAGACGCCATACCGGCGATGCTGACCACCGTCGAAACCGAGACCAAGTACAGCGGCTACATCGGTCAGCAGGAACGCCAGATGGAGCGTCTGAAGGCCGCCGAGCGCCGTTCCATCCCGGCTGGCTTCGGCTTCGATGGCATCCCGGGTTTGTCCCGCGAGGTTCGCGACAAACTCAACCGGGTGCGTCCCGCGACCCTCGGCCAGGCCGCTCGCATCCCGGGCGTCACACCAGCCGCGGTGGCCGTCCTCGATATCTACCTGGGTCTCAGCCGTGTTTCGTGATCTGCTCCGCGACCGCCTGCGCGGCATCGCGGAGCTGACAGACCAGCAGGCCGAGGCGCTGGAATCTCATTACGATTTGCTGGTTCGCTGGAACCGCACGCTCAATCTCACCGCCATTCGGGACCTACCCGAGGTTGTCGAGCGCCATTACGGCGAGTCACTTTTCCTGGCGGCGCAATTGCCGGCCGGAAAGTTGCGCATCGTCGATGTGGGATCGGGCGCTGGCTTTCCCGGTCTCCCAGTCGCGGTCTATCGCCCCGACTGCGTGGTGACGCTCATTGAATCGCACCAACGCAAAGCGGTGTTCCTGAAGGAAGCCGCGCGCGATCTCACGAACGTGCGCGTGCTGGCGCGGCGTGCCGAGCAGGTGGACCAGGAGTTCGACCTGGCCATCTCCCGCGCCGTGAGTTATAGCGATCTCTCCCTCAGCCTGAAGGCGCTGGCGCCCGCCGCAGCACTTCTGAGCGGAGCTGAAGGGCCGCCCGACGATATGGGATTCGTATGGGAACCGGCGGTACCCTTGCCTTGGGGAAAGCAGCGGTGGCTAAGGGTGGGGCTGCGGGGCTAAGTGAGAGTTAACATAGAGACGATGAACATGGCGGCTCATCACAGGGCCTTCATTTGCTTTTTGTTGCTTGGTGCCGGGCACGCCTCGCAGCCGCCCCGGCTAAGCAGCGCCGAGGATTATCGCAGGTATATCGATCCCCTGCTCCGCGTCGCGGACTTCGGCATTCACTATTACGACGACGGGGCGGCGGACGCCAGCGTGCTGTTTCCGAGTACCGAGAGCAATCCGTACGACAGACCACGTGAACCCGTGATCGCGCTGGTTCGGCTCCGGGACAAAAGTTTTCCGTTACTGATCGATTGCCTCAGCGACCCCAGAGTGACCACTGCCAACTTCGACGGCAGCTCGATAACGATGCCGATGAAGGTGCCCTTGGGGTATGTTTGCCTGGACATATTGATGGCCATAGTCGATGGCAAACCAGCAGCCAGGCCAGGGTGTGCCGACGATGGCCTTGGGGCATGCATGAATGAGGGATTCTATTTTCGGCCGGACGACTATTCGAGGTGTTGGCAGGGCGTTTGTGATCTCCGGCCGTGGGTCAACGTGGTCCAACGGAAGTGGCGGGAAGCATTCCTGCGTCGCCAGCTACGGTTCCGGAACCCGTATGACGTCATGCCGATAACCGAGTACAGGGATTTCGTCACTCGTCGGAAGTGACCACGTGCCTTGCTGCCGAGGCCTGCCCGAGCCATCGGCGCTAACTGTACGGACCTGTCATCCGCTCTCCCGTGAAACCCGTTAGACTGGGCGGTGAGCCGCGGCGAGCCTCCCTTCTCGCCAGAAAGGAAGCCATGAAGCTTACCAGACGAAATGCGCTCGGCCTGATGGCAGCGGCGCCCCTGGCCCGCCTGCACGCGGACGCGCCAGCAAATCTCGAGATTGCCAAAGGTCCATTCGCGGGAACGCGCGAATCGCTCGCGGCCTACCGGGTGCCGGAATGGTTCCGCGACGCCAAGTTCGGAATCTGGGCGCACTGGGGGCCGCAATCGGCTGCCGAGGATGGGGATTGGTATGCGCGCAACATGTACATCGAAGGCAGCCCCCAATACAAATACCACGTGGAGCATTATGGGCATCCCAGCAAGTTCGGTTTCAAGGATGTGATTCCGACCTGGAAGGGCGATCAGTTCGACCCCGATCGTCTGGTGGAGCTTTACAAGAAGGCCGGCGCGAAATACTTCGTCAGCATGGGCGTGCATCATGACAACTTCGACCTGTGGAACTCGAAGCACACCCGCTGGAACGCGGTGAACATGGGGCCGAAAAAGGACATCGTGGGGCTGTTCCGCCAGGCCGCGCTCAAGCACGGCCTCAAGTTCGGCGTGAGCGACCATTTGTGGATCAGCTACAAGTGGTTTGCGGTGAGCCATGCGAGCGACAAGCAGGGGCCGCTGGCGGGCATCCCGTACGATGGTACCGATCCGCAGTTTGCCGATCTTTATCATGAAGCCGATTGCGCGCAGTTCGCCGGGCCGAACGTACAATGGAACGACGACGGCATTCCGGATTCCTGGAAGCGCCATTGGTTTGACCGCATCAAGGACCTGGCCGACCATTACCAGCCCGACCTGCTGTACACCGATGGCCCGCTGCCGTTCGAGGAATACGGGCTGAGCCAGGTGGCTAACCTCTATAACCTCAGTGCCGCAAGGCGCCGCGGCGCGGTGGAGGCGGTCTACTCGAGCAAGCGGCCGGAGGACTGCGAGACCGGGACCTGCCTGCTCGACGTGGAGCGCGGCGTGGCCGACCGGATTCTGCCGAATCCGTGGCAGACCGATACCTGCGTCGGCGAGTGGCACTACAAGCGCGGCGTAAAATACAAGACTCCCAAGACGGTGATCGATCTGCTGGTGGATATCGTGAGCCGCAACGGCAACTTGCTGCTGAACTTCCCGCTTCCCAACAGCGGCGCACCGGACGCGGAAGAGCTGAAGATAGTCGCCGCGATCACCGATTGGATGGCGGTGAACAGCGAGGGCATCTACGGCACTCGCCCCTGGAAGATTTTTGGCGAAGGGCCCGGGTCGCAGGTGGAGAAGAAAAGCACCTTCAACGAATCCGCGCGCAAGGAGCTCACCGCCGACGATGTTCGCTTCACCACCAAGCGAAACGCGCTCTACGCCTTCTTGATGGGTTGGCCGGCGGGGAGTGCTCTCATCAAGCCGCTCGGCTCCGCCAGCCCGCAGGCGCCGGGCAAGATCGCGAACGTGGAATTGCTCGGCTACAAGGGCAAGCTCGAATGGTCGCAGACCGAAGCCGGTCTGAGCGTCACCATGCCGCCGCAGCAGCCGTCGCAGCATGCGGTCACGCTGAAGGTGGCGTTGGGCTGACGGAGCCAGCCAGAACGGATTATATTCAAGGCACGGTCACCGCGGGGCGGGAGACCTACCTGGCGTATTGCTGCTTCCACTGGGTGAACTCGGCGGTCAGCGTGGTCTTCACGCTGATGTACTGCTCGTTGTCGACCTGGTTGGCGCGCTCGCCGGGATCGGCGGGCAGGTCGTACAGTTCGTTGGCCCCCTTGCCGTCATCCCGCAGGACCAGCTTGTATCGCTGGGTGCGCGCCATCGCGGTGTTGCGATACTGGCCGAATACCGTGTCGCGCCAGGTCTGCTTCTTGGGCAGGTGTTTTCCGGTGGCGAGCGGCAGGTAGCTGCGGCCGCATAAGTTGCGGGCGGGAACCGTGGCGGAAACCAGATCGCAGAGGGTGGGCAGCAAGTCATAGGTGCTCACCGGCTCCATCCGCACCTCCTGCGCCGGCACGCGGCCGGGCCAGCACCACAGCATCGGCACAGCGACAGATTCGTCGTACATATTGACCGGCTCGGAAGCGTCGCCGGCGGCCCATAAGCCGTGGCGGCCGAGCAGCGCGCCGCAGGTGGAAGTGAACACAACCAGCGTGCGGTCCAGCAGTTGCTTCTGCGAGATCCTGGTGGTCAGCGCGCCCACGTTGTCATCCATCATGGAGATGGCGGCCGCCACTTTCCGCAGGTTCGCCACGCGGTCGGCAAGCAATTCCTTGCCGCTCCGCGCGTTGGCGGCGGCAATCTCCACGCTGTAGTTTTCGAACTTCTCGTGGTTGTACAAGTCCAGGTATTTCGATGGAATATTTCCGTACGGGAGCTCGAGAGCGGAGTAGCGAACCGTGAGAAAGAAGGGAGCGCCATCCTTCGCCTGATCGATCAACGCCGGCGCGTCCTCCGGCGAGGCACTGTGGCAAGCGTAGCCGGCCGTGGCCAGGATCTTTTCGAGCGTGACATCGGCGGCCGAAACCGCACCCGAATTCCCGAGTTGCATCGGCGTGCGGCCCGTCATCAGAGTGGCGAAACCGGGAGCGGCGGCGGGCACGGGGGTGAAGTGGTTCAGGAAATGCGTGCCCATTTGCCCCAGCCGGCTCAGGTTCGGCGTCTTCACTTCCTTGTTGCCGTATGCGCCCATCATCCACGAGGGCAGGTCGTCGGCCACCAGCAGCAAAATGTCAGGCGGCGTCTCGACAACCTTTTGGGCGGCGACGACGGGCAGCGCGAGGCTGCCGCAAAGAAAGTGGCGGCGGGAAATGGACATGGCTCACTAACAGTATAGATGGCTTCAACCAGCGGGCTGATGTTTGCGTGCCACCGCGATGAGGGACAATCCCGGCCAAGGCAGAACCGCGTCCAGCCGGCTCCAGAGCCAGACGGTCTTGTCGAAAACCTTGAGCACCAGCTTGCTGATGCTTTGTGCGCCCAGAATGCGGCTGTCGATCCACCAGGGCAGAGTGCCGGCCTTATTGAGCTGATATGCCCTGTCCAGCGAAAAGCCGTGAGCTTCGAGCAGGCTCGCCAGTTCCTTCTTGTTATAGCGGCGCCGATGTCCCAGCTTGGCGTCCAGGCTGCCAAAAAGACGCAACCCATTGGGCACCAGCACGAGCAGTGCGCCACGATCCTTCAGCACGCCGCGCAGGGCGTCAAGCAACACACCGGGATGTTCCAGGTATTCGAGAACGTTGAGACACAAAACCGTATCGAAACTGGTGTCCAAGCTGGCGAGCGAGTCCGGTTGCTCCGGGTCGAAACGCTGAACCACTACGTGCGGCGTTCGCAAGAACCGGTTATTGAGGGCGTGCAGGTGCAAAGCGTCTTTCTCGGCGGCCACGTAAAGAGTACGCCGTCCCATCAGCCGGCCCGTGATATTGCCGATGCCAGCCCCGATTTCGAGCACCGTATCACCCACGTGCGGGCGCAATTTGCGCGCCAGCCAAGCGAGATATTGCGGCGTGCCGGTCAGATTGTTGAGCACGCCCCGCCCATAGGGCGCCGCATACAAGTCGTCGATCAACCAGAATCGGAAAATCACGCCTAGCGCTTTGAGACCGTCTTTCCAACCGATCTTCTTGCCTTCCTCGTAAGTGCGGCCGTGGTAGCTGATCGGAACCTCATAAATGCGCAGCTTCCGTTTGGCGCACTTCATCACGATTTCCGGTTCGAAGCCGAAGCGGTCCGAGCGGATGGGAATGCTCTTCAGCAGATCGGTGCGAAAGATCTTGTAGCAGGTCTCCATGTCCGTCAGGTTCAGATTGCAGAACATGTTGGAAATCAGGGTGAGCCCCTTATTGATCATCGAGTGCCAGAACGGCAGCACGCGGCTCTGTTCGCCGGCCATGTAGCGCGAGCCGAAAACCGCGTCGGCGCGGCCGTCCAGCAGCGGGCGCAGCAGGCGCGGATACTCGGCCGGATCGTACTCCAGGTCGGCGTCCTGAATGATGGCAAAGTCACCGCTCGCTTTCTCGATCGCCGTGCGCACGGCCGCGCCCTTGCCGCCATTGCGCTCATGCCGGTAGAGCCGGATCTGGGGGGCCGCGCCAGCGAGCCGCTCCAGGATCGCGTATGTTCCATCGGTGGAACAGTCGTCCACAATCACCAGCTCGCGCTCCATGTCTTCCGGAATCGGCGCGGCCAGCACTTGCGAAATGCAGCGCTCCACCATGGTGCGTTCGTTGTAGACCGGCATCAGGATCGACAGCTTCATCGAGAATACAGAGTCTAGCAAAGGTTGAGGGCCGGAGCCTGCGATAATCGGAATTGGCGGTTGTTCCCTTGCGAGTCGCGCTGCTCCAGATCAACACAACCCCCGGCGACCTGGCCGGCAATGCCGGGCGGATTATCGAAGGCGCCGCGCGCGCCCGGAAGCTGAACGCCGACCTGGTGGTTTCGACCGAGCTGGCGCTGATGGGATACCTGCCGCGCGACCTGCTGCTGAGCGCCGGTTTCGTGCGCCAAGGCCGCGAGATGCTGGCTCAGATAGCTGCCGCCACCGCCGGTGGGCCGGCCCTGCTGGTGGGAGTCGCCACGCCCAACGACGCCGATAGCGGCCGCCCGCTGTTTAACAGCGCCGTGCTGCTGGAGGACGGCCGTGTTGGGCCGGCATTCCACAAGACCTTGCTGCCGACTTACGACGTCTTCGACGAAGATCGATATTTCGAGCCGGCCACCGGCCCGCAGGTTCTCGATTGGCATGGCCGCCGTCTCGGCATCAGCATTTGCGAAGACGTTTGGAACGACCGCAATTTCTGGCAGCGCCGCCGCTACCAGCGGGACCCCATCGAGACGCTGGTGGCGGCGGGCGCGCAAGCCATCCTCAATCTCTCGGCCTCGCCGTTCTGGGTGGGCAAGCAACTCCTCCGACAGGACATGCTCAGCCACATGGCACGGCGGCACGGCCTGCCGCTGATAGCCGTAAACCAAGTTGGTGGAAACGACGACCTTCTCTTCGACGGCCGCAGTTGCGCTTTCGATGGCGCCGGCCGCCTGTTCGCCCGAGCTAGAGGATTCGAAGAGGATCTGGTGGTGGTGGACCTGGACGCCGGCGCGGGCTCGATCGCCGACGACGATTTCACCGCCGAGGCGGAGATCTGGAACGCGCTGGTGATGGGCGTGCGGGATTACGCGCGCAAAACCCATTTCCCGCGGGCGCTGCTGGGCCTGTCCGGCGGCATCGATTCCGCACTCACAGCGGCGATCGCCAGCGAAGCACTGGGGCCGGAGAGCGTGCTCGGCGTGCTGATGCCATCTCTTTACTCGAGCCGGGGCAGCGTCGACGATTCGCTCGAACTGGCCCGTAATCTGGGCGTTCGCACCATGACGTTGCCGATCACCGGCATCATGCAAACCTACGATGACGTGCTCGCCGATCCCTTCCGCGATCTGCCCCGCGATGTCACCGAGGAGAACATTCAATCGCGTATCCGCGGCAATTTGCTGATGGCGCTTTCCAATAAGTTCGGCTCCCTCCTGCTCACCACGGGCAACAAATCGGAATTGGCGGTGGGCTACTGCACCTTATATGGCGATATGAACGGTGGCCTGGCCGTGATTGCGGACCTGCCCAAAATGATGGTCTACCGAGTCGCACGATGGCGCAACCAGCGCCAACACGACATTCCGGACAGCATCTTCACCAAGCCGCCCTCGGCCGAGTTACGGCCCGATCAAACCGACCAGGACTCGCTGCCGCCCTACGAGTTGCTCGATCAGATACTCGAGTTGCACGTCGAACAGTCGCAGTCCGCCGAGGAGATCATCGCCGGCGGCTTTGCGGAGGACGATGTGCGGAACGTCCTGCGACTGGTGCGCAAGGCCGAGTTCAAGCGGAAACAGGCCGCGCCCGTGCTGAAGGTGACTTCGCGGGCTTTCGGAACCGGCTGGCGGATGCCGATCGCGCGCGGCGACGGCGTCGAGTCTTCGAGTGCGGCTGTCCCGGATGGTTCCGACCCGGTGTTGACCATGGAGCACTTCGTCCGCATACAGAAGTTCATTCTCTCCCAAGGCAATCGAATGACCTACTGCACCCGGTTCGGCAACAATCCGTACTGGGCGTTTCCCGCGTTCAACGCGTACCTCAATCCGCCGGATCAAAGGAACATCAACTGCAAAATCGGTGAGTCCGAGTTCAACACCCTGGTGATCCAGGTCACTGGCCCAAGAACCAACTACTGGAGCGTGGTTCTCGATGAGGCCAGGAAGGAACTTCGTGTCCAGCAGCACTATTCCATGAAGGATCCGCGGGTTTTGATCCAGGAAGCGACTGAGTTTTTTCGGAGCGCCTTGGCCGAAATCGCCCGGCAGAAGGAGCGCGGAGAAGCCGAAGCGCGGGATTCGGCCGCTGAATAGCGCCGGCGGAGCCTGCGAGTATTCCCGGGCGCCCTCACTGCTATCATGTGTTTTCATGTGCGTACCGTTGCTTGATGTGCGGTGCCAGGACGAGCCGCTGGTGGGTGAGGTCGATGGTTAACCCGCGCTTGAATCAGCTCATCGAACGCTTGGGCGCCCGGCGCATCCTGGTGGCGGGCGACCTCATGCTGGATGAATTCATCTGGGGCAGAGTGTCGCGCATTTCGCCCGAGGCGCCGGTGCCGGTGGTCGAGGTGACCTCCGAATCGTACTATCCGGGCGGCGCTGCCAATGCCGCGCGCAATGTCCGCGAGCTAGGCGCGGCGGTAAGGGTGGTGGGAATCGCCGGCGCCGATCCGCAGGGCGGCCGGTTGCTCGAGTTGCTCGCTGCCTCGGGCATCGATACCACCGGCGTGTTGCGCGACCAGGCGTTTTCCACCACGGTGAAGACGCGCATCATCGCTCGCCATCAACAGGTGACGCGGGTGGATCGCGAACGCCATGCGACGCTCAACGCCACGCAGATCGAATCCATCCTCGCGCAAGTGGAGCAAGCGATTGACGCCGTGGATGCCGTCATTGTAGCGGATTATGGCAAGGGCTTCCTGACCCAGCCGCTCGCCGATCACATCGGCCGCAAGGTGCGCGCGGCAGGCAAAATCCTGGCGGTCGATCCCCATCCCCACACGTCGCTCGTCTGGCAGGATGCCACCGTCATCAAACCCAACCGGCGCGAAGCGTTTCTGGAAGCTGGTGTCGCGCCAAGCGCACCGGTCGAGCCGCCGCTCGAGGATCGGCCGCTGCTGGAAGCCGCGCGGCGCCTGCAGGCGCTTTGGCGCCCCAAGAGCTTGTTGATCACGCTGGGCGCGCAGGGTATGCTGCTGCTCGAAGACGATGCTCCGCCCCGTCACCTGCCGGCCCAAGCCAAGGACGTGTTTGACGTTTCCGGCGCTGGTGACACAGCGATTTCGGTGCTGGCGCTGGCGCTGGCCGCCGGCGCCACGCCCGGCGAGGCGGCCGAACTGGCCAATCACGCCAGTGCCATCGTGGTGGGCAAACTGGGAACCGCCACCGTAACCGCGGCCGAACTCGCCGGCAGCGTCGCCCAATCATGAAGCGGCGCAGGGCGGTGTTCTTCGATCGCGATGGGACGTTGATGGAGGACGTGGGATATTGCAGCGATCCCGCTAAAGTGAAGGTCATTTCCGGCGTGCCGGAAGCGCTCGAGGAACTGAAGAACGCCGGTTTCGTGGCGATCATCGTTAGCAATCAAAGCGGCATCGGCAGGGGCCTGTTTAGCGAGGCACAGTACGTGGCCGTGCAACAGGAGTTTTTGCGCCAGATCGGCGCCGGTCGGATCGACGCATCCTACTTCTGCCCCGACGCGCCTGGCGTTCCATCGCTCCGTCGCAAGCCGGCGCCGGGGATGGTGCTGGAAGCGGCGGCCGAGTTTCAGATCGACTTGGCGGCGTCCTTCCTGGTGGGCGATAAGGCGTCCGATATCGAATGCGGCCGGCGCGCCGGCACGCGCACCATTCTCGTGCGGACGGGCTATGGAGCCGCAACGGAGTGCGATCCGGAGTTCCGCGTCCCCGATTTCGTGGCCAACGATGTGCCAGAGGCCGTGCGCTGGTTGCTGCGACGGTAGCTCCAGAGGAGACATGAGAGCTGAAGATCGAGCAGCGGCTGACTCGTTTCTCCCCACAGTGGGCGTAGTACCGACTCGCAATAGATTGGTACGGCGCAAAGCGTATATCCAATTACAAGCGTTGTAAAATAAGGACGATGAACGGGATGGCATTCCCGGGGGCCGCGACGATCAGAGGTGTTGTGTTCGACCTGGACGGAGTGCTTATCCAGTCCCGAGCGGCCCACGCCCAAGCCTTTCAAGAGGTGTTGGCGACGTTCGGCATCACCGATTTCAACTACGACCGCTTCGCCGGATGGCGAACCCCAGAGGTCTTCCGCACAGTCCTCTCGGAACATCCTCCAGCGCCCGTCACGGAAGAGACTATCGCCCAATGTGCACGGCGCAAGAGCCAGCGCGCCCGCGAGTTACTTGG
>Ga0181517_10001526_pt1 | contig 25601 bp, 16 predicted proteins | sample PEATcosm2014_Bin_31_FD_119748 | JGI IMG/M metagenome (GOLD analysis project Ga0181517, IMG submission 119748) | Peatland microbial communities from MTU Mesocosm Facility, Houghton, MI, USA - PEATcosm2014_Bin01_30_metaG | ecosystem: Environmental > Terrestrial > Soil > Wetlands > Peat | place... | reverse complement strand
TTTTGCCCGCTGGCTTCGTTGCTCACTCGTTACAGATCCATGCGGATATGCGCCTCGTTCGCGCCTCGCCAGCGGGCAAAAGTCCTGCGCCATACCCGGTACATTTATTTCTTCCAAACGCCTGAGAACCTCACCCTTGCCCGGCGTAATAGGCATCGATTTTGGCGGCGACGTCCTTGTAGCTGATGTCGATCTCGTAGATGAGCTTGAACTGTTCGATGGCTTCCTCCTTCTTGCCCATGCCCTCGAAGACACAGCCCAGGTTGTAGGTCAGATCTTTTTTCTCGTCGTCCATGACCGGCTTTTCCTTGAGCGCGGTCTGGAGCTTTCGCACGGCCAGGTCGGCCATGCCCTTGCGTTTGGCGAAGCACTGGGCCAGGAGATTCATGGCCGCGATGCGCCGGTGAGCGTTAGCCTCAGCCTTTTGGAGCTCCTGAATCGCCTCCGGGATCTTGCCGGCTTGGAAATAGATTTGGCCCATCTCGAAGCGGATGGCCAGATCGGTCGGGAAGCGCTCGAGCCGCTTCTGGCACTCGGCCATTTGGTAGGCTTGCTTTTCCGCCTCGATGAGCGCCACGCGCTCGGCGTGATCGGGCGCGGTGGCGTCGAGCTGCTCGATTTGGTAATCGAACTTGCGTTTCATGGTCTCGGCGATGCCCGCGTCCAGGGACGGGTCGTTGCCGGTGTCGGATTTCTTGAGCCGGTCGTAATAGCCCAGCGCGAGATCGAACTGCTTGCGCTGGGTGTAAAGCTCGGCCAGCGAGCGGACCAGCTTGAGATTGTTCGGCTCGGTCTTGAGCCGGGTTTCGTATTCGCCGATGAGGCGCGCGGTGGTGTCCTCGGTTCGCTGCACGCGGTTCTCCTGCTCGAGGGAGGCCGCCTCCTTTTTGTCCTTCAGAATATCGCGATAGGAGCCGGTGCCGTCGGCCAGCGCCTCGTAGCCGCCTTCGTCGAGGGTCTTGCGCGCGGAGAGGTCCTTGAGGGCCTGCGCCACATCGTTGTCGGTGGGCAGCAGGCTGTAAAGCTCCGAGAGGATCTGCTCGCCCCGCGCCACCTCGCCGATGCCGGCCAGGCCGTTGGCCAGTTGGATGGCCACCTCTTTGTCCCGGGGAGAATTGTGGTGGAGCATTTCCAGCGACAGCACGGCGGTGCGGGGCATCTCCATGGCGGTGGCGGCCTTGACCACCAGCCGGTGTCCGGCGGAGCTGTTGGGGTCGCTGTTGAGGATCTGCTCGGCAATCTGGAGCGCCTCGGCCGGAGCCGTGTGCAAGGCGACCTCGCCCTTGGCGATGAGCGGCGAGGAGCTGGCGCTGCTCCACATCTTCTTCATGAACCCGCCGCCGCCGCCCGACTTTTTGAGCTGGGCCGTCCGAAGCAGTTTGCGGCATTCATGCAAGCCGGGCTCCCGGCTTAGCACCTGGAGAAAGAGATCGACGGCGTAATCAAAATTGTCCCGCTGCAATGCGTCGGTGCCGCGGGTCAACATCACGCGCAAGTCCCGGGGAAGGTCGTTGAGGCTTTTCTCTGCCATAGGAAAGCATAGTCAGATTCCCAGCCGAAAATCCAATGCAAAACGTAGGGGGCAGCGCGTATGCATGAAGCCGTTTCGGTAAGGGGTGGGGACGGCTCGTCCCCAGTTTATTGGCAAACTGACGGAAGAACCTGGGGACGAGCCGTCCCCACCCCTTCATGCATACGCGCTGACGTAGGGGGTCGGGGGAGAAAGGTGAGGGGCGGTTAAAGTGCCAAGACGTTCAAACCAGCGGCCTTGGCAAGCGCGATCTGATCGTTGTCGAATTAAAGACTTCACCCCGTTGCCAAGGCGTCCAAAGGATTTCAGCATCCGGGGCTCTGTCGAAGAGACTTAAGGCTGCCTGGTGCTGAGTATCGCGCCGGCACTTGTACCCCAACCACCACAAGGTGTCGGCATAGAGCCTCATTTCTTGAGGGACTTCAAAAACGCCGTGCCATCGAAAAGCGGATCCCGTACGGCGCCGATCGCTCGGGCCTCGGCCAATGCCCGGGTCATTCGGGGTTTCGCGCCTTTCGTCACTACGAACTTCGGCTTCCCCTTGGCGGCAACCACAAGCTGTTTGCCGTCAGTCAACTCGTCCACCAAACCGGCGTTATGGTAAAACTCCCGAACAGAAACCGTTTTCATATCGTGTTAGACAAGTACTGTCTAACATAAGGAAAAGGCAAGCGCAAATCGCTAAGTCTTTGGAACGTGACAACCTGACCCCTGACCACCCGGCTCAGATCGAGATCAGCGTGGCTTCGTCCTGCACCTGGAGATGATCGAGGATGCGGGTCACGCAGTCGGCAACGGTAAGCTGGTCGGTGCGCAGCTCGATCTCGGAGTGAACCGGCAGCTCGTAGGGGGCGGTGATGCCGGTGAATTCTTTGATCTCCTTGGCGCGGACTTTGGCGTAGAGCCCCTTGGGGTCGCGCTGCTCGCAGATCTCGAGGGGCGCGTTGACAAAGACCTCGAAAAAGCGGTCGGATGGCAACAGCTTCCGCGCCAGGTCGCGATCGGCCCGATAGGGCGAGATGAAGGCGGTGATGCAGACGAAACCGGCGTCGGCAAACAGCTTCGCGACTTCGCCGATGCGCCGGATGTTCTCGATGCGATCTTTGTGGGAGAAACCGAGGTCATTGCAGAGGCCGTGCCGGACGTTGTCGCCGTCCAGCACATAGACCTGGCGGCCAAGGTTAAAGAGCTCGCGCTCCAGCTCGGTGGCGATGGTGGATTTGCCGGAGCCGGACAGGCCGGTGAGCCAGATGACGCAGCCCAGGTGGCCGTTGCGCAGCTCGCGCTGGCCGACGGTGACTTTGCCGCGGTTCAAATAGATGTTGTCGCTCTTGGTGGCGGCCAGATGGGTGCGCCGGGGGTAGTTGTCCGCGGCGATGATGCCGCCGCCGGCGACGTCAAAGCCGTCCACAATCACAAACCGGCCGGTCGGGGCGATCTCGGCATGGACGTCGAAGGCGATCGGCTTCTTGGTATGGAGCACCAGCTCGGCCACCTCGTGGCGGCCGACGAAAATCTCGTGCTCCTTTCGCGAGACGGTCTCGAGAGTGGACGCGTCGATGACCTTCTCGATGGACTGAATGGCGCACTCAACCTCCTGGGTCGCCAGCTTGAGCTTGTAGGTCTTGCCCTTGGTGAAAGGCTCTTTGCCGAGCCAGAAGAGCCGGGCCTTGAAGCTGGACAGCTCGAAAGGAGGGGTGGCCTCCAGAGCGGCCACGGCGCCGCGCGCCACGAAAATCTGCTCGGTGAGAGTGATGCCGATCGACTCGCCGGCCGAGGCGGTCTCGGAGGCGGCCGCGCTCCAGCGCTCGATGGTCTTGACGGTGCTGGTCTTGTTGGTGGGGGAGAACGCCAGCTTGTCCCCTACCTTGATCGACCCGGCTTCCACGCGGCCGGCCAATATCCGCCGCTCATCAAAGCGATAGACGTCCTGGATGGGGAACCGCAAGGGCTGATCCGTGGGCCGATCGGTTACGACAAACTCGTCGAGCGTCTCGAGCACGGTCGGGCCCCGCCACCAGGGCATATTGGCGCTGCGGGCGGCGATGTTGTCCCCGTGGCGGGCGGCGATGGGGATAAAGACCTTGGGCTCGACGCCGATGGTCCGGAGCCAGGCGCGGTACTCGGACTCGATTTGGTTGAAGCGGGACTCGTTGTAATTCTCGAGGTCCATCTTGTTGACCAGCACGGCGATCTGGCGGATGCCCAACAGGTTGAGCAGGTAACCATGCCGGCGTGAATTCTCCTGCACCCCCTCGTTGGCGTCGATCAAGAGCAGCGCCGCCTCGGCGTTGGCCGCCCCGGTGACCATGTTCTTGAGAAACTCCTTGTGGCCGGGCGCGTCGATAATGACGTATTGCCGGCGCTGGGTCTGGAACCAAATCTGCGCCGTATCGATGGTGATGTTCTGGTCGCGCTCGGACTGGAGGGAGTCCATGAGGTTGGCCCACTCGAAGGGAACGCCGCGCCGCTGGGCGATGGCCTGGAGCTGCTCGAGCTTGCCATCCGGCAGCGAGCCGGTGTCATAAAACAACCGGCCGACGAAGGTCGATTTGCCATGGTCCACATGGCCGACGATGACGATTTTTAACTGCTCGCCGGGAGTGTTGAGAGAGCCGTTGGAACTCATAAATGCTCACATATACCCATCGCGCCGGAGTTTCTCGAAGGCATCCTCGCTCTCCTTATCCTGGGCGCGGCCCGAGCGCTCGGAGGTTTTGGTGTGGCGCAATTCCTCGATGATTTCGGGAACGGTGCGGGCGTTGGACTTGATGGGGAGGGTGCAAGGCGCGCAGCCCAGGCTGCGATAGCGCTCGCCCTTGCCGTTGGCAAAATAGAGGGGGATCACCGGGATGCTCTCGCGCTCGATATACTCCCAGATATTCAGCTCCGTCCAGTGCAGGAGCGGGTGAATCCGGATATGCGTCCCCTTTTCGAAATCGGTCTTGAACTGATCCCACAGCTCCGGCGGCTGGTCTTCGACATTCCATTCCATGTTTTTGTCGCGGGGGCTGAAATAGCGCTCTTTGGCGCGCGTCGGCTCCTCGTCGCGGCGGACTCCGACGATGACGCCGGTGAAATGGTGCTGATCGAGCACCTGCTTCAGCCCGTCCTTCTTGAGCGTGCCGCAGCACTCGACGCGGCTGGCCTTGCCGTTGGGATAGGTGATCCCGCTCTTGAGGACTTCGGTGTTCTTTCCCACGATGAGCTTGAGATTCCACTCCTTGACCAGCCGGTCGCGGTACTCGATCATCGAGGGGATTTTGTAAGTCGTGTCGACATGGACCAGCGGAAAGGGCACATGCCCCAGGAAGGCCTTGCGGGCCAGCCAGAGCAGAACGGTCGAGTCTTTGCCGATGCTCCAGAGCATCGCCAGGTTTTCGAACTTGTTGAAAGCCTCGCGGAGGATATAGACGCTCTGGTTTTCGAGCTTAGATAAGTGGTCCATTTAACTATGCGTTTTGACGCGGCATCGGAGCATAATGGGGCCGAACTGGGAAACCAAGGCCAAAGGCGTTAGGCCGGCGTTTCCGCCCAAAGCACCCGGGCGCAGAAGTCGCCGAAACGTTCCCCGCCTTTGCGTTCCCGGACATACCGTCCCAACACCTGGCGCAGTTCGCCGACGAGATCCTCGCCTTTGACCGGATCCTTGTAAAGCCGGTTCAGGCGCGTGCCCCCTTCGTTGCCGCCGAGGTAAATCTGGTATTTGTTGGGGGCTTTCCCCACAAAGGCGATCTCCGCCATGTAAGGCCGGGCGCAGCCGTTGGGGCAGCCGGTCATGCGAAGGATCAGCTCCTCGTCGCGCAAGCCCAGCTCCGCCAGCAACGCTTCAATCCGCGTGAGCAGATCCGGCAGCGTGCGCTCGGATTCCGCAAGCGCCAAACCGCAAGTGGGCAAGGCCGGGCAGGCCATGGACGCCAAGCGCGTGCGGCTGAACGGGTTGCCGGTCGAAACGCCGTGCTCCGCCAGCAGTTGGTCGATGGATCCCCGCTGATCGGGCCGCACATCCACCAACAGCAAGTTCTGCGAAGCAGTCAGCCGGACCTCAGGCTGAAATCCCTCAATGACCCGCCTCAAGCCGCTCTTGAGACGATACCCGCCCGCATCCCGGATCCGGCCGTTCTCGACGAACAGCCCCAGGAACCAATTGCCATTCATTTGCCGGTGCCAGCCCAGGAGGTCGCCTTGCCGGGTAAACTCGAACGCGCGCGCCGGCTCGAGCTTTAGCCCCGACCGCCGTTCCAACTCGGCGCGGAACCAATCGACGCCCCGGTCGTGCAGAATGTATTTGAGCCGGGCATGCTTGCGGTTGGTCCGGTCGCCGAAATCACGATGGATGGTAACGGCCGCCTCGGTCACTGCCTGGAGATGTCCGGGGGGAATGAAACCGATGGCATCCGCCACGCGCGGGAAGGTCTGGGTGTTGCCGTGAGACATTCCCATGCCGCCGCCGGCCAGAATGTTGTATCCGACCAACCCATTGCCTTCCGTGACCACCACAAATCCAAGATCGTTGGTGTAAATGTCGATGTCGTTCAGCGGCGGAATCGCAAAGGCCACCTTGAACTTGCGCGGCAGGTAGGTTTTCCCGTAGAGCGGATCGACAAAATCCTTGTGCTCCTGGCGGCTCAGATCCAGTTCTTTCCCTTCCAGCCAAATGCTGTGGTAAGCCGGGGTCCGGGGCGCCAGCGCGGCTGAAAGCTCTCGCGCTTCCTTCAGGATCTCATCGACCAGCGGGCTGGTTGCCGGCGTGGGCGGCGCCAGAACGTTGCGCGCCACATCGCCGCACGCCGCGATGGTAGACATCATGGCGTCGTTGAGGCTCTTCATGCTCTGGCGCAGGTTCGACTTCAGAATCCCATGAAACTGGAAATCCTGCCGCGTCGTGATCCGCATCGTGTTGTTTCCGTACTGGCTGGCCAGGTCGTCGCAAACGAGATACTGCCGCGCGTTCAAGGTGCCGCCCGGGAATTTGGTGCGGACCATCAGCATGTAGTGCTTGGCAATCTTGCGCTGGTCCCGGTCGTCCTGCTGGTAAATGCCGTGAAACTTCAGAAACTCGTAGTCATCATCCGAAAACCGATCGGCCGAGGCATCGGCCAGAGTGGAAGAGATGGTGCCCGTAAGCATAGGGCTTGCCTCTTTGAGTCCTTCGTTCCGGGTTAACTTGGCCGGTTCGGCGGGGTTAATCATAAGTTACACGCTAATAATAATAAAGATTATGCCGATCGCCCGCTGAGTTGTCAAACCGTTTCGCGCAACCTGGTCTGCGGGCTGAACGGCGCCACAGTGTAGCACGGAGCTTGGGCTGGCTCTATCGCAGACTTGGGCGCCGGGCAAAAACAACGGCTGCAAGTCTGGCTGGTTATTTTTGCCCGGCGCCTTGGGGACGATTCGGCCCTTGACGGCGCGCAACGGCAAAAGATAATGGATGCTGTGACCTCGATCCAGAGCCAGTTTTCCTTGCGGCCTCAAGAAAGCGTGCGGCATCAATGACAGACCATCCGACGATAGCACCAGCCGCGGCCTCGCTGGAGGAAATCCAACAGGGATGGCATCAATTGACCTCGAGGGTCGGCCAATTGGAAGCGGAGAAGAAGATTCTCGAGCAGGAGAACAAGACGCTGCGCACGCTGCTGGAGAGGGTGATTGAATTTCGGCAGAAATCCCACGGCGAGTTGGTGCTGCTGCTGACCAACCTGGTGAGCAAGCTCTCCTCCAGCGATTCCGGGATCATTGTCGCCAAGCTGGTGGAGCACAACGCCAATGTGAGCCAGTCCCTGGCCGCGCTGGCCAAAGGGACCGTCGATGCTGTGATGCTGCAGCCCACGGTGCTCAAGTCCATGGAGCAATCCCGGCACGAGCTGAGAGCGGCGCTCAAGCCGCTCATCGAGGAGTTGATCAAGCTGGAGACCCCGCTGGAAAACTCGATGCTTGAAGGGCTGGCGGCAAAGCCGGACCTGTTCTTTTCGCCCCCGGCGGTGCGGGCCAACCGCTGCTGGGCCAAAGGCTGCGTGCCCCAGGATCGGGTGCTCAAGGAATTCGGCCAGGAGGCGCTCGGATTCTTCAATGACCGAACGACCGATCCGAAGCTCAATCCGCGGCCCAAGCCGGAGGAAATAGCCCTGGAATTCAAGCCGGATTTCGAGGCGCTGTTGTCGCAGAATCCGGCGCTGGCGGCCGAGAAGCGGCAGCAATTGCTCGCACTGCACCAGCGGGTCCAGCGCAGCCGGGGTTCGAGCGACCAGGCGCGGGCGCAACGGCAGGCCTTCCACAAGCTCTCCTTTCTGCTGGAGTTGCTCCATTTTTACGAGCACCAGGAAACCGAGCCACCGCAGCCGCTTTTCGCCGCGCGCCTGCCGGGCTTGATCGAGCAGTTGGTCGTGGCCGGCGCCCAGGAGAGCCTGGATGAAAAACACATCGCCTCCGCCGAAGCTTTGCTGGCGCTCGTGACCAGCCCGAGCCACCGGCAGATGGTCATCAACAACGTGGGCAAAGGCGGCGAAGGGGCCAAGACCCTCAAATTCGTGCTCCGGCTGCGCGCCGAGAAGGCGGCGGGCACTGACGCCGATGAGACCATCGCCGAATTCGTCCGGCACCTGCTGCCGACGCAAAGCGTTCCGCCGCGGGAGAGCATCATCGGGATCTTGAGGCTGATTCATCCGGATATGCAACTGCTGGTGGCCAAGGCCATCCTGCATTGCGACCGCATTGCCCGCGACAAAGCCCAGGCCCTGGCCAAGGGACTGGCGGCCGACCTGGGTTTGAAGGCGCCGCTGGAGGAGGCCAAAGCCGCCGGGGGCGACCCGGTGCTGCAGGAGCGGCAAAAGGCCTGGGGGAAGATCAAGGATTTAATCTCTCGCCGGAACGATCCCACCAGCATCGCCGCGGCCATCCGCGAGAGGCTCCACGCGAAGTACGAGGCGGAGGAAATCAAGCAAAGCTGGGTGACCCTCACCGAAGCCGATCCGCTGTCGATGATCAAGATTTTCTGCCAGTTGCCGTACCTGCCCGACGGCACGACCGATCCGATTGCGCGGACGCTGCTGGAAATGAACGTGACCCGCCTGACGCACGAGAAGTACGCCGGCACCTACCGCAAGGTGGTCAACAGCCTTAAGAGCCTGTTTGCCGTCCGGCCCGACAACCCGACGGTGCATAACTTTGTCGCCCTGGTCCGCTGGGTCAACCCGGAGGCTGCCGACAAACTGTGCGCCGACGTTGGGATGCCCGCGGCCCACTGAGGGGCGGGAAGAGTGTTGCGCTGCCGAAAGAGGCGGCGGCGCAGGGATCCGCCGCGAACCTGCGGCAGCGGGTTGCTTGGCAACGTCAACACATGTTTTTCATTTCTCGGAACGCGGGTGGTTCTTGAGCGGCCCGAGGGGAATACTGAAGGAGGCCTCAAACTGCGTCCAGAGGGTGCCGGTGTCATAGTCGTAGACCATGAGCTGGGTGCTGCCGTCATAGTTCCCGAAGAAATGCTTGAGGCCTACCGTGGAAGCATTGACTCCCAACCGTCTTCCGTTGTCCGGCGCCGATCCAAAGGTTATCTCGTTGTTTTCCACCGTGAGACTGTCGGTATTGTTGAAGCCAACCCCGCCGCAACTCGGGTCCGAACAATCCGGGAATAGGATTGTGTTATTGGTAACCACCACGGAGCCAAAGTTCCCATTTCCTACGCCGTAGCCGTTGATAGCCCACGCGTCGTGAGAGCACGTCATGTTAAACAGATTTCCATCCACAAGCAGGCTGGGCAGCCTGTAGTCCGGGTCCTCCACGGCGTGAACGCCCCGAACGACATTGGCGAAGGAGTTGTTGCGGACGATGCAGGGTGCGGTTGCATTCTCATAGTACACGCCGGTTGAACAGCCATTCACCGTGCAGTTTTCCACCACGGGTGCCGAGAGCCCCTGGGTGAAAGGAAAGTCCGATTGAACGTTCAAGATGGCGCAGTTCGAAATCACGGCATTCTGAAGTGAAAAGATCGGGTCTGCGCCAATCGCGCAACAAGTTACGTTGCAGAGATTTCCCGATGCGACCGGAGACGTGACAATGCAATTCTCGATGAGGATATTCGAGAACGTCGTCCCGCTTGGGTGCGCGCTCTTTAAAGGCGACCACATGGCCACGATTAGTGGCGAGCACTCGGCGCCTGCGACGCTCGTCCCGAAGCCGATGACCTTCAGGCCATCCAGAGTAATATTGTTCCCGGCCACAACCACGGCCTCGCACCGGCCAAGGCCGGAGGTGAACTGCGGATTGTTCGCCGCGTTGCAATCCAGGGTCATGTGGTGTGCTTGAAATCCATTTGCCAGCTTTGTGGAGTCATGAGAGAAGATGTTTCCGTCAAGAGATCTGTTCCTGGCTCCGACGAGTTGGATGACGGTCTGATCGATGCCGGCTCCGAGATGTATGCAGCCGCTGTTGGCTGTCTGGCGTTCGCCCAGTTTCCATCCAAGCGTTTGGTAGGTTCCAGGGGTGTAATGGAACGTATAGTTCTGGTTGCAGGTAGTTAGAATGGATGTGAACTGGGCTGCGTCGCCCGCGTAGTATGGATTCGCTGGCGTTCCGGGCCACGGATTGGAGTTAGGTGTGGCCGTGAGCCAGACGTCTGTATTCGCGAGGCAGAGGCAGCTCAGGTTGATGAACAACAACGCGCCGCAGGAGGCGGCCCGCAGGCGTGAGTTGCTACAACCATGATCAGTTCTTATAGCTGGTTTGTCTGAACCGTTGGCACAACTCCGACAGGCGCGATTCTCCCTCCAAATCGATTCCCAGGTAAATCCACGGTTCACGCTCTACGGCTTCAAAGCCCCATCTTGCTCAGCTCCACCTCGAGCGCGGCCTGGAACTGCTGGACGTCGGCCGCGGGGGGGCGATAGCCGGTTTTTTCGGGAGCCAGGCCGAGCCGGCCCGTTTGGTCGAGATACCATTCGGCTCGATTGCCGTCGCTGAAGGTCACCTTGCCGCTGACCACGGCTCCGGGCCGGGCGAGCTGGTCCACCGCCACCGAGACGCGGCCTGCCGCCGCGCCGGGCGCCGGGTCGGGCTTTGGCGCCGCCGTGCCTGGAGGCCGGCTTGCGGCCGCGGACGAAGCGCCCGCGGCTCCGAGCACGGTTTCGGTCCCCTTGGCAGGCTCCCTGTCTTTGGGCGTCAGCTTGAGGTCATCGACCAGCAGCCGCACATCCATGTAGGTCAGGCGCAAGCCGAACTCCGAGCCCAGCCGGTTTTGGATTTCGGATAGCTTCAAGCCCTGCGCGATCCATTCTGCCACTTTTTTGCGTTGCGTTTCGTCCAGATTCATAAATGCGGCAACCCATCGCAGGTCAGCCCGCTTTGGGGTTGCGTTACGGCATCATCTATAGCGCATCCGGGGACGGCGCACAGGGAAAATTTCACGCCGGTTTTTTTTGGGCATATACCCCATTGAGACGGAGAGCTTCCTGGCGTCCCTTTACAGGAAGAGTCTGAGTTCTCCGGCTAAAGCAGGAGACGATGCTTGAAGGGCCGCTGAGCGGAACGCGGAAAGAAGGCGCGCCGCGGATCTGAGACTCTCCGGCAGCCGTCTTTCGGCGAGCGCGAGCGAAGATGAAATGAAGACGAAAACAACATCGCCATTGCTGTATGTCCTACGCTCCAATCCGTTCTGAACCGCCCCACGACACCTCCGATGCCAGTTATGATTTCTCGTCCGCTTCCGCCAAAAACGATTCCACCAATCCGACTCGAAGAACATGCAGCCGCCGCGGTATTGCGGCAAACTCCAGCGCCGGCCGGCGCCGCGCTCGCGGGTTGACCCGCCTTGACCAACGCGCGGCCGCGGGCAGGAGCGGGGAATACCCGATTATCGTTCACTGCCATCTCTGTTGGGATTGGGTTTGGCAGCGGCCCCAGCAATTCCTCTCTCGGCTCAGCCGCCGCCATCGGGTGCTCTTCGTTGAAACGGTGGCTCCCGATCCGCAGCTCGCCGCGCCGCTGGCCCGGTTTCGAACCGTGGAAGAATTCCCTAACCTGATGCTGCTGCGGGTTCAGTTTCCCGCCTGGCGCTGGAACGACGGGGATTACGTCGATGCCGAGCGCCGCCGCCTGCTGCGGGAATTCCTGGCCAGTCCGCATGGCGAGGCCTTCAGCCGGCCCGTGCAGTGGTTTTACGATCCCATGGCGGTGCGCGCCTTCGCCGGGGAATTGGACGAGATTCTCACCGTCTATGACTGCATGGATGAACTTTCCCAATTCCGCGGCGCTCCGCCCGAGATAGGGCCGCGCGAAGCCGAGTTGCTCGCCTGGGCCGACCTGGTCTTCACCGGCGGGCGCAAGCTGTTCGAATCCAAGAGCCAATTTCATCGCAACTGTCATTTCTACGGCTGCGGCGTGGAACTGGCACACTTCGCGCGGGCCCGCCGGCCGAATACCGCCGTGCCGGCCGATGTGGCTGCGCTTCGGAAACCGGTTCTCGGCTATTTCGGCGTGGTGGATGAGCGGCTCGATTACGAGCTGCTGGATCGGCTTGCCGGCGCCAACCCCGAGTGGTCGGTCGCCATGATCGGACCGGTGCTCAAGGTGGACCCGGCGACGCTGCCGCGCCGGCCTAATCTTCATTGGCTCGGCCAGCGGCCTTACGCGGAGCTGCCCGCCCTCTGCAAAGGCTTCGATGTCTGTCTCATGCCTTTTGCCTTGAACCAGGCTACCGAATTCATCAACCCCACCAAAGCTCTCGAGTACATGGCCACCGGCCGGCCGATTGTCGGCACTCCGGTGGCGGATGTGGTGCGCAATTTCGGGGCGGTGGTCAAAATCGCGGCCTCCCCGGAAGAGTTCATCGGCCAATGCCGCCGGGCTGTGGCGCGGCCGGATCGCGCCGCCGTTCGGCGCGGCCTCAAGCTGGCGGCGGAGAATACCTGGGATTCCATCGTCGAGAAACTCGAAGGCCACATTCGGGACGCGCTGCTTGCCGGGGCCGGCGCCCTGGACGCGGTCCTGCCGGCGCGGAAAGGACCCCGCCGGCGTCTCGCCCCCCTTTCCCTATCGATCGAACCCGAGGCCGTCGAGGAAGGCTGCTCCACATTGGCGGAGGCGGCGTGAACGCCCTTTCCGAACAAACCCGCTCAGCCGGCGCGGGAGGGTTCGACTACCTCATTGTCGGCGCTGGCTTCGCCGGCAGCGTGTTGGCGGAGCGATTGGCTCGTGGCTCGGGCAAACAGGTGTTGCTGGTGGACCGGCGCGCGCATATCGGCGGCAATGCCTACGATCATTTCGACGACGCCGGCATCCTGGTCCATAAATACGGGCCGCATATCTTCCACACCAACTCGAAGGAGGTCTTCGACTATCTTTCCCGGTTCACCGCCTGGCGCCAGTATCAGCACAAAGTGCTGGCCAGCGTCGATGGCCAGTTGGTGCCCATCCCCATCAACCTCGACACGATCAACCAACTCTATGGCCTGAGCCTTAACTCCTTTCAGATGGAGGAATTCCTGGCCAGCCGGGCCGAGCCGAAGGATCAAATCCGCACCTCGGAAGACGTGGTGGTCAACAAGGTCGGACGCGAGCTTTACGAAAAGTTCTTCCGGGGCTACACCCGCAAGCAGTGGGGGCTGGACCCCTCCGAGCTCGACGCCCAGGTTACCGCTCGCGTCCCGACTCGCACCAACCGGGATGATCGCTATTTCACCGATGCCTTCCAGGCCATGCCCAAACACGGGTTCACCCGGCTGTTCGCCAATCTCCTCGACCATCCAAACATCAAGATCCTTCTCAATGCCGATTACCGGGATCTGAAGGAGAGGATCCCCTATCGCGAGCTGATCTATTGCGGCCCCATCGATGAGTTTTTTGATTTCCGGTTCGGAAAGCTCCCTTATCGCTGCCTCGAATTTAAACATGAGACCCTCAACCAGCCGCAATATCAGCCCGTCGCGGTGGTGAACTACCCCAACGACTACGCCTTCACGCGGGTTACGGAGTTCAAGCACCTCACCGGCCAGGAACATCCCAAGACCAGCATCGTCTATGAATATTCCCAGGCCGATGGCGATCCCTATTACCCGATCCCACGCCCGGAAAACGCCGAGGTCTACAAGCAATACCAGGAACTCGCGGACCGGACCGGAGCGCATTTCGTCGGCCGGCTTGCCACGTATAAGTATTACAACATGGATCAGGTCGTTGCGCAGGCGCTGACGCTTTACGCCCGGCTCTGCAACGTCAGCCGCGCCGAGGCGGCCAACCTGTATTGCGAGCCCGCGATTCAGACCCTCACCTTTCCCATCGGGGTCAAGCCCAAACGCCCGCACCCGCTGTCGGCCCGGCGCCGCAGAGTGCTCCTGGAGGAACCGGTGAAATAGTTTTCGTGCCATGCAAACTGACACCCTGCCTCGGAGTGCCGAGTCTCGCCCCGGAGTTCCCATCTTCCGCAGCTTCTTTGCCGGCGGCTTCGAGTGTTCCACCTTTCGCCGCCGCTCGGGCCAGCGCCAGGATTTCATCGCCGCCACCGCCCATGACCGGTTTGCCGACCGGGATTATCTGCTCTTGCAGCACTACGGCCTGAGAGTCGCGCGCGAGGGAGTGCGCTGGCATCTGGTGGAACCAACCCCGGGGCACTACGACTTCTCGAGCGTGATGCCTATCGTGCGCGCCGCCCGGGCCGCTGGCACGCAGGTCATTTGGGACCTCTGCCACTTCGGCTGGCCCGATCACCTGGACCTGTTCAAACCCGAGTTTGTCGCCGCGCTGGCCCGCTATGGCGCGGCCTTTGCGCAGTGGCTCGCCGCCGAACTGGACGGCCCCGGCTTTTTCGTCCCCGTCAATGAGATCTCGTTCTTTTCCTGGGCCTCCGGCGAAGAAGGGTCGATGGATCCCTTTGTGACCGGCCGCGGCTTCGAGCTCAAGACGCAGCTGGTCCGGGCCGCCATCCAGACCATGGAAGCCATCCGGTCGGTTCGGCCCGAGGCGCGGTTTCTCCACGTCGATCCCGTCATCCATGTTGTAGCCGACCCCGAACGTCCGCAGGACAAGCCGGCTGCAGACGCCTACCGGCTCTCCCAGTTTCAGGCGTGGGACATGCTTGGGGGTCGTCAGTGGCCGGAGTTAGGGGGCCGGGAAAAATACCTGGATGTCATTGGCGTCAATTTCTACCCCCAGAACCAATGGCTCTACGATCTGGAGGGTGCTCGGCGCGTCCGCCCGTTTACTGCGCTGGCTCCGGGTCATCCTCTCTGCCGGCCGCTGCGTGAAATCCTGGTTGAGGTCTATGATCGCTATCACCGGCCGATGGTGATCGCCGAGACCGGCGCGGAAGACAAACTGCGCCCGGACTGGCTCCGCTACGTCTGTGAAGAAGCCAAAGCCGCCATCCTGACCGGCATCCCTCTGCACGGGATTTGCCTCTATCCAATACTAAATCATCCCGGATGGGTTGACGACCGGCACTGCCATAACGGATTGTGGGATTACCCCGACGAGCGGGGGCAACGAGTGATTTACGCGCCGCTGGCTGCCGAGTTGCGCCGTTGGCAGAGCCAGCAGACCGACAGAGACATGGATGCCTAACCGTTTCTTTTATCCTCGTCCCGAGTATCCCCGTCCCGATCGCCAACGCGGCACCTTGGAGGGCTGCGACTGGCTCAACCTTAACGGACCCTGGCAGTTCCGCTTCGACGGCGACCGGCGCGGCGTCGAGGAAAGGTGGTTTCTCCCCGACACCCCCGAATGGCGCCAGCAGATCATCGTCCCCTTCTGCTGGGAATCGCTCGCGGCCTGGGGGGAAGGCAACTCCGCCGGAAACGACAACTACTACTCGACACGTGTCTTCCGCCGGCCCCTGGAGGTCACCCGGGAAAACCACCGATCCGCCGAACGCTACGAGGTGGGCTGGTACCGGCGAACGGTTGAAATTCCCAACACCGGCGTTTGGATCGGCAAACGGGTCATTCTGACGATCGGCGCCGCCGACTTTTTCACCGATGCCTGGTGCAACGGCCGCCCTTTGGGCCACCATGAAGGCGGCTACCTGCCATTTGAATTCGACCTCACCGACGCGCTGAAAGACGACAACGGCCGCCGCCGCGGCGTCATCGTTCTGCGCGTCGAGGATCCCATGGACAACGCCGAACAGCCGGTCGGCAAGCAGTGGCGCTGGTACACCACGACCAGCGGCATCTGGCAAACCGTCTTCGTCGAGCCCCGCGGCACAACTTGTATCGACTCCTTTCGCATTACCCCCGATCTCGACGCCGGCGCCGCTCGGTTCGCCGTTCGCTGCGTTCAGGCCACGGGCTGCCAAATCGAAGTGGAAGTCTCCTTTCCCGATGGCCCGGCCCAGACGGCTTCCTTTCCGGTGCGCGACGACCTGGCCGATCAGACGCTCAAGCTGGATTGCGTGAGGCTCTGGGATCCAAATACTCCAAACCTCTACAACGTTGTCCTGCGCTTGCGCCGCAACGGCGACGTCCTGGATACGGTTCGGAGTTATTTCGGCCTGCGCAAGATTGACTTCCAGATCGCCCGCGAGTCCGGCGTCCCCTCGACGATTCGCGTCAACGGCCAGCCCCGCTATCTCCGCGGCGCCCTCTACCAATCCTACTATCCGGACGGCGTCTATACCGCCTCGTCGGTTGAAACGCTGGCAAACGACATCGCCTTCGCCAAGAAATCCGGATTCAACTTCCTGCGCGTCCACATCAAGATCGATGATCCGCTCCTGCTCTATTGGGCCGACAAGCTCGGCATTCTGCTCATGGCCGACTTCCCCAATTTTGGCGAAGGGGGCGACACGCCGCTGGGGCGCAAGCGGTTTGAAGAAATGATGCGCGGCGGCATCGAGCGCGACTTCAATCACCCCGCCATCTTCGCGTGGTGCCTTTTCAACGAGACCTGGGGCTTCGGCGGCCAGACCGGCTTCATCGAGCAATTGCTCTCCCCGTCGGCCGGAGGCGGAGCCGCCGCCCCCTCCTCTCCCGCCCTGAAGCCTGCCAAGCTGCCGGCCGTCGGCGCCCGTCCGGGCATGACTCCGCCCCAGGAATGGGTGCAGCAAATGTGGGAGCTGGCCAAGCGGCTCGATCCCACCCGGCTGGTCGAGGATATGAGCGTTTGCCACTGGGACCACCTCGAGTACTACCTCCATTGCGATACCGACATCAACTCCTGGCATTTTTACATCAGCGATTATTCCAAAGCCAAGGCCCACATCGATAAGATTGTCAGTTCGACTTTCGTCGGCTCGAGCTTCAACTATGTCCCCGGTTTCCTGCACAAAGGCCAGCCGCTCATCAACAGCGAATATGGCGGCATCGGCGCGCTGGATGGCGACCGGGATGTGAGCTGGAGCTTCAAGTTTCTCACCAACGAGCTGCGCCGCCACCGGCAGATCGCCGCTTACATCTATACCGAGCTGCACGACGTGGAATGGGAATACAATGGCTTTCTCAATTACGACCGGACGCCGAAGGACTTTGGCTACGATCCGCGGTGTGTCAACGAGAGCAACACGCTCCCGATCGACAGCCCCCCGGTCCGGCGCGTTGTTCCGGGCCAAACCTTGCGCCTGGAGGTCGCATCCTCGCATTATTCGACCCGCCCCTGCCGGAACGTTTCGCTGTGCTGGGCCATGGCCGGCATCGATACCCGCGGCCGGTTCTTGCAGGACCTGGCCTGCGGTCGTGTGCCAATTCCTTTCCCTCACCTCCAGGTTGCTCACGCCCATACTATCGAGCTGCGCATGCCTTGCGTCCCCATGCTCTGCACCCTTCTGCTGACCGCCATGGATGCCGGCGGCGCTGCCATCGCCGCCAACTTCGTTCATTACCTGGTCTCCGCCGGCTACCCCTCCGAACGCGAGGAAACTCCCCGCGCGCTGGTCTTGCGCGGCCTGCCCGGCGGCTGGTCCCAGGCGCGCTGGAGCGGCCCTTGCAGCCAGCCCGATCAGGCGCGCGCTGAAGACTCCTGCTTCGGCTTCGGCCACGGCTTTTTTGAATGGAACCTCTCGCTCGATGGCGACGACCTTGCCAAAGCCCAGCGCATCCGGGTCCTCTGCGAGGCTTCCTCTCACCGCTCTGATTCTCCCCAAACCGACGACGATATTTTCCCGACCACCTTGCAGCTTTTCCTGAACGACGTTCCTTTGTCCAACGCCGTCCTCCGCAATCATCCCCACGACGCCCGTGGCGTGCTCAGCTATCTGCGCGGCGGCCTGGGCGCCTACGGCTATCTCGCCCAGGCCTTCGCCGAAGACGATGCTATCCGCCAGATCATCAAGCAGTCCTCCCCCGAAGGCCTGCGCCTTCGGTGTGCCGTTCCCCCCGACGCCCTTGCCCAGGGCGGCTTGACCCTCTACGGCGCCGAGTGCGGCCGCTTCCCCGTCTCCCCGACCGTCATCGTGGAGTGGTGACCCTCGCCTACGGCGATACCAACACCTCGCCGCTGCTCCCAGCGCTCAGGAAGTAGCCGGAGGCGCTGTTCTGGTTTTGCAGGGCGACGCCCCGGAAAGAGAACTTCTTCGCGGTGGTTGGGTTGATCATCGTGCCGCCGAACAGGCCCGACGAGGTTGTGAAGCTCATGGTCACACTGTTGCCGCTCATGTCCACGACGCGGTTGTTGCTTTGCAGAGCCACCTGGTTGGTGATGGCCTGGGACAGGTCGGCCCCATTGACCACCAGGTTGGCATCGGTGAAATCCAAGACGGTCCCGCCCCGCGGCGGCCGCGAGTAAGGCGACCCGACCACAGCCGGCAAGGTGTTGAATCCCCCGGAGTAATACCTTGCCTTGGTCTGCACTGGCTTAATCCAGGCCACCGTCCCGCTCAACCCGGCGGTGCCGGAATTGGTGAAGTTCAGCCACCCCAGCAGCAATCCCTGGCCGCCATAGAGGGAAAGAGAGAGCGGCCAGCGACCATCTGCCGAGACGGTGGCCGCTTGGCTTAGGCTCGTGCCGTCGGCCAGCGAGCCGCTCAAATGGATGCTGCCCGCTTTGGAGACGGTCGCCACTCCATAGCTGTCACCGCCGGGTCCGGCGCCGTTGGTGCCGCCGCCCGCGCCGGGGATAATCAGTGTGTACTGGCCCGCCTGGGGTGAGAGGTTCTTGCTGCTGAAGACGGCCCGGTTCCCGTCGAGTTGCGCCGTCCACGTACCACCGTTGACCGTGCCGGTAAGGTGGTCCGAATTCGTGGCATCCACCTGAAGCTGCACGGCCAACGAGGATTGCTTGCCGCGGCCGGCATTGATTTGCGCGCTGCCGTTGGAGTCGAACATGCCGCTGAAGGAGTACTTCGCCGCGCCAAGCTGCAGGCGGCCGCTGAACCGGCCCTTGCTTGTCGAGGTCAGCGAGAACGAGCCGGCGCTCTGGAGCGCAATCCCGTTGGTGGCGTCGAAGAACAACCCGGTGTAGGTGCCTTGGACCGGCGAGAATTGGCCCGCGGGAGCATTGGTTCCGAGCCATTGCTGCACGGAAGGGAATGTGTCGTCAAAGCGGCCATAGGCGTCCACCGTGGTGGGCGAACTGCAGGACGAGCCCGCTCCGCCCTCGAAGCCGCCATAAAGCTGGCCGATGACCTCGTGCGCTCCATTGAGCAACGGACTCCCGCTGCTGCCGTCTTCGGTCACTCCCAAATACCATTGCACGGCCCAAAACTGCGCATCCTCGGTTGCCAGGTGCCCGAAGGAGATCCGCTTGTAGGAGCCGGTGGGATGGTGAATCCCCACCAGCGTCTCGCTCGGGGAAGGCATGTTGGTCGACCAGGGCAAGTGATAGGTGCCCGAAGGGGGGACCTGGCGCAGGCGCAGGAAACAAAAATCGCTGTAGCTGGACGTCGCCAGGAGATCGGCTCCGCCTCCCGTCGTCGGCACGCTGGATATCGCCGGCGGCGTGCCGTTGCAGGTGCTGGTTTGGAAAAACCAGAACAGCTCGAGCGTCGAGGCGGTGTCTTGATCCCCCACGCAGTGATTGGCCGTCAGGAAATAGTCCGCCGTGCTGGCCGGGTCGCTGCTGGCCAGCAGGCAGCCTGAGCAAAGATAGGCGTTGCCGGCGCTGACAAAGGCGATCCGGGCCACTCCCGAAGCCTCCAGCGCGTAATCCGGATAACACGTCACGTCCACCTCGCAAGCCCCTTCCTTGGTCGTGCCGCTGGCCGTTGGCAGGATGAACAAATGCGACACCCCGGTGACGGTGAACGCCACCTTCTTCGGGTCCGTGCCCGGCGGCACTTGGGCCTCCACCACCGCGCGATCGGAAAAGAGCGTGGAGGTCCAGACCTCGCGCTTGCCGGCCAGGGACTGCGCCGTGACGGGGGAGGGATCCGGCGCGGGATTGGCCGGATCATAAACCACCAGCCGGGCCCCCTCCGGCAGTGTCACGGACTCGAGGTGGATCCGCAGTCCGAGAGCGTCGGCGGAACTTACCTCGACCGCCGCGGTCTTCCAGCCGTTGGACAGCGTCGTCCATTCCTCGGCGGCCAGGGTGCCGCGATTCATGATGATGGGCTGGTCGAAAGTGCGGCCGACACCGATTTGGAACCGGGTTTGGCCCGAGTGCGCGTTGTGGCGGTTGGCCTCCTGGATGGCCGGGGCAGCCAGCGGCGGCAGCGCAAGCGCCCGCTGCGGCAGGCTCACCCCGGAACTCAACGGCGCCGCCCCCTTTGCTCTTTCCGCGGTTCCGATGTTGACCGGCAATGGCGTGACACGGGTTTGCGCTGTGGTATCCCCGAAGGCCCCATCGGCACCGCTCCCCAGAATCGCCACCACCAGCAAGGCACACCCTTCGACGGCTGATCGCTCGAACTTTTTCATAGGACCCGCTACCGTCGTCCATCTGCCCGGGCGCAAAATGGGGGGAGATGCTTGGGGCGCATTCCTTGGGGTCGAGTGCTTGGGTTCGCTTCCGCTGGTGGATCACCTCCCTTGAAAACAGAAGAGCGATCCATCGGTGGATCGCTCTTCAGTGTGTGGTTGTGGTGTGGGTTAGCTGGAGACGGCTCTTTAGTCGTGAAATCTGGTTATCGTCGCATCGGTCGTTTCATTCAACGTGGTCACATTGCCATAACCACGCCCCGCCGACAATCCAGTCAAATACTGGAAAGGAGCCAGGGGATTTACCGGGACTTCGGCGAAGCCATACAACGAATGGGGATTTCGGCGGCGCGCGTGAAAGCGAATCCTGCTCAAATCGCAGTTGGTTTTTGAGTGGTTTCCTGTACATTATCCTAGGTTTTTTCCTGGGATGGGGCTGCCGGCCGGCGCCGAAGGGCGGATGCTTGGCGCAAGTTGGTGCTTGCCGGAACCCTCATTCCGTTGTTGGATCGCCCGTCGCGCGACGCGACGGAAGCGCATGCAAAGCTACCCGAAACATTATTGTGGCGTATTCGGCATTTATGGCCACCCGAATGCCGCCGAGCTGACGTACTACGGCCTCTATGCCTTGCAGCACCGCGGCCAGGAGAGCGCCGGCATCGTCACCTCGGACGGCAAACAGTTCCATGTCCACAAAGGCATGGGCCTGGTTTCGCAGGTGTTCAGCGGCGATCGGCTCCATGATATGGTCGGCTCGATTGCCATCGGCCATACCCGCTACTCCACTACCGGCTCTTCGCACCTGCGCAATGCCCAGCCGCTGACCGTCGATTGCGCCCGCGGCCAAATCGCCATTGCCCATAACGGCAACCTCACCAACGCCGCCATGCTGCGGGACGAATTGGAAGCCAAAGGATCCATTTTCCAGACCACCGTCGACAGCGAGATCATCCTTCACCTGATGGCTCAGCCCGCCTCCAACGGCCAGAAAAGCACCCTGCTGAGCACCATCCGCCGCATCGAAGGGGCCTTTTCGCTCGTCGTCATGACCGAGAAAGAGCTTATCGGCGTGCGCGACCCCCACGGCTTCCGGCCCCTCTGCATCGGCCGCATCGGCGACGGCTGGGTGCTGGCCAGCGAGACCTGCGCCCTGGACCTGATTCACGCCCGGTTTGTCCGCGACGTCGAGCCGGGCGAGATCGTGGTCATCAACCAGGATGGCCTCACCAGCCTTCAGGCCTTCCCCGAGCACCAGCGGCGCGCGTTCTGCATCTTCGAATACGTTTATTTCGCCCGCCCCGACAGCACCATCGCCAACCGCAACGTCTATAAAGTCCGCGTCGAGATGGGCCGGCAATTGGCGCGTGAATTCCCGATTGCCGCCGACGTGGTGGTGCCGGTGCCCGACAGCGGCAACTGCGCCGCGCTGGGCTACTCGCTGGAGTCGGGCATCCCCTTCGAAATGGCGTTCGTCCGCAACCACTACGTCGGCCGCAGCTTCTTGCAGCCCTCCCAGTTGATTCGCGACTTCGATGTCAGGGTCAAGCTCAACCTCATCGAGGACCTGGTGAAGGACAAGCGGGTGATCGTGGTCGATGATTCCATCGTGCGCGGCACCACGTGCAAGGCCCGCGTGAACAACCTTAAGGAAGCCGGCGCCAAAGAGGTCCACGTCCTGGTCAGTTGCCCGCCCCACATGCACCCTTGCGTCTACGGCATCGACTTCCCCGACCGCAGCAAGCTGATGGCCGCGAACCATTCGATCGAGGAGATTCGCCGCTATCTCAACACCGACTCGCTCTCCTATCTCTCCCAGGCGGGCCTGGTCAAAGCCACCGGCTTGCCGGCCAACGCCTTTTGCATGGCCTGCTACAACGGCAGCTACCCCGTCGCCTACGATCCCGGCCTCGACAAGAACATCATCGAGCGCCGCAACGGCCGGCATCCTACTCTCGGCGAATCCCTCGCCAAAGAACGCGCCCAGATCAAACTGCTCTAAGCTCCCTCCCCGCGGTCAAAGACGCGGCGGATGATTTCCTCGATCGGGGTTTCCTGGATGTCGATGTCGCTCACCGGCAGCTCGTCCAATAGCGCCTTGCACACGGCAATCACGCGGTCGCGTTTGACCTTGAGCCGAATTCGACCCGGGCTTTGCTCGACGATCTCTCCGAACGCGGCCAGGTGCTCCGCCGAACAATCAGCGGCGCCGGCGCATTGAATGGTGACCAACTTGGAATCCGCAAACCGATCCACCACCTCGCTGAGACGCCCGTCGAAGAAGATCGCGCCGTGATCGATGATGATCACCCGCTCGCACAACTCCTGGATGTCGGTCATGTAATGGCTGGTGAGCAGGATGGTGGTTTTGCGTTTGGCGTTATGCTCGCGAAGGAACTCGCGGACAATCTTCTGCGAGACGACGTCCAGGCCGATGGTCGGCTCATCCAGGAACAGCACCTTTGGCTCATGCAGCAGCGAGGCGATCAGCTCCATCTTGGCGCGTTCGCCCAACGACAGCTCGCGCACGCTGACGCCGAGTTTGTCGCGCACGCTCAGCAGCTCGCTCATCTCGGCCACCCGCCGCTCCATCATGGGCATGGGGATGCCGTAGATTCGGGCGTTCAAATCGAAGGACTCCCGCGCCGGCAGGTCCCACCAGAGCTGATTTTTCTGCCCCAGCAGCAACGCAAATTGCCGGCGATAGCCGTCCTCCCGCTTCCAGGGCACATAGCCGAGCACCCGCGCCGAGCCGCCGCTTGGGTAGAGCAGCCCCGAGAGCATCTTGAGCGTGGTCGTTTTGCCCGCGCCGTTGGGGCCGAGAAACCCAACCAGCTCCCCGGGCTCGATGCTGAAGCTGACTCCCTTGACCGCCGCCGTCTGGTCGTAAGTCCGCCGCCACAAGCCGCACACCGCTCCGGCAAAGCCCGGCTGCTTCCTGTAGGTCCGGAAAGTCTTCCTTAGGCCGCTGACTTCGATGGCGGGCACGCTCTCACCGGGCTAGCTGTTTTTCCAGGTGACTGACAACCTGGCGGACGTTGGAATCGATTTCCATGCGGTCTTTGACCAGGCGGCAGGCGTGCAGGACGGTGCCGTGGTCGCGCCCCCCGAAGGCCTCGCCAATCACGCTCAGCGAACTCTCGGTCATCTGCCGCGCCAGATACATGGCCACCTGCCTCGGGAACGCAATGTTCTCCGGCCGGCGCTTGCTGGTCATATCCGCCAGGCGAATGTCGAAATGCTCGGCGACTTTTTTCTGGATGGCTTCGATGTTGATCGAGGTGCGGCCTTCCTCGTGGAGGATTTCGCGCAGCAGCCCCTCCACCAGCTCCAGGCTCAGCGGCTTGCCGGTGAGCGCGGCGTAGGAGGCGACCCGGATGAGCGCCCCTTCCAGCCGCCGGATGTTGGTCCGGATGCGGTTAGCCAGGAATTGCATGATCTCCACCGGCAGCGTCACCCCCATGAGCTGCGCCTTTTTCTGCAAAATCGCCAACCGCATCTCGACGTCCGGCGGCTGCAGGTCGGTCACCAGCCCCCACTCGAAGCGCGACACCAGCCGCTGCTCCAGGTTCTGGATCTCGCTGGCCGGCCGGTCGCAGGTCAGCACAATCTGCTTGTGCGCCTCGTGCAGGGCGTTGAAGGTGTGGAAAAACTCCTCCTGGATCCGCTCTTTCCCCGCCAGGAACTGGATGTCGTCAATCAGCAGAACGTCCGTCTGCCGATACTTTTTCCGGAACCGCACCATCTGGTTGTTCTGGATCCCGTCGATGTATTCGTTGGTAAACTTCTCCGAGGAGACGTAGGCAACCCGGGCTCCCTTCTTGTTCGCCACCACGTGCTGGCCAATCGCGTGCAGCAGGTGCGTCTTGCCCAGCCCCACCCCGCCGTAAAGAAACAGCGGATTGTACGACTTGCCTGGCGACTGCGCCACGGCCAGCGCCGCCGCGTAGGAGAAATTGTTGTTGCTCCCGACCACGAACGAATCAAACGTGTTCTTGGGGTTGAAACCCAGGTCGTGATTGGCTCCGTTGCGGTCGTGCGCCGGCTCGACAACTCTCGGCTTGGCCACCACGGCCGGATCGGGGCTCGGCGGTGTCGCGGTGGGCGACATCCCGCTGGGCGCCGACGCCACCTTGAACTTGAGCTGCAGGTGACGGCCCGACGCCACCGCCAGCACGTCCTGCAGCAGCCCTATGTAATTGTCTTTCAGCCAGACCTCGCAAAAATCGTTGGCCACTTCCAAGGTCAGATGCGTGTTGTCCAGCCCGCTTGCCCGCAGCGGCGCGAACCAAAGATTATAGGTATCCGCGCTCAACATAGAGCGCAGATGTTCCTGTGCCGCGGCCCAAATCTTCTCGGCGGAAGCTTGCATGTTTCTTTCCCAAAAGCCCGTTTTTCGGGCGGTTTATTCACCTACCCACTTGCCGCGCTCTGCAACCTGTCCTTGGCCTTGGCTTGTAGCACCGAATCGGCTCCAAGCCAACAAAATCCCTATCAAAGACCAAGGTTTTCACGGTCAAATAGCAAAAATAACCTGTAAAGCGTTGATAAAGAACGACTTACAAACACAACCCAACTGCGTTCTTTCAACAACCGATTCACCGTCCAAACTGACGAGGCGTTTTCAGCGCCCGGGCGAAATTGTTAGGCAATTCGAGCCCAACTTGCGAGGACAACATATTAACTCTTGTTCACGAGTTATTCACAACCCGCTGAGCCAATAAAATCAAGCCATTTACTCATCTGGAGGCGAAAAAAGGCGCCTCGCGAACGAGGCGCCTTGAAGCCGTTCAGGCGCTTCGCCTACACATCGTAGTAGAGGAAGAACTCATAGGGGTGCGGCCGCAGACGCAACGCGTCGTGCTCCTTGCGTTTGGTCGCAACCCACATGTCCAAAAAGTCCTGCGTGAACACGTCGCCCTTGAGCAAGAAGTTGTGGTCCGCTTCCAGGCTGTCCAGCGCCTCGCTCAGGCTCCCCGCCACGTTCGGCACCTTGGCCAGTTCTTCCGGCGGCAGCTCGTAGATGTTCTTGTCCAGCGGCTCGCCTGGCTCAATCTTGTTGAGCACCCCGTCCAGCCCCGCCAGCAGCAGCGCCGCAAACGCCAAATACGGATTGGCCGCCGGATCCGGCGGACGATACTCCAATCGCTTGGCCTTGGGATTCTCGCTGTAGGTCGGGATGCGCACCGCCGCGCTGCGGTTGCGCGCGCTGTAGGCCAGGTTCACCGGCGCTTCGTAGCCCGGCACCAGCCGTTTGAAGGAGTTGGTCGTCGGACTGCAAATCGCGCACAGCGCCT
>Ga0181517_10001524_pt1 | contig 25616 bp, 13 predicted proteins | sample PEATcosm2014_Bin_31_FD_119748 | JGI IMG/M metagenome (GOLD analysis project Ga0181517, IMG submission 119748) | Peatland microbial communities from MTU Mesocosm Facility, Houghton, MI, USA - PEATcosm2014_Bin01_30_metaG | ecosystem: Environmental > Terrestrial > Soil > Wetlands > Peat | place... | reverse complement strand
GCCGCGGCCAGCTTCTCAGGAAAATCTCTCCAGTACGTCACCGAGCCCAGTGCTTCATGCAGCAGCAGAATGGTGTCGCGTGCGCCTTCCGCTGTGTGCAGCGCCACTTCAACCTGCTTGCCGTCCAGCGTCAGGCATTGGAATTGCGATTGCACCCGCGCCCTCATTGGTTTTCCAGCCAGACCACCTTGCGGCCTTGCTGCTCCCACGTCTTGTATTGGGCTGAGAAGCGCTGCTCAAGAGCCGGGCGTCGCACCTTCAGGGTCGGCGTAAGAAAACCGCTTTGTGTGGTCCACGGCTCGAACGAGATGGCCAGAAAGCGCAGTCGCTCATATTGCTCGAGCTGCGGGTTCACCTTTTCCAGAACCGCCTCAAGCTCTGCTTCGACCGCGGCGCGCCCGCGCGCATCCGCGCACTCCTGCCGCTTGGCCGGCGTCAGTACCGCCAGCGCAAACGGCAGCGTTAGCCCGGCGCCGAAGATAGCCACCGACTCAAAGAGCGTCGAGACAGAAAGCAGCTCTTCAATCCGCGCCGGCACCACGAACTTGCCTTTCGCGGTTTTGAACTCTTCCTTCAATCGGCCTTTCAGCCGCAGCCTTCCAGCCGAATCCAGCTCGCCGCGATCGCCCGTCTTGAAATACCCATCGCTTGTGAATGCCTGCTCTGTCAGCGCGGGATTGCGGAAGTAGCCGATCATGTTCATCGGCCCCGCGATCTGCACCTCGCCCTCCTCCGATACCCGCGTGCTTGCGCAAGGGCTGGCGTTGCCCACGAATCCAAGCCGGTATTGGCCGGGAAGCGGCACGTGCGTAATGCCGGTTTCCGTCATCCCGTAGCCTTCGACAAAATTGAGCCCCAGCTTGCGGTACCAGCGAATCACCTCCAGCGGGGTAGCTGCTCCGCCGCTGGCTACCACGCGCGCGTGATTCAATCCCAGCCGCTTCACAATCTTCTTGCGCAGAATTCTGCCCACCAGCGGCAGCGCCAGCAGCCGCTTCAACTTCTTCTCGGGCATCTTTTCAAACACTTTCTGCTGAAACCGGTTGAACAGGCGCGGAACCGAAAAGAAAAATGTCGCCCGCGCGCGTTCCAGATCGGTGAGAAACGTCTCCTGGTTCTCGATGAAGTAAACCTCCAGCGGCTCCAGCAGCGCATTCATCTCCACAATGGCGCGTTCGGCAATGTGCGCCAGCGGAAGATAGGAGAGAATCCGCTCGTTCCCCTTGCCCGGCCCTTTGACCAGCGGCTCCATCGACTTGCCCATCAGGCTCAGGCCCTGAAAGGTGTGCATCGCGCCCTTGGGTTGGCCGGTCGTTCCCGACGTATAGATGATCGTTGCCACTTCCATCCTGTCGCGCACCGGGCTGCCGGCCAGCGGGGGCTGGGTGCGAACGATCTCGCTCCACGCCGTCGCGCCCTGCGCAGGGGCAGCGGCGGCGAAATCCGGAAACGTCACCCATGCAAGGCTCCCGAGCCCCTCTTCACCGTAGTCGGGCGGATTGTCGAACTGGCCCAGAAAGCAAGCCACCGGCTCGCTGTGCCGGAACAGCTCGTTCAGAGCGCCGCGGCTGGCCGCGGGAAAGAAGGGAACGCTGATGTGGCCGGCCATCCAGATCGCGAAATCGGCCATGAGCCACCAGGCGCTGTTGCGCGAGAGAATTACGATCCGCGAGCCGGGAGGCCAGTCTTGCGCCTGCAGCCACGCCGCTATTTGCCGTACCTCGTGGATTGCGCTGGCCCACGTCCACGTGGTCACCTCACCGTTCAAGGGTTGTGTCAGCAGCAGTTCCGTGGCGCGGCTCTGCTCGCAGGCGTAAACCCGTTGAAGGGGAAGTTCTGTGTCGTCGATCCATTTGTGATGGATCGCATTTGGGGCCAGGTAGGCCCTCTCGAGCGATACCATGGGTGACCTCTTTGGGGAAATTTACTAACCGATGGGTAAAATAAACATAAAATGATACGGTTGTCACGCGTTTTCTTACCGTGAGGTCATAATATTTTCATAAGTCCGGTTTTCCGTCCCCCAACCGCCCCGGCGAGAGATGCCCGGGAAGATCCCGGAACCGCACCGCAACCAGGAAGGAACCCATGTCGAATCTGAAGGGAAAGACCCTTTTCATCACCGGCGCCAGCCGCGGCATCGGACTGGCTATCGCGCTGCGCGCCGCCCGCGATGGCGCAAACATCGTCATCGCCGCCAAGACCGTCGAGCCGCATCCCAAACTGCCTGGAACCATCTACTCGGCCGCGCGCGAAATCGAAGCCGCCGGAGGCCAGGCCCTGCCGTTGGCCGTCGACATTCGCTTCGAAGACCAGGTCCAGGAGGCGGTTCTGAAAGCCATCGGGCGCTTTGGAGGCATCGACATCCTGGTCAATAACGCCAGCGCCATCAGCTTGACCGGAACCGCGGGTACTGCCATGAAGCGCTTCGACCTGATGATGGGCGTGAATCTGCGCGGAACCTTCCTGTGCAGCCAGGCCTGCCTGCCCTGGCTCGCCAAGGCCCCCAACCCCCACATCCTCACCCTTTCGCCGCCGCTCGACATGCGGCCCAGGTGGTTTGCGCCCCACGTGGCTTACACCATCGCGAAATACGGCATGAGCATGTGCGTCCTGGGCATGGCTGAGGAGTTCCGGCCGCAGGGCATCGCTGTGAACGCCCTTTGGCCGCGCACGCTCATTGCCACTGCCGCTCTGCAGGCGATTCCCGGCGCGCCCGCCGAGCGCGGCCGTACGCCGCAAATCGTAGCCGACGCCGCCGCCCACATCCTCGCGCAGCCCAGCCGCGCCACCACCGGAAATTTCTTCATCGACGAGCAGGTGCTGGCCCAGGCCGGCGTCACCGATTTCAGCGGTTACGCCGCCGCTCCCGGCCACCAGTTGCTCACCGATCTCTTTCTTGACGAGTGATCTGAGGCCTAGGGTCCTGTCTCTAAAGTTCGCATCAAAAATGCTGTCATCCTGAGTGAAGTTTGGCGCGCATCCGGGGTCCCCGGCGACAGGTTTTCGTCGCAGGGGTGGTTGCGCGCCAAACGAAGTCGAAGGATCTGCGGTTGTTTTTCCGCGTTTTTCGATGATTCATTGAGCTTCAGACTCTGAACGTTAGGAGCTTTCGCTTTTGCGGCGCGCGCGCTGCAAAAACCTGTAAAATCCAGAATCAACGCCACCCCCAGCGCCTGATATCTGCCAAGGAATTCGATTTGCATTCTGCCACGGACAATCCGGAGAACAAAGTCCTCTCCCACGAGCCATGGAAGGCCTTCCGTGTGCGGGAGCAGCGCAGCCTCGAAATAAAGCGCGACGCCGTCCTCCAGACCGCGGCCCAGCTCTACCTCGAAATGGGCTACCGGAAGACCTCCATGAGTCTGCTTGCCGCCCGGCTTAACGTCACCAAACCAGCTCTTTACTACTACTTCCGCAACAAGGAAGAGCTGCTGGTGGAGTGCTATCGCGCCGGCATCGAGTCCATCGAGGGAGCCCTGAAAGGCGCAATCGACTTCCAGGGAAACGGCTTTGAAAAGGTCGAATCCTACATCCGCTCCTACGCCACGGCCATCGTCACCTTCGACTTCGGCCGCTGCGTGGCCACGCTCGACGATTCGGAACTCTCCGAGCAGGCGCGCCGCCAGGTGCGCAACCTCAAGCGGCGCATCGACGCGGCCATTCGCGCCTACATCGAAGAAGGCATCGCCGACGGCTCCATCGCCGATTGCAACGCCAAAATGGCGTCCTTCGCCATCGCCGGAGCCATCAACTGGATCGGCACCTGGTACCGGCCCAACGGCGGATTGGGCAATGAAGAGATCGTCTCCGAGTTCACCCGCCTGTTCACCGCGGGTCTCTGTCGCCGCGCTACGCCCGACGAAGCCGCTCGAAAAGCCGTCAGCCGCCGGGCCACTCCTTCTTTGACCGCCGAGTAGCCTCCAGCTGGCTTTGTTGACCCACAGGGTGATGGAACACCGGGACTGGAACCGCTCCAAGGTAGGCCTTTATGGAACCTTACGTTTGCCTGTATGCCCCAAAACTCGGCCTGCAATCCGGGATCTCCGTCCTCCCCGTGCCCAATCAGGCCAGGAAATCGGGATTCCGCGCCATCGAAATAAAGCCCAAAATTTCCCTGTTGACTTTTTTACCGCGCGTTCAGTATTCTGCCTTCGCCAGTCGGAATCCGGGCTTTTCTTTCCCCTCGTTCAATAAGCTGAATCCCGTTCTGTGCTTCGTCCATCGAACTTGCTGGGTCCTTCCCCCTCCGGCATGTACATGTAAAGGAGTCATCCATGGTCCCGTTGACCACTGAGCCGCTTTTGCGGGAAGCTGTCTCTTCCCGCGCGTCCCTCTCGGAACCGAAAACATACGCGATCCGCAGTGTGGCCGTCCTCGGCGCTGGAACCATGGGCGCGCGCATTGCCGCTCATGTGGCCAATGCAGGCCTGCCGGTTCTCCTGCTCGATATTGTTCCTCCTTCCGGTGATCGCAACGCCTTCGCCGCCAAAGCGCTCGAAGCATTGAAAGCTGCCAAGCCAGCCGCATTCGCCGATTCCTCGTGCGCTGCCCTGGTCCGCATCGGCAACTTCGAAGACGATCTGGCCAGGCTGAAAGACTACGACTGGATCATCGAGGCGGTGGCTGAAAACATCGAGATCAAGCGTTCGCTGCTGGTCAAGGTCGTCGAGCATCTGCATCCCGCCGCCATCCTCACCACCAACACCAGCGGCTTGCCCGTGGCCAGCATCGCGGAGCCGCTGCCCGCCGATGTGCGCAGGCGCTGGTTCGGTACCCACTTCTTCAATCCCCCGCGCTATATGCGTCTCTTCGAGGTCATCGCCACCCCGGAAACCGATCCGCAGGCGCTTGCGGCCATCGGCGAATTCGCCGACCTCAAGCTCGGCAAGGCTGTTGTGGCCGCCAACGATGTGCCCAACTTTATCGCCAATCGCATCGGCACCTTCGCGATGCTCAACACCTGCCGCATCATGCAACAGCAGGGCCTCTCGATTGAGGAGATCGACCTGCTCACTGGCGCGGTGGTGGGATGGCCCAAGACCGCCACTTTCCGCCTCGCCGACATGGTTGGCATCGACGTGCTCGGCAGCGTGGCGAAAAACTTTGCGAAGAATGCCAGCGACGAGCGTTCCGACGTCACCCTGCCTGCGGCCATCGAGCAGCTCATCGAGCGCAAATGGCTGGGCGATAAAACCAAGCAGGGCTTCTACAAAAAGGACCGCGGCCCCGAAGGCAAAGACCTTCGGCTGGTGCTCGATCTCGATAGTTTTGAATACCGCCCCGCGGTGCGCGCCTCGCTTTCTGAAATCGAGATGGCCAAGACCAACGACTCTTTGCCCGCCAGAATGCGCGCTCTGCTCAGCGGCAATCCGGCCAAAGACAAAGTGGCGAAATTCTACTGGCAGGCGCTGCCGGAACTCTGGGCTTACGCGGCCAATCGCATCGGCGAAGTCGCCCGGTCGATCGTCGAAATCGATCGCGCCATGAAGGCTGGCTTCAATTGGGAGCTGGGACCCTTCGAAATGTGGGATGCCGTGGGCTTCGTTGAAGTCACCGGCAAAATGCGCGCGGCCGGGCTGCCGATTCCCGCCGCGGCCGAGGCCCTGCTGGCCGCCGGCGGCGCGTCGTGGTACCGCAACGGCGGCGAAGAGTTCTTTGATCCGCGCAGCGGCGAATACGTTCCCGTTGCTCGCAATCCGCGCCTCGCGTCCGTAGCCTCGTTCAAGCGCTCCAACGGCGTCTTCGCCGGGAATGCGGGCGTTTCGCTCGTCGACCTCGGCGATGGCATCGGCTGTTTCGAGTTTCATTCCAAGATGAACAGCATCGGCCAGGACATCGTCCAGTTCCTCATGCAAAAGCTCGATCCGTCGAGCGATGCGGTGAAGAACTTCGATGGCTTCATCATCACCAGCGACGCCCCCAACTTCTCCGCTGGCGCTAACCTCATGCAGTTGCTGCTCACCATCCAGGACGAAGAGTGGGACGATGTCGATTTCTTCGTGCGCGCGTTTCAGGGCATGACCCAGGCCATCAAGTTCTGTCCGAAACCCGTGGTTTCAGCGCCGTTCGGCCTCTGCCTGGGCGGCGGCACCGAGATCTCGATGCACGCCGCGCTGCGCCAGCCTCACCTCGAACTCTATACGGGATTGGTTGAAACCGGCGTGGGTCTGGTGCCCGCAGGAGGCGGATGCAAAGAAATGGTTCTGCGCGCCGTGGCCGCGGCCAACGCTCTGCGCGCCGACAATCGCGGCGACTCGGTCGAGACGTACGACGCTCTCCGGCAGAACTTCGAAACCATCGCCATGGCCAAGGTCTCCACCTCCGCATTCGAGGCGCGCGCACTGCACATCGTCGAAGAGAGCGATGCGGTGACCATGAACCGCGAGCGTCTGGTGACCGACGCCAAAGCGCAGGCGCTGCGGCTGGTGCGTGCCGGCTATATGCCGCCGGTTCGCAGAAGCGATATTCCCGCGCCGGGCCAAAGCGTTCTGGCTACGCTCAAGCTTGGCGTGTATCTCATGCGCCAGGGCGAGTTCATCAGCGACCACGATGTGACGGTGGCAAACCATGTCGCGCATATTCTGGCCGGCGGCAATGTCACAGCCGGAGCCCTGCTGACCGAGGACTATCTGCTCGATCTCGAGCGCGAAGCGTTCCTCTCCCTGTGCGGTGAAAGAAAAACCGCCGAGCGCATCGGCTTCACATTGAAAACAGGCAAGCCGCTGCGCAACTGATGCGGCAGGTTGCACAAGCGCGTCGCTACGTTACCCGGCAAGACGGAGATTCTGCAATGAGAGAAGCAGTGATTGTGAGCGCGGTTCGCACGCCAGTGGGCAAAGCGCCCAAGGGCGCCCTTAAAAACACGCGGCCAGATGATCTGGGCGCGATTGCAGTGAAAGCTGCTCTGGAGCGCGTCCCCGCGCTCGACCCCAAACAGATTGACGACGTGATCATCGGCTGCGCAATGCCCGAGGCCGAGCAGGGCATGAACGTCGCGCGCATCATTGCGTTGCGCGCCGGTCTGCCGGTTAATTCCGCGGCCATGACCGTCAACCGCTTCTGTGCATCCGGCTTGCAATCCATCGCGCTGGCCGTTGATCGCATTCGCGGCGGGGGCGCCGAGGTTATCGTCGCCGGCGGCGCGGAGTCCATGTCGTCCGTGCCCATGGGCGGCAACAAGGTTGCCTGCAATCCCTGGCTCGTCGAAAACTATCCCGGCTCCTATCTTTCCATGGGACTCACCGCCGAGCGCGTTGCCAAGCACTACGGCATCCACCGCGAAGAGTCCGACCAGTTCGCCGTCGAGAGCCATCGCAAGGCCCTGCAAGCTATGCAGGCCGGTTACTTCGCTGAAGAAACGGTGCCCGTGCCGGTCGTCTCCATGGTGCCCAACGGCGGCGTCAAACTCCGTTCAACCGAGCAGTTGTTCACCTCTGACGAAGGCCCGCGCGCCGACACTTCCATGGAAGCGCTGGCCAGGCTGCGGCCCGTCTTTCATGCCATGGGCGTTGTCACCGCCGGCAACACTTCGCAAATGTCGGACGGTGCGGCTGCCACGGTGGTGATGTCCGAGGAGCGCGCCAGCGAGCTGGGAATACCCCCACTCGCGCGTCTGGTGGCCTTCGCCTATGCGGGATGCGATCCCGAGGAGATGGGCATCGGTCCTGTATTCGCCGTTCCCAAGGCCCTCAAAATGGCCGGCCTTTCTCTCGATCAGATCGACGTGATCGAACTGAACGAGGCCTTCGCCGCGCAGTCGCTCGCCGTCATCAAGACGCTCGGCCTCGATCCCGCGCGCGTCAATGTGAATGGTGGAGCTATTGCCCTCGGTCATCCGCTGGGCTGCACCGGCGCCAAGCTGACTGCAACCTTGATCGGCGAGTTCAAGCGCGGCAAAGCGAAATACGGACTCGTAACCATGTGCGTCGGCGGTGGCATGGGCGCCGCGGGCATCTTCGAAAACCTGCAAAACTGAAGGAGAATCCATTGAGCACAACCGTTGCCACATTCACTGCAAAGCGGGCCTCGGGGGGGAGTTTCCTCATCGAAGATTTGCGCCCCGAAGATGTCTTCACGCCTGAAGATCTGAGCGAAGAGCAACAGCAGATCGCGCAGACCACCAGCGCTTTCGCCGAAGAGCGCATCCTTCCCGCGCTCGATCAAATTGAGGCAAAAGATTTCGACGTCAGCCGCAGGCTCATGCGCGAAGCCGGCGAGCTCGGCCTGCTCAGTGTCGATGTCCCCGAAGAATACGGCGGCCTCGAACTCGACAAGGTCACCTCGGCGCTGGTCGCCGACAAGATCAGCGTCTCCGGCAGTTTCTCGGTCACGTTCAGCGCCCACGTGGGCATCGGCACATTGCCGCTCATCTGGTACGGCACGCCCCTGCAAAAGGAAAAATATCTGGCCAAGCTCTCCTCCGGTGAGTGGATCGCCAGCTACGCGCTCTCTGAGTCTTCCGCCGGCTCCGACGCCATGAACATCCGCGCCCGCGCCACGCTTTCGCCCGACGGTATGCATTACATCCTCAACGGCGAGAAGATGTGGATCTCGAATGCGGGCATGGCCAGCCTCTTCACCGTCTTCGCCAAGATCGACGGCGAACACTTCACCGCATTTCTGATTGAAGCGGGCACGCCCGGCCTGACCGTCGGTCCCGAGGAGCACAAGCTCGGCATCCGCGGCTCGTCCACCTGCCCCATCATCCTCACCGATTGCAAGGTCCCGGTCGAAAACCTTCTCGGCGAAGCCGGCAAGGGCCACCAGATCGCCTTCAACATTCTCAACGTGGGCCGCTACAAGATCTGCGCCTCGGCCGTCGGCGGCGCGCGCAATTCGCTGCGCGGTGGCATTCGTTACGCCAGGGAACGCGTCGCCTTCGGCAAGCCCATCACCTCGTTCGGCTTGGTGCAAGAGAAGATCGCCGAGAGTGCAGCCGGTATCTACGCGGCCGAAGCCCTCGTCTATCGCACCGTGGGCGCAATCGACGCGGCCCTGTCTGCGCTCGACAAATCCGCGCCGGATTACTCCAGGCAGGTGCAGAAATCCATCGAAGAGTTCGTCGTCGAGTGCTCCATCCTCAAGTTCTGGGGATCGGAGATGCTGGAACGCGTCGTCGATCACATGCTGCAGCTTCACGGCGGCTATGGATACGTGGAAGAGTATCCCGCCGAGCGCGCCTATCGCGATTCGCGCATCAACAAGATCTTCGAAGGCACCAACGAAATCAATCGCCTCATCACCACCAGCTGGATGATCAAGCGCGCCATGCAGGGCCGCCTTGCCCTGCTGCCTGCCATCAAGAAAGTGATGGACGAGGTGATGGCCGGGCCGGGTGCGCGCGTTGCGCTCGACGGGCCATTGGCCGAAGAGCGCGCGTTGCTCGCCAATGCAAAGAAGCTCGGACTCTTCTGCGCGGGTGCGGCCTCGCAAAAATTCGGAACCGACCTCGCCGAGCAGCAGGAAGTGATGGGCATGTTAGCCGACATGCTCGCTGAAGTGCTGGTTCTTGAATCCGTGCTGCTGCGGACCGAGAAGATGAACGGCCGCAAGCCGCTCGCGATCAAGCTTGCCAAGTACTACGCGGCGCGCTCGTTCCGCATCGTCGAAACATCCGCGGAGCGGATGCTGGGCGCGATTGCCGAAGGCGACATGCTGCGCACTCAAATGACGATCTTCCGCCGCCTCACCAAGCGTGAGCCCGCCAATACCGTGGCCCTGGGCCGCGACATTTCCATCGCCATGGTGGATGCCGGCCGCTACACGCTCGGAAGCCGCACCGCATAAGACGAACCCGCTCGGCATCGCATCCCTCCGGTGCACGCCGGGCGGATCACAGGAGATCCCGCTTTGCGCATTCTTGTTTTGATTCGTCAGGTCCTCGACGCGCAGGAAACAGTGCGCGTCGCCAACAACAAGGTCGATCTCGACGGCCGCAAACTCGTGATGGACACCATGGACGAGTACGGCGTCGAGCAAGCGCTGCGCCTGCGCGAGAACGGAGCGGACGCAGAGATTGTGGTGGTTGCCGTCGGGGACGCTCGCACCCAGGAGGCATTGCGTGCGGCCCTCGCCATGGGCGCGGATCGCGCCATTCACGTGGAGACAGACGCCGCGCTCGACGTGATCGCTCTCAGCAGCGTGATGGCGCAAATCGCCAGGGCAGAGCAGGCGGACCTCATTCTCTGCGGCGGTCAGCAGGCCGACTGGGACAGCCAGGCTCTCGGTGCGGCAACGGCCGAGCGCCTCGCGTGGCCGCAGGTCACCTGGACGCGCGCCCTCGCATTGCACGGCGCCACGCTCACCGGCAAGCATGACGCCGACGACGGAGTAGAGTCCTTCAACGTCACGCTGCCCGCCGTATTGAGCACCCAGCAGGGGCTGAACGAGCCGCGCTATCCCACCCTGCCCAACATCATGAAGGCGAAGAAAAAAGAGATTCGCAAAGACATGCTGGAAGCCTACAGCGTGGCGTCCAGGGTCACGTTGCAAGGCGTGGCCGTGCAATCGAAGGAACGGCTGAAGAGGATACTCGACGGCAAGGATGCGCCGGCCGCGGCCGCACTGCTCGTCCAGTCCCTGCGGCAGGAAGCCAGGGTGATTCAATGATTCTGTTGGTCGTGCCTCACGTGGATGGGAAAATCGCCAAGGCCGCATATGAATTGGCCGCGGCGGCTCGCAACATTGGCCGCACAGGTCCGGTAACCGCGCTCGTGTTGGGCAGCGCCGTGGCAGCGGTGGCAGCCGAGGCAGCGCGCATTGCCGATCAGGTGCTGATTGCCGATCGGCCCGAGTTGGCGCAATTCGATCCCGAGCTGTGGAGTTCTGCCGTCGCGCAGATCGCGCAGGAAGGCGAAGCCCACACCATTCTCATCGCGGCCTCGCGCGACGGCCGAGCCTATAGTCCGCGCGTCGCCGTCAAGCTCGAAGCGTCGCTGCTTGAAGACGTGCTGAGCGTGCGCGATTGCGACGGCGCACTGGTCGCCGAGCGCTTGAGCTTTCTGAATCGCGTCACCGAGACCGTCGCGGCGCGGGGCGCGGTGGTGGTCGTCAGCGTCAAGCCCGGCGCATTTGACGCCGCTACGCCCGCTTCCGAGGCCGCCGAGCAGTTCGACGTCGATCTGCAACTGCCGCCGCGGCGCGTCACCATCACTGGCAAAGAGAAGGAAGACACCAGCCGTATCGCGCTTGCCGAAGCCGACGTGGTAGTCGCGGGCGGCCGTGGTGTTGGCAGTCCCGAAGGCTTCACGCAGCTTATTCTGGGCCTTGCCGACCAGCTTGGCGCGGCCGTCGGCGCTACCCGCGCGGTCGTTGACGCGGGCTGGCGGCCCTACAGCGAACAAGTCGGCCAAACCGGCAAGACCGTGCAACCCAAGGCTTATATCGCGGTGGGCATCTCCGGAGCCGTGCAGCACGTATCCGGCATGGGCAAGAGCGGGTGCATCGTAGCCATCAACAGCGATCCCAATGCGCCCATCTTTCATGTCGCCGATTACGGCATCGTCGGAGACGTGCGCCAGATCGTTCCCGCGCTCATCGCTGAGCTGCGTAAATAGCGGTCTTCCCCTTGCCTGTTCCCGGAGAGTCCAGATCCTCGGACTCAATGGAATCGGCGATTTGATTCAGATAGAGGCTCAAATTGCTGCGCAATACAATGTAAGGCGCCAGCCGTGTGTGTGACTGCGGTTGCACGCCATCCAGAAGAAAGCGGACCAGCGTCTCAATCGCCAGAGTGCCTTGCGTATACGGCCTCTGAAAGAGCGTGGCGAGCACTTTATTGCTTTCCACCATGGCGACAAGTTCCGGGAAAAGATCGGTCGTAACCACGCGGATTTCATGCAGTACGCCCCGTTCCTCAAGCGCCTGCAGCACCGGCATGCTGTTCGCTGTTCCGATATAAATGCCGGCCGGCAGCGGCTGTGTGTCCAGCAGGTCGAGGGTGGTCTGGTAAGCGTCTTCGGGCATCTCGTGCGATTCGATGACCGGCTGCAGGCGCAGATGGGGCGCATAGGTGGCCAGGCCGGCAGCAAAGCCGCGCAGCTTTTCCGCGTGATCGATCAGGTTCAGGTCGCCCATCATGGCAACGACGTTGCCTTCTTTTTGCAGGCTTCGGCTGAGCAGGTCGGCGGCTATGCTGCCGCTGACCGAAGCATCGGCGCAGATGGAGGTGAGCTTGTGTACCCTCGGAGCGTCACTGGCCACGCAGATAATGGCGGTGCCGTTCTCGGCGATGCGCTTCAGGACGGGATTGATCCGGGCGGCATTGCTTGCCAGCAGGATCAATCCGTCGTATTTCTCTTCGGAGTGTGCTTCGAGCAGCTCGATATCGCCCTGACCGGCACGCGGGTAGCTGTGAAACTCCAGCTCGATGATCGCCCCCGGTACGGCGGTCGCAGCGGCGCGGATTCCCGCCCGCAGTGGATCGAAGAACGACTTGATCTGTTCGGGCAAATGCACAGCGATGCGCAGGCGGCGGTTCAACTTCAAATTACGTGCCGCTATGTTGGGCTTGTAATTGAGCTTCTCCGCCATCTTCAAGACCTTCGACGAGGTCTTGGGACTGACTCCCGGCCGTGCGTGCAGGGCCCGGTCGACGGTGCCGATCGAAATTCCCAGCGCCCGCGCGATCTCTTTGATGCCAACCGATGTAGATTCCTTGACCATCATGCATGCTCCACATTCTGCAGTGCTTTTAAAAGATCTGCAGGCCGAACCCATTGCCCGGAATCGGCATGATTTCCAAATGAGTCGTGCCCCTCATGTGTCTCTACTGGTTGATTGTCTCAGCCGGGATGGCCGCGGCGAAAATGCTCTGCCCCCAGAGCTTCGGGTGTCCGGGATTGGCAAACCCCGAAGGCACATCTCCCGCGCTGGGATCTGCCTGCCGCAGAGAAAATTTCCGGCCGATGAAGAGAACGTCCAGTAATATAACGTGAACGAAAACGGAAAACCGCGCGGTTTACGTTTACAAACTGAGGCGCTTTCGTGAGCAGCCCCCGTTAAACGATGCTCAAGGTGTTGTTCTCCCCCATTTTTGATTCTGTGCCCGGCGGGGATAGCGCTCACAAGGATCTCCCTCCCCAACTGAAGCGGGGCTCAGAATTTCTTCAATCGTATACCCGTCAGCAAGTTTCCGCAAAAAAACTCCCTTTCCGGAATGATCAAACCTTTTGACAATGCTGGCGATTCCATCTAAATATCGGTGAAGAAAGATCTTCAATCTTTACCGGTGCATCCCGGCTGCGCTACGCCTTTTCCGCCCTGAAGGCAAGCAGGCGCGAGGGGCAGTTTTCAGGGCGCGCTTCAAGTCTGCAGGTAAAGAGGCATCTGGGGTGGACTGTGGAGAGCCGCCAGGGCGGGGAAGCGATCCGGGCGATTCGCGGCGGGTGGTTTCTTTGCGCTTGACATCGAGGCGCGGGCGGAGCATAGAATGACCTAGACGGTAACGTACACGATAATCGCCCGCTCTTGCGCCCGGATTCCCGGCTCGCCCGGCAACCCCAACGGCTCTCGTACGCAGGCAACCCCTTCAAGGAAAGACCATGGCATTGCAGACCGACCGACTACACCTCGCACCATCCTCCCCCGTTCCCGAGGACTTCTTTCCACTTCAGCTTCCTCCGGCTCCAAAAGATCAAACCGGAGCGGTAAAGGCGTGGGAAGAGCCGGTTCTGATGCGGACCTATTTGCCCGCTGCCCCGGATCCAAACCCTCTCTTCCTCGAAAAACGCGTCTATCAGGGCAGCAGCGGGCGCGTGTATCCCCTGCCGGTGATCGACCGCGTGGACACGGAGCCGCGCAACCATAGCTGGAAGGCCGTGCACATCGAGAATGAGTTTCTGCGCCTGATGGTGTTGCCGGAAATCGGTGGCCGCATCCATGTCGGCTATGACAAAATCGGCCAATACGACTTCTTTTACCGCCAGAATGTCATCAAGCCCGCTCTGGTCGGACTGGCCGGCCCATGGATCTCCGGCGGAGTCGAGTTCAACTGGCCGCAGCATCATCGCCCTGCCACCTTCATGCCTGTCGAAGTCTCCATCGAGCGCGATGCTGACGGGTCGGTCACCGTATGGTGCAGCGATCACGATCCCATGGCGCGGCTCAAGGGAATGCACGGTCTCTGTCTTCATCCTGGCAAGGCCTACCTCGAACTGCGCGTTCGCCTCTATAACCGCACCTCGGATACGCAGACGTTTCTGTGGTGGGCCAACGTAGCCACCCGGGTCCATGAGAAATATCAGTCGTTTTTCCCCAAGGATGTCCGCTTTGTCGCGGATCACGCCAAGCGCGCCATTACCGAATTCCCGCTGAGCCAGGGATCCTACTATGGCGTGAACTATGGCGAACGCGCCCGCACCGGCGTCGCCGAGGAGGAAACTCCCTCCCACTTTGCGCCCGACGGCTCCTATGCGCCCAATGACTTGAGCTGGTATGCGAATATTCCTGTGCCCACCAGTTATATGGTGGTTGGTTCCAAAGGAGATTTCTCCGGCGGATACGACCACGCGGCCGAGGCGGGTGTCGTCTACGTTGCCAATCGCCATGTGGCGCCGGGCAAGAAGCAATGGACCTGGGGCAACCATGAATTTGGCTATGCCTGGGATCGCAGCCTGACCGACTCCGACGGCCCGTACATCGAACTGATGGCGGGCGCATACACCGATAATCAGCCCGATTTCTCGTTCCTTGCCCCCGGAGAGACCAAGACCTTCCGTCAATATTGGTATCCCATTCGCAAGATCGGCGTGCCCGACATCGCCAGCACCGAAGGCGCTCTGCGGCTGGAACGCAAAGGGGACACCGCGCGGGTCCATCTGATGGTGACCGAGGCCATGCCTGAGGGGCTGCTCTCGGTCCGCTGCGAAGGGCGCGTCATCGCGGAGCAAGCGGTGGAGCTGAAGCCGGAAATGCCGCTTTGCGTGGAACTCGCGGTTGCCGAAGCAATTGAGGATCTCGAAATCCTCTTGCAATCCAACGGCGCAACTGTATTGCGTTATGCGCCGGCCGAGATTGTTCCGGCAGGCGAACCCGAAGTCGCCACGGAGCCGCCGTTGCCGCAAGATGTCGATTCCAACGACAAGCTCTACCTGATTGGCCTCCACCTGGAGCAGTATCGCCACGCAACCCGCGATCCAGAGCCATATTGGCGCGAAGCCATCCGGCGCGACCCGCAAGACAGCCGTGCCAATGCCGCGCTGGGCCGCTGGCATCTGCGCCGCGGAGAATTCCAAGCTGCCGAAGACCTACTGCGCACCGCCATCGGACGCCTCACCGAGCGCAATCCCAATCCCTACGACGGGGAAGCGCATTACAACCTGGGCCGGACCCTGTGCATGAGGAGCCGCCTCGCCGAGGCTTACGAGGCATTCTATAAATCCACCTGGAACGCCGCCTGGCGCGGGCCGGCCTTCCACAGGCTCGCGGAAATCGACTGTCTCCGCGGCGAATGGGCGCGCGCCCTGGAACATCTGGAAGCTTCTCTGCGTTCCGATGTCGACAATCTGAACGCGCGCAATCTGCGCGTCACGGTGTTGCGCCTCCTGCATCGCCAACAGCAGGCAGCGCAGGCTTTGGCCGAGACCCGCACCCTCGATCCGCTCGATATCTGGAGCCGCTTTCTGGCCACTGGCGAAGTGCCCGCCGACGGCCAGCAACGGCTCGACCTTGCCTTCGATCTGCTGGCCGCGGGCATCTTTGAAGATGCGCGCCAGGTGCTTTCCGCTCCCTGCCAGACCGCTGCGGACGGCAGTCAGGCGATGATCCTTTACACCCTGGCCGGCCTGCACGGCCGGCTGGGCCAAAAGGAAGAGAGCGCGGCCGCGTATCGCGCTGCAGCCGTGGCCGATCCCACCTACGTCTTTCCCAGCCGTCTCGATGAGATGTTGGTGCTCGAGCGGGCTGCGCGCCAGAATCCGCAGGACGCGCGCGCCCATTACTACCTGGGCAATCTCCTCTACGATCGCCGCCGCCATCAGGAAGCTATCCTCCACTGGGAGTCCGCCGCGGCCCTCGATCCGGCCTTCCCGACGGTTTGGCGCAATCTTGGTTTCGGCTACTTCAATATCCGCAACGACGAGAAGAAGGCGCTGGATGCCTTTGCGCAGGCGCGGCTTCGCTCGCCGCTCGATGCCCGCATCGTCTATGAGCAGGATCAATTAATGAAGCGCACCGGCGCCTTGCCCGCCCAGCGCCTCGCCGCCCTGGAAGCGGTGCGCGCCCTCGTCGAGACGCGCGACGACCTCAGTGTCGAACTCGCAACCCTTTATAACCAGTCGAATCGCCCCGAAGAAGCGCTCGCGCTCTTGCTCTCGCGCAAGTTTCAGCCCTGGGAAGGCGGCGAGGGGCTGGTGTTGGCGCAGTATGTGCGCGCCCACCTGCTGCTGGGCCAGGCCGCGCTCGCCGACGGGCAAGCGCCCTTTGCCCTCGAACACTTCCAGCTTGCGCTGCATCCGCCGCAGTGCCTGAGTGAGGCAAAGCACTTTCTGGCCAACGATAGTGTGATCTTCTATTGGCTCGGCGAGGCTTGCCAGGCCCTCGGCCAAACCGCCAAAGCAAAAGCGCACTGGCAGCGCGCCGCCGCGCAGGACGGTGACTTTCAGCAGATGCAGGTGCACACCATCTCGGATTCCACCTTCTGGTGTGCTCTGGCGCTGCAGCGGTTGGGAGAAACCGGCAAGGCTGCCCTTCTGAGCCAGGAGATTTACGATTTCTCCCTGCAACTCGAAGCTGAAACGCCCAAAATCGACTACTTTGCCACCTCGCTGCCCGCCATGCTGCTCTTCGAGGAGGACCTCCACAAACGCCAGCATGTTCTCGTCTGTTTCCTGCGCGCTCAGGCCCTCGTCGGCATGGGAGATCCACAACGCGCCTTGCCTCTCTTGCAGGACGTGCAGCAAATCGACCACAACCATACAGGGGCTGCGGATTTGCTCGCCAGTCTCACGGAAAAGGTGAGTGAATGGCGTTCGTAACGCATCGGCCCGATCCCCTGGAGTGGCCCATACAGGCGCCGCAGCCGCGCTTCACCGGATATATCTGGGGAATCGCCATGGTTGCCGCGATGGGCGGCCTTCTCTTTGGCTATGACTGGGTGGTCATCGGCGGGGCTCGCCAGTTTTACGAGTCCTATTTCGGCCTGACCTCGAAGCAGATGGTCGGCTGGGCCAACAGTTGCGCGCTGACCGGCTGCTTCGTGGGCTCTCTGGCGGCGGGCTATCTGGGGAATCGCTTCGGCCGCAAGCGCATCCTGCTGGTTGCCGGTGTCCTCTTTGCCGTCTCTTCCGTATGGACGGGTTGGTCCTATCAGTTCCAATCCTTTATTCTTTGGCGGATCATTGGTGGGGTGGCCATCGGGCTCAGCTCGAACATCTCTCCGCTTTATATTGCCGAGATCAGCCCGGCCTCGATTCGGGGACGACTGGTGAGCTTGAACCAGTTCGCCATCGTGGTCGGCATTCTCCTCGCCCAGGTCGTCAACTGGAGAATAGCCCAGCCGATTCCCGACGGCCTGAGTGGGGCGCAGCTGCTGGCCTCCTGGAATGTGCAGCAGGGGTGGCGCTGGATGTTCTCGGCGGTGGCTATCCCCGCCGCGGTCTTCACCCTGGCTTCTCTCTTCATCCCCGAAAGCCCGCGCTGGCTTCTCGCTCGCGGGCTCGGCTCCAAAGCGCGCGACACGCTTCGCCGCATCGGTGGCCAGGCTTATGCCGACAGCGAAATCCACACCATTGTCACCGCCCTGGAGCGCGAGGCGGAGCATCGGCAAAGCTGGCGCGTCCTGCTCCGGCCCGGCTTTCGCAAGGTCCTGTTGATCGCCGTCCTGCTGGCCTTCCTGCAGCAGTGGACGGGCATCAATATCCTCTTCAACTACGCAGCCGAAATCTACCGCAGCGCCGGCTACGGAGCCAATGACATCTTTCTGAATATTGTCATTACCGGAACCATCAATCTGCTCTTTACGGTCTTAGCCATGGCGATTGTCGACCGCCTGGGGCGCCGGAAAATGATGATCTTCGGCTGCGCGGGCATCGGAATCTCGCACCTGCTGGCGGGGCTGGCCTATCGGGCCTCCTGGCATGGCTTGCCGATCCTGGTGCTCACCTTGTGCGCCATCGCCTGCTATGCAATGACGCTGGCGCCGGTCACCTGGGTTCTGATCGCCGAGATCTTCCCCAACCGCATTCGCTCTCTGGGAGTTTCCCTGGCCGTCAGCGCCCTTTGGGTCGCCTCCTTTTTGCTCACCTATACCTTCCCTTTGCTCAACGGACTGCTGGGAAGCGCAGGGGTGTTCTTTGCCTACGCGGGCATTTGCCTGCTGGGCGGAATCTTTGTGCTGAGCAGCGTCCACGAGACCAAAGGGCAATCCCTGGAAGAAATTGAAGCTGGAGTCCTGGAACGCGCCCTGCGTTCCTCCGCCAAGTAGCCGCGCAACGTGTACGCTCCCGGAATACCGCTTCCTGGAAGAGGTGTTTTGAGGAACGTACACGTTAATAGTTTGTGACGTTTTACAGCGTCATTATTGATTACGCTCAATATATAAGCGTGTGTGAGATTTTCCCTTGACAGTCCAGAAATCGCCGGTGTAGGGTTTTACGGTAACGTACACTGTAGATCGCGAGCGGCGTCATTCTCTCCTTTTTGGCCCAGTGCGCCCGCCCCCGATGACCAGGTCCGAGACATGCAGTTGTTCGAAAGGAAAGGAAAACTAGAATGTGGAGTCAACATTTGAGGCGAGCACGCAGCGCATTTCTCTTGTCTGTGGTCTGCTGGATAGGGTTGTTCACCCTTGCAGGCCGCACCGCGTATGGGCAAGCCGATGAAGGTACCATCACCGGCGTCGTTGAAGATACCTCCCACGCCGTTATTCCCGGCGCGGAGGTCACTCTCACGAGCATGGACACTGGCCTGGTTTTGAAATCAAAGGCCAATGCCGTCGCTGTCTATGTCTTTACACCAATCAAGATCGGCAATTACAGCATCAGCGCCACGGCCCCCGGCTTCAAGACGGTGACCCGCGCGAATCTGCATCTCGATGTCGAGCAGCGCCTGAATGTGGTTCTCAACCTCAGCCCCGGCGCGGTAACGGAAACCATCACCGTGACCGATGAAATTCCCTTGCTGCAGACGCAGGAAGGTTCGGTTGGCCAGGTGCTCGACACCACCACCATCTCCGACACTCCGCTCAATGGCCGCAACTGGGTCTACATCGCGCAGTTGACCGCCGGCGTGGCGCCGCCCTTCGGTGGCACCCGTGGCAGCGGCTCCGGCGATTTCGTGGCCAACGGCCAGTCTGCCGAGCAGAACAACTTCATCCTCGACGGCGTCGACAACAACACCAGCCTCGTCGACTTCCTGAACGGCTCCAGCTATGTCATGCGCCCTCCTCCCGACGCCCTGGCCGAGTTCAAGCTCGACACCTCCAACTACAGCGCAGAATTCGGCCACTCGGCCGGCGCCGTGGTCAACGCCAGCATCAAGTCCGGCAGCAATCAACTGCATGGAAGCTTCTGGGAATATGTCCGTAACAACGATCTGAACGGAACCAACTGGAATGCGGCTCCCGGACAGACCCTGCCCTACCACGAGAACCAGTTCGGCGCTACGACCGGCTTCCCGATCCTGAAGAACAAGCTCTTCTACTTCGGCGATTTTGAAGCCAACCGTATCTCCATCGACAACGTCGCGATCCTCAGCGTGCCCACGGTGAAGATGCGCCAGGGCGACTTCTCCGAAATGCTGAATCCCAGCATGACCGGCAAGCCCTATCCGGTCTATCTCTATCAGCCCAACACCGGCGGCAATCAGGACTCGACCGGACAGAGCAACGTCAACCGTCTTGTCTGCAACAACCAGCCCAACGTGCTGTGCGCCAACCAGATCGATGCGGTAGCGCAGAAGATCCTGAATCTCTATCCCATGCCTGCTGGCCCCAACGCCACCTCGCAGGTCTTCAACAACCTCTACGAAAGCACTTCGCAGCACAACTACACCGCGCAGTGGGACCAGCGCCTCGACTGGAACCCGACCAGCAGCGATCAGGCCTATGCGCGTTACAGCTACAACCACGTCCAGACGCTCAACACGCTTCCTTTGGGAACGGTGCTCGACGGCAGTGGCTACGGCGGCTACAAGAACAGCTCCCTGGCTGAGAACTTCATGCTCAGCGAAACCCACATCATCAGCCCCACCATCACCAACGCCTTCCGCATGGGCTACAACTGGGGATTCTTCTCCTTCCTCCAGGCCAATGCCAACACCAACGAGTCGGCGAATCTCGGTCTGGGCGGCGTGCCCTTTGGCGCGGCCTACCCGTTGAATGGCGGCCTGCCTTCCGGCACCGTTTACGGCCTCAGCGGCTGGGGCTCTCCGGGCACTTCGGTGGAATCCCAGAACGTGATTCAGGTCCTGGACAACGTCACCAAGATCTATCGTTCCCACTCCATCACCGCCGGCGTTTCCATCTTCGACATGCGTTACTTCTACCGCTATGCAGGCGATCCCCGCGGTTACTACGGCTACACCGGCACCTATACCAGCAGCCCCGCCGCCAGCATTACCACCGGTTCTGGCGTGGCCGACTTCCTGGTCAACCAGATGAACTATGCGGGCATCGCCAATGCCCCCTCCATCAACGATCAGCAGTGGTACAACTCGGCCTACATCCAGGACGACTGGAAGGTGCGCCACAACCTCACCCTCAACCTCGGTATCCGCTACGACTACTACCAGCCGTACAAGGAAAACTCCAACTCCCAGGCCAACTTCGTTGTCAATGGCCCGCTGGGCATCGGCACCGGATCGGCTATCTTCAAGATCGTCGAGCGCAAAACTATCGTGCCGCTGGGCGACAAATTCACCAATCTGCTGGCTCAGAACAACGTTGCCATTCAATATGTTGAAAACCCGCGCCTCATCTCGGCTCAGCACCTGAACCTCTCGCCCCGCGTCGGCTTCGCCTATCAGTACAACGAAAAGACGGTTCTGACCGGCGGCTTCGGCGCCTTCTTCGGCGGATTGCAGGCTGAAGGCAACGGCAACCTCGGCGCCAACTTCCCATATACGGCGGGCGGTTCGTTGAATACCCCCAACTGCAGCTATGCCAACTGTCCTTCGCTCGGCGTGACGCTGGAAAACGGTCTGGGTTCGTACATTTCCCAGGGCCTGCAACAGTTTGTCTCGTACCCCGGCTTCCATGCCATCGACGAGAACATCAAGACGCCCTACACCCTGAACTACAACCTCACGGTGCAGCGCTCCCTCAGCAAGGACGTGGTCGGCACGCTCAGCTATATCGGCAACGTTTCCCGCCACCTTCCCACTTACCTGGATCCCAACGGGTACTCGCCTGTCCTGTTGGCGCCGGGGCAGAACACTCAGTCCTATCACTCCTTCCCGACATTGGGCGGAGCAGGAACCGTCAACTACGCCGGTGTATCCACCTACAACTCGCTGCAAGCCAAGGTGGAGCGCCGCTTCGCCAATGGCCTGAGCTTCCTCGGTACCTATACCTGGGCTCATGCTCTGGGCGATGCCAGCGATGCCGGAGGTCTCGAGTCCGCCATCGGCAACCGCAATGAGCGCATTATCCCGATCATCCAGGAGTACACCAACTCCGATTACGATGTGCGCAACCGCGTCACCGTGAACAGCCACTACGACCTGCCCTTCGGATTGGGCAAGGCCTATCTCAACCACTCGGCCCTGCTCGATACGCTCGTTGGCGGATGGTCCACCAGCTTGACCTTCGCCGGCCAGACCGGTACTCCGTTCACAGTCTCCCCGGCCAACGTGCAGACGGCTGCGGGCGGCAGCGCCCGCGCCAACCAAGTGCGCAATCCCTATGCAGGCGGCGGCTCGCCTGATCCCTCCAACCCCGCGATCTCCTGCCCGGCTTCGGTTCACAACAAAGCGCACTGGTTTAACCCCTGCGCCTTTGCCAATCCGCTGCCAGGCAACATGATCACCACGCCGGTTACCGACATTGCAACTGCCAAGCTTTACCTTGGCGGCCGCTCGAACCAGCTCTATGGCCCCGGCTATAACGCGGTGAACATGTCCGCCTTCAAGGACTTCAAAACCTTCCGCGAGCAGAAGCTCGAGTTCCGCGTGGACTCCTTCAACCTGCTCAACCATCCCACGCTGGGGAATCCCGATGGCAACATCGACAACACTGGCGGCCAGATCACCGGCACGAAGTTCTTCCAGAACGACACGCCAGACGCCCGCTTCTTCCAGCTTTCGTTGAAGTACAGCTACTAACCCGCAGCGGGCCGTCTCCTCGATCTACCGGGGACGGCGCCGCGCGGTCTCGCAACAGGGCGCGCCGGCTTGCAGTCCATGCAGTCGCACAGCCGGCGCGCTTTACTTCACACGTACCACGCACACGTTTGCCGCATGACTGTCGTTGACGCGTCAAGGACGGGGCCGCATCGCGCGCTGAATCTGAAGGATTGGATCATGATGAACCACCAACATGCGCCCGCCGCGACCCTCCAGCGTAGAGAGGCATCCAAGCGGAATCGCTTTCGTCTCTCCACACCATTGTTCCTGTTCGCCCTGCTTTCCATGGTCTGCGCCTGCGTTTCCACGGCATATGCCCAGGTCAACGGCGTCGGAAAACTCCCCGATCTGGGGTGGGGAAGCTTTAGCCAGCAACTGATGAATTCGCAATCCTGGCTGAACGAAGCCAACATCAAGGCCCAGTCGGATGCCTTGAAAGCCTCCGGACTCCAGTCGCACGGCTATGTCTTCATCAACCTCGATTCCGGTTGGCAGAGCGGATGGGACCAGTACGGCCGTCCTGAGGCCAATCCCGGCCTCTTTCCCGATGGCCTTGCGGCCACCGTGCAGTACATCCACAACAATGGCCAAAAGGCCGGCATCTACTGGATTCCCGGTATCGAGCAGCCCGACTACAACGCGGGCGGCGTCATCCAGGGAACCTCCTACCCACTAGCCCAAATCGTTGAGACCAGCGTTCCCGGAAACGCCTTCAGCTACGGCACCACATGCTGCAACTACTACCACATGAAAATCGACTTCACCAAGCCGGGCGCGCAGTTGTACGTCAACTCGGTGGTGCAGCTTTTTGCTTCGTGGGGCTTCGACGCCATCAAGCTTGACGGCGTGACGCCCGGCTCGGATATCGACAATCTGTTCATCGATAATCGCGCCGAAGTGCAGGCCTGGTCGCAGGCCATCGCGCAGTCCGGCCGGCCCATGGAACTGACGGTCTCATGGAATCTCGATCACGACTATCTCAGCACCTGGCAGCAGTATGCCAATGCCCGCCGCATCGAAGACGACGTCAACTGCTATTGCGTCACCGAGACGCAGTGGCCAGAAATTTCCCGTCTCTTTGGCGATCTTGAGAAGTGGCAGAACGACGCCGGCCCAACCAAGGGATGGAACGATCTGGACTCCCTGCTGGTCGGCAACGGTGCAGTCAGCGGCCTCACCCAGGACGAGCGGCAAAGCGCCATGACGCTCTGGGCCATCTCCAATTCGCCCATGATCATCGGCGACGATCTCACCCAGATCGATGCCTTCGGATTGCAACTCCTCGGCAACGACGCCGTCATTGCCGTAGATCAGTCGGGCGCGCCGGCCCAGGAAATCACCGCTGGCCAGAATCCGGTATGGGCTTCTCCGCAACTCGCCGGGGGCAGTTACAATGTCGCGCTCTTCAACCTGAACAGCAGTGCTTCCACGACCACCGTGAATCTGAGCAGCCTGGGCATCACCGGTTCGGCGGACGTATACGATCTGTGGGTGGGCCAGGATCTGGGCACCGTCCAGACCAGCTATGCCGCCCCGCTCAACAAGCACGCCTCGGCGCTGCTGCGCATTACGCCAACCAACTCCCTGCAAGCGCCTGCCGCCCCGGCTCATCTCACTGCAATTTCCGGCAATGCGCAGGTCGCGCTTAGCTGGAACGCCAGCACCGGAGCCAGCAGCTACAACGTCTACCGCGGTACGGCCTCCGGTGGAGAAATCCTGCTGGCCCCCGGCCTCTCTTCCACCAGTTACACCGACACCAGCGTCATCAATGGTTCAGCGTATTACTACGAAGTTTCGGCGGTAAACAAAGAGGGAGAAAGCCAGAAGTCAACCGAAGTATCCGCGACCCCGCAGCTTGTTCTGCCTGCCGCTCCCACGGGCCTGACCGCCGTGGCGGGCAGCGGCAGTGTCACTCTTGCCTGGACGGCGACTGCGGGCTCCTCCTCCTACAACATCTATCGTGGCGTCGCCTCCGGTGCGGAGACCCAGTTGGCGACCGGCGTTTCGTCGCCCGCCTATGCGGACAAAACCGTCACCAACGGCGTCACCTACTACTACGAAGTCACGGCCGTCAGCGGCGCGGGAGAAGGAACAAAGTCCGCGGAGGTATCCGCGACTCCGCAGCTTGTTTTGCCGGCCGCACCCACGGGCCTGACTGCGTCTGCCGGCAACGGCAGCGTCGTGCTGACCTGGACCACCAGCGCTTCGGCGACTTCCTATAACGTTTATCGCGGCGCAACATCCGGTAGCGAGAGTTCGTTGGCGACCAATGTGAGTTCGACCACTTACACCGACTCCACCGCCGTCAACGGAACCTCCTACTTCTACGAAGTGACCGCAGTAAACGGCAATGGCGAAAGCGTAAAGTCCAACGAAGTAAGCGCCACTCCCACAGCGGGATTCACGCTGACTTCCTCGGCCACTGCGCTCACGCTTTCCAATGGCAGCGCCACTTCTGTCCTGACTATCACTCCCAATGGCGACGCTCGCACCCTGACCTTCACTTGCACTGGCCTGAACGCCGCCTACACTTGCGGATTCAGCCCGTCGAGCCTTCCTATGCAGGGAGTCACAACCAACAAGACCGTGACGCTGACGGTCTCAAGCCAGACTTCCCGCGTGGATCAAACGAGCGGAAAGCCGGCGCAGACCGGCCGCATCGTGGTTGCCGTACTGCTTCCTTCCTTGTTCTTCATGGGCCTGCTGATGCCCGGCGCCTGCAAAAGAGGCCGCAAGGCATTCTTGGCGATCGGCGTTCTGGCTGTGCTTGCGAGCCTCGGCGGATGCGGTGGATCGTCCGGCTCGCAGCAGCAGCAGCAAAATCCCACTCTCTATAGCTTCCAGGTGAATGTTCTTGCCAACGGAAGCTCCGTGCAAACCCTCGATTACAGCCTTTCGGTGCAATGACCGGAAGCGCCGTTCCGGCCGTAAGACCGGGTCGGCGCAGCCTGTTTCAACTCTGAACGAACGTACCAGGTAGTAGATGCTCGACTGATTGGAGAAGAAATGATTTGTGACGCAATGAAAAAGAAAACTGTCGTTTGCGGACTGGCTTTGGCCGGCTTGACTGCAATCACCATCCTGGCGGGTTGCGGCGGCACAGCCACACCCGTGATTAGCTCTGTTACCCCCACCGACCTTTCGCCCGGCGGCGGCACGGCAGTCACCATCATGGGCAAGAACTTCACGCCAGACGTGCTGGTCACCTTCGGCGGCAATCCCGCGCCCAGCGTGAAGTGGGTCAATAGCCAGGAACTCATCGTGGTTTCGCCCAAGTCCAACACCACCGCGTCGGTTCCCGTCGCTGTCGGAAAATCTTCGCTGCCCAATGCCGT
>Ga0181517_10001522_pt1 | contig 25643 bp, 25 predicted proteins | sample PEATcosm2014_Bin_31_FD_119748 | JGI IMG/M metagenome (GOLD analysis project Ga0181517, IMG submission 119748) | Peatland microbial communities from MTU Mesocosm Facility, Houghton, MI, USA - PEATcosm2014_Bin01_30_metaG | ecosystem: Environmental > Terrestrial > Soil > Wetlands > Peat | place... | reverse complement strand
CAGGTTGGTTCCCAGCGCTGATATACGATCGACAATGGTCTGGCGCGTACCCTCGACCAGGGACAGCACGGCGATGACCGCCCAGACCCCGATGATGATGCCGAGCATCGCCAGTGCCGAGCGCAGCTTGCTGGCCCACAGGCTCTTGAGCGCCACCTTGACGACGGTCCAGACGATCATGGCGCCTCCGATGCACCGGCCGGCTGGGGCGCGTGTTCGTGCGGCGGGTGCGACGGCGATTGCATCGGCAGCGGCAATCCGTCGCGGGAGAGTCGCGTCATGCGGACGGATTCAAAATCGGGGGTCTCGACCATGCGGCCGTCGCGGATGACCAGTTCGCGCCGGCAATGCCGCGCGACGGATGCATCGTGCGTGACGACGACGACCGTTCTTCCCCGCTGATTGAGGTGCTCGAAGAGAGTGAGGATTTCTTCGCCGGTCTGGCTGTCCAGGGCGCCGGTCGGCTCGTCGGCCAGGATGATGCTGGGATTGCCGACGATGGCGCGGGCGATGGCCACGCGCTGCCGCTGCCCGCCGGAAAGCTGGTTGGGTTCGTGGTGCGAGCGATCGGCCAGTCCCACCTCGGCCAGGGCCTCGCGGGCGCGGGCGCGGGCATCGCGGCGGCCGGCGTAAAGCAGCGGCAGTTCGACATTTTCCAGCGCTGTCATGCGCGGCAGGAGATTGAAGGTCTGAAAGACAAACCCGATGCGGTGGTTGCGAATCTCGGCCAGTTGGTTGTTGGACAGTCGCGAAACATCCTCGCCCGCCAGCCGGTAGGTGCCGGCATCGGTGCGGTCCAGGCAACCGACAATGTGCATGAGGGTGGACTTGCCGCTTCCCGACGGGCCGCGCACGGCGACCATTTCGCCCTCGCGGATGCGAAAGCTCACATCGTCCAGGGCGCGCACGACCTGGCCACCCAGTTCGTACGATTTGGATAATCCCTCGGCCTGGATCATGTGGCGATCCCGTTAATTGTTTGGCCCGCCGTTTTGATCCCACCGGCTGGGAGGCGGCTCGGGAAACAGTTCGATGGTTTGGCCTTCGGTGAGGCCGGACAGAACTTCGCAGTTGTCGCCATCGCTGAGCCCGAGTTTGACCGGCTGAGGCAGACGGGCATAGTTGGCGCCGATGACATTGGCGACGAGTTTGCCGCCGTCGCTATGCACGCCGGTGACCGGAATAACCAGGATGTTCTTGTGTTCGGCGGTGATGATGTGGACATTGGCGGTCATTTCGGGCTTGAGGAGCTTCTTGTCGGGGCCAAGCACTTCGATCTTGACCTCGAACGTCACGACGTTGGAGACGTTCACGCCCTTGGTGGCTATGCGCACGACCTTGCCGGGAAATTCACGCTCCGGATAGGAATCGACGGTGATGCGGACGGTCTGATCGAGGCTGACCCGGCCGATGTCGCTCTCATCCACGCTGGCCAGCACGAAAATGTGCGAGAGGTCCGAGAGCGTCATAACCGTCGTGCCGCCGCCGATGTTGCTGATGGCCGACGAGATGATCGTGCCGTTCTGGATGTTCAGCGTGCTGACCACGCCGTCCATGGGCGAATTGACAGTGGTATCCGCCAGGCGCTGGTTGGCATCGGAGAGGGAATTGTTGTCGCTGTTGACCTGCCCCTCGGCCAGCGTGACATCCTGCTCCTTGACCTTCAAATTCAATCGCTGGGCGGCGAGGTCTTCAATCGCAATCTCGGCCGCGTGCAGATCGGCCTCGGCGCTGGCGGCTTCGGTTTCGGCGGTTTCGTATTCCTCGCGCGAGCCGAGGTTCTGGTCGAGAAGCTGCTTCTGCCGATCGGCCTTGGTGCGGAGATTTTCGGCCCGCACCTTGGCCGATGCCAGCGTCGCCCGGTCTTTTTCCTCGGTCGTCGTGACATTCTGCCTGGCGATGGCCAGGTTCTGGCGCGATTGCTCCAGGCGCGCCTCGGACTGCTTGACGGCGATCTCCATGGATTCGACGGTTCGCTTTTCGTCAACGGGATCGAGCTGAACCAGAAGTTGCCCGGTCTTGACGCTCTGGCTCACATCGACGGGCAGATTGATGACCGTGCCGCTGGCCTTGCACTTGATATCGACATCGAGATTCGAGACCACCTTGCCGGTGCTGTCGACGGTCTGCTGGATTGTCCCGCGAGTGACGACGGCCGTCTGCGCCGGCGCGGTGGTCGTGGTGGCGGCGGCATTGTGCTGACGCACGGCCAGGCCTCCTGCGGCTAACAGGAGCAGGATGACCAGCACGACAAAGAACTTTCGCATGAGCGAACACCTCGACCCAACGCAAGGCGGCGGAGGCCGCGCGGGCACTTATTGGGGTCAATTCCGGCAAGCCGATTTCAATCCCCTGTTCTAAACAACTGTTTTACAACAAACACGAATCAAGAACAAGCAAAATCCGCCGATGGCAGCCACGGATTGCCCGGGGGCCGATCATGTCCAGTGGATAAGTCGCCATCAAGCGATTAGAACCAATCGCTGATACGAGACGATCCGTCTCACTTTAGGAGCGAACATGCTTTGGTCCCCGCTCGAAGTTCTCGAAATCCGACGGCTGCTCAGCGGCGTCTCGTTCGCCGCGCCCGCGTTCTACGGCACCGGTGAAACCCCCGATCAGGTCGTCATCGGCGATTTCAACAACGGCGGCCCGCCCGACGTGGTCGCCACCGAGGTCAATTCCGACGTCATCGGCTGTCTCGTGGGATTCGGAGATGGCACCTTCCTTCCCCAATCGAGCGTTGTCGTCGGCAACGAGCCCGAGGCGCTGGCGGCGGCCGATCTCACCGGCAATGGAAACCTCGATGCCATCATTTCCAACGTGAACGACAAGGACATCGGCATCCTGATGGGCAACGGCAATGGCACGTTTGCGGCACAAACGCTGATCGGCCTGGACACCGGCGTCGCCACCATCGCCGCGGTCGACGTGAGCGGTGACGGCATTCCAGACCTGGTCGTCGCCGAACCGGGACAGGACCAGGTCGCCGTCCTGCTCGGCAACGGCGATGGCACCTTCAAGCCCCTTCAAACCTACAAGACCGACAAGGATCCTATTGACATGGCGGTGGCCGATCTCACCGGCGACGGCCGGCCCGACATCGTCACGGCCAATGTCTACGGCACGGTCTCGGTGCTGCTGAACAACGGCGACGGCACGTTCGGCGGCGCCGAAACCCTGCAAACCGGCGGCCTTGTGCCCTGCGGCGTCGCCATCGCCGATTTCAACGGCGATGGCATTCCCGACCTGGTCGTCGCCAATCGCGATTCAGACGACGTCTCCATCCTGCTGGGCAACGGCAACGGCACCTTCAAGGCCCCGTACACCGTCGACGTCGGGCGTTACCCCTGGTCGGTCACGGTGGCCGATCTCACCGGCGACGGCCACGCCGACATCATCGTGCCCAATCTGCAGGATGACACCATCAGCATCCTGCCGGGCAACGGCGATGGCACTTTCGCACCGCGGCAGGTGCTGTCGCTGCCGGACGGGTCCGGCCCGGTCCATGTGGCGGTTGGAGATCTGACCGGCGATGGACGTCCCGATCTGGTCGTCGCCGATACCAACAACAACAACATCGCCGTGTTTCTCAACACGTCATCGCAGTTCGGCCCGTCCTGGGCAACGCTGGACAGCAGCGGCCAGTTGACCGTGACCGGCTCGCCGGGCAACGACACGATCGGCGTGGCCGTGCATGATGGCTCCATCATCGCGACGCTCAACGGCCAGGATTCGCCCCCGCTGCCGCTGTCGGCGGTTTCATCCATCGATGTGCTGGGCGGGTCAGGAAACAACACGATTGCGATCGGCGACGGCGTACCCGGCGGCAGCATTCAGGGCGGCGGCGGAAATGACGCGATCCACGCCGGGGACGGCAATTATTCGATCAGTCCCGGCGACGGCAGCGACTCGGTCGTCTGCCAGGGCGGCGACGACACGCTTCTGGCCGGTAATGGAGACGATTCCATCCAGGGCGGCCGCGGCAATGACCAGATCGCCGTCGGTAACGGCAACAACCTCGTCCGTGTTGGCGTGGGCAATGATGCCGTCCAAGCCGGCAGCGGCGACAACACCATCACCCTGCTTGGCGGCAATGACATGGTCACCTCCGGCGCTGGTAACAATGCGATCACTCTCGGTGATGGCAATGATTCGGTCTACTGCAACGGCGGAAACGATACCGTTGTCGCCGGCAACGGCAGCAACTTCGTCCAGGGCGGCCGCGGCAGAGACCAGATCACCGTCGGCAGCGGCCACAATGTCATTCACGCCGGCAAGGGCAACGACACCATTCAGGCCGGCGCCGGCCGCAACACGTTCATTCTGCGAGGCGGCAGCGACGACATCACCACCGGCGCCGGCAGCGACACCATCCTTGGCGGCAGCGGCCTGGGCGATTTCACAACCTCCGGAACCGACCTGCTGTTTATTCAAGGCGGCGACACGGTGAACGGCACGGGCAACGACACGATCTGGGGCGGCCAAGGCGCCAGCGCGATCACCGGCGTGCCATCCGACCAGATTCAACCCGGCCGGCCCGCCGATTGGGCAACCGAGCTTTTGAAGTACGAATCGCGCGTGTAGGCTTGCAAAACAGCGGTCCGATCGCATTTCCGTTCAGCGCCGGGACAGCTTTTCTTTGATCTGCGCCAATAAGGCCGGCGAGGCGGCGCCGTAGGGTCGGAACTTCTCCATGTTGCCCTGCTCTTCGCTGTACAGCAAAGCGCGATGCAGGCCGAGTTTGTTGCCGGCCGGAGAATCGATCAGGGTGCTGGAATCGGCGGCGCTCATCTGGAAGAGCAGGCGGTTGTCGAATTCTCGCAGCGTATTGCGATCGATCGCCCGATCCACCGACACCAGTGTGTCCACCCACGCCATGACATGAATACCGAACGACGAACCTTCCTTGGCAAGTTCCGCAAACTGCTTGTCCGGCTGCGGCGCCTTGGGTTCGTCACTGCTTGAGAAACTGCTGTAGCTGTCCTCGCTGCGCCGCAGCGCCCGATAGCGCTGCAGGCCATAGATCAGCACGTAGATTGTCTGAGCGTCCGGTTTGTATTCCTGCTGGCGGGCGTGAAGCTGGTCGGACAGTTCCGTCAGTGCGGCCGGGACGCTGCGCATCTCGATCAATCGCACATCGTGCGGCAAGGCATCTTTGGTTCGGGGCAGCACGGCCGACAGCGGCGAATCGCTGGGCGAACCATCCAGCACATAGAAGATGACGCTTCCCGGCTTGTGGTGTGCGGCGAGCGTGAGAATCATGCTGGAGAGCGTGGCCATCGCGGCCTCTTCCTGCTGGCCAACCAGCAGCACGTTCGAGCCGCTCTGGTGGCGGAAAAGCACGGCCGTCGGCTCCTTGATGGCGACAGGCTCGCCCAACCAGGCGCGCGGCGGCTGGCTGCTGGCGGACAGATCGGGGTATTGGGCCGCATTGACCAGATCCATGAAAACCCGGTTCTTGGAGATATCGGCCGGGGCATTGCCTTCAAAGACAATGGGGGGCTCGGGGCGTGTTGTCAGCTTGCTGGCCAGTTCGGAAACGCGGTCGAGATAGGCCTCGCGCTGGTCGTCGGGAAGCCAGGCGATCTGGAACGGGCTGTTGCCTTCGACCAGGCCGCCGGCGTCGTTGTAAATTGCTTCGCCGGGACGCGACAGCAAACGCGCGGCGGAGTTGTTGTCGCCGAGAATCATCTGCGAATCGGCTTCGCTGCATTGCAGCGCGATGCGGACGGCCATCTGGCCCAGCGTGCTGCGGGCCAGGCCGCTGGAGCCGGAAATCGTCTGCGATCCGAGCAATACGTGGATTCCGAACGCGCGGCCCTGGCGGACCAGGCGGTCCAGAAGCACGCCGGCCTCCTGCGCAACCTTGTCATCCTCGGAGAAGAACTCCTGAAATTCGTCGATGATGAGGATGGTGCGGGGCATCGGCCCGACATCCTTGGCGGCCGCTCGGAATGCGGCCAGATCCTGTACGCCGTATTTGCGATACAGCGCGCCGCGGCGGCTGAGTTCAGCGTCGAGGCGTTGCAGAACGGACAGTCCGAATTCGCGATCGCTCTCGACGGCGATGGCCCGCGCATGGGGCAGATCGTGGGTCGCGTAGGTTTTGAATTCGACGCCCTTCTTGAAGTCGATCAGGTACATCTCCGCCTGATCGGGGTGATACCACATCGCAATGTTGGTGATCAGCGCGTTGAGCAACGTCGATTTTCCGGAACCGGTTTTGCCGGCCACTAGACCGTGCTGCGCCACGCCACGCCCGAAGCGGAACATCTGCAATCGCGTAGCCCCGGACCGGCCCATCGGGACATGCAGATCGCTGGCCGAATCGACCGACCAGAACTGCTTCGGCGGCGGCGCGATGGTCTCGAAGGAGACCTCGACGCGATTGGCTTCCTTGGCGGCCTCGCCGACGCGATGCAGAAGCCCGGTCAGCACTTCATCGGAGGGCGCGACATCGAGCGACAGCGGGAAACGATGGAAGACATCGTCTTTCCAGGCGAAGCGGTCGCCGTCGCGGATAAGATTGATCGAGTGCGATTCCAGATCGTCCAGGTGGGCGCCTTTGGGCAGCGGCAATCGCGTGTCGCGGACGATCATCATGTAGACGCCGCAGCGCGGGCCACTGGCGGCAATGCTCGCCAGCCGCCGCATCGACTCCTCCCCGAAATTCGTCGGAAAATCGGCGATCACGCAGAAGCGATACGGCTCAGCCAGTTCACCGGCCTGCTGGTTGTATTGGTCGATGGTCGCAAACTCGTTGCGCAGATATTTCTGGATGACCGTCTCCATGTGCTCGGTGAGATCGGTCAGCCGCCGGGTGATCTGCTCTTCATCGGTCCAGATGCGGCTGGAAACAAGGGCTTCGTCGTAATCCGCCAGGTGCATGAACCCGGCGAAGTTCTGACCCAGGCCGACCGGGTCGATGATCGTGTACCGTACGCGACCGGCCGGCAGCGATGTCAGCAGCCGGGTCATGAGCATGCGCAATGCGTTATGCGCCTGGGCACGGCCGGCGCGATCGGAGTGAATCAGCAGCGATGCCTGGTTGGGAAACGCCATCAGCGCCGGCACACCGAATTTGGGCGGCAGCGGCAACGTGAAGGGGCGCGGCGGCGCCGCTTTCTCGGGAGCGGCGGTCATTTCCAGAGGCGATTGCCCGGTGCCGACGGCCGATTGCGCCGGCGGCGGCGCGTTAAGCGTCTCCTCGACCAGCCGGGCCAGATCAACCTGCAGTTCGCCGAAGCGCACCGTGGGCGGAAACTGTCTTGGCGTCTTCCAGCTTGCCCACACCGCCGGATCCCAGCCGACGCTGAATCCATTATCGTCCCCGCCGGAGGATTGGATGCGCGACAGGCTGGCCGTCCAGTGATTTTCCAGTGCGGCCCGCTCATCGGCGCGCTTGCGGACGATGTTGTCCAGCGTGGTGTTGTGCTTTTGCAGTGCAGCCGCCTGATCGCTGGTGAGCTTGGCCTCAAGCTGGGCCTGGCTCTCGTTGTGGCTCCTGGTCACCTCGGCCTGCGCCGCCTCGGCCTCCTTTTGCATGTGGGCGCGCTGACGGGGGGTTTCAGCGTCGATCTGGGCGATGGCGGCTTCGAAGCGTTTGTTGGCGGCGGCGATCTCCGGCGCCAGGGCATCGCGGATCGCCTGCATTTCGTTCTTGCGATTGAACTCGGCGCGGGCCAGCGAGGTCTTGCGGATCTGCGCCGCCGCTTCCCCCTGCGCGGTGATCGCGACACGGGCCGCAACCGTCGCCTCGCGCAACGGCAGGTAACAGGCCACGATCTGCCGCCGGGCGTATGAACCCAGGAAAATCCCGCCGATCAGCGACACGACAAACGCCGATCCCGACACGATTTCGATCAGTTCCCACGGCGCATTCTGCACGTCCGTTCCCACCGTGCCGAACAATGTGGCCCCGCCGGCCAGTGCGATGATGAACGCCCCCAGCACATACGGCCGGCCGCCCACCACCCACGGCGGCGATTTCAGGTCGTCCAGCGCTGTCAGGTGTTTCTCGACGGTCGCGACGGCGGCGTTGGCGGCGTCGGTGGCGGCCTTGTGCGCGGCGATCGCCTCGGTCACAAGTTGATCGGGAGTCAGGGCGGAATCGGCCGGCGGCTTCACCTCAGCCGGTGGAACCACGACCGGCCCATCGGGCAAACGTCCGAATCGGACCAGCGTCGCGCCGGTGCGGGATTCCAGATCGTCAACAGCGACCCCGGCCACGGCAACATCGTCCTTGGCTTTCTTATACGCCTGGGCAACGCGGATCTGTTCGGCCTCGAGGACGCTTTCGGCCAGCCAGTCGGCCTTGGCGAGTTTCTGCTTGACCTCGCGCTCAAAGGCAACGCGGTCCTGTTCAACACGCTGGCGGCGGGACTTGTCCGTGCCGGCCAGTTGCAGCTTGTCGGCTTCGAGTTTGCGGCGGATGTGCTGCGTGCGCTGCTGGTACTTCTGCTGGCCGGCCTGGACCGCGGCGGTGTGCCGCTGTTCGATCGTCCAGACGACATGCTTGTAATCCTTGTCCTCGCCGGCGACGGCGGTTTCAAATTCGGTTTCGATGCGCGCTTCTTCAGCGGCGCATTGACTGGTCAATGCGACAAGGTCTTTCAATCGCGCCCGCTGCAGATCGCGTTCGGTGGGAGGATCGGCGGGCTTCTTGGGACCGGGGGCATCGGCCGGCGCAGAGGCTTGTGCCGCCGGGCCGGCCGGGCCGGCCGGCGCTCGCTCCAGGTTGCTGATGTCCAGCGGAGCAAGATCGTCGTTCCACTGGGGCTGGCTGGGCGGGGTCATTCGCACTCCCGTCGGCAATTGCCCAGCACCTGGCCCATGGCGTCCATCGCCTGCGTGGTGTTGCGCATATCGTGCTCCCAGTTGTCGATGTACTTCTTCTGAAAGGCATCGGCGTTGGAATCGCGCCATGTGTGCGTCGTATAGCTCCAGACCAACAGAAGCTCCTTCATGGCTTTGTCGATCCGGGCCCGGCTGTCAGTCATTCCCATGTCGCTGTCTCCTGCGCAACGATCGGCCTCACACACCATCAAGACTGGGCCGCCGCACTGGCTTGCTGCCAGAGGTCTTCTCCCTGCGGATCGAGCACCGCCATCACTGCACCGGCGCCCAGCAGCACGGAGTAGCCGGTCCCAAGGGCCAGCATTTCCGCCAGATCCGGCCGGGCCGCCAGCAAATCGTCGACACGCACGGCCTGCCAATGGGCATCCGGCGCTGGGGTAATCGGCCCAACGCACCAGCCGCTATCTCCTACCGCCGCCGGCGCAAGTCGTTCAAATGCGATCAAAGATTCTCCCCTCGCCTCGGCCGCTGTGACCAGCCATTGCGCGCTTCCCGGCGGGCGCGAATTTCCGGCGATCGCCGCCAGACGACGGCGCGTGTCATCGTCCAGAATCGCCAACGACCACGGCGGCTTATGGGCATCGACCAGTATTGCGGCGGCGCGAATTTCCGTGGCCGGCGGCGGCGGCCGTTGCAAAATCGACTCCGGAACCGCCTTTTCCGCCTCGGCGGCGGCCTTCGGACCGGCATCGCCGGCCGCCGGCGCTCGCGCCATCGATCCGGCTCCCGCCGCCATCGCCTCACCGGCGGCGGCGGCATCGTATTCGCCACCGGTTCCGGCGGCGGCATGTAACGCCGCGTAGGCCTCCAGCGAGATAATCATGTTGGTCAATACACTGGCGGCGCCGGGGACTTCCGATGACAGAATCGTCGAAAACCGCTGCACCGCACCGCGAAAGACAAACGATTCCTTCTCCAGCCGCTTGGCCCACTTCCTGCACGCATCCAGCTTCTCGTTGGCTTCGCGCAGCCGGACCTTGGCCTTGTCCACGGCCTTCTGCTCATCGACGGCCGACTGGCGCGTGCCGTCGAACTGCTTGTAGAGCGTCTTGCTGCGCAGCAACTCCTCGGCTCGCTGCAATTCGATGGTGCGCTTGCGAATCTGCCCGGCCCAGAACGTCTGTTGTTCGGTCTCGACCCAGCGAATGGTACGGGAGACTTCGCTTTCGGAATCGGCCAGCACGGCGCCGCAGATTTCGGCGAATTTCATCAGCCGGACGCGGAATTCCTTCAGCGCCTCGATCGAACCAACCCGTGCGGTTTCGCTCACGCATGACTCCTGACGCCGCTAGCGCTGCTTGAGATACTCCTCGATCAGGTTCGCCTTCTTGCTGAGGAATTGCACGTGCAGATGCGATGCCTCCAGGAAATTGCCCATCGCCTTGAAGGTTTGCTCGAACGCCTCGGTGAATTTCCGCTGTTCCTGATCGCGCCAGGTATTTTCCAGCCCGCGCAGTTTCGCATGCAGGCTGCCCATCAGACCCTCCAGATCGTTGGTAAACCGGTTCAGGTCTGAAGCGAATCGTCGCAACTCGGCGGGGTCTACATCGGCCTTGGCCATGATTCTTCTCCCAATTCCATTTCAATTCACTTTCCCCATCATACCAGCCCCCCCGCCGCCAATCACGCCCAAATTCCACCCGGCTCGCCGCCGGTCCCTCGCGGCGTCGCGTTTGCCGCGTTACAGTGCGGCCGTGCGCTGGGTCATTGGCGACATTCACGGAATGAACCGCCCGCTGCGATCGCTGGTGGGCGCGATCGGCCGCGCCGACGCTTCGGCGCGGCTGTTCTTTACCGGCGATTATGTCAACCGCGGACCGGAATCCCGCCAGGTCGTCGATTTTCTGCTGACCCTCCACAACGCCCGGTTTGTGCGCGGCAATCACGACGACCTGTTCGAACTGGTGCTCGGCGGCCGGGGATTGGATTCGCAGATCGTCGGCAGCGACAGGCTCTTTGCCCTGCGGTGGTTCAGCGAGTTTGGCATGCTGGAAACGCTGGACAGCTACGGCATTTCGCTGGATCGCGTCGCCCGAACGTCGCGGGAGGACGATGTGCAATCGCTGGACCGCATCCTGACGGCCGTGCCAGCGCCGCATCGCGAGTTCTTTGCCGCCCTCGAGCCGGTGATCGACGAGCCGGACATCTTCATCGCCCACGCGAAATGGCCCATCGAGGAACCGGCGACGGGCGGGGGCATCGCCGCGACGCTGGGGATTCGGCCGGAATGCGCGCGGATGCTGCTCTGGGGACGATTCACGCTCGATGAACTGGTGGGCGAGAAGAGTTGGGGCAAGCGCGGATATTTCGGCCATACGCCGGTGGATGCGTATCAGAGCCAGGACCAGGCCGTCGCCCTGCCGCTGTTTGCAAAGCAGATGGTGCTGGTGGACACGGGCGTAGCGCTGTCGGAGCGAGGCCGGCTGTCGGCCGTGTGCGCCGACAACCACGCCGTCATTCAGGCGGATCGGGACGGCATCATCTATACCGGCCAGGGCCCCGCGCCGGCGGCGCATTAGGCAAATGACTGCGGTGCCGCCCGCTGCCGGCGTCATTCCAGCGACGCATACCAGAACAGCGTGACCGATTCCTTGACCAGATCGTGGTTGGAGCGGCGATGCGTATCGAGGCCGGCCAGGTCGAAGCTCAGGCGGCTGAACATCTGATTGGCGGGGAAATTGTTGGCGGTGGTCTGGGCGTGGATGGCACGGCAGGACCGGCTGCGCGCCTCCTGCACCATCTGAAATATGATCGCCGACGCCAGACCCTGCCGCCGATGGTCGCTGTCCACGCGCACGTCCAGGATGTGCAGAAGGGATGTGTCGGGATTCGCCTGGGCCAGGCCCAGTGCGACAATCTGCGATTCGTTGTCGGCCACCAGGGCGATGCCGTCGTCGGTTCCCTCGACGACCTGCCGCAAGGCCAGCCGGCGGGAATCGTCCAATCGAAACGGCTCGATCAGCCGCTGCCGCAGCGGACGTTCCTCGACGCGCCAGCCCATTTGCATGCCTTCGCCGGTGCGGTCGATGTGGAGATAGCGGTGCGATTCAATCGTGCCGTCGATTTCCTCGATGGCGGCCAGGTCGCGCGGCGTGGCACGTCGGATTTCCATGGCCCGACAGTATACACAACCGTGCCGAAGGATGCCTCACATCTCAGGGCAATCCCATCGCCGCCGCCAGGGCCGCGCGGGCGCGCCGGGCGAGTTCGATGTCACGCGTCGCCAGCTCGCTGACATGCGGCAGCCGCCCCTTTTTCAGGTAGACCACCAGACTCAGCCGATCGGACAGGCCCGGAAATACGCTGTGGTCCTGCCGCATCACCACCCGCTTGATCCGATCCCTGGGCGTGAATCGAGAACGGCAATGCCACAGTCCCGGCCGCCAGTCGATCAGACCGCTGGGCGATGCTTCCAGAACCCGCGGCACCCGAACGCATTTGTGCTGCCAGAACAACTGCCAGACTCCGGCCGCAAACCAGAAGCAGTTTTGCCAGGCGATCTGGCCGAGAAACGCCACCACCATCGGCCGGGGCAGCTTGGCCAGCGGAAGCCGCTCGGAAAGATCCACGCACAGTCCGGTATTGACGGCAAACGCAACGAAGCAGACGGCGGCGGCGACGATTCGGGGCCATTGGGGAGGCGCGGCGTTGTGCAGCCGCGTCACCGGGCCGTCCACGTCGATCCGAAAATCATCGGACTGGATCTCGTGCGAATAATAGTTCAGCACGCGTAGGGACATGTCGTCGGGCCGCGGCTCAACAAGGTACGCGGCCCGCCGTGTGATCGGGCGATCTTTCGCACAACTTAACTTCCATCGCGGCAATCCCCGGCTATTGCGTACGGTCAAGAAGGATGAGCGTGAGATCGTCCCTGGGCGCCAGGCTGCCCTGCTGGTTGTCGAGATAGGCCGTCAGATCGGCGATGAGTTCGTCGCTGCCCTGGTGGATGCGCGATTGGATCTCGCTGCGCCATTGCGTGGTTTGGGAGGAGTCGCCGCCGCCGAATGTCAGTTCCACGCCGTCGCTGTAAAACAGCAGCCGCTCGCCGGGCTTGAGCGTGATGCGGGTGGTCTCGAAAACCTCATCGGGAAAGATGCCCAGCAGTCCGCCGCTGCCGGGCAGGTCTTCCATGCGGCCGTCGGGGGTGATCAGCAGCGGCGAGGGATGCCCGGCGCGGGCCATCTGCACGTCAAGCGTCTCGGTATTGACGATGCCGTAGATGACCGTGGCAAACGTGGCCTGCGCGAGGTTCTGTTCCACCAGCGCTGTGTTCAGCCGCCCGAGCGTTTCACCCGGCGTCAGCAATGTCAGCCTGTTATTGGTCACCTCGCGCGTGATCATGCCGTGCTTGATATACATGGTCAGCAACGCCGCCGGCATGCCGTGACCCACCGCATCGGCGATCCAGAACCCGACATGCCGCTCATCCAGCCGCGTAACGTCGAACAAGTCGCCGCTGACATAGCCGGCCGGACGGAACAGCGTGTGGAAGCTGGCGCGCCCGACCCGCGGAAGAGACTTGGGAAGAAAGTCCTGCTGGATGCGGCCGGCCAGACGCAGTTCCTCGTCGAGGCGGGCCATATAGGTGTTAAGGCTGTCGTCGCGACGGCGGAGGAGGTCGATCTCCTCGGCCATCCAGTCGCGCTGCATTTGAACCGCCGCCAGATGTTCCAGCAGTGACTGCCGGTCCAGCGCGCCGTCGGCATGTCCGCCGGCCCGCAGCGGCGGCGACTGGAAATCCTCAAATTCCGCGGGCGAAGTGGCCAAACGAAGAGCTGCTTGCACGATCAATCTCCCCGTCCGGCCATATCACCGGACGACGCACCGACGACGCAACATGCTCGCACCCGCCACATCGGCGGGCGGTCGCCCTGATGCTTATGGGTAGAGTCGGCCGATCCAGACGGGGACTTAACCGCCCCAGCGGCAATTTCAGAACTGGCAGGGCGGACGTTATCGGCCGCAAGGCGATTGCTCGCTCATTCCGATGCGGTCTGGGCAATCCTGGGAATATCCAGGTGGTCGCCGGGCTTGGCCCCGGCCTGCGCGGCGGCGTGCTCGTTCAGTTCGATCGCCCATTTGGCGGGGGCGTCGCTGTTGGTTGTGGGACTGGTGACATACGGCTGCATCTGTTGAATGGAGATGATGTTGGCCCGCTCGTCCAGATAAAGTATGTCCAGCGGAATCCGCGTGTCTTTCATCCAGAAATATAGCAACTGCGGATCCTTGAAGACAAAGATCATGCCATGATCCGCCGGCATCGAATCGCGAGCCTTCAGGCCCTGTTCGCGCGTCGCCTTGAGGTTGGCGATTTCCAGCTCGAACGACGTGTTGCCGATCTTCACGTCGCAGACGCTCAGGCCGGGCTGGCGACCCAGAACCGACAGCAGCCACGCCGGCAGGTCGCGGTCGGGGAGAAGAGCGACGGCAATCGCGGCCGTTACCAGCAAAACCGCCACGACGGCCAGAATGAGTGTCGCAAGCGACGGTCGCGAAGAAGATTCGTTGGTTGATTTCATGAGGGCTTTTGGGATTTGGTGATGTGCATTCGCCGGGTCATGCGCAGATCAATGTACGCCAGGACCATGATGCAGGCCAGCAGCAGCATGACCAGCAGCCAGATCAGCAGGAACAGTGTTGCGTGATGGGCCGGCTCAGGCAGGTGCAGGCCGATAAAAAGCGCGATCGCCAGCGCGAACAGCGCCCCGCCGCCGGATTTGCGCAGGACAATCCGCCGGGCGTTCATGCGGGCATCTTCGATGGCGACAAGCCGGCCGGCCCCGTGGGCGTTGAACAGATAAAACCACCCCGCGGCGGCAATCAGAAAAGTGAAGGTGTCGGCCACAATCGGCATAACGTCTCGCGGCGTCATACGGAGATCGGCCCTCGGCGCGCCGGTTGCACTCAGTTCAAACCCGGGCCGCCTGCTGGCTGCGTCCCCGCTGGCGGCGTGACCGGCGTTACGGCCGGCGTTACGGCCGGCGTCGTGGGCACGGCGGGCGCGGACGCGGGCGCAACTGCCGATTCCGGCGCGATAACGGCCGGGAGGTACGGCGTCACGTCTTTCTGGGCCGAGGCTGGCAGGCGGTTAAACGCATCCTTGGCCTTGGCCAGATGCCCGGCCTCGACGTCGGGCTTGAGTGCCGCCCAGTCCACCTGCAAATAGATCCGATGCTCCATCGCCACGTTCTTCATGTCGGCCATGTCGCGCGGAGTGGTCGCTCCGCTGGGCTTGTCCAATGTCTGGTCGGCCTGGGTGTACGCCGCCTCGGCGGCGGCCACTTCCGCCTTGTATTGCGTATCCAGCGAATCTTTCAGACCGTCCGGCAGAGTCAGCCTGGCCTTCCTGAAGACCGGCGTGGCCGTGGTTATCACACTCTGGCGGTTGGCCAGATCGGCGGCTTCGGCGGCGTGAAGATCGCCCAGCAGGCGCTGGCAATCCGATTGCTCGACCTCGTACAACTCCGGACTGTTTTTGTCGACGCGGTTCTTGGCCGCGGCCACCGCCGGCATCAACGGGACGCTGGGGTCCGTCGGCAATGTGATCGCATTCCGCGCCATTGTGGCTCGGGCGGTGGCCATGTTGAGCTGTGTGTTCGCCTTTTGCAAATGCTCTTCGGCCGCCTTTCGCTGCTCGGCCAGATCGTTGACCTGCTTGACCAGATCGGCGGCCAGCGAATTGACCGACGGCGCATCGCCCTTGTCGTAATCCGAAATCCGCTGCTGGGCGTCGCGAACCTTGCTTTGAAGTTCGGTCCACGATAGATCCAGCCCCGCCGAGATCGAATCCATGTTCGCGATCGCCTGCTCCACGATCTGCACCTGCGCCTGCGCGATGCCCAGATTCTCAGTCAGCGGGACGAGGGCGGCCTGGGCGCTATCGACCTGAACCGAAACCCCGGCCGCCTGCTTGCGGAGATCCGACGCCTTGGTGAAATCGTCCACCGACGCCTGGCCGGTTTCGCCCTCGGACCGACGCTCCAGTTGATCCGCCGCGGCGATCATGTCGTCGTGTTGCTTCTGCAAACCCTGCTGTTGCGCCTTGTTATCATTGATCGCGGCCGACAGGCGCGCGATATCGGCCTGGGCCTTGGTCAGCGTCGGAATCGGATCCTGATCGTGCTTGTACCACACCGCCACCGTCGCGCTGCCGATGGCGCTCTGCTTGTCGGCGGCCAGGCGGGTCTTCTCCCGGCCGGGATCGGCCGCCGTCCACGCATCCACCACCGTCTGTTCGCCGCGGATATTGTTCACCAGGCGGGCGATATCGCTGGTGAGGCGGTTGGCCTCAACCCGGCCGCGATTGATCTGGTCGATCAGGTCCACCGCCGTCTGCCAGTGGTTCCTGGCGCTGGCTTCCAGCGCGATGGCCTGCTGAATGGGAGATGCGTTGACGTTGGCGGCGGCCTTGTCGTACAGCGCCTGAGCCGCGGCCGGCTTGGCCGCCCGCGCTTGATCGATCGTCGCCTGCACCTGCTGGTCGATCTGTCGCGTGGGATCCTCGCACCCGGCCACCAGGCCGATGCCGCAACAAACCGCCCAACTCACCAGCCCTGCTCGCCAGACCCGATTGTGCATGGAGAACACTCCTGGCCAGCCCATACCTGCGGGCCGCGGCCATCCGCCAACCCCTCACTTTCGCCAGTGGATTGTGACGATCGGACATAGTAAAGTCAAACGCAAGTCCGGCGTGCGACGGGTCGCTGAAAAACATCAGACCGCCCGCGACCGGGGCGGTGTTTTATTGGCCGATCCGGGAGCGGCGACGCTGTTTCATGACAAACGATTCCGCCAGCACGACCGATTCTTCGGCCCTTGGAGCCGATCCGGCGCCGCCGTCCCCGCCCCGGGCCGCGCCGCCCGCCGCCACGGAGCCCGCCGTTCCAATGCTGCCCGTCGTCGAACATCAATCGGCGCAGCTTCCGCCGCCGCTGGCCGTCGCGCAGCCAATCGTCGCGCCGGCCGCCGCGCCCGCGATCGCCAGGCCAGCCGGTCTGGTTGAGGGTTCACTGCAGGGCACAATGGCACTGGCGATCATCATGGCGTATCTGTGCCTCGGCCTGGCGCTGGCGTGGGGATTTCAACAAAGCCGACAACAACAGATCGCCAAGGCCCATACCGAGCAGGAACGGCTGGCCGCCGATCGCATTCTCGCCCAGCAGGACGATCTCGGCCGGTTCCTGGCCCAACACGCCACCATCTCGATTCCCCTGACCGGCGCCACGGGTGGCCCCGTTCCCTCGGCCACCGTGGCATGGAACAAGGACCGCGGCGACGGCGTGCTTTTCTGCGACGGCCTGGAAAAGCTCCTGCCGCCGCGCACCTGCCAGCTTTGGTTCAAGAGCCCGACAGGCACCGCCTGCGCCGCCCGCGTCGACCCCATCGCCGGCCAGGATATTTACCGCTTCCACATCGACGGCCCGGACGTCGATCCCTCGGAGATCATTCTCACGCGCGGAACTCCCGTGGACAGCTACGATCGCCTGGACCCCACCGCAGTCCTCGCCCGCGGCGGACGAACGGGCTCGTCGATAGTGGGACCATGAGATCATTCACTGCCATTATTCATCAAGGCGAACCGGCGGAAGGCGGGTTTTGGGCAACGTGTCTGGAGGTTCCCGGCGCCAACGGACAGGGCGAGTCCAAAGAAGAATGTCTGGCAAACCTCAAGGAAGCCATCCAACTCTTGCTGGACACCGGGCGCGAAGAAGCTTTCCGGCTCGATCCCCAGGCGGAAACGGCGGAACTGCTGCTGGCATGAAGAAGGGGGGAGAATTGACACGGCTCGCGGCCGAGGCCGAGGAATCGAAGATCTTCAAGGTGACCGAAGCCGAAGTCATGATTTGATTTGCAATAGTCAGCACATCGCACAGCGGATACAATACCCTCGGAATCGGGTACCTTTGAAGGGAGCGCACATGCCGCTACAACTTGCCAACGAGCCGACACACAGGAACCCCCTGCCTCCCAATCAGGTCACTCGCATCATCGACCAGTTGCAGAAGGGATACAATAATTTCTTCCCCTCCGAGGTCTGGGCTCCCAACGTCAATCTGTACGAGACGGAAACATCCTATCAGGTCTGCGTCGATCTGGCCGGCGTCGATAAATCCAAGATCGACATCGACGTGGTCGATTCGCGGCTGACCATCCGCGGATCGCGGGCCGTCCCCTGCCGCGACGAAAGCGACGCCGAAGGAAACACCCGCCGCACTCGCGTGCATCTCATGGAGATCGATCACGGCGCCTTCACCCGCGAGGTCGAGCTTCCCGAGGATGTCGTGTCGGCCGATATCACCGCCGCCTATCACAACGGCATGCTCTGGGTCGAACTGCCCCGTAAACATTAATGTCCTCACCCTTACCACGCCACGGAACCGGCGGAGCTTCTCATGGCTGAATCCCAAATCATCGAACGCACGGACGCCAACACGACCATCCGCACCACCGCCAACGGCCAGCGGCTGGTCATTCCCAATCTCATCCCCCTGTTGCCCATCCGCAACATCGTGGTCTTCCCCGGCACCGTCATGCCCCTGAACGTCGGCCGCAAGAAGAGCAAGCACCTCCTGGACGAGGTCATGCCCGGCGAGAAGGTGATCGGCGTGATCTCGCAGAAGAACGCCGAGGTCGAAGACCCCGCGCAGGCGGACCTGCATCCCGTCGGCGTGGTGTCGATGATCCTCAAGCTGTTCAAACTCCCCGACGGCAACCAGTCGATCATCGTCCACGGGCTGATCCGATTCCGCCTGCTGTCGATCGAAAAGACCGAGCCGTTCGCCATGGGGCGCATCGAAATCCTCGAAGACGTCATCGTGCCCAGCCCCGATCTGGAAGCGCTGGTCGCCAGCGTCCGCCAGCAGGCCAATCGCGTCATCGAGCTGTCCCCCAACACCCCCGACGAGGCGGCCCAGGTCCTCAATTCCATCTCCCAGCCGTCGGCGCTGGCGGATTTCCTGGCCGCCAACCTCCCCGTCGAAAAAGGGGACATCGCCGAGAAGCAGTTGATGCTCGAAGAGCTCGACGTCCAAAAGCGGCTGCGCCTCATCGCGTTCCGCCTTGCGGCACAGCTCGACATGCTCGAACTGCAAAACAAAATCCAGTCGCAGGTCAAGGAAAACATCGACAAATCCCAGCGACGCTACTACCTCCAGGAGCAGCTCAAGGCCATCCGCAAGGAACTGGGCGACGCCGATTCCGCCGCCGGCGGCAGCGAGATCGAGACCCTGCGCCTCAAGCTCCAGGCCGCCAAGCTCCCCGAAGTCGTCATGAAGGAGGCCGAACGCGAACTCTCCCGCCTTGACGCCATCCCCAGCGCCAGCCCCGAATACGGCGTGATCCGCACCTATCTCCAGATCCTCTCCGAACTCCCCTGGGCCGTTGAAACCGTCGACAAGCTCGATCTGCTCGAGGCCCGCCGCATCCTCGATCGCGACCATCACGATCTGGACAAGGTCAAACGCCGCATCATCGAATACCTGGCCGTCCGCAAGCTCAAGCCCGACGGCGGCGGCGCGATCCTTTGCTTCATCGGGCCGCCCGGCGTCGGCAAGACCTCGCTGGGCAAGAGCATCGCCGAAGCCATGGGCCGCAAGTTCATCCGTGTCGCACTCGGCGGCTCGCGCGACGAAGCCGACATCCGCGGCCACCGCCGCACCTACATCGGCTCGATGCCCGGCCGCATCATTGCCGAACTCCGCAAGGCCGGCACGCGGAATCCCGTCATGATGCTCGACGAGATCGACAAGCTGGGCATGGACGTGCGCGGCGATCCCGGCTCCGCCCTGCTCGAGGTGCTCGACCCCGCTCAGAACCACACCTTCACCGATCACTACCTCGACGTCCCCTTCGACCTCTCCAAGGTCTTGTTCATCGCCACCGCCAACACCCCCGACACCATCCCCAGCGCGCTGCGCGACCGCATGGAGATGATCGAAATCCCCGGCTACACCAATTCCGACAAGCTCAGCATCGCCCGGCAATATCTCGTCCCGCGGCAACTCGACGCCAACGGCGTCAAGCCCAATCAGGCCCGCTTCCTCGATCCCGCCCTCCGCTGGATCATCGAGGGCTACACCCGCGAAGCCGGAGTCCGAAACCTCGAACGCGCCATCGGCTCGGTCGCCCGCGCCATCGCGGCCGATATCGTCGGCGGCAACACCAAACGCGTCACCGTCACCCGCGACATGGTCGGCAAAGTGCTCGGCCCGCGACGCTTCGATCCCGAACTGGCCAGCCGGACCAGTGTCGCCGGCGTCGCCACCGGAATGGCCTACACTCCCGTCGGCGGCGAAATCCTCTTCATCGAGGCCACGCGAATGCCCGGCAAGGGCGCCATCATCCTCACCGGCCAGATCGGCGATGTCATGAAGGAATCCGCCACCGCCGCATACAGCATCATCCGCTCCCGCGCCGCCGACATCCACATCGATCCCAAGCTCCTGGTCGACAGCGATTTCCACATCCACGTCCCGGCCGGCGCCGTGCCCAAGGACGGCCCCAGCGCCGGCGTGGCGATGTACGTGGCGCTGGCGTCGCTATTGCTGAATCGCCCGGTCCGTCACGACGTCGCCATGACCGGCGAGATCACCCTTCGCGGCCTGGTGCTCCCGATCGGCGGGCTCAAGGAAAAAACCCTCGCCGCCAAGCGGGCCGGAATCCGCCATGTCATCGTTCCCAAGCGCAACGAAAAGGACATGCCCGAAATCCCCGAAGAGGTGCGGTCGACCCTCGAATTCCATTTTGTCGAGCACGTCGATCAAGCCCTTGCCATCGCCCTTGGCCAGGCCGCCACGCCATCCCGCAAATCCGCGCACAAAGCCCCGGCGGCATCCGGGAACGGCGCCGGCCATAAGCCCCCCGCCGACGGCGCCGGCCATCCGACCCGGCCGCCGCGCCACGCTCCCGACCCGGCGACTCATCCCTCACCTGCAAGCCCATAAGGATCATTATTGATGGATCACCCCTACACCGTGCAGCAGATCGATGGTTTCACGATCGTAGAGCTTCAGACCCCGTCACTGCTCGACCCCGTCCTGCTGGCCGACCTGGGCGAAAAATTCTACCGTCTGGTCGATGAGGAGGACCGTCGCCTGCTGGTGCTGGATTTCGATCGCGTCCAATACATGTCCAGCCAGGCCATCGGCATCGTCATCACCCTGCAAAAGAAACTCGCCGCCCTCCCGCACGGCCGGCTCATCCTCTGCGGCGTCGGCGACAAGCTCTCCGAACTGATCAAGATCACCAGGCTCGATCGCATTCTCACGATCAAGCCGTCACAGAAGGAGGCGATAAAGGTACCAAAGCCATAAAAAGGCGAATAAACCGCTAAGACGCCCAGACGCAGAGGTTCGGACTACGCCAAGACATGTCCAGGCGCATGGCGGCGTTTCGACCTCTTGACGGTTACCGAATATTGTTCTGCGGTTCTGTCCAAATAAACCTTCGCGGATTTCCCCTTAGCGGCTTGGCGTCTTTGCGGTAGATTCGCATTTCCGGAGGGCCATTGCACCATGTCACAATCCACCCAAAGCATCGTCACCGCCACGCAGTTCAGCGTCTTCCTCATCAACCGCCCCGGCGTTCTGGCCATGGTCACCCGCGCCCTGGCCGAGGCGCACATCAATATCGTCGCCATGACCCTGGTCGATTCGCAGGAGCACGGCGTGCTCCGCGTCGTCGCCGTCGATCCCGCCGCCACCCGCGCCGTCCTGGCCAAACTCAATCTCCCCATGACCGAAACCGACGTGCTGTGCCTGGCTCTCAGCAACCGCCCCGGCGCCCTGTCCGATATTGCAACCCTGCTGGGCCAGAACCACATCAACATCAATTACGCCTACTGCACCAGCGGCGCCCCCAACGGCCGGACCACCGGCATCTTCAAGGTCGCCGATCCCCGCAAAGCCGTCCACCTGCTGGCCAAAACCTCCGAAAGCCACAAGGAACCAAATTTGCATCGCATGCGCGGCAAGCGCGGCGCGTAACGGATTCGCGGCTGCCGTGTCCGCCGCCAAGACTCGAATCGTTCGCAGCGAAATTGCCTCGCACGCCTGCATAAGACGTGATAGGAAATGGGCATGGCCAAACAAGCACTGCCCGAGATTCCCGTCACTCTGCGCCTGTCCAAGCATGCGCAGGGCAAGCTCGTCGAACGCGCGACAGCGGCTGGCCAGCCGCTCAGTGAGTACATCGCGACGCTGGTGGAATCGTTCGTGGAATCGCCCCGCACCATCGCGCAAATCAGCGGCCCGGTCTACCAGCGGTTCCTCGACAGCGGAACCACCGACGAACAACTTTCCGAAGAACTCGAGAAGGCCAAGCACGAAATGCGGGCCGAGCGTCGCGGCCGGCGAGCCTCATGACGCAGGCCCCGCCAAGAGTCGAGTTCGATTGCAACATCTTCGTTCAGTCCCTCATCAATTTGAACGGGCCGGCAGGGCGTTGCATTGAAAAAGCAAAAGAGCGAAGCGTCCTGCTCTTCGTTTCCCCATACGTGCTGGCGGAGATCCGCGAGATTCATTTGAAGACACCAGCCAAGTACGGTATCACCGCAGCACAGACGGATGAGTTGGTTCGTGCCATCACATCGTTCGCACTCATCGCGACAAATGTTCCCAGGGTCTACCGCCATCCCCACGATCCGGACGATTCGCATTACGTGAACCTCGCCCTCAAGACGGGCGCTCGGCTCGTCGTCAGTCGTGACAAGCATCTGCTTATGCTGGCGGATTCCGCTCACAAGGATGCCCGGCAATTCCAGGCCCGGTTCCCCAGCCAGAGAATTCTCGACCCTGTTGAGCTTCTTCGCGAATTGGAATCGCCCGCGCGAACCGAGGAGACCCCTTAGGCCCGAGGTCCGTCCTGTTTCGTCTCGACCGTCAGCTTATCGAGTCCCACGTTATCGGAATTGAATCGCCTTTTGCAGGGGACTTGGCCCCGGCGTCATGTCAGGGGAAGAATCGCTCCGCTTGGCATGATAAAAGTGCAGACATAGTCGTTTGTGCCCTCCTTACCGTGATCCTTCATCAAAATATCCCCCCGCGTTGCCAAGTACGAAGCCACGCTCGCGTCCATTATGCTTATCGGCGTTCCGGCCCTCTTGGGTATTCTTCGATACGCGATATCGTGGAACGCCTGTATTTGTTTCTCCTGGCACTGTTCGGGCGTTCGGCTAAAGAAGATTCTGGAGAAGGGGCGTCTCTTGAACCTGGAAAGTCCGGCGACGACAATCGAGTCGTTCGCCATCGCCCCAATGCTGGTGGCCCGCCAATAGCGCTGACCGTCCTTTCGGACCACCGGAACAATTGCACGCAATACGGATCCCCTGTCAGCCAACTCCAAGCCGTATTTTTGCTCGTAGGTCTCCCAAAGCGGGAAATTGGGGTCAGCCGACACTTCAGCAATAAAGATATACGAATGGAAGCCCTGTGAAACCAGCGTTCTGTCGACGAATCGCTGGCTTTCCTCAAACGCATCCCACTCGTTCCGCTCATAGGCGACGCTCTGGCCGCTGGCCGTGATGCAAACGATGTCTACAAAGAGGTCTTGCGGGATCGGCGAGCCCATTTCCGCGCGTTCCAACGCGTCGTCGCACAGTATTTCGGACGACGCCAATTGGTGATGACGAATTGTTGAGAGTGCCGCGGCCATCGCTGCACACTAATACTGATCCAGCGCAATCAGCTCATGCACCCCGTCCGGCACGTCCAGAAACCGCCGAAGTTGCAGGTTCTTCACGTTGTTTAGCGTCATCCCCGGCACCGCATCCGGCCGGTCGGCTTCAACGTCGCGCATCTCGCAGCCGGTCACGTCGCTCATGGCAAACGGCGGCCGGGCGTCGGGGATTGCGGTGGACAGGTGAATATCCGTCATCCGCAGCCCCGTGACGTGGCGCACGAAAAAGCCGTAACTCGGCGTATCCCCAAACATCCGCGGCTCGGGATACATATCCGTGTTCTCCGGCGGAACCAGCGACGCCTGATGCTCGGTGCCGCCGCCCTGGCTGTAGACGCGGATGTTGTCCAGCGTCACATCCTCAATATCGTGGCCGGGAATCCCGGAAATGATCGACGCACAATGCGGATCGGCGTTATAGACCACGACGTTGGAGATCATGACCCGCCGAAGCTGCCCGATCGGCGCGGTGATCGGCCCGCGCATCCGGCTGCCCAGGCGCAGGAAAATCGGCGAGTTCACAATGTCCCGCATCGTGATATTCGTGATCGTCACATCCTCCAGCAGGCCGCCGTCCACCGTTTCCAGGGCCAATCCCCGGCAGTAAATAAACACGCAATTCGAGATGGTGATGTTCTTGTACCCGCCGTTGGATTCCGTGCCGAACTTGATCCGCCCCGTCGGGCTGCTCCCCCGCGGGCCGTGCTTGTACGTGCCGTCCAGGAACGTTCCGGCCATGAATCCGCTCACCTGGCAATTGGTGATCGTCATGTTCTCGCACGCCTGCGGAATCCCCAGCCCGTAGGAACTCTTCAGGCAGATCCCGTCGTCACTGGGTGAATTCACCGAGCAATTGGAAACCCGCACATTCCGGCAGCAATCCAGATCGACGCCGTCGCGGTTGGTGTCGATGCGGACGTTGTCCATGGTCCAGTTATCCAGCCCGGTGGCCAGAATCCCGAAATGCCCGCCGTTGAGAATCGCGAAATCCCGCATGTTGACGTTGCGGCAGAACTTCAGCGCAATCGCCTTGTCACCGGCATACAGCGGCGGCTCATCCTCGCGGTGCAGCCCCTTGCCGTTGATCAATCCCGGACCCTCGATCGTGATATCGTGAAGGTTTTCGCCCCAGATCAGGCTGTTGTGCCAGTGCGTATGGCCGAAGTCCTGATACCGATACCACGGATTCGGCTCCGGTTCGTCGTAATGTCCCTGGGCCGGCCCGGCCACCGCCAGAATCATCGAGCCTTCGTCCAGGTACAGCGTGATATTGCTCTTGAGCCGAATCGATTCCGACAGATAAATCCCCGCCGGCAGACGGACTTTCCCGCCACCCGCCGCCGCTGCCGCATCGATCGCCGCATTGATGGCGGGCGAGTCGATCATCGTCCCGCCGCCGGTCGCGCCGTAGTCTCTTACGTTATATTCACCGCCGGCGCCGGCACCTGCATGCAAGTTCACCGGCGCCACCGGCAGAGGCTTGACCTTCGCGCCCTCGCCACCCGGCCCGGAGATGCCATTGGCCACGGATACGTCCGTGGCCGAATTGTTGGCGCATCCCACCACCATCGCGGTCATGGCGAGGACACAACACAGCAGCGAATTGAACTTCATCATGGATTGCCGGCCACTTTCCGCCCCAAACGCGTCTGGCACTCAGCGATCAATACGATCCCGCATCCACATGATCCTTCTTGCCATCCGCCAGATTCGGGCATTGCTGCACGGTGAAATCATCGACGCTCTTGAGCGAAAACACCGGCGTCTTGGCGTCGTGCTCCGCTTCAACATGGTCGAAATTGCTGTGCTTGACATCGATCAGGCTGAACGCCGACCGCGCCTCGGGTGTCTCATACGTGAGTTGCACGTTGCTCACCTGCAAACCCGTCACGTGCCGGATGAAAAACCCGTAGCTCGGCAGCGTGTTGAACATGAACGGCTCGGGATATCCGCCATCCGATTCCGGCGGATTGATGTTGTTCATGTCGGCCGTGCCGCCGCCCCAGTATTGGAAGCGCAGATTGTCCAGCCGCAGATCGTCGATGGTATGTCCCGGCAATCCGGCAATCACGCAGCCAAACCGCGGCTCGACGTTCGACGCCACGATATTG